>Ga0247817_10000087_pt1 | contig 81275 bp, 61 predicted proteins | sample UWRJL212509R1_FD_178010 | JGI IMG/M metagenome (GOLD analysis project Ga0247817, IMG submission 178010) | Plant litter microbial communities from Arlington Agricultural Research Station in Wisconsin, United States - UWRJ-L212-509R-1 | ecosystem: Environmental > Terrestrial > Plant litter >... | reverse complement strand
CAGCATGATAGCTTTAAATGCCAGAGAGTTGGTATCGGTCTGTTTTAGCTTGAGCTTGCTCGATTCGTTTTGGACATACTGATTGGTCAAAAACATATTGTAAAGGCGTTCCGCATCCTGTGTCCGGCCATTTTCTTTTGCAAATCGATATAAGGCGACATATAAGATATTGATTGTGGTCAAACGTTGCTGTCCATCGATGATAACCAGCTCTTTCACCTCATTTGTACTGTAAGTGCCCTCATGTACAAAAACAATACTGCCAATAAAATGCGTGCCTCGGTCTTCTGATTCAACTGCAATAATATCATCCAGCAATTCTTTGCATTCAGCATTTTTCCAATCGTAATTTCTTTGGTAAACCGGAATTACAAACTGTACGTTTACTGCTTGTAAAAAATTAATTATTTGTAGTTCGTTGGCTTTCATTTGTTGTATGTTACTATTTTTTGGGAAACTTTTAAAAATATAGATTTATTAGTTCGCTCTAAACTTCTTAAAATTTTCTGCTTGTTCAAAAATTTCTTTAAAAACTTCATCTTTTGTAACTGGCGGATAACCATTGTCTGCCAATGTCAATATTAAATCAACTTTTAATTCTGCCTTAATATCCTCTCGTTGTGCCCAATCGGTATATTTAGCTTTGTCATCTACAACAGTTTTTACATCTTTAGATAGTTTGATTAATTTATCGTGAGAATATTCAAAATTGTGTTTTTCGGCTATAGCTTTTAGAATATCATAAAAAGCTTTTTCTTCAAAGTCAATGCCCATTTCCATAAACGAATTGCGCTCTATTTTTAGTTCTTCAAAAAGTTTAGCGAATTGATCGGCAACATCATCCAAAACTTCACTTTGATAAACATCAAATTCTTTTCTTTCATTATAAACGTCAACCAATTTTTTCAACTTTTTAGAAAAATCAACTCCTTTAATACGGTTAGTTTTCTTGAAATCTTCGATGGCTTTAGCTAACAAACTTTGAAGTAATTTAATTTTAGTATTTGGTAACTTAATTTTATCAATTTTAGCCATGTACTCATCACTGAAAACATCAATATCAGCTGGCTTTTCATCTTCGTTTAATTTGAATATTTCTTCAACGCCTTCACTTATGATTGCTTCTTCAATCATCTTTTGCACTTTGGCATTCATTTGTGTAGTATCCGGTGCATCACCTTTGGTTAGCTTATGTACTATGGAACGAACAGCAAAATAGAAATGAATATAATCACGCTCAATAGTTGTTATACTTTCACTAGAACAGCATAAAGTATAAGCACTACGCAACTTCTTTGAAATACTCATAAATCTCTTTTCTAGTTCTGCAGTCAATTGTACGTATTCCGAAGCTCTATTCAGGCAGTTCAATTGTTGTAAAGGCTTACCTGTAAAGTAATCCCTAGCATCAAATTTTCCAAAAAGCTTAGCCAACAAATCCAATTGATCTTTTACTAAAACAGCTGCTTTCTCAATATCTATAACATCACCACCAGCGCCATTTCCATATTTTTTTAATGCCTTATTCATGTTGCTTTTAATACCAATATAATCTACGACCAAACCAGCTTCTTTACCTTCATAAACTCTATTTACTCTCGATATGGTCTGAATTAATGAATGTTGTTGCAATGGCTTATCAATGTAAATTGTATCTAATGCTGGCACATCAAATCCAGTCAGCCACATATCTACAACAATCGCAATCTTGAAATTAGAATTATCAAATTTAAACTGTCTATCCAATTCCTTTTTATCTTCCTTAGCTCCTATGGCATCATATAAATCTTTTACATCATCTTTGCCACGGGTCATAATCAACTTGATTTTCTCTGTAGCCTTTATCTCTTCTTTTTCTTTAGGAGTAAGCACAACACCAGCATCACACTGTTTCACTTCTGCCCATTCAGGTCGCAAAGCAATTATTTCTTTATAAAGATTAAAAGCTATCTGACGACTGGAACTTACAAATAACGCTTTTCCTCTTACAGAAGCTGCTTCTTCCACACGCTTTTCATAATGTTTTACAAAGTCTTCGGCTACCTTTTTAATTCGTTTCGGGTCGCCTAGAATGGCTTCCATTTGAGTTACAGCCTTTTTACTTTCCTCTATTTGATATTCATTGGTGCCTTCTTCGGCACATTTTTTATAATAGTCTTCTATCTCTTTTAATTTGGCTTCATTCAGCAATACTTTGGCAGCACGACCTTCATATACTATTCGAACGGTTATTTTGTCCTCTACACTTTCTTTCATAGTATAGGAATCGATCACATCACCAAAAACATCCAGTGTGCCATCAACAGGCGTTCCAGTAAAACCAACATAGGTAGCATTGGGTAAACTATCATGTAAATGTTTGGCAAATCCATACTTGCGTTCCACACCCTTTTGGGTAATTTTTAGTTTTTGATCCAGGTTAATTTGTGAGCGGTGCGCTTCATCTGAAATACATATTATGTTGGCTCTTTCAGTTAACAAATCTGTATTTTCATTGAACTTGTGGATTGTTGTTAAGAAAACGCCACCACTATTTCTGTTTTGTAATACTGTTTTTAATTCGGCTCTTGTTTCTACACTAACTATTGTATCGTCCCCAATAAACGATTTTGCATTTGTAAATTGTGCTGAAAGCTGGTCGTCTAAATCGGTTCTGTCTGTAATAATTATAATTGTTGGGCTAGAAAAATGAGTACTTCGCATCAATAATCTTGACAAATACAACATTGTGAAACTTTTACCACAACCCGTTGCTCCAAAATAAGTTCCTCCTTTACCATTACCGTGAGGACGCATATTCAATTTTATGTTTTCGAATAGTTTTTTGGATGCGTAGTATTGTGGATAACGACACACTATTTTCTCGTCCTTTTTGGAAGTATCAGGGAAATATATAAAATTCTTGATTACATCAACCAACCTTTCTTTATTGAATAATCCCTGAATCATTGTATAAAGCGAATTTATACCGTCTTCTGCTTTGCTGTTTAAATCGGTTTTACGCCACGCATAATAAAAATCATACGGAGCGAACAAAGAACCGCTTTTGTTGTTTACACCATCGCTAATGACACAGAAAGCATTGTATTTGAATAATTCCGGAATGTCTCTTTTGTATCTTACTGTTAGTTGTGTAAAGGCATCTTTTATAGTTGTATCTTGCTTTACTGCGCTTTTAAACTCTAAAACTACCAACGGCAAACCATTTATGTAAATAATACCGTCTGGAATACGTTTTTCAAAACCTTGTATTTCTAGTTGGTTTACGATTTTGAAAATATTATTGTAAATTGCATCATAGTTAATCAACTGAATAAATAAATCCTTCTTACTTCGGTCTTCTCTGTTAAAAGTAAAACCATCAGCCACCAATTTCATTATCTGTCTGTTGCTGTCGTATAATACTGAACATGGAAACACTTCTAGTTTGCGAATAATACTATTCACTTCTTTTAGCGTAATATCGTCATTGCTGTATTGATTGAATAAAAAGGCTCTTAAATCATCACGCAACAAAACATCATTCATTTCTTTGTGAATGAATTTTCCGTTTTGATGTGGAATATTCTCCGTTTCAAAAAGTTCTATTACTGCTAATTCTAGTGTTTCTTCGTTGAATTTCATATTCTGTTATTTATTCACTTTCAATAGTTATTCTCTATTTACCGCAATTTTTTATTCATTATTACGATTTATTCCCCTTTTTAATCCATTCCATTTAATAATTATGCAATCGTGAGGCAATTGAGGCGTTTATGAGGCGATGCACTATGACGTAATTATGACGTAATTGACGCAATTATGACGCAATTACTTTAATTCATAAAAAGCACCAGCACCTTTTACTCCTGAATCATTAAGAATATCCAATTCAATCAATGTTTTCAAATCTCTGCTTGCGGTTTCTCTTGACAATCCGCAGTTGTACCATTGAACCCATATAAGTACGGTGTACTAAAGCTGACACTGGGTATTCTCCTTTTTCTACGCGTTGGATTCCTTCAAAATCAATTTGTTTGGTAAAGAATTTATGGTTTAATACATTGGGTACGTTTTTTAGCAGTTGAATCAAGTTGCCTTCTTCGGTTTCCTGAAAACGCAAATCGGCATCATCAGTACCAAAACGACCTATTTTTACCATTAAATTAGGATAAAAACGATTTGGATCTTTGCCGAACAGAATGATTGCTCCTCGTTTTAAAACACCGTTGTCGGTTAATCGTAATTTCTCGAATAATTCTTCGGTAGATAAGTCGAAAACATCGGGCATTCTGCCACTTCTTTCGGCATCTTTTACGGAAGCTTGAACGCTATTCGTATCAATATCATCAAAGGTAGCACCCGCTTCTGGCACATTATCCCAAGTTTTACCTGATTTTTGTAATAGAAATTCGTTCAAGGCATTGCCTGTCAGTTCTAGTTTTGTACTTCCAGTTCTATAATAATAGCGACCTCGAAGCGAAACAGGTACGGTATAAGGTGGTACTATAATTTCTAAATAATAGGCATCGTTTTCCTGGTGTAAATTTACTTGGGCAATTATCCCTAAATGTTCTCTAATTTTATTTGGAATGGATTCTAAAAGCTTTCTGTAATCTTCTAAATGTGTTACTGTACCATTATCATCTCTCCCAATAAAAATAACTCCAGCTATGGCATTAGCAAAACCACAAACCCATTTTAGGTAGTCGTCGTGCCAATTTTGTTTCCATTCTATATTTTGTGACTCACTCATCCTTTAATTGTCAATTGTTGGTAATCTAGGAATTCTTTTCAACCTATTATTTTAATTATTGAAAGCTTTCAAAAATCTTGAAACTGCTCTAGACTTCACATCACCCCAGGGCATAATCCTTTGTTTAGGATAAGAAACAAATAAAAATCTTTTGGAACGTGTAAATGCTACATAAGCATTATTTTTTTCTTGAATTAATTCTATACCTCCAGCTGTTACTGCTCTATAATCAGGAAAAGTACCTTCGTCCATACCAATGATAAATACTATATCATATTCTTGCCCTTTCATCGTATGAACCGTACTCAATGTGACGCCATTTTGTTGTGTGTTTGGGTTTGTTTGACCTAGCGCCATTGAGTTTTTGAACTGCGAAAGATTTTTCTTTTCAGTCTTTTTAGCATATTGATACCAATGAATTAATAACTCATTAATTTCATCAATAATCATCTTTTTTTCATCATCTGAATTATAATCCAATTGTTCAATAGAAGATTTAAATTTTTCAACTAATAGTTTAAAATTAGAGCCATCTTCCACTAATTCTAAAACTAACGAAATAACATTTCTATGAATTTTATTAGTAATATTATTAATTAATTCATTTAAATACTTAATATTCAATGTGTTAATTTTTAAAACTTTTAATAATCGTCCCCAATGTAATTTATCGTCTGGATTGATTCTAACCCTAAAAGCCAAATCAAAAATCTTCATTATATCTGTTTCATATTTTATTGCTCCTGTTGTAGTCTTAAAATAAAACGGAATATTCTTTTCTTTAAATATTGATTCTAATTGACTGAATACATATCTATTTCGAGCTAAAACAGCAATTTTTTCGAAAGATATTTCACCTTCAATGTCATTATGTTCTTTTAAATTTATTAACTCTATTATTTTATTAGATACATATTCTGCTTCTTGATTTTCATTGTCAGCTTTATGAATTTCAAAAATACCTGGAATAACTAAATTAACTATGTCGTTTGAATCAGTCATTATTTTTTCTGCTGCTTCCAAAACTTGTCTTGATGAACGATAATTTTCTTTTAATTCTATTGTTTTAGCTTGATAATCATTAACGAAATTCTTGATCATAAAATCAGAATTAGAACCATTAAAAGCAAAAATGGATTGATTAGGGTCACCAACCATCATTATATTTTTGTTTTCATTACCACAGATAGATTTTAAAAGTTGGTATTGCGCATTATTTAAATCTTGGGCTTCATCAATACAGATAAATTCAAAATTCCTTCTATACATTTCAGCAACACTAGGATTGTTATTGAACAAATTATATGTTAGCATTATTAAATCGTCAAAATCTATTGCATTTTGTGATTGAAGAATTTCTTGATATGAGTAATAAAGTAAAACCGTATCTTCATCTTCTGTTTGGTCAAATAACTCCTCTTTTGACAGTAATTCTCTTTTTACTTGTGATATAAAATTTAAGACTTCGTATTTAAAATTTCTTTGTCCTTTTGCATCAAGGTTTTTATGTTTATTTAAGAAATATGGAATAGAATTTATTGCTTGTTCTATTAATTCTATCCTATCATTATCATCTTCAAAAATATGTGGCATTTTTTGAAGACCAATTAACTTGTATCTTGATTCGAGTACGTTTTGACAAAAACTATGAAATGTGCCAATAAAAACTTGAGATTTTATTTTTTCATCATTACCAAGTCGTTCTTTCATTTCTTCCCCTGCTTTGTTGGTAAATGTAATAGCAAGAATTTTTCTTTTAGTTAACTGAACTAATCTTTTTATTCTTTCTGTTAGCACTCGTGTCTTACCACTACCAGCACTAGCAAGAACTAGCAATGCGCCATTATTGTATTGTACTGCTTCATTTTGTTTATCAGATAATTTAATGCTATTTTTCATCTTCAGGTTTATTAAATATAAATTCTCCAATCTTTTCAAATAACTCAATTATTATTGGAGGTATTCCAAGTTCGCTTTCAATAATTAATTCTGCTAAAATTGGTGCATATTGTGTCTTATTATCACTCATAGCGTCATTTAATGCATCTAAAAAACCTTCATTACCTGAATAATCTCTTAATACATTCTCATAAATATTTTGCTCACATTTGTCACATACTTCTTTTGTTTGTATTTTTTTGGCGACTGAGCCATCTCTTTTTTTTATGAAATTCTCAATAAAACCTTCGCCATATAAAAGTTCAAAAGTTTTAATTATTTCATCCTTATATCCACAATTAATAAGATATTTTTCAAAATCATACTCCTTTTCAAGAATCAAAACATTTTCATAATCAGATAGTTTTATTTCTTCTTTAGAGTAAATAGATTTTAAAACTTTTTCAATTTTTTTAATAACATCTTTTTCACCGTCACTTAAAACAAACCATTTAATATTTAATTTTTCAGCAAAATAAATAAAAGGGAAGTAGTTTCCAAAACCATTAATTCCTACGAAATCAATTCCTAACTCAGAAAATAACTTACCAAAATATTTTTCTGCGAAAACAGGTAATGCTTGTTCTTCAGTTTCTCCCTCAAAAAAAACAATTACTTTAGAAAAAAATAATTCGCCACGAGTATTAATAACTTGTCTATTTATTTTTCTTAATTCTTCTTTTTCCAATAGACTAATATCTATTTTACCACATTTTACTTCCTCATTATTTTTATACAAATTTCTTATTTCATTTAAACTTGCTGAAGCAGCAATGTAAGATGAATGAGTAGAAATTATTTTTTGTCCTGGAATACTTGCAATTTGAGAGTATAGCTTTTTTTGGGCATTTGGATGTAAATGTGCTTCCGGTTCTTCGATTGCAACTAATGGATAAAATGGTTCTCCAAGTCCTTCTAATGCTTGTGAGAACTGTGTGACAAAGGATTTTAAAGTCAATAATGACGACCAACTTCTTGTACCCATACCGTGATATTCCATAGAAAAATCAGAATATTGTATTGAAATCCCTTTATTTAAATCTCTTACTTTTTTAGGAAACGGACTTATATTGACACCATTGTTTACATTATCCATTGCGGTATCTAACTCCTTTAATGATGCTTCAATTCTAGATAATATATCACTACTATTTACTGCTTGCTCGTTGAGTGCTTTGATTTGAGCTTCAATTGAAAGAATATCTGCTGGAGCATATTCAATATTTGAAAGTAATTTGCCTAAATATGAACTCTTTAACTTAATATCTTCAATAATATCCCTATCCGCATTGATGTAAAAGAATGGTGTGTTTTCATAAAAGAATGTTTTCTCAACACCATTTTCTGTTTCATACCAATTTAATCCTGCTGCATCTTTAAAATCTACCCATTCATCTTGAATGTATTGTTTTGTTTTTATAGCATTTTTTAGATTGTCAATTGTTACACAAGTTCGCAAATTAATAGATTGTTTACCTGTTGCATCAATTGTTATTTTTTCTGCTGTAAATAATGTTTCCCATTCTTCACTGAAATTATTGACTTGATTAAACTTATCATCTACGGAAATTATCAAAACATCAATAATAATTTTTTCATTTATAGTTTCATTAATTATTGAGAAATCCTCTTTTGATAAAAAAGAAATATTACCAAAAACAATTTGTAACGCTTTAAGAAAGGAAGTTTTCCCTGCATTATTTGTTCCGGTTATTACAGTTATTGGCTCTAAATCCATTTCAAAATTTAGTAATCCTCTAAAACCGTGTATTCTAACTTTTTTTAATAATATGCCCATAATTATTAATTTTCTATTCTAATTTATTAGTTTACAACTATTTAGATAATATTTTTAATTTTTCGTTACCACGAAGTTATGATTCTTATTTTCCTTTTTTATTTTACTCAAAAAAAATAAATATTGATAAATAAATAAAAATCATACTTCTTAATCAAACATTCCATATTGAGATTCGTCAGCTTCTCGTTTTTGTCTGTAATTTTTACCTTCTGGAGTTTCAATAGGTTTGTCATTTTCAAAATAATTATTCACTCTTTTTATGGTATAGTTAGAGATTTGTTCAATGCCTTCGTTGTTCATCTTTTTATCTATTTTTAGTAAACAATTTATTGAAGAACCATTTTTGAATTCAATTTTGCCAGTTTGAACTAATGTTTTAAATTCATTGGAGTTCATTGTAAAAGAAACGGTTTCTCCATTATAAATACCTCTCCATTTGTAATCTCCTTTTTTTAGTACTGGCGAAATAATTTCAATAATTGCATTGTCAATATAATCAGGTTCTAGTTTATCGGTAACTAAAATAAATTCTTTGAAATTTTCTTTGCGAACAAAATTTTCTTCGGAAACCCGTTTTTTGTCTTTATCCTGAATAGCAATTGAGACCTGAGTGACTTTTGGATATGTGTCTAATATTTCATAAAAATTGGATTTCTTTTTACTGATTACCGTGTTTTTATGTAAAAGCTGTCTTTTGAGCTCTACATTGAGTTTTAATTCTTCGAGTTCAAGTTTTTCTTTTTCGGTAGCACGATTAGTTTTTTCTTCATCTTCAAATGCCTTTTCAATTAATTTCTCTGTAGCTTTTGTTACAACAGTATTTAGAGGAGTAACTAATATTGCTGTAGCTAATGCAGTTACAATAGCAACTTTTAAAACAGATGATTTTTCATTTAATTTGGTTTTTATTCTAAACCAACGTATTAAACCACCATCACCAAAAGGTTCTGTTTCAATTATTATTTCTGCAACGAGAGTAGTTGCAATTTCATTAATAATACCAAGGAACTCCAATTCACACTTATTCTGAACAAAAGCATTCATTGTGTGCGAATTATCGTTAAACCAATAATGCAACTCTAAAGCATTTGCATTTAAAACGGTTGTCGGTTGTTGTTCCATATTATTTGTTTTAAAATTCCATTTCTATTTTTTAATTGTCGTGACGGTGTAACGACAATTAAAAAATTAAATAAATGCTTTTTCGTCTTCTATACTATTTAATTTGTTTGTAACTCCTCGCATTAAAATAGGGCATAATGGATTCATTAAATTTTTTAATTTTTCGTTTATTCTCTTTCTTGTTTCTAATGTATGGTAAATAGTAACTATAGATTTTTGGATTTCAATATCTGGTATTGGTAATTTTATTTCTATAAATCTTTCCCATTCAAGACTTGCTCTAACACTACTATCACTAATAAACCAACCATAACGATTAAATTCGGGTCTGTGAAACCAAATCATTAGAAACTCTGGAAGTACAATATCTGTTTTTACTCTAAAAACACTGTATGCTGGAGAAATTATTGCAGGTTTGGTTTTATGATATAATGCTACTCTAACCGTTTCATCTCTTCCAACCTGCATAGCACTATATGCAAATTGATTTTTATTAATAATTTTATATTTTTCTAAATCTGTATTTGAAACATTTGCTTTAGATGACATAAATTCTTTTTTTACATTTATACCAAGTAAATTAGTAACAACGTGGTTTAAATTTCTATTATCTACAAGCTCAATCAATTCTCTTAATTCAGTTTTATTCTCTGTCTTTTTTAATTTATCTAAAAAAGAATTAGTGGTAATTTGCAAATCATTCAAGCTCTTTTCATAACTCTGTTGATTGTTATATAGACCTTTGTAAATAGCAACATACTTTTTTTGTTCTTCAATGTTTGGTATTGGAAGTTGAATATCACAAAAACGTTCCCATTCTAAACTTGCTCTAACGGTACTATCACTAATAAACCAACCATATCGGTCAGATTCTGGTCGCAGAAACCACATCATTAAAAATTCTGGAAACACTAAATTTTCATCAATAACCTCAAACACAAGATAAGCAGGAGAAATTATTGCGGGTTCATCATCTTTGAATAAGGCAACTCTAACTGTTTCGTCTCTACCGACTTGCATTGCACTGTATGCAAATTGCCCTTTGGTAATTATTTTATATCTTGATAAATCGGTTTCTGAAACATTGGCAACCGATGGCATAAAATTTTTAGTAATATTTATACCCAAAAGCCTATTAACCTCTAAATTTGTATTCCGTTTGTCAACTAATTGTATGTAGTCACCAAGTCGCTTATAATTCGATTTCATATCCTAAACCTTTAAAAGCGTTTCTTAATTCGTTTTGAGATTCTATTTCAACAGCAAGTATTTCTTTGAATTCCTTTTGAATTCTCTGCATTTCTACTTCAAAGTTTATATCACTATCTCTGTCAATAAACTCGATATATTTACTTGGAACAAGTGAATAATTGTTGTTTTTAATTTCTTCAAAATTAGCAGAATAACAAAATTCTGGAATGTTACTATACTCCGTTTCAAAAGACGTTTGTTGCCAATTATGGTATTTAGAAACAATGTCATCAATATTTTGGGCGGTTAATTCGATATATTTTTTTTCATATTCAACTCCCCATTTTCTTAAATCCATAAAGAGAACTTCTTTTTCACGTTCCCGATATTTTTTAAGTTGACCATTGATTTCAACTGTTCTTGCTTTTTTATTTTTGTTTATAATCCAAAGTGTTACGCTAATGTCTGTTGAGTAAAACATATTTCTAGGCAAAATAACAATTGCTTCAATCAAGTTATTTTCGATTAGTTTTTTACGAATACTATATTCTGTTCCGTTACCAGACAATGCTCCATTTGCCAAGATAAAACCAGCAACTCCATTATCAGATAATTTAGAAACCATATTTAGAATCCAAGCATAATTAGCATTACTAACTGGCGGAACATCGTAACCATTCCAGCGTGGATCGTCTGTTAATTCAGAACTAGCTCTCCAACTATTTTGATTAAATGGCGGATTTGCCATTATATAATCGGCTTTAAGGTCTTTGTGCTGGTCTTTGGCAAAAGTATCTTCAGCAACATCGCCCAAATTGGCAGATATACCACGAACTGCCAAATTCATTTTAGCCAATTTATATGTTGTTTTAGTATGTTCTTGGCCGTAAACTGAAATGTTTTTTTTACTCCCGTTATGATTTTCGATAAACTTAATTGACTGTACAAACATACCGCCTGAACCACAAGCAGGATCATAAATAATACCCTTGTACGGTTCAATCATTTCAGCAATAAGTTTTACAATGTTTTTTGGAGTATAGAATTCTCCTTGACCTTTACCTTCAGCAATTGCAAACTTGCTCAAGAAGTATTCATAAACACGTCCTACAATGTCGTGCTCTTTGTCTTTTAAGGTATTGATATTGTTAATGGTGTCAAGCAAGGAAGCTAGTTTACTCACTTCTAAATTAAGACGAGAATAATAATTATCCGGTAAAGCTCCTTTTAGGGATGGGTTGTTTTTTTCGACAGTGAATAGGGCAGTGTCTATTTTTAAAGCGATGTCTATTTGCTTTGAATTTTCAATTAAGTAGCTCCATCTTGAAATTTCAGGTAAATAAAAAATGTTGTCTTTTGCATAGAACTCAACCATTTCAAGATATTTTTCTTTGCCATCGGCAATCAACAATTGTCGGTGTTCTTCAAATTTATCACTGGCAAACTTCAAGAAGATCAATCCCAACACAACGTGCTTATATTCAGATGGTTCTACCGTGCCCCGAAGTTTGTTAGCACTGTCCCATAATGTTTCTTCAATGCTTTTTTCTTTTTTTGCTTTGCTTTTTACTGCCATTATTTGTAACGTCTATTTGATTTGAATGTAATCTTCAAACCTACCAAATATAATTGATTTTAACAATTATAAATCCCCGTATTTGTACCTAATTTTAAGCAAATGTAAAAAGCAAAAAGGGTATTAAATTATGGATTGCATCATGTCCACAATCTTTTTTTTACACCCCTGCCATTTCAACATTTCACCCACACCCCACAATAGAGGAAACCCTATTTTTAAAAACAGGTACCCTCCAACGTATATACAACCGGAACAAGTAGTATTATTGACATACGGCAGTGGCTATTTTAAATTGATTATTCATTATTAGTCAATTAATTGATAGTTATTTACATCAGAATTATGAGTTGTTTCCATATAATATAGATTGTCTTTTTTCACTTGCTTCCTTATAAGTATCAAACCTCAAATAATATCGTTTAGTGATTTTTGTAAATTTAGACATCATCTCTGTTTTTTTTTCTGGACTAAGTGAATGTGTTTGAATATCCATTTGATAATTAGCGGGTTGAGTAACAATGTCGTTTTGAAGGTAATCTAACATTTTATAAGCATCATCTTCTGTAAAGTTCTCAATGTTTTGTACGCTACTGCAATAAGTTTTGGGTAACCATTTAGTAATTGCCATTGCTTCACTAGTAACACGAAAGTTAATGTCTCTTGTTGCTTCGAAATATTCAAAAGATGGTTCCTCAACATCATAAACTGCTATAACATAACTAATTTTCACAGGAGGAATTTCTTCTTTGACAGGTACTGAAATCGGTTCAGATGGTACAGGTAAGCTAGTAGAATTTCTTTCACAAGACACAAGCAATATTAGTATAGCAAATAAGAATGCTTTCATTTTATCAAGTTTTAAGATGGATATATGTTAAGATTACAATGATACAACAATAATATATTTGTGAATTACGGAATTCCGTAAAATGCTTAAATAATATTTGAATATATTTATCGCTAAATAAATAATTATGGATAAAATAGTAAAGTTTAAATCGGGAGATGTTCTATACAGCACTCTAAATGATAAAGTTGTCACATTACAAAGACGATGGGACAGACAATCGAATCAAAGAACTGCTTGGTTGGTAACTAGTTATCCAAATGGTGGTGAAGAATATGCACTTTCGGAAGATGAACTACAAACACTACCTTATAGAGAATTAAAATCTAAGATTGACAGAGAACTTGATAACTACACTGAGAATGGTGTAGGAACTGAGAGAGTAATTAAAAAAAGCCTATTAGAGAATAATAATATTGATTCTCTTATTAATGGGTTCAATGTAAAGATTCGTGGATTAATACAAGAGAATACTACAAAATTATCTAACTACGATATAGAAGATATACTTTTACATTCGGGAGATTTGATAGACAATTTTGGTAGAATAACAAAACGATAAAAGCAAAATAAAGAGATTTGGGACACCCGATTAATAGCAACCTTAAGTGTATTAAATATGATTATTAACCTCCCAAATCGCACCGAAATCATTGAATGAATCTGGTTACAGAATTTATTATGGAACGTCTTTGATGAAACTCTCAGTTGCTTCTTTAGTATAATCATCATATTGGTCTAAAATTTTATAAATAGCTTTCTGAGAGTTAACTAACATTACTGCCCAGTTAGCAATATCATAAATAGTATCCGATTTCAAAACGGACTTGTTCTGTAAGCCGATTAAATTAATTGCATTTACTCCATCAAGCACTTTTTCAAATAGTTTACTATCTAATAAATCGTGAAGTATTAAAATATCATCATACATCGACCTAAGTCTGTCAATTTTATACTGAAGATACAATTGCCAATTTTCAAATTCTATAACTTGTTCATTTATATTCCGAACTTTTGATTTTGGTGGAATATGTTTACAACAATCTATTATCATTTTTGGAGTGACTTTCGACACCAAAGTTTCTTCTGTACCAATACTTTCAAGCAAGTGTTTCGTTTCAACATTAAGCATTACAAGCTTATTCTTGATATATCGTATAGATTTAACCTTTCTATCTTCTTTCGGGAGATGCTGATTAATAAAATAAAAGAATGTTGCCGCCACTATTGAAAAACATATCTTAATCCATATTTCACCAAGATAGTAAAAAGTATTATTAATTGCAGTTACATTCCTAAATAACACCTGTAAAATAATCGAACTGATTGCAATACAAAAAGAGTATTTTACTTCTTTTCGAACTGAGAGAAACCTCTTCCACAGTCTAACTGCTCTAGTTCTCTTTGATACCATAATTTAGTTAATGTTACTTGATTTCTTACAAATATAAGCAATTAAACAACCTTCTTGTAGATGTGTGAAGATAGTCTTTACATGTCGATGTCTTAAACCATTCTCATTAAACATCTTTGTAATCTGAACGAAATTCATTCCATTTTCTTTCAGAAGCATTGCAAATGCTTTTGCTATCTTCAAGTTAGCATTGTTGTCTTTCTTTTCTTTGATAGCTTTTAAACCCATTAAACGATGTTCATCACTGATTTCATTTATACCAAGTGAAGTAATCTTGTTACCTGCTTTTGATAGGTGAAACCCGTCACGTTGGATATTGTTTTTAATCACACCTAATGCACCTTTAGTTCTTTCTCTAATCATACCCACCTCACGTTCAGCAAATGTGGCAAAGATGTTTATGGTGAAGTTGTCAGCAGTAGGCATATCACAAGCTTTGAAAGGAACTTTAATGTCCATCAATGTAATGAATTAACTTTTATTGAAAATCAATATAGTCCACAAATCAGTGGTATTCACCTTTGTTTTTTCTCTAGAGTAATTAATTCGGGATGCTAAATTATATACCATTACCAAGGGATGAGGTAATTCAAAAAAGATGCGCTAACAATTTTATAATTATCTAAAAATTTCGCTGTCAAAGAATTCATTAAGCGAAATATTGAAAGACTTACAGACCCTGTTAATAGAGTAAATAGAAGGCCCTCTAGTAATGTCTAGTTTCTCCCAAGCATGAAAATTTTGTCTATCTAGTTCAAGATCATTCGATAAACTAGATTTACTTTTACTCGCTAGGATGTAAGCAATACTTTTCAATTTTAAAAGCGTCTTTCTCATTTGGAATGAATTTTACAAATAAAGTGAATTTCGGATATATCATCTTTTTATAAAGCTTGTACTGTATCTTGACCTGCTGCTGATCATTATAATCCCACAACGCTCATTTAACAACAGCCTTGTTTAAGGATACTCCTCCTTGATCACGTCTATAACGATATCGTGCAGATGTGTTTCAGAATCAACAAGTCGGTTTCCCGGCTTGGAAGCTTCTGCCAATAATTTATCAAACAGTCGTTCTAAATTTTCAGCGAGCACAAACATATCTTCTTCATCTCTTCCAAAGTTAATCACCTGACCTTTTGTTCCTTCGGTATCAGGATCAAGATCAATTCCGATGTAATTGCCGCCGGAATCTGAAAATATTGGCAGCCATTTGTAATTGAAATATTTTTTTTGAATTGCATTTTCGGGCGTTGAGGTGAATGGTATCTGGTTGTCAAAGTCGTATGAAGAACGTTCAACCTCATACTGTCCATCTGAGTAGGCAGTACATTCTAATTCATCCCATTGGGTACCATTCCTTTCCAGTTCCTGCAAGTTTTCCACCATTACAAGAACCTTTCTGAGATCATCGATGTCGATATCCAAAATTTCCCTGTCTTTGTCGGTTGTGCTCTCTTTTTCATAGAGATAAGGTCCTCCACTACTTTGCGTTGAACAGCTGAATTCCATTTTGTACCACGATTTCTGCACACCGAATAGCTTATTCTTTGGTGCATAACCTACATAAAAATCGATGATTCCTTTTATTAACGGCTCAGATTGTTTAGGATCTAGTACTTCGGCAGTCTCTGTCTTAATTGATTTCCTGCAGAACTGCAAGTGCCTGATGATTTCTTCAGAATTACAGAAACTATGTCCAAATAACACACCGTTTCCTGCATCATCTTGTCCATTTGCAAATCTGTATAATTCCAGCATTTCGGAGGGCAGCTTGTCTTCCAGTAATTTTTCAATTTCTTCAATTTCTCTATTCGAAATCGGAGGACTTAAAATTCCTGGAGGTTCCCCATCGTGAATTTTTTGAAGGCTGACAATATCCTGAATTTTTTTTGTGATGCTCATCTGTTAATTTGTTTTTGCTTAAGGAATAGGTAACTAATTCTTATTTTGGCACTTCAACACTCCATCTCCTTAAAATATTTATCCAAATTACAATTTTCTTTTCCGATGTTGATAATTCCGTTCTGACTTTACCAATAGCAGGTTTTAGACAGGTTTTTACTGTTTAGGATGATCAATCTGTCATAATCCGGAACGAAGAAAATATACTTGCTTTCATTTCTGATATTCCAATATAAACCATTTTCAGTATTTGGATTTTTTTTTCTCTTTCACATCGTCTTTCAATTGCTCATCATCATTCAGATTTTGAAGCTTATTTCTCAGAAATTAATGTACTTTTTCCCTGTCCTCCCTGAAGCTGAAATACAATTTCAAGTTCAGTTGAAAACACCTTTTACTTTGCTCAACTAAAGAAAATGAAGTACCAAATATTCATCGTCGTCTGAATCGGTCAATTCGGAACAGAATTGACAAACGTTCATTGAAGCTCTATTTTTTAACGTATTTATTTCGTCAAAAAGTATTTTCAGTTCAGCTACCTCTTTCATTTTTACGTTAAGCAGTTTATAATGATCCTCATTTCTAAGGTTCGAAGTATAGAATTTCATTCCAAAAGTCTGTCCAGTCAATATCTTCTCGATCTATCCCGCCCCATTCTATGGATGTATCATCAAAATCATTATAAAACCTCGACTCTCGGATGTCTTTTGCGCTTAGATCGCCGCGAAGGTGTTTCGCATATAATTCTTCAACTTCCCGTTTGATTTCATCTAAGCACTGAAAAGTTTCTAAAACAAAATTAGTACCGCTTAATTCTACAATCTCGAAATTCTCCAGAACCACATATTTTGCCTTTCGCTGATTCAGAATTTCTTTTGTCTCTTTGACAAAGTCCTTAAAGAAATCGATCTGATAATCTTCTTCATAAATCGATACCAATTCTAAAAATCTAATGACCAATTCTTTTCCTCGATCAAAGTTGCCCAGTATAGCTGTCTTCTCAGTTTCCTCCACGACATTTGAAAATATGATCTGGCTTTCGCCCGCTACCATTAGCAAGTACAAAGGGTGGACCTCATTTTCATATTCAGAAAGACCTAAACCATCAACCGGATTTTGCTGATATTCTTCTAGGGTATAAATAAAGCTTCTGTTAGCCATAATGATATTTTTAGGTTATAACCCTTTTAGATAAATGTTAGAGATGAAATCTTTTAAACTGAAGATCGAATTCTGATCTGTTCAATTTTATTGCTGTCCCTTTTCATTTTTGTTTTGATGCCCTCTTCCTGATCTTCCATATCAGAATCTTGTCTGTCTTTTGCGACCAGTATAATGCCAACCGAACGGGCTTGCGTCAGTTTTCCATCTAAAAGCTACATCATTTAAAACACTTAATTATTGTCGAGATAAACGTTTAGCCCTTATGACATCAATTACTTTAAACAAATGCTAATTATTCCAGTTAAGATGTAAATATAAAGATACCGAAAACCTTAAAATTGTATAAATGGTAAGTAACAGAAATAAATATTTTTTTTAATTAGAATGATAGGATGGATCGGATTTAAGATTCTCAGTTAAATGATTGCTAATTTTAAAAATTTGATAAGTAGATTGTTATGATTTCGGCCCTTTTGGGCTTGAGATTACATTTTTACAATTAAGAAATAAAAACTATAGATACATTTGTATAGCTAGCCATATCAATAAGCTTTGATTACGGCGATGCTCTGACAAATTCTTAAGCAAAAAAAATGAAACTATTCGTAACGCTGCTGCTATTGATAATTTTTCATAAAGAAGTACATGCGCAAAAAATAGCCAAAAATAAATTAGACAGTATTTCCATTGCTGTAGAAAATGGCTCCTACCCCAACCTGGAAGGAATTGCAATCACCCAAAATGGCAAATCAGCTTATGAAAAGTATTTCCACGGATTTCAAAAAGACGCTCTCCACGACGCTCGTTCTGCTTTTAAGTCTGTTGCTGGCATATTAATAGGAATCGCCATTGACAAGGGATATATTAAAAATGTACACGAAAAAGTATATTCCTATTTCCCAGAGTATAAGCCTTGTGGGAATTGGAATAGTCTGAAAGAAAACATGACAATTGAACATCTGCTCGAAATGAAATCTGGTTTTGATTGTGAAGAATGGAATGGGAATAAAGATTGTGAAAGTGAAATGGAGACGAAGCAGGATTGGTTGAGATTTTGTCTTGACCTGCCTTTAAAGAACAAGCCTGGAACCCAATGGGATTATACTTCAGTAAATGCAATGCTTCTGAGCGGTGTAATTTCACATTCGACCCAAATGACTGTCACAGAATTTGCAGAGAGATTCCTTTTTAAACCGCTAGGCATTACCAGCTACAGATGGACAAAAGACCCGATGGGACACGAAACAGCAGCGGGTTCTTTTTATATTTCCACAAATGACATGAATAAAATTGGGCAGTTGGTATTAAGCAATGGCGTTTTTAATGGAGAAAGAATCATTTCACAAAAATGGATCAAGCTGATGACAAAAAAGCGTCATAAAATCGAGGGTTTTTCAAATGTGGGGATTTCTAAAAATAAAAATGCTACCCCACAGCCAACCTATTACGGATACGCTTGGTACAATGAAAAAGTGAAAACAAAAAGATTTAGTTACAATATTATCTTCGCCTCCGGAAACGGCGGACAATACATTATGATCGTCAGGGATTTAGATCTGGTTGTGTCATTTACCGGCAATAGTTACAATTCTTCAAAATCAAAACTTCCTTTCGATATACTGACTGACTATGTTCTACCCTATTTTGACAAAAAAGAGGAAACTCTAAAAATGCTTCCTGAATAAACTATTCATCACTAATTCAAAAACCACAAATGTTTCCAAGTAAGATATTTTACTAAATACAATAATTATTATGAGAAAAGCTTCAATTGTACTGCTACTATCTTCGATATTCTTTTTTTCCTGCCAACAGCAGAAGAAAGAAGAAGATATAGCTATGGAGGATGATTTAAAAAATCCGGAAGAAGTAGTAAAACCGTTTTTTGCAGATAACTATCCGGTTACAGACAAAATGTTTGGAAAGCCAACTGCTAACCGACCTGTGACTACCGCTCACTTACGTTCTGAAAATACGGCTTGGTTTACTAATGACAGTCTGAAGCAGACCTTAATGTTTATTTTGTTTTCTGATAATTCAAGGCTAGTAACGGCTTGCTTCGATCATAAAAATGTACCTCAAGAGGTATTTCTAAACAGAGATTTTAGTGACAGTGATAATTATCCTTCCAGTGAAGAAGATCGCCTGCTGTATTACAACGAGTTTTTTTCAAGTGCAAAAAAAATTGACTCAAAGTATTTTATTTCAAACATGGGATTTAAAATGGGCGACACAAAAGAGAAAGCCATTAAGAAGTATGGTAAGCCTGACAGTATTCGAGTGGTAGGGGGTTTTGATAAGTATTTCTGGAATCCGGCAGGAGCACAAATTACCAGACAGAATGTTCCTGAGAAGGATCTGCTTCTTATCGATGAAAAGAAGCAATTCATTACCATGTATTTTAAGAACAACAAGTTAACAACGATAATTCTTGATAATGTTTCGAGATCAGAACCATAACTTTATATGAACTAGGCTTTAGTTCTCTTTAGTAATTGAGACTCAAAAGCATAAAAAGAAAATACATTTCCAAAATCATCCATATAATTTCTCAATTCGATAGCGGATAAATCTTTGATTTTTTATTAATAATTTTCGCAGAGTAAGGATGACAGGACGGTCTGCAGTGAAAAAATGATATTTATAAAAAAGGAATAGATTCTATTGCGGGACAGAAAATTTCTCCTACTATGGATAACTTTTCTGTCGGGAATCAATAAAACTTTAAAATTAACCTACAAAACGAAAAATAATGATCAATTTAATCCCAGAAATTCATAAGCAGACACTGCTATCGGCAATTGCTAAAGGAGATATTAATGCCGTAAAAATTGTGGTTGAAGAAAATAATTTGGATCTTAATGTCTATGAAGAAAGGTCATATTCACCATTGATCATGCAAGTCCTTACCTCTTATGGAATTAAAAATGAGAATGACAGATTAATATTTCTTCAATATTTTTTAGATAACGGTGCAGATCCAAACATGAATTGCAAAGAGGGTTATAATTCTCTCCATGTAGCCGTACAGCAGGAAAACTTAATTAAGGCCTTAAATCTTTTTATTGATTTTGGCGGCGATGTAAATGCTTTGGACAAAAACGGAGCATCTGTTGCATATTGGGCAATTCAGGGATTTCCCTGGCGGACTGAGGGAGAAAAAAGAGAGCTCCATCTGCAAGTTCTTGAAAAAATTCTGATGCTGGGAGCCGATCTTGATTGCCAAAATAAATTTGGAGTGACACCCAGAAGCTGGTTAGAACATTCACCAGTAGATGTGAAGTCATTGGTTCAGAAATGTGAACAGCTTCACCCTGTCTATAAACCCGCTTCTACCCGGCAACCGGAATTCCCTACCAGATACGCCTATCCGGAGATTGTGAAAAATATTCGTGAGAACATGATCCCTGTCACCGGACAGCCAGAGTCATTAGAGGGTGAAATGCTTCGCAATCTGGATATTCTCAAAGATGAAGCGCATCGAAACGGAAATGTGAATTTTTCTGATTCTCATAGAGCATTTGCAGAATTCATTCTTGATAACCTTACCACGTTTACCAGAACAGATAAAAAGGATGTTGAAGATATTACCGCTGCGGTCAAAAAATTAATGGATCCGGAAAAGCCTTATCTGGAAGATGATATTTATGATTATCTGACGGATCAAATCTGTATTTTTCACCAGAAAATAAGTAACGACGATTTTGTAGTAGAAACCAATAAAAAATGGTGGCAGATTTGGAAACAAAAATGACAAAATCTTCTGATTTTCAACTCCGATTTGAAAACAAATTATCTTCCTGTTTAATGGACATCAATTTAGCAAAAATTTTATCGAATTTAATGATCATCTTTATTCAAGTATTTTTAATATTCGAGATAGAACGTTTATGGAATATTTTAAAAGGAGAGAACAGCACTACGGCAATAAGATTGCTTCAATTTATTGAGTTGCCTTTTTTAGGCATTATCAAGGATAAAAAGATGCTCAGAGCAATATCAATAGTGGTGTTTCCTTTGATAATGGGTTTGTTTTGTGCAGGAGGAATTTCTTTTTTAAATCATTTTTTAGGAACTGATATCAAACTTGGAAGTCCGTGGGGGCATATTGCGATGTTTGGGGCAGGCTACATAGGAATGAATATTTTGATTCTGACAGCGTATATTCAAAGAAAAATAGCGGTAAAGAAAATATCCATTGATACCTCATCATACCTGATCATGTTTTATATTCTTTTACTAACAATTAGTGTTTATGTCCAATTAAAAATCTTTTTAAGTTAAATACTGTACTGTAAAAGATTGGGTATAGATTATCGCACACCAATCGTTCCGCTTATGCCATATCTCTTCCTTTTAAGATTAAGTACACATTAAATTTTGATACTATTTTATGAACATTGATTATGCCTAATGTATAAAAATTTCAATAACCATGTGATATAATCTAGGTTCATACTGTCATTGCTAAAGATAGGTCTCACCAATTTTGATCACACAAAAAAACTAACAACTATATGAAAAAGCTACTTTTATTTCTAACCCTCTTAGCAAATGTCTCATTTTGTTCTGCTCAAACAGATCAAATTACGATACCTACAGATAACAAATTAAAAACGCCATTAGATTCATTGGTAGAACAATCAGTTTCTGCATTTATGAAAAATAATTCCAGAGTAGGCATTTCGATAGGCATTATTAAAAATGGAAAGTCATATCTCTATAATTACGGCACATCCAAAAAAGACAGACAAGAATTACCGACAGGAAATACTGTGTATGAACTTGCTTCCATTACAAAAACTTTTGGCGCAACTTTACTTGCAAAGGCCGTGATTGATAAAAAAATAAACCTCAATGATGACATACGAAAGTATCTTAAGGAAGATTATCCTAATTTGGAATACGACGGAACACCGATTACGCTACAAAATCTGGCAAATCTTACCTCAGGATTACCAAACTGGATGCCGGACAAAGATATCTTCGGAAAGGCAGATCCGGACTCGGTACCCTTCCTCTTAGATTCCGTTCACTCCAAATACAGCCGACTTGACTTTTACCGTGACCTGCATGATGTAAAGCTAAAGGCTGCACCAGGAAGTGTTTCCAGACATTGCAATACAGCTGCGCAGTTGCTGGGTTTCATTATGGAAAAAGTTTATGGAAATTCATTCGAAAACCTGCTGAAAATCTATTTTGCGGAACCACTCAGAATGAAAAACACCTCTCTGTTAGCATCTGGAAAACTACCCGCAAAAATGGCTACAGGTTATGATGGAAAGGGACGTTTGATGCCGATCATCGATTGGGAAGACCTGCAGGTAGCAGCGAGTATAGCCTCTTCAAGTTCAGATATGCTGAAGTATATGGCGTTTCAACTTAAAGAAGAAAATCCTCTGGTGAAGTTAAGCCATCAACCCACTTTCGGTAATCTAGAAGACGGTGCCGTGGCACTTAACTGGAAAGTAAAAAAAACGGAAGATGGCAGGAGGAGTATATCACATACTGGGGGAAGTTTAGGATTTAGCAGCTACATGGTGTTTTTTCCTGATTCAAATGCAGGCATTGTTCTGCTCTCCAATGAGGCAGATCAGAGTGCTCAGAATGAGCTGGTCGCCTTAGCGGATAAAATTATAAAGCCATAAATTGTTGATAAGCGAAAGAAAATACCGCCTATCCTTCGAAATGATTTCTTCATTCCCCTGTATCTGTTAATCAACAACGAAAATTGTCCTGTTTATGCATATCGAGCACGTGCCTAATTGCATGTTCCTACCCTTCTAAAAAACATTCAAAACATTTTGTTTGCGCCCCATGAAAGCCAATGGATCGTGTCAATGTTCTTAAACTTGCCTGCTTTTAGAAAAGTTGGCAAAGCGCTTGCTAAATATTTTGTATATTCGTCAAACCGAAGCAATTTATTTTATTGATTGCGTCGTGAAAAGTTTCAATAAGCTGTAAAAGGTAAAATCTGATAAATGAAAGTTGACTTTTATAAACCTAAAAGTAATATTCTTAAAGAACATATTGCGGGATACTATTTTGTTTCAGAGGACAGGAATTCCGCGCCTACAAGCTATTTGACATTCCCCAACAACTACTGTATTCTTTCCATATACCAAAATGCAGAAGAAGTGTTTTCAAAAAATCGCTACACCATCACAACTTCGAAAGAAGATATTATCGTTTCGAGCCTATTTTCGAGATATTCAAAGCCTATCGAAATTATTTACGAAAACCTGGTCAATGAGATAACCATCTATTTCAATCCAATCAAAATCAATCATTTTATTGAAAATCCAAAAATTTTTGAAAAGTCACAAATTTCAGATTTTGTCCCTTTCCCTGATTTTAAAGAAAAAATGGAATTGATTTTCAACCAATTTGGCAGGGATGAGCAGATTGAACTACTGGAGGATTATTTACTATCAAAATTTGTAAAAAAAGATCTTAGCATAGTAGAGCAGATCTTAGCAGATATTGATGCAGGATTGAAACTGGAAGAGATTTCTGGAAAATGTACCTTCACCCGCCAGCATATCAACAAAATATTTTCAAAGTACGTAGGGAAAACGCCTTCCGAATACAAAAAAGTGCAGCGTTTCAGGAATGCCTTGATCAGCAAGAAAATCAGCGCAAACCTTACCGATCTGTCTAACGACAGCCTGTATTTCGACCAATCTCATTTCATCAGGCATTTTAAACAGCTGACCGATAAGAAACCAAGTGATTTCTTCAAAAAAGTTGAGATCGATAAAGGAAATATCTGGCTTTATCTTTAAACTTTCCATTTTTACAATTATAAATCTTCACACAATCGTTTCTTTGTGCTAATCCAAAAAGAAATGAAAATTAAAATTAAAATTGCAGCAGCAATCCTCTTTTCAATTGTATGTAATGGGATCCAAGCCCAAACGAGTCAACAAATTTCTCAATTGTCTGACTTTTGCAATGCCTGGGGCAGTTTAAAATATTTTCATCCTGAGATTTCAACAGGAAAGCACAACTGGGATTCCATTGCCGTTTCTTCAATCAGCAAAATCTTAAGTTCCGACGACAAAAATGCCTTCCGAAAGGAAATAGATAAATTAATTCAGGCCGCTGGAAAGAATACCGCCGAAGAATTTATTATCGATCGGTCCATACATCCCTATACCTACAGAAACATCAATCATTCCTGGATAGAAAGCAGTAAGAATTTGAATAAAAATCAGAAGGAATTCCTAAAATATAACTATTCGCATCCGTTTCAGGGACAAAATTTCTATGCCCAAAACAATCCTGATGATGAGGGGAATATCATCACGCCGAATGAGAAGCCCTATCCCGAAATGAAGTTCCCAAACATAGAATTCAGGCTTTTGGGACTTTTCCGTTTTTGGAACGTGATCTGCTATTATTATCCCTATAAATATGCGACGGACCTACCTTGGGAACAAGTGCTGACCCAATTAATTCCTGAGTTTGTAAAAGCAGATGACACCATTGCTTATCGCAAAGCTGTTTTGAAAATGGCGGCATCGATTGATGATGGACACGGTGGTGTCTATCCTTTCATCGACCTGGAAGTAGCTGGCAAATATAATCCGCCATTTTTCTACAAACTAATTGATGAAAAGGCAGTTGTCACAAAGATTCTTGATGAAAGTGAAGCCCGTAAAGCGAATATTCAAAAAGGAAGTGTGATCGAAAAAATTAATGGAATTACATTGAAAAAACGTGCTAAAGAATTGTGGGATTACGTTCCTGCAGGAAATAAGGCAGGCAAATACAGAGATTTGCATAAGTTAATTCTAAACAGCACTGCCACTTCAGCAACCTATTCCGGAAACAATCCTGATGGGGAAAAGTTTTCATCATCAGTAAAATTAAGGGAAGGTAATTTTCTCAAAGAGTTTTTAGACCTTTATGAGATGTCCAGTTCCATCACATCAAAAATGGTCACTGATGATATTGCGTACCTATATGCCTCCAATATTACCTATAAAAATATGGACAGCATCATGAAACCCTTGATGAATACGAAAGCCATTATTTTAGATCTTAGAAATTATCCCAACAAAATGCCGTCGTACGCTATAGCAAACTATTTTCTTGACAAACCTACGATTTATAGCAAACTGACAAGAAATGATTTCAGATATCCCGGACTGCTGGTTTATGAAAACACAAATAGAGGAACGACTGCAGAAACTGTTGGAAAGGAAAACCTTGATCCCTATAAAGGAAAATTAATTCTTCTCGTCGATTACCGGACCCAGAGCCTGCCGGAATTCAACTGCCTGATTTTAAAAACTTATAAAAATACAGTCATTATCGGAAATCAAACCGCTGGTGCCGATGGCAATCAGACAAAGATGATTTTTCCGGGAAACTACAAAATCTTTTTTTCGGGATTAGGCATTTATCACCCAAACGGAGATGAGGCACAGCGGGCTGGCATTCCGATTGACATACCAGTTAAATATAGCATCTCGGACTTTATAAACGATACCGACCCCATTTTGGAAAGAGCAGTGGATTATGCCACAACCGGGAGGTGAAAAATTAAGCCCCATTAATACTATAGAGAATTAGCGGAAAAGCCGCTTAACACAATTTAGGATTTTTTTTACCGGAAATTTTTGCAAGCTTTTTTAGATTATTCACTTACTTTAGTCTTCCCTTTCGCGCTCATCAAATCTAACATATCTTAAAACTCCATAGAGATATAATATATTATCTATAAAAGAAATATTCATTATATTTGTATAATATATTATCTACTTATGCCAAAATATAGCGCTTCATTGACACCTGCCACGGTGATGAAAGAAATTGCCGCAAAGACACAACAATTACGCAAAAAGAATGGCATTTCGCAACTTGAACTGTCGAAACGATCGGGCGTGTCATATGGCAGCTTGAAACGTTTTGAAACATCTGGGCAGATCTCTCTCGAATCCCTTTTAAAATTAGCCTATTTTTTCAACCGCCTTGAGGATTTTACTGCAGTATTTCAGATTGGCGCGGACCTGGAAAAGGTGGAAAAATTATTCAGCAGTAAAACACGCTAATTATGGAACCAATTCAAAAGATTACTGTTTCCCTTGATTTTGGAAATGAAGAGCATCAGTTAGGCGAATTGATACAAGAAGGAAAAAGCATTTACTTTAAATACTATACCGACTTTATAAAGTCCGGTATTGAAATATCGCCTTTCCATCTGCGGCTGGACGATAAGATTTTTGGATCCCCGGCACAGCCCTTTGAAGGCCTGTTCGGTGTTTTTTACGATTCACTGCCAGATGGCTGGGGGCGTCTGCTTTTGGACAGGACATTGACCGCGAAAGGCATGCTGCTTCAGGATGTTACCGCACTGCAGCGCTTGGCCTATGTGGGATTGAAAGGCATGGGCGCACTCAACTACCGCCCGCAAATAGAAACTTCGGTGCAGGAAGTATTTCAGGTAGAGCTAGATGCTATCTCTAAAGAAATGAACGCTGTATTGGAGGGAGCCAGCTCTTCAATTATTGACGAGCTATACGAAATGGGAGGGTCATCAGGAGGCGCCCGCCCTAAAATACTTGTCGGATACAATCCTGAAACTGACCATTTGATCCACGGGGCCGATCCCCTGCCTGAATCCTATGAGCACTGGCTCATAAAATTTCCTTCGTCGAATGACCGCAAGGATATTGCCCAGATAGAATATGCGTACCATAAAATGGCGGTGACTGCGGGAATCTCGATGGCCAGCTCCAGGCTATTTACCACAGCATCCGGCAGCATGTTTTTTGGCACGAAGCGATTTGACCGCGTCGGCGGAGGGCGATTGCATATGCATTCTGCCGCGGCCATACTCAACGACAACTTCAGGTACAGCACCATGGATTACGGCAATCTAATGGATGCTGCATTCCGCCTGGAGCAAGACGTCGCCGGGCACGAAAAGGTACTGCGCATTGCAGCGTTCAACGTTTTTTCACATAATCGCGACGACCATAGCAAGAACCTATCGTATTTGATGGATTCCAGGGGGGAGTGGCAGCTTGCCCCGGCATACGACCTCACCTATTCCAATTCCTCACACGGCATGCACAGCACCTCCATAGCCGGAGAGAGTGCAAGCCCGACAAGAAAACACCTGAAGGAATTAGCCTCTGAATTTAGCATGAAAAACGGAGCCGCAATTCTAGAACAAGTGGCAGATGCTGTTTCGCAATGGAAATCTTTCGCAAAAGATGCAGGTGTTACCAGAGAGTCGATGGAAATTATAGACAAGAGAATCCAGAAACTGATTCTCTAAACCCTGACTGCTAGCGCACTGATGCTATTATAAAGTTTTTCTGCATCAGAAATCCAAATAAAAAAATGCGTAGTCAAAATTGCGTAAAGCTGCACAATACAAAATTAGCAACCCTATATGCAATCCCTTTCAAATTTAAGATCGAAATGTGCCGTAACCGCTTAAATTTTTATAAGGATTGCGAAGTCTCTTTCCTCCCCCTTCGACTACTGCATGGCCAAGAAAACAAACGCCAAAGCAGCCATTGAAGAGACACTCAAGGTAACTGTTGACTGCACCGTATATCTTGCAGGGTACTTAAAAAAAATAGTATGAAGCCCTTTACTTTTGATCAGATACCTGTAATGATGAAAAAGCTTTATGAGAAAATAGAGCATTTGGAAAAACTAATTGAACGCTTAGCTCCTGCTGGCGAAAACAAAGAAGAACTTTTAAATGTTGAACAAGCATCAAAACTTTTAAATCTTTCGGTTGCCACAATATATAGCAAAGTATGCAAAAGGGAAATCCCAGTCAACAAGAAAGGGAAACGCATCTATTTTTGCCGGAATGAACTAATGGAGTGGATCAAGTCTGGTCGGGTCAAAACTTATACAGAAATCAAAAACGATATTGAAAAAAGGTCGAAAGTCTAGTATTTAATCTAGAGCTTCGACCTTTATATTTTTAAGAAACTACTATCTGAAATCATAACCATATAACTCAGGCAAAGTTTGTTGGATAATCATAATTTACTATTTTTGCATTAAACAATCCCACAAGTTGAATCTTCTCAATAAGGATTCTTTGTATTGGTTTGCAATGCTTTGCATTAAAATGTACCATAATTGTACCACTGAAGTTTGAAACCGCTTTAAAATAATGAAAGTTACTTTCTGCATCGGAAAATAGGCTTCACAAAACATCGCAAACCAAAACAAAGAATCCCAGTTAAAATGTCTTAAAACGGCATTTTGACTGGGATTCTTCTTTCTGCTTATTTACTTTTATTTGCAGATGGTTTGTCCTTTTTTGTACCATAATTGTACCACGAAAAATAAAATCCGATCTGGGATTTTTTTTGGCGAGATTATGACACAATGAGACACACTTAGACACGGTGGGACGCAAAATTAGCCATATTATGAGTTCTAACATTGAGGTCACCAGAATCTGCGAGCACTGCAAAAAACAGTTCACGGCCAAGACGACGCGCACGCGATATTGCTCGCACATTTGCAACAGCAGGGGCTACAAAGCGCTGGCACGCAAGGGAAAGGTTGAAAAAAGCAATATTGAGTTTCCCGGATTTGACAACTGCTATACAATATCGGAAATCCAGCAGAAGTAAAATATTTCCTCGGGAGATTTACTGGTGTAGCCAAGCAGGATATTGATATAATTTTTAATGCTGGGAAAAGATGAAAAAGACTGTCACTTTTTTATGTATTATTGTAAAAAACTTGCCAGGCAAATCACATAAGTGCTATCTGCTAAAATGAAAAACAATGAAAATGATTGGACAAGAAATCGGGCTTTACCTAGCAATTGAAACATTGACAGTTAATTTATTCGCTGAAGGCAATATGTATCAAAGGGACTTACTGAAAAGTATTTTAGATGTGGATCTTCAGTTTTGGTAAAACAGTATAAATTATTGGTAGCAGTTTAACGACCTGGTAGAAGACAAAAGAAAGGAAATAAAAGCAATGAATTTCGACATTTTTATATTTGACAGCTTCGACACAGGCGATAAGAAAGTTCAAACATGACAGCTGTACACAAGACACAAGCCCTATAAAACGAAACTATTCTTTCCAAATAATAAATCCATCAGCATATATATTTTTACATCTTTTTGAGAAACGGAAAATCAAGATAAATCATATACAAAAGCTGTTTGATTGTGGCTTGCTGATTATTTGGGTTTTTAATAATTTTGCCGTAAGTATCCAGAATAGTCTTGGCAACGAAAATGCAAAATAAAAATCGACATTAATGATTTTAAATGCTGAAAACTGTAATTTTATAAAAAAAATCCTGCTTTGAGAAAAATCCTGATTATTGACGACGAAGAAAAATTGCGAAGTCTTATGGCGCGAATTATTGGTTTGGAAGGTTTTGAAGTCATTCAAGCCGGCGATTGCAAATCAGGATTGAAGAAATTAGAACAAAATTCTTTTGACGTCGTGCTTTGCGATGTAAAGCTTCCGGATGGAAATGGTGTCGATTTGACAATTTCTATAAAAGAAAAATATCCTCAGACAGAAATCATACTTTTAACCGCTTATGGAAATATCCCAGACGGCGTTCAGGCCATTAAAAATGGAGCCTTTGATTATATCGTTAAAGGCGATGACAATAATAAAATCATTCCGCTGCTTCATCGCGCTATTGAGAAAAGCGGTCTCACAAAGCGAATTGCTCAACTCGAATCTAAGTTAGAAACTAAATATTCTTTCGATGGAATTATCGGTAATTCGAAAAATCTACTTCAAGCTATTGATTTAGCAAAAAAAGTTTCAGTCACTGACACCACCGTTTTACTAACTGGAGAAACTGGAACAGGAAAAGAAGTTTTTGCGGCAGCAATTCACCAATCAAGTTTGCGGAAAGACCAAAGTTTTGTAGCAATAAATTGTTCTGCTTTCAGCCATGATTTATTAGAAAGTGAGATGTTTGGTCACATAGCAGGTTCATTTACTGGCGCTTCAAAAGATAAAAAAGGTCTCTTTGAAGAAGCCAATAACGGAACTATCTTTCTAGATGAAGTGGGTGAAATGGCTTTAGATTTACAAGCAAAATTACTTCGCGTAATCGAAAATGGAGAATATATCAAAGTTGGAGAAAGCAAGCCTACTAAGGTAAATGTCAGGATTATTGCTGCAACGAATAGAGATTTGGCTAAAGAAATTGAGCTCGGTCATTTCCGACAAGATTTATTTTATCGTCTTTCAGTTTTTCAAATTCAATTGCCATCTTTGAGAGAACGCGTCATTGACATTGAACCTTTGGCAAATTATTTTCTGAATTTCTTTGCGTTAAAAACCAATAAGAAAATTAAAAATTTATCTGGAGAATTTGTACAGCTTTTGAAATTGCACACTTGGCCAGGAAATATTCGAGAATTGAAAAATGTCTTGGAACGAAGCGTGATTTTAGAAACTGAAACTATTTTGACAACAAGCTGTCTTCCTTTAGAAATTCAAAATTTAAAAGCAACAGAAACTAATGGCGAAACTCCAATTTTGTCTGCTTTTTCATTGGCTTCCGCCGAAAAAATTCATATTCAAAAAGTCTTGAATTATACCAATCACAACAAAACTGAAACTGCAAAATTGCTAAATATCGCCTTGACAACTTTATATCGAAAGCTCGAGGAATATAAAATAAGTTAGAAAATCTACAAAAATCATATCGTTTTAAAAGTACCAACCCTATCGTTTTGATAGGGTTTTTCTTTTGGCACAAACTCCAAAAAACTTTAATCATAAGAGAATAAACACTTTAGAGAACAGGCCAAAAAACTGGACTCTAATTTGGCATAAGGCTTCGAAAATAACTTAATCATATGAAAAACTTCAATGATAGCCTTATCAAAAAAATGGAACGGCTCGCTGAAATCACCATCAGCAGTCTGCAGCTCGGTAAAATTACTCGAGTAAAAAGATGTCTTGAAATCGCCGAAGACTTGCTTCTGAAAGGGAATTCTGAAATGAAAAATGCAATTACAAATGTCTATGTTTATTCAGTATCGCATTACATGGAATTCAACAGAATTGCAATTTCAAATTTTTTCCCAAAGACACTTTACAAAGAATATGTCAAACAAATTAACACTTCTGGAGTATGATTGCCAGCATTTTAATTCTCGTCGGGCTTTTGCTTTTTGGCCTTGTGTATCTCTCGATTTATTATTTCGATAAAATCTAAAAAACTATGGTAGCCCTTTTAATTATTGCACTTGCGGTTTTTGTTTATATCATTTATGTCTTACTTAAACCCGAAAAATTTTAAAAAATGAATACAGAAATTTTAGGAATTATAGCAATGTTTCTGCTCACTTTGCTCCTGTCAATTCCATTAGGAAAATATATTGCAAAAGTATATTTAGGTCAAAAAACATTTTTAGATCCGATTTTAAATCCGATTGAGAAGTTTTTCTACAAAATAAGCGGTATCGATTCAAAAAAAGAAATGAATTGGAAACAGCATTTGGTTGCTTTATTAGCCATCAATGTGATTTGGTTCTTATTAGGAACAGCCGTCTTGATGTGCCAAGGCTGGCTTCCGTTAAATCCTGATTCTAACCCAAACATGACCGCAGATTTAGCATTTAATACAATCATCTCTTTCTTGGTAAATTGTAATTTGCAACATTATTCAGGTGAATCGGGATTAAGTTATCTGGGACAACTTTTCCTGATGTTCTTGCAGTTCGTTTCTGCGGGAATTGGATTAGCTGCAGCTGCTGTTTTATTCAATGCTTTGAAGGAAAGAACTACCGAATTTCTTGGTAATTTTTATAACTATTTCATCAAATCTTGCACAAGAATTCTATTGCCGATCTCTATAATTGTTGCGGTAATCCTTTTGTTTAATGGAACTCCGATGACTTTTGAAGTAAAACAAGAAATGACAACTTTACAAGGAGAATCAGTGCAAGTTTCCACTGGTCCAGTCGCCGCATTTGTGGCCATCAAACACGTGGGAACAAACGGTGGCGGTTTCTTCGGAACAAATTCTGCGCATCCTTTTGAAAATCCAAATTATTTGACCAATATGGTTCAAATGATTGCGCAGATGATCATTCCTTTTGCAATGGTTTTCGCTTTAGGTTTTTATCTGAATAGGAAAAAATTATCGTGGATGATTTTCGGAGTAATGACCATCGGATTTCTCGCTTTGACAATTCCAACAGTTATTACCGAAATGAACGGAAATCCAGCAATAACTCAAATGGGAATTGATACTTCTGCAGGAGCGACCGAAGGAAAAGAGGTGCGCTTCGGTGCTGCGGCTTCGGGATATTGGAGCATCGCAACAACGGTAATTTCCACAGGTTCAGTAAATTCTATGCACGACAGCGCGATGCCATTGTCAGGAATGAACCAGCTTTTGGCAATGATGGTCAACTGTTTTTATGGAGGCTGTGGCGTTGGAATCTTGAATTTTTACATCTTCATCATTCTTGCCGTTTTCATCAGCGGTTTGATGGTGGGAAGAACGCCAGAATTTTTAGGAAAGAAAATCGAAGCTCGAGAAATGAAAATCGCTATGATAATTGCATTGCTTCATCCGTTTTTAATTTTGGTTGGAATTGCACTTTCTACTGCATTTCCTGAGCTTGGAGCGAGCACTTTGAACAATCCTGGCTTCCACGGATTTAGCGAAATTGTTTACGAATACACATCTTCCGCAGCAAATAACGGTAGCGGTTTTGAAGGACTTGGCGACAATAACCCGTGGTGGAATATTACAACGGGAATTGTTTTATTGCTTTCAAGATTTCTTCCAATCGTTGGCCCAATTGCCATCGCCGGAATTTTAGCTTCTAAAAAACACATCCCAGAAAGCGCCGGAACTTTAAAAACCGATACGTCAACTTTTGGATTAATGGTTTTTGCCGTAATTTTTATCATTGCAGCACTGTCTTTCTTCCCAACATTGACTTTAGGTCCAATTGCAGAATATTTTTCAATGAAGTAAGATGTAAAATGTTAAAAATGAAATGATTTTGTCTAATCGTTTACGACAATCTTTTGTGCCAGTCCATAAATTAATTTTCCTATGACATCTAGCTTTTCAATTAATAAATCAGATTTGTCCTTTTCGATGAAAGACAACGATTCACTTAACAATATTAAAGTGTCTAATTCTGAAAGTGAGCCAAGTGAAATATACAGAAATTGTCTGAATTCTTTTGGACTTTTTCTAGCAGCGCCTTCCGCAATATTAACGGGAATTGAAACTGACGCTCTTCTCATTTGAGAAGTAAGTCCAAATTTTTCTTCTACTGGGAATTTAGAAGTAACGAGGTAAATATCTTTTACAAATTCAAAGCTTTTAGTCCAAGAATGTAATTTTTTGTGTGGCTTCATATCAAATAATTTTTCGAAAAGTACAAAATTTAACCTTATCATTTTTAACATTTCACATTTTACAAAAAACATTTTACACCACAAATTATATGAAAACTCAAAATAAATCATTGTTTCAAAAAGAATTGCTGAACGAAGCGTTCTACCAATCTTTTTTGAAATTAAATCCAAAAACGCTCTTCCGAAATCCGATTATGTTTACGGTAGAAATCGGGACTGCCGTTATGCTTGCGGTTTGCATTTGGATTTTGACAGGCGAAACCTCACAAGGAAGTTTTGCTTACAATTTTACCATATTCATCATTTTATTTATGACGCTTTTGTTTGCCAATTTTGCTGAAGCTATTGCCGAAGCACGAGGAAAAGCGCAAGCTGACAGCTTGAGAAAAACGAGAGAAGAAACGCCTGCCAAGAAAATTTTTCCTGTTGGAGAAATGCGTGTTGATGAAATGCAAATTGTTTCCTCTTCGAGTCTTGTGAAAGGCGATATTTTTATCTGCGAAGCTGGTGATACGATTCCTACCGATGGTGAAATTATCGAAGGTCTTGCCACGATTGACGAAAGCGCAATTACAGGCGAAAGTGCTCCGGTAATTCGTGAAGCTGGTGGCGATAAAAGCTCGGTAACTGGCGGCACAAAAGTACTTTCTGATAAAATTAAAGTACAAGTTACCACTGAACCTGGCGAAAGCTTTTTAGACAAAATGATTGCTTTGGTGGAAGGCGCTTCTCGACAAAAAACACCAAATGAAATTGCTTTGACAATTCTATTAGCTGGTTTTACGTTGGTTTTTATCATCGTATGCGTGACTTTAAAACCCTTTGCCGATTTCGCCAATATTAATATCACAATTGCAGCATTTATTTCATTATTTATATGTCTGATTCCCACCACAATCGGTGGTTTATTATCAGCAATTGGAATTGCAGGAATGGACCGAGCTTTACGTGCAAACGTTATTACAAAATCAGGAAAAGCGGTGGAAACCGCTGGAGACATTGATGTTTTATTGTTAGATAAAACCGGTACCATTACCATTGGAAACAGAAAAGCAACTCATTTTTATCCTTCAAAAGAAATTTTAGAAAGTGATTTTATAACCGCCAGCGTACTTTCATCTTTGGCCGATGAAACTCCTGAAGGCAAATCAATTGTGGAATTAGCCGGAAAAGAATTTTCAAAAAATCTTTCTATCGAAGGTGCTACTCTAATCAAATTTACAGCCGAAACCAGAAGCAGCGGTGTCAATCTTGCTAATGGAAAAATAATTAGAAAAGGTGCTTTTGATTCCATCCGAAATTTATCTGAAAAAGCAGGAAATCCTTTTCCGAAAGATACCGCCGAAAAAGTCACAGAAATTTCGAGTAACGGTGGAACGCCACTGGTAGTTTCTGAAAATGATAAAGTTTTAGGCGTAATAGAATTGCAAGACATTATCAAACCCGGAATTCAAGAACGTTTTGAACGACTTCGAAAAATGGGTGTAAAAACCGTGATGGTTACCGGAGATAATCCGCTGACTGCCAAATTCATTGCAGAAAAAGCAGGAGTTGATGATTTTATCGCCGAGGCAAAACCTGAAGATAAAATGAATTACATCAAAGACGAGCAAAAACTGGGCAAGCTTGTCGCAATGATGGGCGACGGTACAAATGACGCACCGGCTTTGGCGCAAGCAGATGTGGGCGTTGCGATGAATAGCGGGACTCAAGCTGCAAAAGAGGCCGGAAACATGGTCGATTTAGATAATGATCCTACAAAATTAATTGAGATTGTGGAAATTGGGAAACAGCTTTTAATGACGCGAGGCACATTGACCACTTTTAGTATTGCGAATGACGTTGCCAAATATTTTGCCATAATCCCGGCCTTGTTTATCACAGCGATTCCTGCTTTGCAAAGCTTAAATATCATGCAATTGCACAGTCCAGAAAGTGCAATTTTATCAGCCGTAATTTTCAATGCAATCGTAATTCCGTTTTTGATTCCGCTTGCCTTAAAAGGCGTGACTTACAAGCCAATCGGCGCTTCTGCCCTGCTTCGACGCAATTTATTAATCTATGGTTTAGGCGGTGTGATCGTTCCTTTTATTGGAATTAAAATCATCGACATCATTGTAACTTTATTCCTTTAAATTATTTATAAAATGAAAAATCAGCTCATCATCGGATTAAAATTGACATTGGTCACTTTGATCTTCTTCTCGGGAATTTATACCGTTTTTATATTTGGAATTGCCCAAATTTCTCCAAATCAAGGAAAAGGAATTATGGTGGAAAGTAACGGCAAAAAGTTCTATAAAAATGTAGGACAATCCTTCACGGAAGCCAAATATTTCAATTCACGTCCGTCCGCAGTTGCTTATAACGCTGCGGGCTCAGGCGGAAGTAACAAAGGACCAAGTAACCCAGAATATTTGGCAGAAGTTCAAAAGAGAATTGACACACTTTTGATTCAAAATCCAGATATTAAAAAGAGTGAAATTCCTGCCGATTTGGTAACTGCAAGTGGCAGTGGATTAGATCCAAATATTTCGGTTGAAAGCGCAAAAATCCAAATTAAGAGAATTGCAAAAGTCAGAAATCTTAAAGAAAAAAAATTGGACGATTTGATTGCAACTACCACTGAAAAACCACTTTTTGGATTATTTGGGCCTGAAAAAATAAACGTTTTAGCATTAAATATCGCTTTAGATAAATTAAAATAAAGATGAAAACTGTAATTACAATCGCTTTTTTAGCGCTTACCACTTTGGGTCAAGCCCAAATTGACTCTACCGAAAACAAGAAAAATCCATTGAAAATTTCAGGCTACGCCGAAGTTTATTACGCCTATGATTTTGGAGCTCCAGAAAATAACACGCGTCCGAGTTTTATTTATTCGCACAACCGTCACAACGAAGTCGCTTTGAATTTAGGCTTCATAAAAGCAAATTATGAGAACGAAAAAGTGAGGGCAAATTTGGCATTGATGGCAGGAACTTACGCCAACGCGAATCTTTCGGCAGAAGAAGGCGTAATGAAAAATATCTATGAAGCAAATGCCGGAGTAAAGCTTTCTCCAACGAAAAACTTGTGGATTGATGCGGGAATCTTCTCTTCACACATTGGTTTTGAAAGCGCAATTAGCAAAGATTGCTGGACGTTGACTAGAAGTATTCTCGCCGAAAATTCTCCTTACTATGAAAGCGGTGCAAAAATTTCATACACAACAGACAGCGGAAAATGGTTTGTCAGTGCTTTAGTTTTAAATGGCTGGCAAAGAATTAAGCGCGTTGACGGAAATAAAACACTCGCATTTGGACATCAATTGACATACAAACCAAACTCGAATGTAACATTAAACAGCAGTTCTTTCATTGGAAATGACAAGCCAAATAGTGATAAAAGAATGCGCTATTTCCACAATTTATATGGAATTTTCCAACTGAATGACAACTGGGGATTGACTGCTGGTTTTGACATCGGAGCTGAGCAAAAATCAAAAGGAAGTGAAAGCTATAATTCTTGGTATTCTCCTGTTTTAATCGCAAAATATAAGGCTTCCGAGAAAATAAGCCTGGCTGTCAGAGGCGAATATTATCAAGATGAAAATGGCGCCATTATCGCCACGGAATCTCCGAATGGATTTAAAACTTTTGGGTATTCTTTGAATTTTGATTACGCCATTTATGACAATGTGATTTGGAGAATTGAAGGAAGAAATTTAAACAGCAAAGATGAAATTTTTACCGAAAACGGAAATCCAACCAAGCAAAATTTTATGGCAATCACTTCATTAGCAATTTCATTTTAATTTATAAAAAATAAAGTTTTGGACGGAAATAAAGAAGATAACGTACAGCATTTTTTAAACCTAATCCAGAAATCAAGAAAAGGAAAGTTTAAAGTCTACATCGGAATGAGCGCCGGTGTAGGCAAAACTTTTCGGATGCTTCAGGAAGCCCATTCGCTGTTGAAAAACGGAATCGACATTAAAATTGGTTTTATTGAAACGCATAACCGAAAAGAAACGCACGATTTGCTAGACGGCTTGCCGATAATTCCGCGTAGAAAATTATTTTACAAAGGAAAAGAATTGGAAGAAATGGACGTTCAGGCAATTATCAGTTTGCGTCCCGAAGTGGTGATTGTGGATGAATTGGCACACACCAATATTGAAGGAAGCAAAAACGAAAAGCGCTGGCAAGATGTGATGGAAATCTTGGAAGCTGGAATTAATGTGATCAGCGCAATAAACATCCAACACATTGAAAGCCTGAATGAAGAGGTAAAATTCATTACGGGAATTGAAGTCAAAGAGCGAATTCCAGACAGTGTTTTGGCGCAAGCAGATGAAGTTGTAAACATCGATTTGACCGCAGACGAATTGATTTCCAGATTAAAAGAAGGAAAAATTTACAAGGCTGATAAAATTGAAATGGCGCTTAAAAATTTCTTTAAAAGCGAACATATTCTGCAGTTGCGGGAATTATCGTTAAAAGAAGTTGCCAGCCAAGTCGAAAGAAAAGTGGAAATTGAAGTTCCGAAAAATAAAAGCGCACGACACGAAAAATTTATGGCTTGTATCAGCAGTAATGAAAAAAACGCCAAGAAAGTCATCCGCAAAACGGCCCGATTAGCCAATTATTACAACAGCAGTAAATGGTATGTTTTATATGTACAATTGCCTCATGAAAGTGCTGACAAAATCGCCTTGGACAAACAGCGTCACTTGATTAATAATTTTAAATTGGCTACCGAATTAGGCGCAGAAGTAATTAAAATTGAACATACTAAAATTGCAAAAGCTATCATTGAACAAGCAGAAAATAAAGGCATTACAACAGTTTGCATTGGAAAACCAAGAATGAATCTTTTTAAAATCATTCTTTCTACCAATGTTTTTAAAGAATTACTAAATAAGCTATCTTCGAGTGAAATTGATTTAATTATTCTTAGTTAAGAATTGATAGTTTTTTTAGTTGATAAAAATTATAAAATATGAATTACAACGCTAATTTAAAAGAACTATCCTTTAATTTTGCAATAAAAATAATAGGTGTTTATCAACATATTTCAGAAACAAAAAAAGATTTTTTGCTGTCTAAAAAATTGGTAAAAAGTGCTACATCAATTGGAGCAAGTATTAATGAAGCCGTTTTGGGAATCTCAAATAAAGATTTTCTGCATCATATAAACGAGGCTTTTAAGGATTCTCAAGAGACTGAATATTGGCTACGGCTGTTGTATAAAACAAATTATTTGTCAGAAAAAGAATTTAAAAGTATCTATAATGATTGCGTCGAATTAATTAAGATGCTGTCATCGATTATTGAAAGTTCAAAAGTCAAACCACAATTATAAAATAAAAGTGAAAATAAAAACTAAATTAAGACTTGGAATTGGATTGTTATTTTCGTTGATTGTAATTCTAGTGGCGCTCGCTGTCAGACAAGTTCACGTGATTGCTGAAGACACAGAAAATATTCTTGTTGCCAATTATAACTCGCTTGATTATTCAAGAAATATGCTGAAAGAGCTGGACAAAATTGAGACTGAAAAACAGAATTTTGACAATTTCAATAATTTCCTGAACCTTCAAGTGAAAAATATTACTGAAATTGGTGAAAAAGAATTGACTCAAAATCTTGTGGAAGATGTACAGGTTTTTGAAAAAGAAATCGAAAATAAAACACTCGCAAGCCAAGTCAGGAAAGATCTAAACGATATTATGAAGCTCAATATGGATGCTATTCAAAGAAAAAGTATTGTGGCAAAAAACTCTGCAGAAAGTGGGATTTTCTGGATTTCGATTACTGGGCTGACTTGCTTTATCATTGCTTTTACGTTGCTGATAAATCTTCCGAGTGAAATTGCAAATCCGATTAAAGATTTAACGGAAAGTATTCGCCAAATTGCTGCTAAAAATTATTCACAACGTGTTAATTTTGATACTAATGATGAGTTCGGAAATCTTGCCAAATCATTTAATACAATGGCAGAAAAACTTCAGGAATATAGCGACAGCAATCTTGATAAACTGATGATGGAGAAAAAGCGTATTGAAACTTTAATTAATAATATGCGGGATCCAGCGATTGGACTCGATGAAAATGACAAAATTCTTTTTGCTAATGAAGAAGCGTTGAAAATTTCTGGTTTGAAAGCTCAAGATATTATTGGAAAAAGTGCCAGCGAAATTGCCCTGTCAAATGATTTGGTTCGTTCCCTACTCCAACATTTGGTAGAGGAAAATGTCGAAAAAAAGCAAGAAACGCTTAAAATTTATGCTGATAATAAGGAGAGCTATTTTGAAAAACAAGTGGTTCCTATAGTCATTTTGCCGACAGGCGAAGAACAAAAAAAGGAAGTCGGTTCTTTCATAATTTTGCGAAATGTGACGGCTTATAAAGAATTAGATTTTGCCAAAACCAACTTTATTGCCATGGTTTCACACGAATTTAAAACGCCAATTGCTTCTATGAAAATGAGCCTACAGCTACTTGAAAACGAAAACATCGGAAACTTGAACACAGAACAAAAACAGTTGGTTTCAAGCATAAAAGATGATGCAGGAAGACTGCTGCGAACCACGGGAGAACTGCTCAATATCACACAGGTGGAAACTGGAAAAACACAGCTAAAACTTGGTTTTTTTGATGTAAGCCAAAGCATTTCTGAAGCTTTGGAAGCAACAAAGGTTCTGGCAGAACAGAAAAACATCAAGGTCACCACAAGCCTTCCTGATCAGCTTCCGGAAATTAATGCAGACCGCGAAAAAACGACTTGGGTGATTTCGAACCTAGTGTCAAATGCCATCCGGTATTCTTACGAAAATGGCTCGGTCGAAATAGCCGCGATCGCAAAAGCGGATTTTCTTCAGGTAACCGTTAAAGACAGCGGCATGGGGATTTCGCCTCAATACAAAGACAAGATTTTCGACAAATACTTCCGCATTCCGGGTACTGAAAAAGAAGGTACAGGACTTGGCCTTGCCATCAGCAGGGAATTCATGGAAGCTCAAGGCGGTACTATTTCAGTAAGGAGTGATTTGGGATTGGGAAGCGAATTTACCCTATATCTGCCTGTGAATTAAAGCCTGCTCCCACTCTGTTTGAGCTGTTCATGTCAAAAAACTTCTTTATTAAATCTTTAAACAGACTATTTTCTATAAATCTATTAGAGGTAACATCGCTGAACAATTTATGATAACTACTTCGGCTTCGTTTTAAAACGATGCACATCTTTTGAGTAGAATATAAATGCTAACAGACTATGAATTGGTAGATTTCTCATAGCTCTTGGAAAAGATGAAAACCACTCCAGAATCAGTCGAACCAGACGAAAAGGCTTGAAAAATAGAAGGAAACTACATTTAAATTCTCTAATATTTTTTGACTTTATAATTTAGACGCCTCCATCTAAAATAGATTACAAAAGGAAGCATTAATTATAAAAAGTTGTCATTTGAATTCTCAAAATATAAAAATCAAGTATTTCTACGTAGAGGAAAAATAGCGGTTTAGAGTAAGTTTGTTCATTGCTTAGGCAAAAATTAATCTCAAAAAATCACGATGCCATGTCATTGAAAATTCTAGAAAATCTATGGAACCGCGCAGTAAATCCTTCAACTATTCTCGATGTGGAGCAAATTCAAAACTGGGATGAAGAAGTCAAAGCCTTATACAAACTTGGCATTGGCATGGAAGACACCTTGCATTTTTTATATCTTGAAAAACCAAACCTTGAAAGATTTAAAATGTGGATTTTTAGCAGGACAAGATATGACGATGCAATAACTGAATGTCTGACAACGGATGTATTATCTGAAGAAGATATCGATTTCTGGAAAAAAAACGGCTATGTCATTGTAAAGAATGCTATTTCGAAGGAAGACTGCATTGATACGCAACAGGCAATTTGGGATTATCTCAAAATGGATCCCAAACAAAAAGAAAGCTGGTACAACCGCCATCAAGAACAAAAAGGATTGATGCTTAATTTTTCAGACCACGAAACTTTAAATAGAAATCGGTTTTCGCCCAGAATTAAGAAGGCATTCGAACAGCTTTATGGCACCGATAAGATTTATAAGACGATAGACAAGGTAAGTTTTAATCCGCCAGAAACTGACAAATTTAAATTTTTAGGAAGTCCGCTTCACTGGGATACCAGTTTGGCACAGCCGATTCCGATTGCTTATCAAGGCCTTCTTTATCTTACCGATTGCGGTAGTAACGATGGTGCTTTTCACTGCGTTCCTGGATTTCACAATATTTTGTCACATTGGCTTGACGGCATCGAACCAGATGAAAATCCGAGAGAAAAAGCACTCAAAACGTTGCAACCTCTGCCAATTCTTGGAAATGCGGGCGACTTCATCATCTGGGACAATAGACTGCCACACTGTGCGACCGCAAATAAAGGCGAAATGCCAAGAATGGTTCAGTACCTCACTTATCTTCCTGATGATTACAAAAATTCAAGCGAGTGGTTGTAATTCTGAAACTATTGAGTAAGCCTAGAAAACTATTTGATTATGCATAACCACTTCCGTCATTTTTTCCAAGCCTGCTAAAAGTAAGGCTTGAAAATATCGTGAAAACGGCAAGACATATGAATGTGTAATGAAAAGGCTGTGTGAGATTCATATCTACGGCATCTGACTGAAAAAAAGAAAGTACAATACTGGCAACCGAAACGCCGAAACTTACAGACAATTGTTGCATGATGACTAACATTGTATTGCCACCGCTTTTTGTGTTTTCATCTAAATCAACGAGCGTTATGGTATTCATAGCTGACATTTGTATGGACGTAAAAAATCCGTAGAAAACCATTAATATGATATAATAAACCAGCGGTGTATCGCGCTCTACAAATCCTAGAATGACCAATACCGCTCCAAGAAGCACGGTATTGCTTATGAGCACAGTTCTATATCCCAAAGCTTTTATTATTCGCACCATGAAAGGTTTTATAGCTACGTTTGCCAAAGCCGAAGGAAGCAATAATAAGCCTGCCGTTGATGCTGAATAGCCAAATCCTGTTTGCAGCATAAGAGGTAATAATAGCGGCAAGCCACCAATTCCGAGTCGTGTGATAAGGCTCCCTGCAAGCCCAATTCTGAGGGTTTTTATATTGAGAAGCCTGAGGTCAATGATCGGTTTTTCTGTTTTTTTATAATGTATAAAATAAATGACAGCCAGCAAGTTAAAAAGCAGCAGTCCTCCCAAAATCATCATCCAGTGTGTAAAACCAGTACTGATCAGTTCCAGCACCATTGTTATTACAATCAAAGCAAGGCTAAAATACATCAGCCCTCTGAAATCAAATCTTCCCACGGCCTTTTTAAAATTGGGCATAATTCGTTTTGCCATTGAAATTCCGATTAGGCCTATGGGCACATTTACTAAAAATATCCAATGCCAAGAAAAATTATCTGAAAGAAATCCGCCCAGGCTTGGCCCTACCACCATTCCTAGCAATCCAAAAACTGTTATGAAGTTCATTGTCTTTAAAAGTTCGCTTTTAGGATATTGATACAGAATTGCCAATCTGGCGATGGGAACCATCATCGAAGCGCCAATAGCCTGAAGGACTCGTGAAAGATTAAAGGTAAAAAGATCTACTGAAAGCGCACAGCAAAGCGAACCTGCGACAAACAATCCGACGGCAATCATAAACATCGTTCGTGTGCCAAACTTATCAGCCAACCAGCCAGAAAGCGGTATAAAAAGAGCCAAAGTCAGCGCATAAGTAACGATTACAGAATGCATTTCGGTCGAAGAATAATTCATGTCTCTTGCAATGACCGGCAGCGAAGTATTGAGAATTGTGCCGTCAAGCGACTGAATAAACATGGCTACAGCCGTAACCCAAGGAAGCAACCTGACGGCATTTTTTTCTTTTTTCTTCTTTTCTAGTTTTCTCTGTGCTTTCTCTATATCTGGCATCAATTTTTGAATATTTTGATCTCTCGCCGTAGTTTTTAGTTATGGCTGAGATAACTCAAAAGTAGTAACAATTACAAGATTTATACTTTTTCGCTCTTGACAATTGCTACTACCTTTTTAATTATATGTATGAATTTCAGTAAGCTTATTTAAAGATAAAATATCAATTGCTTTTATCAATTTTATACAATCTGCCTTGGTCAGTAACAGCATAAAGCGCTCCGTCAGCAGTTTGCGTAATATCTCTAAACCTTTGATTCTCTTGCATTAAAAGCCTTTCTTCACCCACAACTCGGTTATTTGAGATGACTAATCTTGCGATATGGGAACCGCTTAGAGCTCCTAGGAATAAATTATTTTGCCATTCTGGAATTTTATTTCCTTTGTAAAAAGTCATGCCACTTGGCGAAATCACAGGATCCCAATAATATACAGGCTGCTGCATTCCTTCTTTTTGCTGAATTGCATCGCCAATTGGTTCTCCTCCATATTCAATTCCGTAGGTAATTGTTGGCCAGCCATAATTAGCACCGGCCTGCACTCGGTTTATTTCATCGCCGCCTCTTGGTCCGTGTTCGCTCTGCCATAATTCTCCTGTAACGGGATGAATTGCCAAGCCTTGAGGATTTCGATGACCAATACTGTAAAGTTCTGGTAAAGCGCCAGATTGATTAAAATTTGGATTCCCAGAAGCGGCAGTTCCATCTTTCGTAATTCTGACAATTTTCCCCAAAGCAGCTGAAGTGGATTGTGCCAAAGGTCTTGTTTCAAGAACTGAACGTTCGCCGGTACTCACTAATAAGTTTCCTGTTGCATCAAAAAGAATTCTTCCTCCATAATGCAGTGTGCTTCCATTTGCGGGATTAGCCCTATAAATTATGGTTGTTCCTTCAATGGCTGTTTCATTGTTTGAGAGTTTTCCTTTGGCCACGGCCGTGACATTTCCTCCTGATATGCTTTCTGAAAAAACCCAGTAGATCATTCTATTGGAAGCAAAATCTGGGTCTAAACATAGTCCTAGCAATCCGCCTTGTCCGGCGCTATTTACTGCGGGCAATCCTTGAATTGGATCACTTATTTGTCCAGAAGCTGTAACAAGTCGAAGGCTTCCTCCTTTTTCAGTAATCAGCAGTCGCCCATCAGGAAGACTTGTTATTCCCCACGGCGCGGCTAAATTTGAAGTTATAATATTTGATTCATAATCAGTAGTTGTCACCGCTCCATTGGCTCGTGTCTGTCCTTCAAAAGCAGGAAGATAATTAGTATTTGGAGTTCCGGTTTCCACGGGCGGGCCGTCTGGCAATACTTCTGTAAAAGTATCTTTGTCTGATGAACAGCCAATCATAGTGGCTATGGTGGCTGAAAAAATGGTAATGTAGGCAGTGTTTTTCATAATTTTTGCAATTTTTATGATATAAAATAATTTAGGTGCAACTATTAAAAATAGCTTGTTTCACTAAGTTACAAAACTTCTTCAAAACAAGAACCATATTTTATTGTGAACAAGATTGCGAAATTGGTATTCGTTGTTATATTTTGACATTTTTAAAAACGTTCAAATATCTCGTGGTTTATTTTGGTAGAGAGGCAAATATTTACCAAAAAAAAAGCTGTCTCGATTTGAGACAGCTTTTTTAAAATTAGAAAGTTTATATTACTGTAACATAAACGGAACAATATTATTAGTAAAACTTGTTCCTGAATTGTTAATCAGTCCAAACCAGCCTCGGTCATCCCAAACGCTATAAGACATTTTCTGTCCCAATGTGCTCACAGCCATCGTTCTATAAAATCCTCTTACCAAATCAGTATTGCGTTCTGCAGTATTTGAACTTCTGCCAACGCCAAATTCGCCATAATTAATCGGAACATTTAATTTTATCGAATGAACGGCGACCACTTGAATTCCTGTTTCAATAGCGGCAGTTCCTGGAAAAGCGGCGTTGCTCCCCGTTTCGCCACAGAATGCCCACGGATTATAGCTGTGCACTTGAATAGCGACATAATTATCTTCTCCAGCGCCAGGAAGGCTTGCTTTATTTGGATAAACGGTCGCAATATTCATTGAATTTCCTTGTCCGTTTAAGCCGACCATGATTATTCTGGTTGCGTTATTTCCGCCGGTCGCTCTGATGGCGTCATATCCTATTTTATTTACTTTTCTTGTATAGCCAATTGCCGTGGCATCACTCGGATCAGGAAATGGACCGCTTCCATCATTTTCTCCCATTGTTCCTTCTGGCTCGTTCAGTACTTCAAAAATCAATTTATTTGGATAGTCTTTGAAATACGTTGCAATTCCGGTCCATAATGTTTGAAATTTTGAATCGTATGCCGAAGTTCCGTCATAATGGTCTTTCAGCCAATGCTCATGATGCGTGTTCAAAACCACATACATATCAAGGCTGATGGCATAATCAATGGCTTGAACAAGTTGCAAAAACCTTGGATGGTTGTAATTTACGTTTCCATTGGCGTCAGCAAGATGGCTTTCAAATCGGTCCATCCACGTCGTCGGAATCCTTATATGTTTCATTCCTGCGTTTTTGTACAGGTCAATGATTGGCTTGACATTTGCAAATTCTGTCGAATTGATTCCGTTGTCAAAAGTATTGCCCAAATTAAAACCCGCGCCCATGTTCAAAACCACCTGTTTTGCATAAGGAAATTCTGGATTAGACGGCTCATTTGTTGCCACGTCGCCATCCACAAAAACAACTTTATCGTCGTCTGTACAGGCAAAAGCAGTGAAAAAAATCAACAGCCCAAAAATTCTAAACTTATTTTTCATCTCGTATTTTTTAAATTAAACAGCAATTAGTTCTTCTTAACCATTGTTTTTGATTTGTAATAATTTTGCAATGTGTAAAAAGCTTTTTTCTTTTTTCCAGTTTCTGAAATCAAGCCTTTCCTGTTCCAAAAGTTTTGGTACACCGGATGCTGGCGTCTCGGCGATTTAAAATCAACAAGAATCCAAGGCGTCATGCCGCGAAGTCCGTCGATTCTGTCAAGCATTTCAAGCTGTTTTTTATAGAATAACTCTTGAAATTCTTCTGACCAGATTGTGTCTTCGTCGCCATGAAATCCGGCTACGGCTTCTGCTCCAAATTCTGAAATTACAACCGGCTTGTTAAACTTGATATCAAATGAATATTTCGGAAGTTCTTTTGGTTCTGACCAATACCAGCCTCCATATTCATTAAAACTCGCCAAATCTAATTTTTCTCCAAGCGCGTCATCCACAGTGACCGTGTAACCCACGCGTTCCACTTCCAATGCTGCCGCAACCAGTCTCGTTTCATCGATGCTTCTTACTTTATCGATCAATTTTCCCATGAAAACGTTTCTTTCGGCGCTGATCGGCGTTTCATTTCCTACCGACCAAATGGCGACACAGGCTCTGTTTTTATCACGTTCTATGCCTACGGCCAATTGATTCTCGGCATTTTTATACGTTTCAGGATTCGACCAAGAAATCGTCCAATATACCGGAACTTCGGCCCAAACTAACAATCCCACTTCATCGGCCAAACGCAACATCGCCTCATTGTGTGTGTAATGTGCCAGTCGAATGTAATTGCAACCCAGTTCTTTTGCCCAAGTCAAAATCATTCGCATGTCGCCTTCAGATCGCAATCTTCCTTGCAAAAGCGGATTTTCATCATGAACTGAAATTCCTTTTAAGAAAATCGATTCTCCGTTGAGGAAGATGTCTTTGTTTACTGTTTTTATGGTTCTGAAACCTATTTTATCGGCTACTTTATCGCTTTTTGAAGTTATTTTTACTTCGTATAATTTTGGATTTTCTGGCGACCAATAATTTACTTTCTTTACAGGAAAATTGAATTTCACCAAGCCATTTTCATCCGTAGAAAAAGTCGTTTTTATCTTTAGTTCTGGAATTTCCAATACCACATTTTCTTTTTTTCCGGCACCTTTCAACTGGATAAAACCTTCAATCTTGTCTTTGCTGTCTTTTGCAAGCTGCACTTTATAATCTTCAATGTAAGACAAAGGCGTTGCCACCAAAGTCACGTCCCTTGTGATCCCGCCATAATTCCACCAGTCGGTATTTATAGTAGGAACCTCATCTTTTTTTCGCGTATTGTCCACCATTACCACAACGAAGTTTTTTCCGTCGTTCAAAAGTTCTGAGACTTCAAATTGAAACGGCGTGAAACCGCCTTTGTGGACGCCTAATTTTTTTCCGTTCAGATAGACGTGCGATTCATAATTTACGGCTCCAAAGTGCAGAAAGTATTTTTTATCGCTTTTTTTAGCGACCACAAAATCTCTTTTATACCATAAAGTTCCTTCATAAAAAGACAATTTTTCTACTTGGGAATTCCAATCTCCCGGAACCTGAAGGCTTGGCTCAAAATCAAAATTATACTCTGCTTTTGACTTTTTATCCATCGAAGTTAGGTTGTCATAAAAACCGCCTTTTCCTGATTTGCTTTGGTCAAAAGGCTTTTGCCTGTAATCTAAATAGCCCATTTGATAAGGATCGATGATGTATTGCCATGATCCGTTGAGGCTTATATTTTCTCGGGCATAAATATTTTGGATGGTCTTTTGCGCAAATCCCTGCAATTGAAAAAGAAAGGAAATTGCAAAGGCTAAAATTAATTTACTACTATATTTTCTTAACATAAATATTCTTTTTGGATTTAAATAATAGCTGCGGAGGAACAGGAATTTTATTGAAAAATTCCCATTACTTCCTCCTGACTAACTAACTCAAATTTTAATAACCGATATTGAATTGTGCACCTTGTTCGCCCATCGCATCGATTTGGCTCTGTGGCACTGGTATATTTACAAACTGCGGTTGCCAAGGCGTTTGACTGTTTAAAGCATCTGCCGCTTCAGAAACTGCAGTATCTCCATTTCTATAATAAAGCTTGATTCTTTCCCCAAGCACGCCCAATCTTTTCAATAAAAACCAGCGGTTATTTTCGAAAGCAAGCTCTCTCGCTGACTCGTCTAAGTAGGTATTTACTGTCCACGCAACGAAATCTACAGCTGGTGCTGGCGATGTTGGATTTAAACCATATCCTCTTCTTCTCACTCTGTTCATGTATTCTAAGGCAAGCGTTTCATTGCCCAAATTATGGTGTGCTTCTGAAGCCAGCAATAATGTTTCGGCATAACGATAATAGATATAGTTTTTAAAACTTTCGTCTTGATTTGGAAGCTTTGTTTCAAAATCAGCATATTTTTTCAAACTCCAGTGGTATCTTCTGTAATTGTCTTCTGGCTGTGTAATCGGCTGGCCAAATCGTGGATGACTCGGATTATTAACGGTATAACTTGTGTAATTTTCTGGCCAATAATAAGTGGTAAATCGCTTGTCATTTGTTCTGTCGTACAAACTTTTGAGGTAATTATTTGGAAAAAACCAGCCCAAAGCCTGTCCGCCATATTCGGTAGTCAGCGTAACTTCGTTTCCAGCGGCAATGTCTGCTCCCGATTGTTTTTCATACAGCCTTTGGTTGAAAACGCTTCCTAGCCAAAAACCGCCACCTCCGGCAAGATTATCGCCTTCGCCTAAAGATTGGTTTCTTTGGTAAACAAATAAAGCTTCTTTGTGATTTACATTTGCTCCAAAAACTTGGCTGAGTTCTACCAAATCATGGGTTCCATCATTAATGATTGCGTCAAATTGGTTCGCCGCTTCCTGCCAGTCGCTTCTCCACATGGCCGCTTTTCCTCTCAAATGTCTTGCAACGCCTTTTCCATAACGGCCTGTTGGAACTTGCCAGTCAAGATGTTCAACTGCAAAGTCTAAATCAGAATTGATTACGCCAAAAATTTCATCGTCGGTAGCTCTTTTATAATCTACAGCGTCATCAATATTCTGAGGTGTTGTTGGTATGGTGTCTAGAATAATCCCGCCATACATACTGATCAAATCTAGGTATAATTCGCCTCTGATAACTCGTGCCTGTGCCACGAGTTTCTTTTTTGCGGCGGCATCCATCGGAATAGATCTTGCGCTTGTAATAATGGCTGAAGCTCTGTCAATTATACGATAAGCATTGTTCCATTTGTCTGCAGGAAATCTTGCCGGCGTGTGTGTTGAAGCGCCATAAGGCGTAAACCAAGTTCTGTGCAAGCCTAAATCTGTAGCGGCTAAAAAGAATACATTTGACTGCAGATTTGAATTGTCTCCGGCTGGCGCGTTGTACAATCGCATTCTATTGTAAAGCGCATTTACGCCAACTTCCAATCCTTCTGGTGTGGAATACAGGAAGTCTATGGAAACTTTATCAATAATTTCTTCCTCAAGAAAATCTTCGCATGAAACGAGCGAAAGTGCAAACAGAAATGAGAAAAAGAATAAATAAGTATGTTTTTTCATAATCGTTATTTTAATATTTTATAATCAATCTTAGAATCCAATCTGTAAGCCAGTTACAAGCGTAACAGGTTCTGGATATTCATTAGGATTTCTTTCAGGGCTGTAAGATTGGAAATCTGTAATGGTGAATAAATTGCTTCCTGTTACGTATAATCTGAAGTTTGTCAGTCCTAATTTATCAAGAACAGGTCTTGGCAATCGGTAACCTAAGGTGATGTTTTGCAATCTAACATAAGAAGCATCCTGAAGTCCTAATGTGCGGATATCACTCGGATCGTTTCCTTCTCTTGGTCGTGGAAAATCGCCTCCAGGATTTTCTGGCGTCCAGTAATTCTGCTTGATACCGTTTTTAATTCCTCTTAAAGAACCGCCTTCTGAATAGCCATAAAGAAACGGATTGTCTTTTGTAATTCCCTGAACCGTATAAAAATCTGCCGACATGTCGAAATTTTTATATTCCAGATTTAAAGAAAGCGTTCCGTACCAATCTGGAGCTTGCGAAGTAATCACGCGGTCTTTGTCATTGATAACACCGTCTCCATTGACATCGCGCAATTTTATGTCTCCTGGCTGTGCAAGTGGCTGTGCTGAATTTGCGATATCTTCACCTTCTTGGAAAATTCCGACAGGCTGATATTGATAGTAAACGCCGATAGATCTGCCAATAAATCTTCTGTTGGCCACGTCATCGTCTTCAACACCGTCACCGTCAGTATCTTTTCCATACAAATGGATTATCTTATTTCTGTTTTTGGTAAATGACAAGCCTACGTTGAATTTTAAATTGTCGTTTCTGATAACGTCGCCACTTACCGTAACTTCAATTCCTTGGTTTTCAATTTCTCCCAAATTATTCCATCTATTGCTATATCCTGAAGATGCATTTACTCGTTCTAAAACCAATAAATCTTTAGTTCTTGTGTTATAAAATTCAACAGTAGAGGTGAATCGGTTGTCAAAAAGCCCTAAATCGATTGCGGCATTAAACGTAGTTGAAGTTTCCCATTTCAAGTCAGGATTTGGCAAAATGCTTCCTGGAACATATCCTGTAACCGGATTGTCACCGATAATATAATTGGCCTGATCTGCGGTACTTTGGCTTTGCCCAGGCTCAATTCCTTCGTTTCCGACACTTCCGTAGCTAAATCTGAATTTCAAGTTGCTCAATTGCCTTACATCTTTCAAAAAATCTTCGTTATAAGCATTCCATCCGAAGTTTGCCGCAGGAAAAAATGCCCATTTGTTATTCTTTCCAAATACTGTCGAGCCGTCTGCCCTTCCTGAAACTGTAAAATAATATTTACTGTCAAAGTCATATTCAAGCCTTCCGACTGCTGAAACTATTCCCCTTCTTGTGCCACCGATAGAAGGCGTGTTCAAAAATGCGCCTCCGAGTCCGTAAATTCCTAAAATATCGTTTGGAATTCTTTCCGCCGTATTTACAAAATTGTTACTTTCAAGTTTTGAAATACTCTGAACCGCAGTAATCGCAAAGTGGTTTTTTTCCTTTAGGTCAAATTTATACGTAAGGATATTTTCAAGCTGCCATTCTACATTGTCTTGAAATTGTATGGCGCCGCTTCCCTGTCCGCTGTTTGCGATTCCTGCAAGCGACTGGGTTGTATTGTATGACAATCTCTTATAATTCCAAGATCTTCGGCTGGCATTCATTCTGTAATTGAAACCTTTTATCGGAGAAACGTCTACAAATAAATTCAAGATATCATTTCGCTGCTCAATAAGATTTGTAGTTTCATTCAAGTCAATCATTGGGTTTTTGTTCTCTGCAAAACCGCCCGGAAGATAACGCAAAGTGCCGTCTTCGTTATAAGCACTTCCCAGTGGCGATGTAGTAATTGAAGTGATAAGAATACCGCTGTTATTAGTATTGTCAGCGTTTGGGCTATTGGTATTTGGATTATTTGATTCTGAAAATTGAAATGACGTATTCATTCCCACTTTCAGCCAAGAATTCACTTTCAGGTCGGCGTTTAATCTCAATCCGACTTTATTATAGTCAGAATTCGGAATCACACCGTCTGTCTTGATGTAGTTTATACTGCTGAAAACGCTCACTTTCTCAGAACCCGCAGAAAAATTCAGGGCATGGTTTTGCGTTGTTCCTGTTCGCATGATCAGATCTTCCCAGTCGATATAATTTCCTGATTCCACGCTGGCCAATTCTAATGCTGAAAATATTTCTGAATCTGGTCTGTAAACGCCCGCATTATTTGTTCGGAAAGCTTCTCTTTTCAGCTGCGCAAATTCCTCTCCGCTGTAAATATCAAAGTTTCTATTTATCGTCTGAATTCCTGAAAAACCGTTATAAGAAACGCTCAATCTTCCTTCTTTTCCTCTTTTTGTAGTAATTAATATGACTCCATTGGAAGCTCTTGCGCCATAAATTGCTTGCGCTGCGGCATCTTTCAAGATTTCCATCGATTCTATATCGTTTGCGTTGATGTCGTTAATACTTCCAATCCTAACACCGTCGGCAATCACGATCGGATCGTTATTTCCCTGAATGGAACGCTGTCCTCTAATTCTGATTGTTGACGAACCTCCGGGCGCGCCGCTAGCAAGGGTGACTTGAACACCCGCTGCTTTTCCACGAAGCATTTCCCCGATATCTGAAGTGGCGACTTTTGTCAAATCTTGTGCTCTGATGGAAGTCACCGAACTGATGATGTCGCTTTTCTTTTTCGTTCCGTATCCAATGACAACTACTGTTTCCAGCGTTGCATCTTCTTTCATGACAACGTCAATTTTAAGCTGGTTGCCTACCAATACTGAGCTTGGCCTCATTCCAACGTAAGAAAACAATAAAGTTTGTGACGGCGCCGCTTCAATACTGTAATTTCCGTCAAAATCGGTATTTGTTCCAGCAGTCGAACCTTTAATAGTTACGCTGACCGCCGGAAGTGGCATTCCTAAACTGTCAGTCACTTTTCCGACGACGGTGTTGTTCTGCGCATTCACATTGGAAAAGACAAAACAAAGTAAGGCCAGTAGCTTTATTTTATTATTTAATAGTAAAACTGCATTTTTTGCAATATATTTTTTCATATGCTGTATAAAATTAGTTTATTTTTTAGGATTAAATCAGTAAGCTCGTTCTCTCAACAAATTTGATTTAATAAACATTATATCAGGGGATTTATATATTCGTTTATAGGGGTATGAATGTATTAACAAAATTAAAACATTGGTTAACAGTAATTTAACAAATAAAAAATATCCCTTTTGATACTGTAAATATTCAAAAGGGATATTTGAAACCCTGAAACTTTCTTGATTTTTTATTCCTGAGAGCTTTTATAAACCGTTGGAGATAGCTTGTACACTTTTTTAAACTCTCTGCTGAAATGCTTCCTGTCATTAAACCCAACCATAAAGGCAACCTCTGAAATCGGATAAGTCGTATTCAAAATTATGTCAGACGCTTTCTTCAATCGAACATGTTTTATCAAGCTCGCCACAGAATGGCTCGTGAGCGAATTGACTTTTTTATACAGAATTGTTCTGCTCATGCCAATCTCATTAACAAGCATGTTCACATCAAAATCAGGATTTTCTAAATTTTCTTCAATGACTTTCATTAGCTTTTTGATAAACAGTTCTTCTGGAGTTGTCAGCTTGTCTAAATCAGAACCTACGATAAAATTACCGCTATATTTCAAGCGCAAAATCTCTTTGGAAGAAAGCAAATTCTGAATGCTCAATTTCAATACTTTTATGCTGAACGGCTTCGAAATATAAGCATCAGCGCCAGTTGACAAACCTTCAATTTTATTATCAGTAGAAGCTTTTGCCGTCAATAATATCACGGGAATATGATTCGTGCTTTCATTGGTCTTGATGTATTTGCAAAATTCCAAACCGTCCATTTCAGGCATCATGATATCGCTTAAAATCAAGTCTGGTATTTCTTTTTCCATGTAAGAAATGGCATCCATTGCGTTTGAAAAATTCAGCACATTATAGTCTTCAATCAAAATATTGAGGATAAATTGCCGCACTTCGTCGTTGTCTTCCACAATAAGAACCGTCTTCTTTTGCAGGTCTAAATCATGGGCCACAACTTCTGCGTCTTCTTCAAAAGAAATTCGAGGTTTTGGCGGTACATTTTCAGCGTCAATCAGATAATTGTTAACTCCAGTCGTGGTTTCCACAATCTGATCGTGCGCCAAATGGGCATCGCCAAGCAACAATGCAATCTGAAAAACGGTATTTGCCCAAGATTCTTTTTCTGCAGGAATCGAGATTTCACCTTTGTGCAATTCCACAATACTTTTTGAAAGCGCAAGGCCGACACCGCTTCCCATATTGTGAACGCCGCGATCGTCAACTTGAAAAAAACGATTGAAAATATTGCTCTTGCTGTTTTCTGGAATCCCAATTCCGTTGTCTTTAATTCTGATAAAAACCTTGTTTTCTGCAACACTTCCCTGCTCGACCGCAAAAACAATCTTGCCGTTTTTCTTCGTAAATTTAAACGCATTCGAAAGCAGGTTGAAAATGACTTTCTCCATTTGGTTTTTGTCAAAATAAACGTGGATCGAATTTGAGTTCAGCACGAATTTATATTCGATGCTTTTTTCAATCGCCAAACCTTTAAAAGATTCAAAGATTTCAAAGCAGAAAGCCACGATATCCTGCTTTTCGCAATACATTCTCATGTGCCCTTTTTCGGCTTTTCTGAAATCTAAAAGTTCGTTGACAAGCTTTAAAAGTCGGTCAGAATTCTGCTGGATGGTTTTCAGTTTGGCCTCCGTTTTTGAATCATTTTGCGAAGAAGCCAATAATTCCTCAACCGGGCCTTTTATCAATGTCAATGGCGTTCTGATCTCGTGAGAAATATTCGTAAAGAAATTAAGCTGCATATTGAAAATCTCCTGTTTTCGTTCATTTTCAATATGTTCCAAAAGCAATTCTCTTTTTAATTTTACCCTGTTATTGATAAATTTTACAATCACATACGTCCCAAAAATGAATAGCAGCGCATAAATCGAATAGGCAACCCAGCTTCTCCACCAAGGCGGCGAAACGATGATTTTCAATGTTTTTATCTTCGGATTCCAGCTTCCGTCTTCATTCGCAGATTTTATAGAAAGCAGATAATTCCCCGGATTCAGATTCGACAAATTGATCCTGTTTTGGGTTCCGGTATTGTGCCATTCGTCGTTGTTTGAATTGCCTTCTAATTTATAAGCGTACTTGCTTTTCTTCGGATTTACAAAATTTAAACTACTGAATTCCAATCCGATATAATCTTGGTCATAATTAATCCTTATTTCAGAAGTCTCAGAAATGGTCTTTTCTAATACTGAGTTTTCCGCACCAGAATTTACGATTTCATTATTCACGATAAGCTTTGTAAGCACAATTTCGCTATCGTTTGGCGATTTAAAAATCTTTTGGGAATTGAAAACCGTCAGTCCTTTTGTAGTTCCAAAGACAAGCTGGTCATTCAACCGAATCCCGCAATTGTAAGAAAACTGTTTTGCAGAAACGCCATCTCTGACAGAATATTTGGTGATTTCAAAATCTTGCTTCGCTTTCAGCGGCTGTTTTTTAATCTTGATTTTGTACAAAACATCCTCTGAACTTACCCAAAGATTCCCTTGCAAGTCTTCAGTAATGCTTTTAATGGCGGTGTCTGTGAAGCCGTTTGCCTTATTGAAGGTAAAAAATGTTTCGGTTTTTTCATCCAAATAAAACAATCCGTCATAATCGGCGCCAATCCACAATCTGCCTTTTGAATCAGTAAATAAAACGGTGAGGCTGTTATTTCCTATTCGCTTTTTGGTATTTGTCTTGTAAATTTTGGTGACCTTTCTCAAGGATTTGTCAAAATAATTCAAGCCGTTTTGAGTCGTTACCCAAATGCCGTTTTTTCGATCTTCCAAATCCATTACAAAATTATCTGAAAGCGAATTTAGAGAACCGTCAGCCCTATAATTTTCTACAGTTCCGTCTTTTAAAACCCGTTTAATTCCGTTGCCATTTGTACCAACCCAAATCGCTTCACTGTCAACCATCAACGAAGTAATCGGCCGTTCGTCTTCTACCAAACCATTGGCAGAAAGCGAAATAGCTTTGAATTGCTTCGTGTTTTTGTCAAATTGATAAAGTCCGTTAAATGTACCGCACAATAGCTGATTACTGCCGTTATCAGCAAGTGCCGTGATAATGTTTTTTGTCTTCTTTTCATCTTTTTGATCCACAATGTAAGAAGAAGCAATCTTATTTTTTAGGTCTAAATAATTCAGGCCTCCGCCATAAGTTCCCACCCACAACGCATCAGAATTTTGCTTTAAGACGGCGCTTACAATCGCATTGTTCAGTCCAAAATTTGGTTTTATGGCTTCGCCGATATTTGAAAAATTAGAATTGGCTTTATTGTAAAAATTAATTCCTCCCGCTGAAGTTCCGGCCCAAATGCACCCATTTTTATCCTTTAAAAAACACTTGACATCATTGTCAGACAAGCTTGAATTGTGCAACGGATTGTGCTTGTGGCGTGTGAAATTTTTAGTCCGCTTGTCAAAAACATTCAGTCCGTCTTTTGTCGCAAACCAAGTGGTATTCTCGTCAACCGAAACGATATCGCTGATCCAATTTGAGGATATTGATTTCGAATTATTGAAGCTGTTTTTGTATTGCAGCAAAGAATCGCCCGATTTTGAATAGTAAAAAACGCCCTGATTTTCTGTTGCAAACCATAGATCTCCGTTAGCTTCCTTTGAAATTTTCCAGATTTTCGCTTTCAAGAATTCCTTGTTGTTTTGAAATCCTTTTGGCAATGCTTTTAAATCCGATGTCATTGGGTCAAAACACTGAATTCCTGTTGAAGTTCCTACTAAAATTCCGTATTGCTTGTCATAAAATAATGAAAGGACACGGCTTTGGTTTAGGATAAAATTAGAATCGCTTTTGATATTATCCAGGTGATTCGTCATTTTATTCAATCGCTTTACACCTCCGAAAGTCCCAATCCAGAGGTTTTTATTACCGTCTTCTGCAAACGAACTAATATAGCTTTTACCGCCTTTTGTGGTAGAAACATCGATTTGCGTGAAATTATCTGAATTTTTATTGTACCGATTTACGCCATGATTTGTGCCAATCCAAAGATTTTCACTGCTGTCTTCAAAAATGGCATTGACGTGATTATTGCTCAAGCTTCCCTTGCTGTCCTTGTCTCGAATATACCTGTAAAAATTGTAAGCGTCATATCGAAACAGTCCATTTTCAGTGCCAATCCAGATAAAGCCTTTTTTACTTTGGGCCATGCTGGAAATCATGCTCTGCGAAAAATCTTCATTGTCATTTATCTGCTCAAAATACAATCCTGAATCTTGCGCCAGCAGGTTAAAAAAGTTGCCGAAGAGCAGAAAAACGAGAATTATATATTTTTTTAAACACATCATGGGGACTTTTGATATTTAATTTAAGGATGGATTGCAAATTTGGTATGAATTTTCAAAATAAGCAATAAGTTCTAGAGAGTGCAAATTATATTACAAAATAAGGTCTTATGCCAAGCTTTTTGAAATGCCCAATTCAAGTCCACGCAACTCTGCCAAGCCTCTCAATCGGCCGATTGCAGAATAACCCGGATTTGTTTTTTTATTCAAATCGTCTAACATTTGGTGGCCGTGATCTGGTCGCATCGGAATCAAAGCATCTTTTCTTCCTTGTGATTTTCGTCTTTTTTCCTCCAAAATTACTTCCTTCACGACACTGAACATATCGACGTCTCCTTCTAAATGATTGGCTTCATAAAAATTTCCTTTTTCATCGCGGGTCGTACTTCTTAAATGTAAAAAATGCACTCTGTCGGCAAAACGCTTAAAGATTTGAACCAAATTATTGTCTTCTCTAACGCCAAGCGAACCAGTGCAGAAAGTGGTTCCGTTAGCAATATCAGGCACTTCTGAGAACAAATGTGCATAATCTTCTTCGGTGCTCACGACTCTCGGCAAGCCTAAAATAGGATACGGCGGATCATCCGGATGAATACACATCAAAACTCTATTTTGTGCTGCAACGGGAATAATTTCCTTTAAAAAAGACACCAAATTCTCTCTTAATTTTTGTGCGTTGATTTCAGAATAAGTATTTAAAATTGCCTGAAATTGTTCCAATGTGTAGCCTTCTTCTGCTCCTGGCAAACCTGCAATTATATTTTTAACCAGCTTTTGCTTTTCTTCTTCAGAACATTTTTCGAAGTACGATTTCGCCGCGGTTTTTTGTTCTTCAGAATATGATTTTTCTGCTCCTCGTCTTTTTAGCAGAAACAATTCGAAAGCAGCAAAAGCGGCAGTGTCAAAACGCAATGCTTTCGATCCGTCTTCTACTTCAAAATCCAAGTCAGTTCGCGTCCAGTCTAAAACGGGCATAAAATTATAACAGACGATTTTGATGCCGCAGCTTGCCAGATTTTCAATGCTTTTCTTATAATTTTCGATGTAAGCTTCAAAATTTCCTGAACGCGTTTTTATATTTTCATGAACAGGAATGCTTTCCACGACGCTCCAAGTCAGTCCGGCATTTTCGATTTCTGTTTTTCTCTTCATAATTTCTTCCACAGTCCAAATCGTTCCATTTGAAATGTGGTGCAATGCTGACACGACGCCTGTTGCGCCTGCTTGTCTGATATCTGATAACGATACGGGATCTTTTGGTCCGTACCAACGCCAAGTTTGTTCCATTTTTTTTACAATTATATTTTATTAAACACCGCTAAAAGCACTAAATCCGCCATCGATAGGAATCACAACGCCGGTTACAAATGACGAAGCTTCGTCGCACAAATAAAGCGTTGTGCTGACCAAATCTTCTGGTTCGCCAAATCTTTCCATCGGCGTTTGGCTGATAATTGTATTTCCTCTAGCCGTCAATTCTCCGTTTTCAGTTGTAAGCAAAGCTCGGTTTTGATCCGTAAGAAAAAATCCCGGAGCCAAAGCATTTACACGAATGCCGACTTTTGAAAAATGTACTGCAAGCCATTGTGTAAAGTTCGAAACCGCCGCTTTTGCACCGCTATATGCCGGAATTTTTGTCAAAGGTGTGAAAGCATTCATCGAAGAAATATTCAAAATACTGCATCCTTTTTTGCCCACCATATCTTGTGCAAAAATCTGCGTCGGCAATAGTGTTCCTATAAAATTTAAGTTGAAAACAAATTGGATTCCCTCTGCATCTAAATCGAAAAAAGTCTTGAAACCTTCGGTGGTATTTTTTAAATCTTCTGCCAATAAATAAGGATTTGTCGTTGTTCCCAACGGATGGTTTCCTCCTGCTCCATTGATCAGAATATCGCAGCTTCCTAGTTTTTCATTGACTTCTTTTTTGGCTTTTTCCAAAGAAGCTTTTTCCAATACATTTGCAACAACGCCGATGGCAATTCCTCCTTCTTCGATAATTTCATTGGCCACTTTTTCTGCGGCTTCTAATTTCAAATCTAAGACGGCAATTTTGTAACCTTGCTTTGCCAAAGCTTTTGCAAGCGTGCTGCATAAAACACCACCTGCTCCTGTTAAAACGACAATTTTATTCATTTATATTTCTAATTTTAATTTTTAAACTTGATAATTTCGTAGGCTTATTTTGGATAAAAAATTCGATAACCTTCCCGAACAAAAATAACGACATCTCTAAAAAGGTACTGATTCAAACATTTCTTTTTAGGGGTAAAGATGTACGGATTAAAATGTCTATAAATAACCACAAAACATACAAATAACTAATAATCATTATGTTACAAAAATAATACGAGCTGACATTAAAATCTAAACACGATTTAAAAACCAAAAATGCGCAAACGATTGAGAAAATGTACAATTTTGCCCCTAAAGAAAAACTATTAGAGCCTTTTCAATTCCATTAAATTAAAATATTTGTTAAAAATTTATTCAAGTATAAACTAAATATAATTACCATATGATTTTGAAAAATAGTACCAGGTATTTCTTTCTGTTTCTTGCCGCTTTTATTTTCTCATGTGAGAATGACGATGCGCGCGAAGTGACTTTATTTGACAAAGGCATGACTGAAGCCAATGCTTCAAGTACCAATATTAGATTTGGCGAAACTATAGAATTTACGAGCAACTCTCAAAAAGCCCTGACCACAAATTGGACATTTGCAGGAGGTTCTCCAGCGACATCGATAAATCCAAATGTCAACGTTTCTTATGCAATGCCGGGTACTTATGAAGCCAAATTAGTAGTGAAATATATCGACAACACTATTTCTACAAAAACTTTTACCATTGTTGTAGCGGGAATTGACGCTCCGCTTCCTTTTGGTGGCACTGCTGTTAGCCTTCCGGGAACAATTGAAGCAGAAAATTATGATTTGGGTGGCGAAGGAATCGCTTATCACGACAATGAGGAAGAAAATCTTGCCGTGGCTGCCGGAAGCGCAGCCTATAGAGAAGACGACGGCGTTGACGTTGAAGTAGGCACTTCTTCCACACATATTTCAAACACAAATGCTGGCGAATGGGCAAATTATACGGTAAATGCGACCGAAGCCGGTAACTATAATTTTCAATTCAGAGTGGCTTCAGGAAGCGCTTCCGGAGGAAAATCGATCCGACTTCAATCGGTGAACCAAAGTACTGGCGTTACGACTAACTTAGGTGAAACCGGAAATTTTCCAAATACCGGCGGCTGGAATGTTTTTACGAATAAATCAATTTCTGGCGTCGTTTTGGCTGCAGGTTCAAATACGTTGCGCGTTTATTTTACGGGAGGCGATACAAATCTTGACAAAATCGACGTGACTGTTGCCGGTCCTGTACTTCCAATTACTGGTTTGGGCGTTTTTACAGAGCGTGACATTACGGCAAGCAATCCTGGGGAAACTCCAGTAAATAATGGAAATTTCACTATTACTTCTGTAAATACTGACACATATGAAGGCACAAAAGCTTATTTGTATAGTTTCAACGTCAATTCAGGCAATAATGTAACCGGATATGCTCTGTCAGTTATGGCGCCTAGAACTTCGCCGTTAAACGCGACTGCTTATAATTATTACAATATTGCGCTGAAAACGACTTCGACAAAAAACCTGAGAATCAGAATGAATACAAGTGCCGGAAATTACTGGGTTACTTTAAACAGCACGACTGACGCAACTTATGGAATGGCGAGAGACGGCGCTTGGCACGCACTGAAAATTCCACTGACAGATTTCAAAAAAGATGGAAATGGTGTAGATATTTTGCCAAACAGAGATAAGATTACAGCTTGTCTGGTTCTAAGAACGGATGACGCAGATTATCCGACTTACAGCGGATTGACTGGCGCTTTCGACTGGTATGTTGACGATATTTTCTATTCAGTCGAGTAGCTTTTTATTTGATTCTAAATTATTAAAACCGTGCACTTTTTACGTCACGGTTTTTTAATGACTACAACCTTAAACTATTAACAATGAATAAAATAAATATATTTTTAAGCGTATTTGCATTTATTTCAATTTCGGTAAATGCACAAAACAAAGCACATCTCGACAAGAAAAAGCCAATCGAAGAACGCATAAACTTATTAATGAAAGAAATGACTTTGGAAGAAAAAGTCGGCCAGATGAACCAATACAATGGTTTTTGGGACGTAACTGGTCCTGCCCCAAAAGGCGGTTCTTCTGAAAAAAAATACGAACACCTTCGAAAAGGATGGGTTGGTTCAATGCTGACAGTTCGCGGTGCAAAACAAGTTCGTGCTGTCCAAAAAATTGCTGTTGAAGAAACCCGACTCGGAATTCCGCTAATTATTGGTTTTGACGTAATTCACGGCTATAAAACCTTGAGCCCGATTCCTTTGGCGGAAGCCGCAAGCTGGGATTTGGAAGCTATAAAAAAGTCGGCCGCAATTGCTGCAGACGAAGCTTCGGCTTCAGGAATTAATTGGACTTTTGGTCCAAATGTAGATATTTCCCGCGATGCACGTTGGGGACGCGTGATGGAAGGTGCCGGTGAAGATCCTTATCTGGGAAGCAAAGTTGCAACTGCCAGAGTGAAAGGTTTTCAAGGAGAAAATTTAGCTGCAAACAACACGATTGCAGCTTGCGCCAAACATTTTGCCGGGTATGGTTTTGCAGAATCTGGACGAGATTACAACACCGTTGATATGAGCAATTCGATGCTTTACAACACCGTTTTGCCTCCGTTTAAAGCGGCCAAAGATGCGGGAGTTCGAACGATGATGAACGCTTTCAACATTTTAAATGGAATTCCGGCAACAGGAAATTCATTTTTACAAAGAGATATTTTAAAAGGAAAATGGCAATTCGACGGATTTGTAGTTTCTGATTGGGCTTCGGTTCGTGAAATGATTGCGCACGGTTTTGCCAAAGACGAAGCCGATGCAGCCGAAAAAGCAATTAAAGCAGGTTCAGATATGGATATGGAATCGCATATTTATGTGGCTGAATTGGTGAAATTGGTCAATGCTAAAAAGGTAAATATCGCCTTGATTGATGATGCCGTTAGAAGAATTCTTCGCGTAAAATTTGAATTGGGATTGTTTGATGATCCATATAAATATTGCGATGAAGCCAGAGAAAAAGCGGTTATCGGAAGCAAGGCTAATCACGACGGCGTTTTGGATATGGCGAAAAAATCCATCGTATTATTGAAAAACGAAAATAATTTATTGCCTTTAAAAAAATCGGGACAAAAAATTGCCTTGATCGGTGCTTTGGCCAATGACAAAAACAGTCCGTTGGGAAGCTGGAGAATTGCTTCGGATGACAATACCGCTGTTTCTGTTTTGGAAGGAATGCAACTTTATAAAGGAAACCAACTTACATATGAAAAAGGAACCGATTTGACTATCGGACCAACAACTTTTGTAAAAGAATTGGTTTTCAATACAACCGATAAAAGTGGTTTTGAAGCTGCTAAAACCGTTGCAAAAAATGCCGATGTTGTTGTAATGGCTTTGGGCGAACACGGTTTTCAAAGTGGTGAAGGCCGAAGCAGAACCAACCTTGACTTGCCAGGAAATCAGCAAGAATTATTGGAAGAAATTTATAAGGTAAATAAAAATATCGTTTTGGTTTTAAACAACGGAAGACCATTAACAATTCCTTGGGCAAGTGAGAATATTCCTTCGATTGTGGAAGCTTGGCAGTTGGGAAGCCAGACCGGAAATGCAGTGGCACAAGTTCTTTATGGCGATTATAATCCGAGTGGAAAATTGCCAATGTCGTTTCCTCGAAATGTGGGACAAGTTCCAATTTATTACAATAATTATAGTACGGGAAGACCAATTGATAGTGATAAAAACGTATTCTGGTCGCATTATTCTGATGTAGAAAAAACGCCCTTGTATCCTTTTGGCCACGGATTGAGCTACACGACTTTCAAATACAGCAATCTAAAAATCAACAAGTCGTCTTTTGCCAAAGGCGAAACTGTAAAAGTAAGCGTAACCGTTTCAAATACTGGAAAATACGACGGAAAAGAAGTTGTTCAATTGTATATCAGAGATTTGGTTGGAAGTTTGGCAAGACCCGTTAAAGAACTAAAAGGTTTTGAACTGGTCAACCTGAAAAAAGGAGAATCAAAAACCATCAACTTTACTTTGACCGAAGCAGAATTGGGATTTTTTGACAACGACGGCAACTTTTTAGTAGAACCTGGAACTTTTAAACTATTTGTAGGAACAAGTTCGGCTGAAGTTTTGGAAAGTGAATTTGAATTGAAATAGTTTATAGTTTTTTATATAGTTTGTTTATTTTGTGAAAAGAAAGCTGCCTGATTATTTGGGCAGTTTTTTTATTATAAATTTTCTACGAAATCGCTTTATGTACCATAAATACTGGCATAAATACAAATAAGCCCTCTTATAAGCATATTTCAAACCTTTCAAGCACTGAGAAATTTCAACCTTTGGTTCATTAAATTTTAGTAAAGAATCAAAATGAAAACAAAACCTACTGCCAAGATTGCGGTTCTAAATATCTTTTTAGGATTGTTCAGCGTGACGAATTTTGCCCAAAATAATGTCAGCGAAACCAATTTAAAAGTTCCAAAAAACTATCACGAAGTAATGGCCAGAAAAAATGCAGACGACAGCATTTGGAAATCTTACACAGCCAAAACTATCGACAAACTTCCCGGTTTCAGTTACACAAAAGACCCCGAAACTGATTTATACGGAGCGTGGAAAATCAATCCTTCAAAAGCAACCGGATTTTTCAGGACTGAAAAACGTGGCGAACGCTGGTGGATTATTGATCCTGATGGAAATCCTTTCATCCATAAAGGTGTTGCGGTTTTCAGTCCGGGAACTTCTGATAATCAAGAAAAAGCTTTGGCATCAAAATATAAAAACGAAAAAACTTGGGTTTCAAAAGAAAGTAATTTCTTAAAAGAAAATGGCTTTAACGGAGCTGGAGCTTGGTCAAAGGTCGATTTGATGCGGGAAGAAAAAAATCCATTGGTCTATACGGTTATTGTGAGTCCGATGGGAGCTTACAAACAACAGCATTTGAAAAAATTTGGAGGAAAATATGAAGAAGCCGGATGGCAGAATTTCCGCTATGATTTGGCCATGGTTTTTGACCCAGAATTTGATGCTTACGTAGAAAAAGAAATCTCAAAAATAGCAAAATACAAAAACGACAAATACTTGCTTGGCTACTTCACGGATAATGAATTGCCGTGGGTTGACGATGCTTTGGACAGGCATTTAGAAAAATTAGAAAAAAAAGAAGCCGGTTATATTGCTGCAAAAAAATGGCTTGACGAAAGAAAAGGGAAAAATGCTTCTGTAAAAGATATTACTGACGAAGACCGTCAAGAATTTACAGCTTTTTATTTTGAAACCTATCTTAAAAAAGTAGCTGAAGCGGTAAAAAAATACGATCCAAATCACTTGTATTTAGGTTGCCGTTTCAATCAAGAATTAGATGAATTAGACAATCCGAAAATCTTTGAAGTAGCCGGAAAATATATGGATGTGGTTTCTATAAATCACTACAGAAAGTGGGAACCAGAACAGCCAATTCTCAATAATTGGGAAAAATGGTCAGGGAAGCCGTTCATTATTACCGAATGGTATTCGAAAGGAGAAGATTCTGGATTGCCAAACAAAACAGGTGCCGGATGGAATGTTCCGACGCAAAATGATCGCGGTTATTTCTACCAGAATTTCGTCATAGAATTACTAAAAAGCAAGTCTTGTGTGGGCTGGCATTGGTTCAGATACCAAGATAATGATCCTGAAAACCTGAAAACAGATTATTCCAACCGTGATTCTAACAAGGGAATAATCGACAGCAAATACAATCATTATCAGCCTTTAATTGACAACATGAAGGTTTTAAATGACCATACTTATGAATTGATTCAGTATTTGGACAAGCAGAAATAATCTTCTAAAAAATTATAATTTGGAAAATACAGCCATTGAAACCAAGAAAAAATACCGCTGGACGATTTTGTCCCTCGTATTTTTTGCCACAACGATAAATTACCTTGACCGGCAAGTAATCAGCCTATTGAAAGACGATTATTTGGAACCCTTATTTGGATGGAATGAATCAGATTATGCCAATATTGTGGTTGCTTTTCAAGTCGCTTATGCACTCGGATTAGTTGGTGCTGGATTTATCATTGACCGAATCGGAACCAAATTAGGATATGCTTTGTCTTTAATTATTTGGAGTCTTTCAGCAATTGGCCATGCTTTTGCGAAAACAACTTTCGGATTTGGCGTTGCCAGAGGTTTTCTGGGTTTTAGCGAGGCTGGAAATTTTCCTGCGGCAATAAAAACAGTAGCCGAATGGTTTCCTAAAAAAGAACGCGCCTTGGCCACCGGAATTTTTAATTCTGGAAGTAATGTCGGAGCCATCATTGCGCCGTTGACAGTGCCACTAATTGCGTTTTCTTTCGGCTGGGAATGGGCGTTTATCATCACTGGAGCCATTGGATTAATCTGGCTAATTTTCTGGTTTATCCACTACGAAATTCCGGCAAGGCATAAAAAATTATCCAAAGAAGAATTCGATTACATCCACAGCGATGACGAAAAAGATTTGGGATTATCCCAAGAAAAAATAAAATGGTCTGACTTATTAAAACACAAACAAACTTGGTCTTTCGGTTTGCTAAAATTCTTCACTGACCCAGTTTGGTGGTTTTTGCTGTTCTGGCTTCCCTCCTTTTTGAACAAAGAATACAACATGACAAAACTCGATTTGGCCTTGCCGATTGCCGTAGTTTACACGATGGCAATGTTTGGAAGTATTGCCGGCGGGTGGCTTTCTGGACATTTCATCAAAAAAGGACTTCCGATTTACAAAGCTCGAAAAAAAGCACTTTTATTGATCGCATTATTGGCTTTGCCGATGCTTGGCGCTCAAGAATTAGGTAAAATAAATTATTGGTTTGCCATTGTAATTATTGGACTCGCGACAGCCGCACATCAAGCTTGGTCGGCAAACACTTACACCACCGTTTCTGATATGTTTCCTAAAAAAGCAGTCGCTTCTGTTGTGGGAATTGGCGGTATGATTGGCGCAGTTGGAGGAATAATTGTCGCCAAATCAGCTGGAATTCTTTTAGACCATTATAAAGATTTGGGCAAAATTGAAACCGGTTATTACATCATGTTCACCTTTTGTGCCCTCGCCTATTTGCTGTCTTGGATACTTTTCAGCTTGATGGTTCCAAAGATGCAGAAAGTCGAAATCTAAAGAAAAATAAAGCATCCTATTAAATGAAAAAAACGATTACCTTAATTACATTATTTTCTGTTTTGGCAATTTCAGCCCAAAGCAAAAAAGCACTTTATAAAGACAAAAATGCTCCGATTGAAGCACGCATCGAAAATCTCATCAGCTTGATGACTTTGGAAGAAAAAATCATGCAGATGAACCAATGGACGTATGGAAAAAACGCGAATCCAAACAATATCGGCGAGAAAATGAAGGAAGTCAATGCCGAAATTGGTTCCCTGCTTTACCGAAGCACAAATCCGGAATACCGCAACCAGATTCAGAAGAAAGCAATGACCCAATCCCGTTTGGGAATTCCTATTATTTTCGGATTTGACGCCATTCACGGTTATCGAACCGTTTTCCCAATTACTTTGGCGCAAGCCTGCTCTTGGAACACTGATTTGGTCAAAGAATCGTGCCGCATTACTGCAAAAGAAAGTTGGCTTTCAGGCTTAGATTGGACATTTTCTCCTATGTTAGACGTGGCGAGAGATGCGCGCTGGGGAAGAATTTCTGAAGGTTACGGCGAAGATACTTATGCAAATGCAGCGTTTGCCGTTGCTGCCGTAAAAGGGTATCAAGGCAACAATTTAGCCGATAAATATACCATTGCCGCTTGCTTGAAACATTACATCGGATATAGTTTATCAGAAGGCGGACGCGATTACCACTACAGCGATATTTCAAACCAAACCTTGTGGGAAACGTTTATGCCTCCGTTTGAAGCCGGAATAAATGCTGGCGCAGCGACTGTGATGAGCGGTTTCAATGATATCTCTGGAATTCCTGCTTCCGCAAATTATTTTACGTTGACTGAAATATTGAAAAAAAGATGGAAACACGACGGATTTGTGGTTTCTGATTGGGGTTCGGTTATACAATTAGTGGATCAAGGCGTGGCAAAAGACACCAAAGAAGCTACTTTAAAATCGTTTATGGCGGGCGTTGAAATGGATATGGTGGACAATGCTTATGTCGATTTTCTACCAGAATTGGTCAAAGAAGGAAAAGTTCCGATGGCTTCGATTGATGAAGCGGTTCGAAGAATCTTGCGCGTGAAGATGAAATTGGGACTATTTGAAAATCCGTATGTGGATGTAATTCCAGAGAAAAAACGCTATTTATTGCCTGAATATTTGCAAAAAGCCGAAGAATTGGCGGCGGAATCGATGGTTTTATTGAAAAATAAAAAGCAGACCTTGCCGATTACTTCAAAATATAAAAGCTTGGCAATTATAGGTCCGATGGTCAAAGATTCCACAAATATCATGGGCTTTTGGGAAGGAATGGGTCGCCCGCAAGATGTGGAAACCATTTATGAAGGACTGCAAAAAGAGTTTAAAAACAAGGCGGTTTTGAATTATGCCAAAGGTTGTGATTTTGACGGAGATGACAAAAATGGTTTTTCCGAAGCCTTAAATATGGCCAATAAATCAGATGCTGTGATTATTTTCTTGGGAGAAAAAGCAAATTGGAGTGGTGAAAATGGTTCTCGTTCGACAATAGCTTTGCCTAAAATTCAGGAAGATTTGGTGGCTGAATTGCAAAAATCTGGGAAACCGATTATCCTGATACTTTCAAGCGGAAGACCTTTAGAATTAATCCGATTGCATGAAATGGCGGATGCAATTGTGGAAATCTGGCAACCGGGAACAAAAGCAGGTTCGGCAGTGGCCGGAATTCTTTCTGGAAGAACAAATCCTTCGGGGAAATTATCGATTACTTTTCCGCAATCTACTGGGCAAATTCCAATTTATTACAACATGCGTGAATCTTCTCGACCAAAATCGGGGCATTATCAAGATATTCCGAGAGATGCTTTGTATTGGTTTGGTCACGGTTTGAGCTACACGACTTATGACTATTCTCCAATAAAATTATCGGCTACAAAAATTAGAAAAAATGAAAAACTGATTGCTGAAGTTGAAGTAAAAAACTCAGGGAATTTTGATGGAAAAGAAACCGTTTTGTGGTTTATCAAAGATCCATTTGCAACCATTTCCCGACCGATGAAAGAGCTGAAATCTTTTGAAAAAAAACTGATTAAATCTGGAGAAAAAGCAGTTTATCGTTTTGAAATTGATCCGATGAAAGATTTGTTTTATATGGATAGCCTTGGAGAACGGCATTTGGAAACAGGCGATTTTTTTGTAATTGTAAACGATCAGAAAGTGCAATTTGAACTAATTGACTAAAATTACCAGTAAAATCATAGCTTAAAATACAATTGAACCCCTAATGAAGCATTATTATATTCCTTGTAAACAAACCCATAATTGTAATTTTCCTAAATTATTAATTAAAATAGTTACAATATGAAAAAAATTACATTGATTACGCTTCTTTTATTTTCTACGTATTTAAGTGCTCAAACTACTTTTGCGATATACACCGAAGATCCAACAATTGGGGCTGGCGTAAATTCTTTGAGATTCAGCAACGGACAAGGATTTGCCTTAACCGAGTCAACGACAGCGCCGTTTGAAGGAACAAAAAATTATCTTTTCACTTTCAACGGCACAAGTTCTTATTTCCACGGAATTTTATTTCCAAGAAATGCGGCCAACACTGCTGACGCTTCTGTGAGCTTGATTCCTTATTCTTTTTATAATGTTTCTCTCAAAACGGCTTCAACTACTCCGTTCTACCTGCGCATGCGCGGAAATAATGTGACTGCGAAAGTGCTGATTGATCCTGCAGCGAACAATTATGGTTTTGCAGGTGACAACCAATGGCACCTTTTATCGATTCCGATTGCTGATTTTATTCCTGAATCTGCAGCTTTTAATTTGGGTAACATCAGCGAAATTTTTGTTTTGAGAAGCAATATTACAGGAACGACTGCTGGAGCTCCAAATAACTTTGAAGTGGATAATATTTATGCTTCTGTGGAACAAGTACTTGGTTTGGAGAATAAAAAGCTAGAGAATTTTAAAATGTATCCAAATCCGGCTACAAATATGCTTACCATTTTGGCTTCAAAAACTATTGATGAAATTACAATCAGCACTATTTTAGGCCAGAAAATTATCCAGATTAATAGTCAAAATACTAGCGTCACAGCAGATATTTCAAATTTAGAAAGAGGAATATATTTAGTTACTATTGAATCTATGGGGAAAACGTCAACAACCAAACTAATCAAAAAATAATTTTATTTAGCAATCTTTCAAGGATTATAAAAGGTCTTGTTAATCTAAAAAAAAAGCGTTGTAATATTATTTACAACGCTTTTTTATAATTGGTTTTGAAAAAAAATCAATATTCTACTGCAACAATTCAAAACATTGGTTTGCAATTTCAAGTTCTTCATTAGTAGGAACAATTAGTACTTTTACTTTTGAATCTGCAGCATTTATTTCTCGAAGACCAGGTTTTCTAGTAGAATTTTGATGACTGTCAATTTTGATTCCCATAAATTCCATTTTACTGCAAATCATTTCTCGAATCAAAGCGTCATTTTCTCCAACACCTGCCGTAAAAATTATCGCATCGAGACCGTTTAAGATCGCCGCATAAGCGCCAATGTATTTTTTTATTCGGTAAGCATACATGTCATAAGCCAATTTTGCATCAGCGTTTCCTTCAGTGATTGCGCTTGTAATATCGCGCATATCGCTAAAACCTGTCAATCCTAACATGCCACTTTGCTTGTTCATCAAATTGCTGACTTTTTCAATATCATGACCCAAAGTATTTACCAAATAAAAAATAACCGTCGGGTCAATATCGCCACTTCTCGTTCCCATAATCAAGCCGCTTAATGGCCCGAATCCCATGGTCGTGTCAATAGATTTTCCGTTTTTTATGGCTGCCATACTGCAACCGTTTCCCAAATGAATGGATATCAGCTTCGAATCCTTTTTTCCTAAATAAGAATTTGCCTGCTCAGAAACATATTTATGGCTTGTTCCATGAAAACCATAGCTTCTGATGTTATAATCAGTATAATAAGAATTCGGAATTGCAAATCTGTAAGCTTCAGAAGGCATCGTCTGGTGAAAAGCGGTGTCAAAAACGGCGACCTGCGTTGCATTTTTAAAAATTTTTTCGGCAACTTCCACGCCCAAATATCCTGAAGGATTGTGCAACGGCGCCAGCTGAAAAGTTTCCTTCATTTTTTCTTTTACTTCGGAAGTTATCACCGTGGTCGTTGAAAAAAGTTCGCCTCCATGCACGATTCTGTGTCCTACAACGGCTATTTCTGCACCTTCTTTTATGACTCCAAAATCAGAATTGCTTAACAAATCATTTACCTCATTCAGCGCTTTTTCATGATTTGGAATATCAATTTTGAATTTCAGAGCTTCCTCTTCGCCGTTTTTGTAAATTTTGTGGATGATTATGGAATCTTCCTGCCCTATTCTTTCTACCAAACCTGAACAAACCGACGTGGAAGAAGGCATTTTAAACAATTGGTATTTTAATGAGCTGCTGCCTGAATTGATTACGAAAATATTCACTTGAAATCTGTTTTTATATTAATTATCTTGGCACTGAATCGCTGTAATGATGACCGTGTTAAAAATATCATCGACAGTACAGCCTCGGCTCAAATCGTTTACCGGCTTGTTCAATCCTTGTAACATTGGGCCTATGGCCAAAGCTCCTGTTTCTCTTTGCACGGCTTTATAGGTATTATTTCCTGTATTCAAATCTGGGAAAATCAGCACGCTAGCCTGTCCTGCAACGTCAGAACCTGGCAATTTGCTACTTCCCACAACTGGATCCACAGCCGCATCATATTGAATCGGACCTTCAACTTTTAAATCAGGACGTTTCTGCTTTACAATTTCTGTCGCAAGGCGTACTTTTTCAACGTCTGCGCCTTCTCCCGAAGTTCCTGATGAATAAGAAAGCATGGCAATTCTTGGCTCAATGCCAAAACGCGCACTGCTTTCTGCCGAAGAAATTGCAATATCTGCTAATTGTTCTGCTGTAGGATTTGGGTTTACCGCACAATCGCCAAAAATGCAGACGCGATCCGGCAGGCACATGAAGAAAATCGAAGAAACTACCGATGTTCCAGGTTTTGTTTTGATGAATTGCAAAGCGGGTCTGATGGTATGCTGGGTTGTATGAACCGCTCCCGAAACCATTCCGTCGGCGTGGCCTTTGTAAACCATCATTGTCCCAAAATAAGAAACATCGGTCATTAAATCACGGGCCATTTCCATCGTTACATTTTTGCTTTTTCGAAGTTCATAAAGCGTTTCCACATAATCATTGTAATAGCTATCGTCCGCCGGATTTACAATTCTAACAGCATTTGTGTCCAAATTTATTCCTAATCGGTTGATGATTGCGGTAATTTCTACAGCATCTCCCAAAATCGTAAGGTCGACAATTTCTTGGCTGACCAATCTTGCGGCAGCTTTCAGAATCCTTTCGTCGGTTCCTTCTGGCAGGACGATGTGCTTTCTCGAACTTCTCGCCCATTCGGTCAATTGGTATTGGAACATTCTCGGCGTAATTCCTGAAGGCGCAGATGTCACAATTCTCTTATCTAATTCTGTCGTATTTACGCAACGGTTGAAAGCGTCGATTGCCAGCTGAATTTTCCTCGGATTATCAGTCGTGATTTTCGAACGGATTGCGCCAACTTCATTGCTCGTTTGAAACGTTCCAGATTCGACAGACATTATCGGAACCACGGTCTGGAGTCCGTTTATCAGTCTTAAAATCGGTTCTTCGGGTTCGTAGCCGGCGGTCAAAATGATTCCGGCGATTTTTGGATAATTCGTAGAAAGATTCGCCTGCAACGCACTGATAATGATATCGCCGCGGTCACCCGGAGTGATGATAACGACATTCTCTTTGATGTAATTTAGGAAATTCGGCACCTGCATTGCTCCTGTCACAAAATTATCTGCCTGGTTGGAAAGATGCTCTTCTCCGAATAAAATTTTTGCCTGAAGTTTATGGCTGATTTCCTTCATTGTCGGACTCTGCAGGCTTTTATCTTCAGGAATTACAGCCAAAAGCACTTCGCGAGGCAACTGCCTTTTCAATAAATCTTCTATATCTTTTACGTTCTCAGGCTTTATTTTATTGGCCACCAATGCCAAAACTTGAATCTCGCGAACATTGAAATTGTGAATCGCCGTCAACGCTCCGTTTACAACCTGCGCTGTGGATTTGTCTTCGCCCGAAATTACTATAATAGCTGGCGCTTGCAGGTTTTTTGCAATCTGAACATTGATTTCAAATTCAAAAGCGGCGCCTTCTCCTTTATAATCGGTTCCTTCGACTACCGTGAAATCATATTTGCTTTCTAAATATTTGAATTTTCTAATAATCGTATCGATCATATCGCCCTGGCTGGCGGTTTCGGTCTTTTGCATCGCCTGTTCCCAAGTGAATGCAAAAGTATCTTCATAAGCCATGGGAAGTGAAAAATGGCTCAAAATTGTGTCAATGTGGTCATCTTTTTCAAGAACGTTATTTTGGCTGATAATCGGCTTGTAGTATCCTATTTTTTGGGCTTTTCCGAGAAGCATATTTACCAAACCAATAGAAATAATCGATTTCCCGCTGTGGGCTTCTGTGCTGGCAATGAAAACTGTTCTGATCATATTTTTGTTTTAATCGAAGTGGATGCTAACAAAATTATGGATAATTTGACTATTCTGATATGATTAAATCATTAATTTGGTCTTTAAAATTATACATTTAAAAAAAAATGTCCGTAAAAAAATTCCACGGACATTCACAATCAACCAATCAAAAAAATTTCTTTGTATCAATATTTTTACAATTCATGTATTTTTATATACGTGCTTTATCAGCTGAGAGTTTGTATTTTGTATTTTTTTTTAAGACTACACTATATCGAGTTATCGCAAAAAAATTCAACTTATTGATTTTCAAAGGATGTTATTTTTTATTAAATTAGTTTTAACTAAAATACAATCCATTTAGACTTTCAAATTTTATTGAAATCAGTAATTTATTAACCAAACTATTTACAATGCAAACCGCGAAACTATTGCCTTTAGAAAATCAGAAAGAATTGATACGCATTTTAAAAATGCGCTTTGAAAAAAATGAAAACCGCCATTTCGGACTAGATTGGATAAAAATCCAAGCAAAACTTGAAGCCAATCCAGAGAAATTATGGTCGCTCAACGAAATGGAAAAAACTGGTGGTGAGCCAGATGTGATTTCTTACAATGAGAAAAATGATGAATATATGTTCTGTGACTGCTCGACAGAATCACCAAACGGCAGAAGAAGTGCATGTTATGACCGCGAAGGACAAGATTCTAGAAAAGAACACCGGCCTGAAAATAATGCTTTTGAAATGGCAGACACGATGGGAATTGAGATTTTAAACGAAGAACAGTACCGTGAGTTGCAAAAAATTGGAAATTTTGACAGTAAAACATCAAGCTGGATAAAAACGCCGCCCGAAATCAGAAAATTGGGAGGTGCTCTTTTCGCAGATTATCGTTATGAAACTGTTTTTGTTTATCACAATGGCGCCCAGTCTTATTATGCTGCGAGAGGTTTTAGAGGTCAATTGACAGTTTAGCCTTTTTCAAAAGGCAGCTTTTATAATCGATTTCCAAACTAAAAAATACTCATATAATCTGGTTTCAGGACAAAGCCCAATCGCAGCATACTTTTGTGTTCTTGATAATCGATAAGGCTTTCAGTGTAGCCCACAAACCATTGCAGCGTGACATAATAATTTTCTTTTTTTATGGGCCTCCAATTTACTTGCGTTTGAAAAGAACCATAATTCAGCAAGCCACTTCCTTTTCTGAAAAGCACATCCGCGCTCCAGCGACCTGGTTTGATTTGATAAGTAGCACTTGCTTCGCCATAACCCACATATTCCACTAAATCAGGATTGTCTTCTTTATCAACAATGGGAATCCATGCACGAAGGCCGACCGTCCATCTTGGCGAAACCTGAGATTTTAATGAAAATGCAAAAAAGTTCCAAGTTCTGGAATATATAGAATCTCTTCCGTTTGACTCGTGTTCTAATGAAAAACTGGCGTAAGAAAGCCTATTTCCCTTAAAATAAAACGGACGAACCATTGCAACGCCAGGATTAAAATTGATTTCAGCAAAAGGTTTTGAACTAGCATAAATATCCCAAAAAGCTTTTTGGCTGTACATCAAATAAGGAAAAAATCCTCCAATCCAAGGTTCTTTACTAATTCGCTGCTTAAAACTCACTTGGTATTTTACATCAGCATTGTTTCGCGTAGTGGCCATGTTTAACGGAATTCCTGTTAAGAAATAATTGTCTTTATGTATTGAAAAACTTGCTTCTTTTTTAAGTGAATCAGCGGCATGAAAGTCTTTGTCACTTTCAAAAAGCTGTGCCGAAGCTGTAAATGTAAAAAACAAAAAAGTCGAAAGTAAAATAAATTTTAACTGCATATGGTGATTTTGTTTGCAATGGGGAAAATTGCTCTTACTGCAAATTACGCTTTTAAAAGTAAATTTTTTATTAAAAATTAAAATTCCTGAAAAAAGTTTATCTAGCAAAATAGAATTAACAAATCATTGCGATTGCAGAATACAACAATTGAAAATATAGCATTATTTTTGTCCTAATAATTATCGAAACATAGATATCATGCAATTTATAGAAGACTTAAATTGGCGTTACGCAACCAAAGCCATGAGTGGCGAAGAAGTCAGCGATGCTAAAATCAATACCATACTTGAGGCTATCAGCCTTGCTCCCACTTCCAGCGGTTTACAGCCCTTTGAGGTTTTAGTCGTAAAAGGAAAAGAGCTAAAAGAAAAAATAAAACCAATTGCCAACAATCAGTCAGTTATTACAGACTGTTCGCACCTGCTGATTTTTACGGCTTGGGATGATTATACCGAAGAAAGAATTGACAAAACTTTTGAAATTTCCCATGGAATCAGAGGTTTTAATGAGCAATGGGACAATTACAGAAAATTTTTGATCAATACTTATGTTGGTCGTGACAAAGAGCAAAATTTTGAGCATGCGGCGCGTCAGGCATACATCGCTTTCAGTTTTGCAATTGCGGCGGCGGCTACAGAAAAGGTCGATGCCACGCCAATTGAAGGCTTCAAACCAGAAGAACTCGATCTTCTACTCGGACTCAAAGAAAAAGGCCTTCGAAGTGTGCTTTTATTGCCTTTAGGCTATAGAAATCACGACGCTGACTGGCTTATCAACTTGAAAAAAGTTAGAAAACCGAAAGCAGACATCATAAAAGAATTGGATTAGTACAAAAAGGAAACCCTGCAATAAACTGCAGGGTTTTTATTTTATTGACTTTGGTAAAGCTGTCTGCAAACTTCCAGATCTAGCTTCATTTTATCATACTCTTCCTTAAAAGTTTGGGCAATCTGTGCTAGGCTGTCCATAGTTTTTTCATTGTAAGAAAGATTTCTAATTTGCTTTTTTGAATCGATTAATTGCTTGTAAGTCAGAATTACATTTGAATACATTTTTTTGCCTTTCATTCAATTTTGCTAAAAAACTCATAATTAATATGTATTTATTGATTTATGTAACGAATCTATACATAAAAATAACTTTATAAAAATTTAATCGTCAAACAGCAAATAAATCTGTTAAACGGTAAATTTGTAAAAATTTTAACACTATTTTTAAAATTATCAAACAATCGCAGAAGTAATATTTTTATTTGCAATAAAAACATAAAACACTATTTAGCAGTTAATTAAAAAAAAATAACATAAAGTAATCACAAATAAATAATCGTTAATAGATATATCGGAAAAAGTCGATACATTTGCATCATGGAACACATAGAGATATTTAAAGCACTTTCAAATAAGTCACGATTGCAAATGCTGGAGTGGCTGAAAGAACCTGAATTAAATTTTCCCGAACAGCAAGCTGCGGGTTTTGAGCACGGCGTTTGCGTGGGCCAAATTCAAGCAAAAGCAGGATTGACACAGTCCACTGTTTCTGAATATCTGTCTATTTTACAACGTGCCGGATTTGTGGAAGGCAAGCGTGTTGGGCAATGGACTTACTATAAAAGGAATGAAAAAGCTTTTGAAGAACTGAGTAAAATTGTAGGATCAACTATATAAATTGAATTAAATATGAACACAGATAGCTTGTTTGCACCCTTTTCACTAAAGTCGCTGCAACTTAAAAACAGGATCGTGATGGCGCCGATGACGCGCTCTTTTTCTCCAAACGGAATTCCGACAGACGAGGTTGCAGCATATTACCAAAAAAGGGCTGAAGGTCAAGTCGGACTGATTTTATCAGAAGGAACTGTAATCAACCGTCTTTCCTCATCAAATGATGCAAATGTACCGCATTTTCACGGCGATAAAGCCTTAGCCGGATGGCAAAAAGTAATCAATGAAGTGCACGCTTCTGGTGGCCAAATGGGACCGCAGATCTGGCACATGGGAATCATGGACAACCACCATTCTGGATGGACGCCACCTGTTCCTTTTGAAGGTCCTTCAGGGTTAAACCGACCTGGTTTCAGCAACGGAAATACCATGTCTTTAAAAGATATTGAAGATACAATTTTCGCTTACGGGCAGGCTGCAGCTGACGCTAAAAGACTGGGTTTTGACTGCGTAGAAATTCACGGCGCGCACGATTACTTAATTGACCAATTTTTCTGGGATGCCACAAACCAGCGAACTGATAGTTATGGTGGAAAAACTTTGGCAGAACGAACAAAATTTGCCGTTGACGTAATTAAAGAAGTGAGAAAACGAGTGGGTGAAGATTTTGCAATCATCATCAGACTTTCACAATTCAAGCCTTCAGATTATACTTATAAATTAGCAAAAACGCCACAAGAAATGGAAGCTTGGCTAACACCTTTGGTTGAAGCCGGTGCCGATATTCTGCACTGTTCGCAACGCCGTTTCTGGGAACCTGAATTTGAAGAATCTGACTTAAATTTCGCCGGATGGGCCAAAAAGATAACCGGAGCCAAAACAATTACTGTAGGTTCTGTGGGACTTTCTGGTGATTTCTTCGGAGCTTTTGCTGGCGAAAGTTCACAGCCGACTTCGCTTGACGAATTGACAAGACGCTTTGATAGAGGCGATTTCGACTTGATTGCCGTGGGAAGACCGCTATTATCAGATCCAAATTGGGTGGCTAAAATCAAAGCCGGAAAAACCGACCAATTAAAAGGTTTCAGCAAAGAAGCTTTGGGCGAATTAGTTTTAGAATAATAATTCGCAACTCTTTATAATTTCTAAATGAGGTGCTTTTTAAAGTGCCTCATTTTTTTTAAATTTATTCCAAAGCATTGTTTCTAGTTTTTTTACTGACGAGCTTGATTTTCACTTTGCCATCCTCGTCGTCAGAAGCTAAAAGATGGAGTACGATTCCTTTATTTCTTCTTTCTTCCAATAATTCTTCGTCGGTAATATTTTTATCTTTCTTCGGATTTCTAAGTGGCACGTCAAGTGCAATATTTGTCCCTTTTCCGAAGGAATAAATGCCCGCCAAATCCATATTTAAAACGCTAGAATTGATTTTCATTGGATGAATTTCTACCTTTTCTCCTTTGACATCAAATCTTCCATTCAAATTTGTGAAAGTAATTGTATCTAAATTACGAAAAGGAAAGGCAAATTTTCCTACGCTTTTTATTGGATCAAATCCAACCAAAGCGCCTTTTTTCAAGTCAAAAGCAATATTTCCATGCATGGAATTTGGAATCATTTTTCCTTCATTGGTAACAATTCCAGAGAGATTTGCCTTCGAAAAAAGAAAGCCTCGCAAGTTTTTAGACGACATGGTTTCCATCCCAAAATTATTAAAAGCATGGAAAAATTTCTGGATGCTGACATTGCTGACCGTCGTGTTTAACGAAAATTGGTTGCGCTGGTTTCCTTGTGTCATTTTTCCTGAAAGCTTGACGGTGCCACCGGCGTGATTTACGATTGCATCCTTAATGAAAATTCCTGATTCAGAAAGCAGGATATTAGCATTGACGTCGGTTGCGGTGAATTTATTGTAATAAAAATTGTCAATCTTCACGTTCATTGCAACATTGCTCTTTTCAAAAAGAAAGTTCAGGTTGTCAGAAATATTGCTTTTTGAAGAATTCTTTCTGGCAATTCTTTTCGTTTTCCTGCTTCCTAGAAAACTCATGAATTCAGCCATATGCATTTGCGGACTTCTGACTTTCCAGTTCAAGACAATTTTTTCAGGATCAGTATAATACAAATTAAGAAAATTCTGGATGTCGCCTTCCATCAAAACCACGCTCTTTCCGCTCTGCAATTGGATGTTTTTGATCAGCAAATCGCTTTCGGTAAATTCTAAAGCAACATTGGTATTTTTAAATCTTACATTTCGCGGCACATAATTTACATCGCCGTTTTCAATATTGACCAACCCTGAAAATTTAGGTTTGGTGATTTCTAAATTGACGATATCAGCCCTGAATTTCAGCTCAACTTTGGCATTTCCATCCGAAAATTTTAGCAAGTCGTCATTGATCGCATTGTTCATTTTTACCAATGGAAAATTTGCCTTGAAAACTCCCGAAGCAATTGGTTTTTCTAAATCGTTAATCACTGCAGAGTCCATGACAAAAGGCATTTGCTGGTATTCTCCCTTAAAATCATATAACATCACGGCAGAATTTGGATCAGTAAAACCTTTGCCTTTTTTATATTCATTGGTGAAAATTCCGTTGAAATTGCAATTGTCCACAATCCCGTCTGGCACGTGAAGTCGGTTGTTTTTGACAGTTGCTTTTACATAAATCAGCGGATCGCCTTCGGCATTCAAATCTCCAACAATATCACAAGTTACGGCAATTGGTTGCTCTAAATCAAACCGATCCAACTGAAAACTAATGTTGTTGGAAAGCAGATTACTGGCTTGTTTCCAAAGAATTTCATCTACTTTAATATTGATTGAAAATCCAGAATTGGTCTTGCCGACATTGAATTTTGCGCCTACCTTAAAATCATTTTCACCAATCTGCAAAGCGTTTGGCAAAATGGTCAGCGTTTCTTTTTCATTGTTAAAAGCGACCTGCAACTTTCCTTTTAAAGCCTTGTCTTTCATGAAACTGCCATGTTTTGTATTAAAGGCAAAACTTTTTGCAAAAGCATCTAATTTCAAATCAGCGTTCCATCCTTCGGAAACAAAATCAATGCGTCCTCTCAAGTTATTTATCTGGAAATTAAAAAGCTTGTTTCGCCTTTTATTGTCAGAAACAAAATTGACATTGTCGAGTTCGAAAGCTTTGATTTCGGCAAAAGAACTGCTTCCTTCATTAGCTTCCTTCTTTTCTTTTTTAGTCTTAAAAATCGAAGTATTGCTGTAACCGGAAGCATCTTCATACAAATAAATCGACGCATCGCTAATCTGGATTTTCTTGATTTCAACCGTTCCTCTTAAAAAAGCAAAAGCATTGATGGAAATATTAAAATCGCTAGATTTCAGCAACGTGTGCTGATGGTTTTTCCAGAGATTGTCTTTGACTTCAACGCTATTTAACCGCAAAGAAATATTTGGAAAACCTTTTAAAAAGGTCGGTTCCATGCTTTCTGCGGTAAATTTTCCGTTTAGGTTCTCGTTTATATTGTCGGTGACTTTTGCCAGAATTTCTTTTTTATTCGTATTGATATAAAACGCCAAACCGAGGTAAGCGACGATAATAAAGAGGATTGCACCAAGCACGATTCTGCACGCAATCTTCACCCAGCGCGGAAGATTGTGTCGTTTATTTATGAAATTTGAAACTGGAGTAGCTTTTTGCATAGGCGTTGCTGTCAGTGGTTGCGACAGTAATTAAATTTACGAGAGAAGAAATTGGAAACGCGTATAAATGTTGTTAAAGTTTTCTTCTAAAAATTTAACACAGATTGTCGAAAACAAAAAAGCTTCCAGTTTCCCAGAAGCTTTTTTTCAAATAATCAATAAAACTAAACTGATAATTTTCCTTCGATTCCGTCGTCAAGCGGTTTTCCGATGATGGCTCCGACTGCGATTTTAAGCAATGAAACGACTTTGCCACTTTTGGTATCCCAGTAATAAACATAATCTGGCTGGACACGAATCACGGTCAAATTCGGATCATCTTTTCCTTCTGTAAACCATGCTTTCGCGATTGGGCTCCATTTATCTTCAATCGTTGATTTGTCTTTATAGATGTATGCTTTCCCAAAAACGTTCAGGTATTC
>Ga0247817_10000086_pt1 | contig 82880 bp, 87 predicted proteins | sample UWRJL212509R1_FD_178010 | JGI IMG/M metagenome (GOLD analysis project Ga0247817, IMG submission 178010) | Plant litter microbial communities from Arlington Agricultural Research Station in Wisconsin, United States - UWRJ-L212-509R-1 | ecosystem: Environmental > Terrestrial > Plant litter >... | reverse complement strand
AATAGTTCAACACCAAACCTTTGAACTGCGAGACAACAGCTCATGCGAGCGACAAATCACCATTTGTTGAGAGCTTATGTGATAAAAACACCACCTTCTTAGGTGGTGTTTTGTTTTGGCGATATATTCTTAATAATTGAAAGAGCCCGCTGAAAGGCTCAAGCCGTAAACGGCGAGCTCTTTCAACGGGCTATGTGATGTGTGCGATGCCGGCCGTTTCATCGGTAAAGCGAGCGTAGCTCAATGACGTAGTCCAGTGCTTTTCGGACGAATGCTTCGTCGAGGTCTTTGTAGACCGTTTCGTAAGTTTCGGCTTTTACCTTGGACCGACCAATCGATTTCTTAAAGAGCTCCAGTAGGTTTGGCATTTCTGCCGAAAGGTTGGCAATCGCTCGGTTGATGACAACACCGTCTAGGTGAATCAACTCTTCCGTGGCAAAACGGCGAATTGGCAACGGGTACGTTGCGAGGTGTTGTTTTATGGCAACGTGTCTAGGGCTATCCCTTTTTGGATTGGGGACGTACGTTGAGACGTTACCCGATTCGACATCATCTTCGATGTCAGAACTATCCTGGTTTGCTGTATCCATTATGTTCCTCTCGGTTGGTGGAAAAGCTAAAAAAACAATACCACTTATTTACAAGTTAGTCAATGTACCGTACACTAGTAGTAATGAAGAAATTCCAAGTTATTACGCTCTTTCCTGAGATGTTTACCGGTGTGTTTGAAAATTCCATGATGTGGAAGGCTCAACGTGATGAGATTGTGCAGCTGAGCACTGTTAACTTGCGTGATTTTGGTATTGGTCCACGCCAGCAAGTCGACGATACCCCATATGGTGGTGGTGACGGCATGCTTTTAAAGCCAGAACCTCTTTTTGCAGCCGTAGCTGCAGCAAAGGAAATAGACCCAACGGCTAAAGTACTGCTTATGACGCCACGAGGGCAGCGCTGGAAGCAGTCTATTGCTCAAAACTGGTCAGAGGCTGACCATGGCTATATATTCATCTGTGGACGCTATGAAGGCTACGATGAACGAATTGTGAGCTTGGTTGATGAACAGGTGAGTGTTGGTGACTATGTATTAACTGGTGGTGAACTGCCAGCTATGACTATAATTGATAGTATTGTTCGCCTTATCCCTGGCGTATTAGGCGGAGAGGCAAGTGCTGAAATCGAAAGCTTCTCTGACGGTGAGACGCTTGAATTCCCTCAGTATACAAAACCTGCCGAATTTAATGGCATGGCAGTGCCGCCGGTGCTTATTAGCGGTAACCATGCGCTTATTGCGAAGTGGCGTGCTGACAACTCTCTTAAAGCTTCAGAATAAATTCTTAAATAAAAAAACCAAAAAAGAAAACCCGCCAATTTTGGGCGGGAATCCTTCGATGTTGTGGTGGATATCGTAGAGCGAGTTTAGCTACAACAGTTCTTTTTTTGGAGTTTTTGTTTTTTACGTAACTTTCGCTTGTTGTTAACTGTAACTTGCCAGCTTCAAAAGCGCAAGCATAATGTTAAAAATAACAACAATTTGCGTAACCGACCAGGGAGGCCTATACTTCTATGCATGAGCATTTTTGTCACAACCACGCCCGCACCCAAGCCGCGAACTATTAATAGTTTAAAAGTATCAATACTATACGCGATTATATTAACGGCCGCCGCTGTGATTATGCTTTTCAACTTTGAAGACCTTTTAGCATATATTCAATCTATTAACTTGCCATTCGGTGAAGGTATTAATTACGCCTTCTTGCCATTGATGGTGGTTGCTGAAGTATTTGCCTTACCATTCTTATTGCGAATGGACTTAAGCCCTGCCTTTCGATATGTCAGTATGTTCTTAGGTTTATTCGCAGCGGCACTTTGGATATTCTTAGCTGGGTGGGTGGTTCTTTCGGGTCAGACAGACAGTAGTGTGAATTATTCAAATAACTTGATTTCATTCTTACCAGGTTTTTATGCAATTTTCATAACGCTCGCCATAGGAATTTTAGCAATTTGGTCAGCTTGGGGTTTGTGGCCAGGCAAACAAACAGCTGAGTAACAGTTGTCGAATAACCCATTCAGCGGTATTATATAGTCAATAGCAGAGGAGTTATGTGATGGATTTTTTAAAGAAACTTGAAGAAAAAGTATTTGGATGGTTTAAAGCCGCACCTAACTTGCCAAACGATGCCCGCAAGTGGCTTGGTGAAAATATTTGGTGGATAATTATTGTTGGAGTTATTCTTACTGTTCTTAATATATTACGTGGCCTGAAGACGCTTGAAGAGCAAGTATCTTTACAAGGAACGGTTGCTGGTTCGTACTACGTATCGTCGAGTACTTCAGATTGGATTATTGTTACGGTAGGTGTGAGTGTGTTCTTCTTGATACTTGAAGCAATTCTTATGTTCTTATCAATTCAGCCCCTTAAAGAGAAACAGAAAAAGGGTTGGGTGCTTTTATTCGCCGCTTGGTTAATTAGCGCAGTAGGGTTAGTTGTGAACGCATTGCTTACCCTTGGTGTATTCAGCTTTATCATTACTTTACTATTTGGAGCTGTTTGGTTAGCAATTAGCGGCTACTTCTTATTCGAAATTCATGGGCAATTTGCGCATGTTGAGCGTTCAAAGGGTGTTAAAAACGCAAAATAGCTTGAAGGCTTGAGCGATTACCCCGGTTGCGGTATAATACATCGGTGCATTACTGGGGATTCGCCAAGTGGTAAGGCATCGGCTTTTGGTGCCGACATTCGGGGGTTCGAATCCCTCATCCCCAGCCAAGAAAAATGACAGTCGAAAGACTGTCTTTTTTCTTGGCTGGTTGCTGGCAGAAGAGAACCCCCGTTTTGGGTAAGTAAAACCCCACCCGGTGAGGAGCAAGGCTCAACTCTGTAGGTGGGGTAGTTGCGTTGCTAGATATGGCCATCATGGCGAACGCATGGACGAAAGGCATCGCCCAAGCTGTTGTTCTGGTTGATGCTCCGACATGCTGGACATTCTTGGTGTCCGGTGTGCAGTACACAGTACTGCCTTCTATCTCCGGGTTCATTCCACTCGTTCAAGGAGTCGCAAGCTGCACATCCCATAATAAACTCATTTCTCTCGGTTGTTAGTACTATACCATAAAATATGGTAAAATATGTTTCACGTTATTCTTTTGTTCGACAACTGAAACGAGTACATAATGAAGACACAAGAAGTGTTGAGCGAAGATGAGATGATTGAGGTTGTTGATGGATGGAATGCTCGTCGCCCTGTGAAGCCGGATGCTCCGAAGCCAGTCTTGAAGCAGACCGACGTTATCTTTGGCATTGCAATGCCTATAGCAGCACTCGGCTTTCTGGCGGGGTTTATCGTTCTCATGCTCGGTGCTAGCGATACCACCGACATGAAGGAGACCTTGCTGCTCATCGGGTTCGTCTCGATAATTGTCCTTCCGCTTGGACTTCCTGTTGCGTATGTCATAGGTCTAACGACCCTTGAGGATGCTCGTCGTTTCATCTATCGCCGCCGAATGGTCAAGACCGGCTGGGGTGATTACGTGGAGCAGCTCGCTATGTGGCGAAAAGAAGCTGCCAGCTTCAGCCGCTGGCTTGCGAATGACTACGTCTACAACATCGTCATCAAGGCGTCTCAAGACGACTAACAATTTCCCCGTAAAAACGCATAGAGCAAAAGTTCTGCGTTATTGCGGGGCTTTTCTTTTTCATTGGTAGTTCTGCGCATTAAAGTATGGTTAAATAAACGCGCTATGTTTTTCAGTATAAAAAGTAAAAAAGTTCGAAAACTCCTTGCACGGTTCTTTGTTTTAACAGGTAATGAACCTCGAAAAGCGGTTACGAGCCCACATTTATTTTCAGCCCAAGATTGGCGCTTTGTATTGCTTGAAACCCGCATTGCATTGAAAGATAAAAAAATGCCCATATTGGCAGCGGGAACAGCGTTTTATGCTGCCTTAGCTTTCTTTACGTTATTAGCGGCTACTATTGCGATTGTGGCCTATGTGGTTGATGTTAACCAATTAAATATGGCGTTATCTGCAATAGAAATTTATTTCCCGATAGATATCGCCGCCTTAATTGGTTCTCAGCTTCAAGATGCCTTTGAATATAATTTACGTAACGTAGTTGTAGGAGTAGCTGCAACCTTGATTGCACTATTCAGTGCTTCTCGGGCAATGGCAACACTTATTAGTGCAACTAATACAGCGTATGAACAACCAGAAAAGCGCAAAACGTCAGTACTCGTAGGCATGAGTTTATTAATGGCAATTGCGGCCATTATTGTTACAGCTTTGTCTTTAGGGTTGGTACTTGTTGATAATACCGCCCTCGTTCATTTCGGCGTGCCATCATTCTTTGCAGTTACCTTACCCGTACTGCGCTGGGTATTACTGGCAGCTATAGTGGCTGGTTCATTAACGCTGTTCTATAGGTTTGCGCCCAGCAACCACAACCCACACCTAAAGTGGACGAGTTGGGGTGCAGCAATAGCGAGCGTGATTTGGTTGGCTGGAACAACGTTATTCTTTTTGTACGCAAAATACTTATCGGTGTATAGCAATATTTATAATGTCTTCGGTAGTGTCATTGTTCTAATGATATGGCTTAACTTATCAGCCTTTATTATTTTGCTGGGTGCAGAAATTAACCATCGATTAGAACAACGCACTACCCGGCGTACTACACGTTAGTATTACGGTTTAAGAATAATCTTCACCGCGCCGTCTTGCTTCTTTTGGAAGATTTCATAGGCGTGTGGCGCATCTTCGAGTGGAATGTGATGCGTCGCGAAGGTATCAACACCAAGCGGGTCTTCATCGGTAAGAAGTGGTAGGATGTCATCAATCCAGCGTTTCACGTTAGCTTGACCCATACGAACCTGAATTTGCTTATCGAATAAGGTATCCATTGGGATTGGGTCGGCTTTACCAGCATACACGCCAGATAGGGAGATGGTACCACCACGTCGGACGGTGTCGATGGCAGCGTATAAAGCTGCTAAACGATCCACGCCGGCTTTTTCAATCATAGTGGCGGCTACTGGGTCTGGGAGCAAACCAGCGGCGTTTTGAACAAACTTAGCAGTTGGTGAGCCGTGAGCTTCGAGGCCGACGGCATCAATAACAGAATCTGGCCCACGACCGTCGGTCATTTCGAGGATTACGTCGCGTAGGTCGTCTTCGTGTTCACTTAAATCAATTACATCAATGCCGTTGTCTTTAGCACGTTGTAAACGCTCAGGCACAAGGTCGACGGCAATAATTTTGCCAGCGCCACGGTACTTCGCGATGCGAGTCGACATATCACCAATTGGCCCTAGCCCCATAACAACGACCGAACCACCCTCTGGGATGTTGGCATATTCGACAGCTTGCCAGGCGGTTGGAAGAACGTCTGATAGGTAAACGTAACGGTCGTCTGGGCCTTCGTGAGGAATGACGATTGGGCCATATTGCGCTTGTGGAACGCGCAAGAATTCAGCCTGTCCACCTGGGACCTGGCCGTACAGTTTGCTATATCCAAGTAAGGCTGCACCGCGGTTTTGGTCGCGGACTTGGGTAGTTTCGCACTGTGATTGCAGACCTTGGTTGCACATAAAACAATCACCACAGGAAATATTAAATGGAATCACTACACGGTCACCAACTTTTACATTAGTGATTGCGCTCCCGATTTCAGTTACGATACCCATTGGTTCATGGCCCATAATGTCACCCTTATCCATGAACGGTGCCATCACCTCATAAAGGTGAAGGTCAGAGCCACATATACAGGTTGAAGTAACTTTGATAATAATATCGTTTGGTTCTTGAATGACTGGGTCGGGTACTTCTTCAACGGCAACTTTTCGTTTGCCTTGCCATGTTACTGCTTTCATACAATCTCCTTGCGCTGTATTAGGTTATGAATCTGTGTCGCTGTCCATATCACGACTTTCAATGTCTTCGCGTCGATCGTCTTCACCTTCGTCCTCGTCATGCGAGTTTTCAAAGGCGTAATGGTCAAGTTCTTTTTTAAATTCTTTCGGGTCGACACCTAGCTCTTCAGTCGGGTCGTCGGTAAGCTCATGAATGATAGGGTCGGTAATTGAGCTATTGGTATCTAAATCATCTTGATAGCCTTGAAGCTGAAGGTCGTCATCAGGGATATTGACTGGGTCTGGGTTAATGCTATCCATTGATACCACCATTTAGTGAACGGCAGTAAGAAGAACAGCTACATCGAGTATTATCCATTAATTTCCTCCTTAATTAACATAACTATTTAATGGTACTGGTTTTTGTATTCGAGATATGTAAAATTTTTTACATATTGCAGGAAGAGTATAATAAGAAGTGATGTTTGAGTACCCAGTTGTCTTTGTTGACATAGAAACTACCGGAGGGAGTTACCGCAATAGCCGCGTATTAGAGGTTGCGGCGATTCGTTTTGAGGGTGGAAAAATAGTAAAGGAATTCTCAACGCTACTTGACCCAGGAACACGAATTCCGCCGATGATTACTTCGTTAACGGGAATAACGGAACACGACATTGCAGGTGCGCCGACTTTCGAAGATGTGGCCGATGAGCTGCTCGAAATTTTGGATGGAGCGGTATTTGTTGCCCACAATGTCCGCTTTGATTATTCGTTTTTAAAACAAGAATTTGCCATGATCGGTACTAGCTTTAACCCACGACTGTTATGTACGGTTCGCCTTTCACGCTATTTATATTCTGACCAAAAAGGTCACAGCTTGGAAAAAATTATTGCCCGCCATTCTATTCCAGTGCTCGACCGACACCGCGCCTTAGAGGATGCCCGAGCTATTCTTTATTTCTCACAATTAGCCTACGACCAACACGGCCCAGAAAACTTTGCCGATGCGTTAATGCACCAATTGAAATCGCAATCGTTACCACCGAACCTTGATTTGAATGAGCTAGAGACAATCGAGAACGTACCGGGTGTGTATATTTTTAAAGATGAAACGCACCAGCCGGTATATGTCGGTAAAAGCGTGACATTAAAAAAACGAGTGGTGTCGCATTTCCAAAGTACCAGCCCAAAAGAACTAAAAATTAGCCAAAATGTCCACCATGTAGAAACCATTCCAACAGGTAGTGAATTAGCGGCGTTGTTACTTGAATCTAAGCTCATTAAAGAATTACAACCGCTGTACAACCGGATGTTACGTCGGGTATCGATGTACGCCATGCTGGTTAAAAAGGAACAAGACGGCTATGCAAATTTAGCGGTGGTGTCGGGTAATGTTGACAATGAAACTGACTTAAGTACTATTTACGGAATTTACAGTAACCGTATGAAGGCAAAGCAGACCATCGTTGAGCTTACGCGTGCCTACCAGTTGTGCCCAATACTTATGGGTATCGAAAAAGGCAAAGGCGCTTGTTTCTCGTATTCACTTGGCCGTTGTAAAGGTGCCTGTATTGGCAAGGAAGACGCCGCGTCGTATAACCGCCGGTTTGAAACAGCACTGGAACGCAGTAAATTATCGGAATGGCCTTTTGAAGGTTCGATTGTTGTACCGGTGAATGAAGCTGGCGAAACAGTGGTTATTAATAACTGGATCGTGCAACGTTTCAACGACGAAGATGGTAATGAATTGATTGTTGATTCAGAACCAAACTTCGATTTAGACGAGTATAAAATCATTCGTAGGTTTATAAAAGAAAACCGCAGCCGCATACTTTTGATATAATTAGGAGTGCGACTTTGGAGCCGCAACTTACATTGAATAAAGCACACGGAGGTATTTCTATGAGCGATAAAGATCAATATACGATGCAGAATCCAACAACTCAATATCCCACTTCGGATGTTATTAACAAGCAAAGCCAAGCTGAACCAGGGCTCGATGCTGACTTAGCGCCAACGGCTGACCATGGTGAAAATACTTATAGAGGGTCTGGCCGATTAAAAGGACGCAAGGCACTTATTACTGGTGGCGACTCTGGTATCGGTAGAGCAGTGGCGATCGCTTTCGCCCGTGAAGGTGCCGATGTAGTTATTAACTACTTACCCGAAGAGCAAGAAGACGCCGAGGCAACACTTTTGGAAATTAAAAGTGCAGGCCAAAAAGGTGTTGGTGTTCCAACCGATATTTCTAACGAGCAACATGCTAAAAATTTAGTTGAAACAGCTGTTAAAGAATTAGGTGGCATTGATATTCTTGTTAATAATGCTGGTAAGCAAGTCTATGTTGAGAACTTAGAAGATTTAACTAGCGAGCAATTTGAAAAAACATTCAAAACGAATGTGTTTGCGATGTTTTGGATTACCCAAGCTGTTGTACCGCACATGCCAGAGGGCGCGAGTATTATTAACACAACTTCCATTCAGTCATACCAACCTTCACCAGGTTTACTGGACTATGCTTCGTCAAAAGGGGCTATTACGGCCTTTACAAAGAGCTTAGCGAAGATGTTAGCCGAAAAGGGTATACGAGTGAATGCGGTGGCACCTGGGCCTATCTGGACACCGTTACAACCGAGCCATGGCCAACCGCAAGAGAAGTTAGTTGAATTCGGTTCGGATACTCCGCTGGGACGCCCAGGCCAACCAGCCGAGCTGGCGCCAACTTATGTATTCTTAGCTAGCCAAGAGTCAAGTTATATTACTGCTGAAGTAATTGGAGTAACGGGTGGTAACCACCTTCCATAATTTAATGCTTAATAAAAAATACCCGCCGTTGTTGGCGGGTATTTTTATGGCTACGATTTCTTCTTAGGTACTTTGGCACCAGCTTTACGGGCTTCGCTGAGGCCGATAGCAATGGCTTGTTTCTTGCTGGTAACTTTTTTGTCAGAGTTTCCAGTTTTTAATTTGCTTGCTTCCATTTCGTGGATAGCTTTGCCAACTTTTTCTTGTGCTTTGGGTCCATATTTTGCCATAGTGTCTTCTCCTATTATTAGTTACTCAACAGCCGGATATTCATTTGATTTAAGTAATCGGGCTAAGTGGGCAACATTTTGGGCAAGTGTTGCGTTTGCACCGGCGACTTTTTCTGGAATAGAGGGGAGGTCTTTGTAATCCACTTGTTGCATTGCTTCACCATTCCAATAGGTAGCGCCTTGCGCGGGGATTGTAAAACCTAAGTCGTTGAGGCCTTGGAAGACGTCGGCGGTAATTTTGTGAGCACCGTCTTCGTTACCGACAATGGCGACGGCTGCAACTTTCCCGAAGGTGAGTGGGCGACCTTCATCGTCAGTTTCGCTTAACTCGGCATCAAGGCGTTCAATGACACGGAGGGCAACGCTGGACATTTGGCCGACCCAGGTTGGCGTAGCAATAATAAAGATATCAGCATCAAGCATTTTTTGGCGAATAATTGGCCATTCATCACCATCGCCCATATCAGTTTCGACACCTGGTTTGATGTTGAAATCAACAACCCGAATAAATTCATTTTTGACATTGTACTTTTGCAATTCCGCATCAATATCGTGGGCTAGTTTGTCGGATGATGATTCGGCAGGTGACGGGGTGAGGGTGCAAATTAACGTCAGTGCTTTTAGTTCGGTAGATGTATCGGCCATAAGCCTCCATTTCTGAATAATGTAAACCTAGTATGTAGGGCTAGTATAATAAAGCTATGAAAAAGAATCTGTCTGATTTCTTACAAAAACCGGCAAATGTCGTGGCGCCTTTACTACTTGGCAGCATTTTAGAGCGCGAAGTAAATGGAAAAGTTATACGGGTACGGATTGTTGAAACTGAAGCTTACGACGAAACCGATGCGGCTAGCCATAGTTATAAAGGCCGCACGCCGCGGACGGAAATTATGTTTGGTGACCCAGGATATTTGTATGTCTATTTTACGTATGGGATGCACTATTGCTGTAATGTGGTGACGGGCAAAAAGGGGACCGGCGCGGCGGTACTGATTAGGGCGGTCGAACCAATTGAAGGCGAACAGTATATGCAGGATATCCGGCCGGTGAGTGGGGCGCAGCTGAGTAATGGGCCGGCAAAACTTTGCCAAGCACTTGATATTGATAAGCGTTTGAATGGCCACGATTTGTCGGATAGCCCATTAAAGCTGGTACTTCAAGAACCGATTGATAGTACATTGATTACCCAAACAAAAAGGGTTGGTATTAGCCAAGCGAAGGATGTTTTGTGGCGGTTTTATATTACTGGCAACCAATACGTGTCGAGAGTATAATAATTATATGCTTACAGCAGTTTCATCGTTTAGTGGAATATCTGTATCGAGCCTTCAAGAAGCCCGAACCTTTTATGTTGATACGTTACAGTTGCCGTTAAAAGACGACACTATGGGACTATTACTTGAACTACCTGGCGGCGGCCAATTGTTTATATACGAAAAACCGAACCATGTGCCGGCTGAATTTACGGTACTCAATTTTGTAGTTGAGAATATTAACGACACCATCGACCATTTAGTAAACGACCACGGCATTCAGTTTGAACGCTACGAAAACCTGCCTGCGCCACAAGATGAGCGTGGGGTGTTACGCGGCAAAGCGGCTAACCAAGGCCCAGATATTGCTTGGTTTAAAGACCCGGCGGGGAATGTGTTGGCATTAATTGAAGATTAGCTATTAAGTAGCAAACCAACAATAACAATACTATCCATGACAACCCAAAGGCTGTTGGTGATAATCATGGGAACAATGCGGTGCTTCAGCCCATAAGTCAAAAAGATAGCTGCGAAAACTGCGAAGCTTACCCAAGAATAGATAGACACACCATCGGTTGAACCGTGGAAAATTTGGATGGCTTGGGGGATGCTACTAAGTGGGTAAAGAAAAGAAGCAATAATAACGACCGTATCAAAGACGGTTATTTTTTTCTTCTTTTGGATGTGTTTTTGGAATTCTATATTTTCGCGTGACATTACCATTAACTATATCAGATATATTGTTTGTTATTATAGATACATGGACACCGCACTTCACAAATGGCTGAAAATTCCCTACACATTACACGTGACTGAATTCTTGTCACCGAAAAAACCAAAAGCGACTTTTATTTTAATACATGGTATTGGTAACTCGGCGAAGGCTTGGGATGCTTTGATTCCAATGCTACCGAAAAATGTCCGAGTGATTGGTATTGACCTGCTTGGGTTTGGAAAATCACCGCGTCCGATTTGGGCAAAGTATAATGCCCGAACGCAGGCACGGTCAGTAAGTGCGACTTTATTAAAACTCGGTATTATTCAGCCACCTATTATTGTGGGACATTCATTGGGTGCGTTAGTGGCTGTTGAAGTAGCGAAGCGCTATAAGTTTAGAATTAAAAAACTGATTTTATGTAGCCCGCCGTTTTACAAGCCAACCGAAGAAAAGCGCCAGCTGTTACAGCGTGATGCAATATTAAAAGATTTGTACCGCCGCATGCAAAAGTACCCACAAACGCTGGAAACACTCTCGCCGTTGATTGTAAAACTAAACCTAGCCAGTAAGGCGCTGGATATCAATGCTGGGAATGTCCGTTCGTATGTGGCTGCGCTAGAGTCGAGTATTGTGAACCAGACATCACTGGCTGATGCGGCGAAGTTAAAGCTGCCGATTACTATTTTGTACGGTGCGCTTGACCCGGTGGTGATTGGTTCGAACATCCGTATGCTCGCTAAAGAGAACGATCACATTACGGCTAAAAAAATAACGACCGGCCACGAAGTTGTGGGCCGGTACGTTAAATTTGTGGCTAATGAAATTAGCGCTGTCGTAAACTAACGACGGTTCTGTGTTGGAACGAAGGTAAGTGCCTTACCGCTTGCACCACCACGACCAGTACGGCCGATACGGTGAACGTAGTCTTCGTAAGTTGCAGGTTGGTCATAGTTGATAACGTGGCTAACATTTGGAATGTCGAGGCCACGAGCAGCAACGTCAGTTGCAACTAGGATACGAGCTTTACCATCTTTGAAAGTCTTCAAAGCACGTTGGCGTTGTGACTGTGATTTGTTACCGTGAATGGCAACAGATGAGTGGCCACTTCGCTCTAGGTGGTCTGAAAGACGTTGGACACCAAACTTAGTTTCACCGAATACAAGAACTTTTTCAAATTCAGATTCGTTCAACATGTTAGTAAGGATGTCTAAACGAGCTTCTTTAGTATCAGCTTCAATAATGTTCTGGTCTACACGTTCGCTGGTGTCAGCTGTACGTACTTGTACTTCAGCTGGGTCATTTAGGAAAGTGTCGACAAGAGTTTTGATTGTTGGAGTGATAGTCGCACTAAAGAATAGTGTTTGACGGTTTTCAGGAGTTTGAGAAACGATTGAACGGATGTCGTTAATGAATCCCATGTCGAGCATACGGTCAGCTTCGTCAAGAACAAGTGTCGTAACGTTGCTTAGATTTAGCTCACGACGGTTGATGAGGTCTTTTAGACGACCTGGAGTACCGATGATAACGTGGGCACCACGACGAAGGTCGCGGATTTGACGGTCAATGCTAGTACCACCAACACAAATTGCGTCGTAAAGTTGCATACCTTGTGAAAAGGCACGGAACTCTTCTTCAATTTGAACAGCAAGTTCACGAGTTGGAGCCATAATAAGCACTGAAGCACGTGGGCTGTGGGTTGTGAGTGAGTTAATGATAGGAAGCAAGAAGGCGGCTGTCTTACCAGTACCAGTGTTTGCTAAACCAATAACGTCGCGGCCTTCAATAATGAGGGGAATCGCTTGGTCTTGGATTGGGCTTGGCGCAGTGTAGCCACGTTTTGCAACGTTAGCATGTAGAGCCGCGTTAAAAGGGAAGTCCGCGAAGTTGTGCTTGTGTTCGTAAACAACTTCGTCAACAGCAGCTACGGCTTTGTTGATGAACTTGCTTGGGTGAATGTACGCACCACGTCGGTTTCCACCGCCGCCGCCTTGTGGACGTCGGTTACCGCCGCCTGAAGACTGGCCGCCGAATGAACGGTGTCCAGGACGGGCGCCACGGGGTTGAGTTGATGAGTTGTTGCTAGGGCGATATGCCATAAATAGTAATCCCTTTCAGGGGTTATGAATTGGTATGTTGTCGCTGCAGACGAACAGCGAAAACCTTTCCAACTACTTGTGTGCCGTTTGGGCTCGCGACTGAGCGGCTTGAGACAATAGTGAGGTATCCATTCGGATGCAATGTTTCTATTATAGCACAAGTTACATGAAATTACTAGTGTCGAGTCTAACTTTATATTATATGTTTTGGTAAAGAGAGGATAAATTCCGTTCCAATTGGTAACCGTTTTGCGCGAACCTTGCCTTTGAATTGATTCTCGATGATCTGTTTGGTTATATAAAGCCCAATTCCAAGACCGTTAGGCTTTGTGCTTTTATGTGGTTGGAATAAATTATGTATATTATCAATGCCCAGACCGTTGTCAGTGATAGATATATAGAGGTTGTTATTAGATTCATTTACATCAAATTTTATAATCGATTCTTCATTTGCAACACAAGCATCGAAAGCATTGTTAAGTAAAATTGTAACTACGTGCGATAGGTTTAATGGATCACCCGACACTGTGAATGGTTTTTGCTTCGGAATATTTTTATATATTGTTATATTTTTTGCAATCAATTTTGGTTGAATTTCTGTAAACGCCCTATCGATAATTGGCATAGCATTAAAATGGACGAGCTCTTCATTTTCTTGGAGTCGCTTCCTTGTTTGCCTCACTAGTAAATTAATGTTCTCTATTCCTTCTTTGGCATTTTGAATTGCTTTTGATTGTCTGTGACGTAATTGGAGATCGTCTATATCTAAGCTCAATACACTTAATTGATTAGATAATTCATGTAAGGTTGCTGTAGTAGACTGTCCAATTGAAGCGAACTTATAAAGGTTTGCCATTTCTTGTAGTTGCGTTTGTCTTAAGGCTATAGATTGCTCGTTTAGCTTTTTTACAAGATTTATTTTTTCTGCTTTTATTTTTCTTTCTGCCTTTAGTGCTCGTTGAATAGAGTGCTCTGTTTGTTTCCCTGCGAGCCAAGATACAAGTGCAAAGATACTAATAATTGTTGAGTAAGCTAATACGTCTATAAAATGTGATTGTTTGGACAGAGGGGCGAGGTCGGGTGTCAGAACATTTAAATAGTGTATAGATTGAATGGTGTAAAGAATAAATATAGTGCCTATTGTTACGAAAGAAATATATTTCGTACCTAATAATGTGCCAGCAAGAAAGATCGTAAATCCAATAGTTAAAATACCAATCGAAGCGTTTAAACTCCAAGTAAGTAGTACGAGCGTAGCAATACCACTATAAAGAATAATTAGCATCCAGGCAGCCATTAGAAACTTTTTATGAAAAACAAGTAGTTCGGCGAGCATCAAGTACATTGCAATCACGACACTGATTACTATTCGTGTAACTTGTATTTTTTCGACAAGAAGTCCATTAACTATTAATAAAATGGCGAGTGACAAAGTTAATAATAATGTCCCTCGAAGAACTATTGCAGTCATTCGCTTTTTTCCATAAGGCGCATTGATAATACTCGGGAATGGTTTTAAAACCCAGTTGGTGTTAATACGATTAGCACCGATATTATCTTTATTTATTTTTGAACGGAATTTAAGCGTGCTAATATTTTGATTCATGGCTATTATCTTCGCTAGTGTTAATTGAATAGCCTACGCCATAGGTAGTCTTAATAATTGGAATTTGAAATGGACGATCGATTTTGTCGCGAAGTTGTTTAATGTGTACGTCAACTGATCCAGTCCAAGCGGCGCTTGTTGATATCCAGGCATGATTGATAATCATTTGCCTTGAAAGGACTCGGCCCTTATTTTTTAAAAGATACTCAAGGATGTCGAACTCTTTTCGACGAAGATTAATCATTTTGCCGCTTCTTGTGACTATCCGTTTTGCAGGATTTAATAATAAGTCTTGAGCCTTCAAGTCTTCTTCGAGCGGTGAGCGATCTCGACGTCTCTCTAGCGCATTGATACGAGCTTTGAGTTCGGATGCATCAAATGGTTTTGTCATGTAATCGTCAGCGCCCGCATCTAATAATTCGACTTTGGTTATGATGTCGTCCATTCCTGTCAGAACAAGTATTGGTGCAGTAATGCTCAATTCACGGATTTTCTTGCATACTTCAAGCCCATTCATGTCAGGTAAGCCTAGATCAAGGAGAATTATGTCAGTCGTTTGAGTTGCTGCAATTGATATAGCTTCATCCCCTGAAGCCGCTAATTCTATTAGGTAATTTCTTTGAAGTAAATTCTTAATTCTATCAGCAAGCCTGGGGTTGTCTTCAATAACGAGTACTTTCATACGTATTGGTTATCCGCTTATGTTTATATATTCCACTTTACGCCTAGATTATTAAAAACCTATTAACTTTCTTTGAGTTTTCACAAGCCCTAGCGTTTTCCCTAAAAGCAGGTCTATAATATATACACATGGCAGAAAATTTCCTCGTTCACCTCATCGCCGATTATCTGGTTTTTGCAATTGTTCTTATTGGCGCCTGGGCAATTCTTTTTAAAGTTCCAAAAGGCCACCGCTTCAAAGCCTACTCCCGCATCCTCATGGCTGGGCTTACAGCGTATTTACTCGCCAAGTTCTTAGCAACTATCTATCAACCATCCGACCTTCGTCCGTTTGAGCTGCTTGGTGTAAACCCAGGCGCTTCATACCTGGATAATCCAGGCTTTCCATCGGACCACGCGTTATTCGTAACAGCCATCGCCGCGGCAGTCTGGTTTGAAACTCGCATGAAGAAATTATCTATCGTTTTAGCCGTATTAGTAGTGCTGGTATGTGTCGGCCGAGTGATTGCGTTAGTCCACACACCATTCGACGTGATAGCAGGGGTAGGAATTGCGCTCATCGGCGCATTATGGTACAGTAACCAACCAAGAAATACCAACGAGAATAGGGAGATACACGGACATGGCAAAAGTCATAACAGACGAACGAACAGTAGTCGTAAAACCGTGGTGGGCGAGAGTTAGAATAGTCTTTGTCGGGGCAGTCCTCGGCTTAATTTGGTGGGTATTAACCGCACTTATTGCAAATTATATTATCGAACCGATTGCGTGTCGTGACTTGGCGAATGCTGCCACTTGCCTTGACGGTAGTGGTGTCGCTGGTAGCATTGCTACGGTTATTGTCGCCATCCTTGGTGCCTTTGCTTTAGTTCGTACTTTGCAACCACGCCCAATTATTATTGCTGTCGCTTCTGCGGCGGTGCTTTGGACACTAGGCCAATACCTCAGTGGCTTAGCTTGGTACGAAGCTATCCTTTGGTCAGTAGTGCTGTATGCTGCGACCTACGTGCTATTTGGCTTAGTTGCCCGTATTGTCTGGTTCCCAGGCGCAGTTATCGCTGGTGTGGTTACTGTTGTAGCCATCCGACTTCTTCTCGCACTGTAGTATACTGAAACCATGGAAATGGTTGTGGTTATCTTACTTATTATTGTTACCGCCGGTATGGGCGCGGGGTTGTTTATTATCTCTCAACGCCTGCGTGATTTGAAATCTGGTAGCAGTGTGGAACTTATTAAATCTGATGTGACGGAATTAAACCGGACTATTACGAATTTGCAAACGGTATTGGGCGATAAGCTAGAACGCAATGCAACCAATATGCAAACCTCAATGCAACAGCAACTGGGCCAAAGTATGAAGCTGGTGAATGATGTCTCGCAGCGCCTTACAAAGTTGGACGAAACCAATAGGCGAGTGGTTGATGTTGCCGATGAACTAAAGACGCTGCAAAACGTTTTGCAGAACCCAAAGCAGCGCGGGGTGTTTGGTGAGTATTATCTTGAATCGGTCCTGGCAAACATATTGCCTACCAAGAACTTCAAAATGCAGTATGCCTTTAATGATGGCCAAATAGCCGACGCGGTGGTGTTTCTAGATAAGGGCCAGATACTGGCAATTGATAGTAAGTTCAGCCTTGAGAACTATAACCGTATGGTGTCATCGAAAACTAAACCTGAGCGCGAAGAATGGTTGAAGAAAGTTCGTAACGACCTAAAGGGCCGTATCGATGAAACTGCCAAGTATATTCGCCCAGCTGAAAACACCATGGAGTTTGCTTTCATGTTTATTCCAAGTGAATCGCTATATTACGATTTGCTTATTGGTGATGTCGGTACTGGTTCAAGCGCCCGCGACTTAATTGAATATGGCTTCCGGGAAAAGAAAGTTATTATTGTCAGCCCAACCAGCTTCATGGCTTACCTACAAACCGTTTTACAAGGCCTACGGAGCCTTCAAATTGAAGAACAGGCTAAAGATATTCAAATTCAAGTGGGCAAGCTAGGGCGGCATATCGCCACCTTCGATGATTACATGGGTAAGCTAGGGAAGTCACTTGGCACAACTGTGGGACATTACAACAACGCGCATAAAGAACTTGGCAAGATTGATACGGATGTAACGAAGATTGCCGGGAATAATAAGAGTATTGAACCTTTGCTTTTGGATAAGCCTCAGCAAGACGAAGAATAAGCCCGTTTATTGACTTTCATTACTATTTATGGTAAAATAATAGTAATGAAATCATATCGCGAGATATTAGATCCAAATAACACTTTACCAGTAGTGCGATTAGACACTACTTCTAGCCATGACTACGGGCACCTGTTATACGAAGATATGACTATTATTTCCGAAAATACTCCTGTAGGCAGATTAAGTCTCGCTTCTGAAGAAGATGCTCACTCTCTTTTTGCCCATTTCGACGGTATTGAAGTTGTACAGAACCAGCGCGGACGCGGTGTCGGACTGGCTACGTATATTCTTGCAATTGAGTTGTCGCATACTCGTGGTTTTAATTTTGAGTCTCAGAACTCATTAACTGAGCATTCTAAAAAAGTCTGGGAGCACCTAGGTAATAGCGGCGTGGCTCAGATAATTGTACCGCTTACAGACTCTCCTTATCGTAAAGGGGAATATAACGGCAAGTTCCGAGTACCACTTCAATAAGTGGCCGTATAAATCTATATAAAAATAACTCCCGTTAAGGAGTTGTATACAAGCAGAAAGAATAGGTTGGTGCGGGGGTGGCAAGTAGTCTCACCACCCCCTGCAATCGCTACCGGAGGCTGCGCATCTGAGCGACGTGGTCGTTATACAAGTCGCGGCTTATCTTCGTAGGGAAGAGTACGCCGGCCAGGATGTTCGCCACGATTTGCTCAGGCGTCTTCAGCGGGTACTCGTACGTGGACGGTTCTTGTTCATTCGAGAACCGTTCGGAAACCGGATACGAGATGACAACATCCTCTGTCCACCCGAAGGCTTCCTTCAGCGTCTCGACGAACTGTACCTCAATCTGCTTGAGGCCGTAGTACAACGAGCCGCCGGTTTGAACGAGGTACATGTCGAGCTCGTCCTGAAAAGGATGCGCCTTTACTGACTTTTTGAATTCTTCGAGACACTCATCTTTCGTCTCGTTCTCGCTGAACACGAACAGTGGAAACTGCGGAGCGTCGGGCGCGCCGTCTCTCCACGCGTCGTAATTCGATTTAACGGTGAAGATATGCGTGATGATGGTCAGCGAATCGCCGTATCGGACTGCTCTAATAAGTTGCGTCATACTATTCTCTCTGCTTGTGGGGTGCGCTGCTCGCACATCCAATGAATGTTGCGAACTGCAGTGTATTATATTAGAACATTTACTAAAAATTGTCAAATAAAAACCCGCTCTAGCAAACGGGTTTTTGAAGTCGTTACTAGTGGTTAAACTAGATAACTTCTTTTGTACGAACCAAGTCGTGTACGATGAAACCGACAACGGCACCGATGACTGGGGCTAACGCGTAGATTGCGTATGTCCATACATTTGCGTCGTAAGCCTGTAGCGTAATTGCAACCGCTGGGTTGAAAATAGCGCTCGCTGAAACGTATCCAGCAACAGTAACGGTAATCATCAATGCGACGAAGATACCAAGACCAATTGTGAATGCGCTTGTAAGGCGATCAAGTGTACGAGTAGCGCTTGCGTAAGCAAGACCTAGGATTGAAGCACCAAGGAGCTCAGCGAAGAAGACGTACCATTCTTTATTGTTGATGTTAGCAAGGTCAGCTGCAGCAAACAAAGCTGGAGCAGTCTGGCCGTAAAGCTGTTGTTGTTCGCTTACTGCGCCTGCACCACCGATAAAGGCGTTGAAAACAAGGTAAGCAACGGCTGCACCGAGAAGTTGTACAAGAATGTAACCAACTGCACGAAGCCATCCGATACGACGAGTAGCCCAAGCACCAATAGTGATAGCTGGGTTAACGTGTGCACCAGAAATTGCACCAACCAATAGGACGATACCAACAAGTGCGAAGAGCACGAAGATTGGTTGGCCTTGGCCAGCGATGATTACTGCAGCAAGTAGGAATGTACCAATGAACTCAGCGGCTAATGCACGCCAAAGTTTTGCTGAACGTAGTGATGTAACGATGTGAGAACTAAGTCCGGTCTGTGAAGCTGATGCTGACACAGAAACGGTTTTGACAGTTTTGACAGTCGTTTTTGCTGTCGATGAAGTGCTAGCTTTCACCGGAGCTTTCTTATTAGTAGAAGCGGCCTTCTTAGTTGCCATATTGTATTTCCCTCCTTATGGTAAATATGCCATCAGTATACCATAAACAATTCGAGTCAACACTTAAGAAACTCTTGTGGTTGTAGCAAAGTGATATAGTAGGTATATGGGATTATATGTAAAACAAAGCGACACTCGTTCTCAACTTCAAGAAAAACTCGCACAAGAGTTACAAGACCGCGCTCGCGAAAAAGCTAAACAAGCTGACCTACCTGATGGCGTGGATGATTCCGCTTATATAGAAGGTACAACCTTAACATCTAAGTTTGGTTGGGTTTGGATTGTCGTCATTGCAGTAATCATTGCCGCAGGCGTTATTTGGTACGTGGCAACTTCTTCTAATTAATAGCGTAAAGCGCTCGCTTAGACGCTAGCTGTAGCGTATAATAGAGAATAATTATGTCTACATACGATGTCCAGGGTGTTCTTGAAAGTTTGCTACAGCAAGTTGCTGCGAGCGACTCGCCACGTGAAGTTTTAAAAGCGCCGGAGTTTAAAGAAATGTACAGCACTATTGCGACACTTCCACCGGAAGAGCGTGGTGCTTTCGGCCGTCAGGTAAACGAAGTGAAGGTTGCAGTTGAAAACGCGGTTCAAGCCCGTGAAGAACAAGTTGAATCAGCTGACGTTGTAGCGCTCGACGTTACTGCCCCTTGGTCGGTGAACGGCAAGAAACCAGAATTACTTCCAACCGAACAAGGTACCCAACACCCGCTTACGAAAGAACTTGATAACGTCATCGATATCTTTACCCGGATGGGCTTCGAAGCGGTTGAATCTCGCCAAATTGATGATGACCACCATATGTTTGGTACATTAAACTTCCCAGAAGACCACCCAGCCCGCGATGGCTACGATACCTTCCGAACCGAAGAAGGTTTTATTCCTCCTGCCCACACTTCAACTATGCAAAACCGTGTTCTTATTGAAGGCAAGGAAAAACTGGAAGCTGGTGGTGAAATTGCGGCTGTTAGTTACGGACGTGTTTTCCGAAACGAAGATGTTGATGCCACTCACGAACACACGTTTTACCAAGTAGAAGGTGTGTATGTGAGTAAAACTGCAACCCTTGGCCAAATGCTTGGGACACTTCGCGGTTTCTTTGAAACCTACTACGGCCAATCACTCCGCGTTAAAACCCAACCAGCCTACTTCCCATTCACCGAACCTGGTTTGGAATTTTTAATTGAAAAACCAGCTGTAATTGGTGGTAAACCGGGTGAGTGGCTTGAAATGCTTGGTTGTGGAATGATCCACCCGAATGTTTTAAAGGCTGCTGGCATTGACCCAACCCAGTACCGTGGCTTTGCCTGGGGTGGTGGTGTTGAACGATTGGTTATGTTGAAGTATGGCATTGAAGATTTACGCCACTTCGAATCAGGTAAATTGGCATTTTTAAGAAAGTTTGAATCATGATTATCTCAGTAAATTGGCTCAAGAAATTCACCGACATTGATATGCCGGTTGATGAGCTAGCTACCCTTATCGGTGCGCGTTTAGTTGAAATTGAAGGCGTTGAACATATTGGCGCTAAGTATAATGACGTTATTGTTGCTAAAGTTGTTACCTGCGAACCAATTGAAGGCACTGACCACTTAAACGTAACGAAAATTGACGACGGTGGTATTGCACAAAATGTTGCCCGTGATGAAAACGGCTTAGTGCAAGTTGTTTGTGGTGCGCCAAATGTTCGTGCTGGTATTATGGTTGCTTGGTTGCCACCACAAAGTACCGTACCAGAAACATTTAACGACGCTGAACCTTTTGTTCTTAGTGTTCGTCCACTTCGTGGCGTTGATAGTAATGGTATGCTTGCCAGCGCGAAAGAACTTGATTTGTTCGATGACCACACCGGCATTTTAGTCATTGATAAAGATTGTGCACCCGGTACAAACTTTGCGGAACTGTACGAACTTGACGATTATTTATTAGAAGTTGAAAACAAATCGTTGACCCACCGGCCTGATGCCTTTGGGGTTATTGGGTTTGCGCGCGAAGTTGCGGGTATCCAAGGCAAGCCATTTAACACACCGGATTGGCTTAATAATATTGTTCCTCACTTCAACGCTAACGGCTCACTTGATACGCCTTCGGTTGTTATTGAAGACCCAGCACTATCTGACCGTTTCACGACTATTGTTTTAAGCGGTGTTGACGAAAAAGCCCAATCACCGGTGCAACTACAAACTTATTTAGCACGGAGTGGCGTTCGCCCAATTAGCGCTTCGGTTGATGTTTCGAATTACTTAATGCTGTTAACTGGCCAACCTTCACATACTTATGACTACGATAAGTTTAAAGCACTTGCTGGCGATGACTTTAGTATCAAGGTTCGCTCGGCTCGTGAAAATGAAAAGTTAACCTTGCTTGATGGTAAAGAAATTACTATGGATCAGGCTGATATTGTTATTGCCGCTGGTGATGTTGCTGTTGGCTTAGCTGGTGCAATGGGCGGCGCCAACACTATGGTTGATGAAAATACTAAAAATGTATTAGTAGAAGTAGCGACATTCGACCTATACCACCTGCGTTCGACCCAAATGCGTCATGGTATTTTCTCGGAAGCGATTACTCGTTTTACAAAAGGTGTGCCTGCGCCACTGGCCGGCCCAGTTTTGGCTGAAGCAGTTAATCAATTAATTGAGTACACCGGTGCGACAGTTTCAAGCGATGTTGCCGAAGATTACCCTGGTGTTCGCGAACCTATTATTGTTAAGGTAACCGAGCGTCATATTAATGAAACACTCGGTACTCACTTTAGTGCCAATGATATTGCTGAACTATTACAAAATGTGGGCTTTGGTGTCAGCTTCGATGATCTTTCAGCTACGGTTGAAGTTCCGTACTGGCGTGAAGATATTCACATTGCTGAAGACATTATTGAAGAAGTTGGCCGCTTGGCTGGGTTCGACACTATTAATGCTACGTTGCCGCGTCGCGATTTTATTGCGACTCGTCCAAACAGCTTTGACGCATTACGAACTCAAGTTCGATCATTACTCGTTCGGGCTGGTGCCAATGAAGTACTAACCTACAGTTTCGTACACGGTGACATCTTGAAAAAAGTTGGTCAAAACCCCGACGATGCCTACCGAATTACCAATAGTATTAGCCCAGACCTGCAATATTATCGCCAAAGCCTGACCCCGAACTTGCTGACACTTGTAAGCCCGAACCGAAAATCTGGCTACGATGAGTTTGCGGTATTTGAATGTAATAAAGTGCACCGAAAATCTGCGGGTCAAACCGAAGAAGGTGTGCCAGTTGAATTCGATAGCATTGCTTTCGTTATTACTCGTGCTAAGACAAAAGGCGACCCGTACTACGATGCGAAAAACTATCTTGAATATGTAACCAATGTTTTGGGGCTGACGCTTCGTTATGAAACCTTAAGCGATGGTGACACAACTGCTGCACCGTTTGAACTAGCCCGTAGCGCAGCGGTATTTGATGCGACCACCAACATCTATTTGGGTGTAGTAGGTGAATACCGTAAAGCGGTTCAGAAAACATTTAAACTACCTGAATATACTGCTGGCTTTGAAATTAACCCTCGCGCCTTGCATGAAGCTGTTTCGAATGTCGGCATTCGCTACCAAGCACTGAGCCGCTACCCAGGTAGTGAACGTGATATTACGTTCCAAACATCAGCTGGCGTTTCATTCCAAACTATTTTAAACGAGGCGACCAAAGCGCTTAATGAAACTGATTTCATTACTTCGGTTGAACCACTGGGTATTTACCAAGCTGAAGGAAGCGACGAGAAAAACAACACAGTAAGAATTAAGCTCGTGTCGTATAATAAGACACTGACAAACGAAGAAGTAACGGCTGTAATTGATGGCGTGATTGCACGCGTACTGGAAGCTACTAAAGGGAGAGTAATCTAATGGCTGCAACGAAAACACAACGTATTGGTATATGGATTATTGCTGCATTTATGCTGGTTGGAACTATTGGTTCATTCGTAGCAATTGTACTTGCGAATAGCAATCAACAAAGCGACAAGGACTTAGCCAAGGCTGAATATGCAAAATACCAAAAACAAGTAAATGACCAAAAAACCGAACTTTCTAAAAAATACTTCGATACATTTAACCAGTATGCATCTCGCCCAGCTGCTTTTGATGCAGCCGGAGTGACTGAACTAAAAACCAATGACCTTGTTGTAGGTAGCGGAGACACATTAACCGCCGATTCAAGCTTCACGGCTTACTACCTAGGTTGGAACCCAACTGGAAAAGTTTTCGACGGTTCAATTGATGGCAACTCTTTAAAGTCACCATTTAACGTTTCACCTGGTGGAGTAATTGAAGGTTGGACAAAGGGTGTAGTCGGTATGAAAGTCGGTGGTATCCGTGAATTAACTATTCCAGCTGCCCAGGCCTATGGCGAAACTGGCAGTGGTGAAGATATTCCACCAAACACTCCAATTAAATTTATTGTAATGGTTATTCCAACGCCAGAACAAATTCAACCATCAGAACAATTGGTAAAATACTATAATGCAGGATTGATTAACTAATATGAGTGATACTATTCGAGATGTAATTATGGTTGGCGCTGGCCCAAGCGCGCTAGCAGCAGCAATCTACACAACCCGTGAAGATATTGATACAGTACTTTACGAAAAATCAGCTATCGGTGGCTTAGCAGCTATTACTGATATGGTTGATAACTACCCAGGTTTCCCTGATGGTATTGAAGGTATGACCCTTGCTGGTCACCTTGAAAAACAAGCTGAACGTTTCGGCGCTCAAATTGAATACGGTGATGTTACGGAAATTAAAATTGATGGTAAGTACAAAATTGTTACCGTTGATGGCGAACCTGTAAAGGCAAAAGCTGTCCTTATTGCAACCGGAAGCGATTGGAAAAAGCTTGGTATTCCTGGCGAAAAAGAATTTTACGGCCGCGGTGTCCACTACTGTGCAACTTGTGACGGTGCCTTTTACCGTGACAAAACATTAGTTGTAGTTGGTGGTGGAAACTCTGCCTTCCAAGAAGCTATCTTCTTGACCCGTTATACAACCCACATTGATTTGCTCATTCGAAGTACTATTAAAGCTAGTGATGTATTGCAACATGAAATTCAGAAATTTGTTGATGAAGGTAAAATTACCGTTCACCTTAATACGACAACTGAAGAAATCATCGATACCGATGGCCGTGTTTCAAGTGTAAAGATTATTGAAAATGGCGAACCAGCTGAAATTGTTACCGATGGTGTATTTGTATTTGTTGGGCTTTTACCAAATACGGGCTTCTTAGCTGGTAGTGGCGTTGAGCTTGATGAAGTTGGCCTTATTAAGACTGACTTAAAGCTTCAGACTTCACTTGAAGGTGTCTATGCTAGTGGTGATGTTCGAAGTGGTGCAACGATGCAAATTGCCAGCGCAGTAGGTGAGGGTGCGGCTGCAGCCTTGTCTATCCGTGAATACCTTGATGAGTTTGACCGCGCTTAAGCAATCTTTTTAGCGATAAAATCTTCTAATTGTTCAATAATTGCTGGGTCTGCAGTTTCTAAAGCAATTTCACGAGTACCTAATAATACACCGGTGTACGCAAAGTTGTGCGAACCGGTGATTGCTCGTTTTGTACCATCGTGCATAGTAAAGACAATAAACTTCGCGTGGATGTAGCGTTTTTTACGGTAGCTGGTGTTGAGGCCACTGACGAATTGGCTGAATGAAATAACTAACTTATTTAAACCATGGGTATTTGAAGCTTTGTTGTAATACAGCTTCACTTTTTTTCGTTTCAAAATACGGGCTAATTTACCGGTTGGGCAGTATTGTGACACGAAAGTGATATGTTTGGCTTCTTCTGCTAATTCACAAGCGCGACGGTAAATAATTGATTGGCCGATAATGCCGCCATCGATCAATATTTTCTTATCAGTTTGTTCCACCGCAATACTTGGGTAATTGCCTGATTTTCGTTCTGATCGATAAATGCGCAGCTGTTCTTCAACTAAACGGTCGGCGAGTTTTGGGTCGTTATCGATGCGGAACATGTAATCGACATTATCGATACCGCCATCGTATAAGTTGACACCACCAAAAACAAACGAGGTATCATCAACCACACACCACTTGCTGTGGGTGCGTCCGTTAAAAATAGTCACTCGGCTACGGCCAAGCCAGTGAAACTTCACACCGGCTTTCTTGAGTACCTTCACCATGTTATTTGTATCTTTTGTACCAGGGCTATAATAGCGGAAAGGTAGCCAGCCACCATTAACTTCACCGAAGGTAAATATGTCGGCAGCAACCGTAACAGCCACACCGCGTTGAGCCGCAGCCTTAAGCTCGGTAAATAATTCATTGGTGTTTGGGTGGTCGGCCATGACCATTGAAATTAAGTAGACACGCTTTTTAGCGTTACGTACAAGTTCGGCCGCTTGAGCGACGTATTCATTAGGAGTTACGAGCTTCATCTTTAATAAAGTATAGCATGATGGTAAAATAACAGAGATAAACAAAGGAGAAACATAGTGGCCGACTTTAATAAAATTCTTACACCTGGTGATATTGACGGTGGTGTTGTAAACGTCGTAATTGAAATTCCCGCTGGAAGTTCACACAAAATTGAATGGAACCGCGAATTAGCTGTCTTCCAACTTGACCGTGTTGACCCAAAGATTTTCTCTAAACCTACTAACTATGGTTTCATCCCTCAAACACTTGATGAAGATGGTGACGAGCTTGACGCGTTGATTATTACTGATGACCCACTGACAACTGGAATCTTCCTTGAAGCTAAAGTTATTGGTGTGATGAAGTTTGAAGACGATGGTGAAATTGATGACAAGGTTATTGTTGTACCGGCTGATGACCGCAACACTGGCAACGCCATCAACTCACTCGAAGATTTACCTAAGCAACTGATTGCCCAAATTGAACACCACTTTACGCACTACAAAGACTTGAAAAAGCCAGGTAGCACTATTGTAAAAGGCTTTGGTGATGTTGCTGAAGCGAAACAAATTATCCACGAAGCAGTTGCTCGTTGGGATAACTTGACTAAGTAGTTTTTGCTTTTTCGGCTTTAGCCGCTTTTGCGAGTTTAGAATTAGCCCGGGACTTCCGGGTTTTTTCTCGTATAATGCCAGCCGCGTGGCTGATACTTTCAATTGCACCACCCTTACGAAGTTGTGAACGAAGCTTAGCCCGGGCGTGGGTAGTAGTAACCAGTTCAAGCCAGCTAGCCTTTGGTGTAATTGATTTTCGAGTCGTGATTTCTACGACATCACCGTTGTTTAGTGGTTTATCGAAGGCGTGAATAGAACCGTTAACACGGAAGGCGTAGGCATGTTTGCCAAGGTCACTGTGCACTAAGTAAGCGAAATCGAGAGGAAAGGCACCTTCGGGAAGGTTATAAATGTCACCCTTCGGTGAATACACGAAAATACGATTACCGAATAAATCGATATTAAGTTGTGATTGGGTAATTTCTTCACCACTACGTAGCTTGGCGGCAATTTCTTGTAGCTGGGTAATCCATTGCATGTTAGCAGGCAATAGGGCAGAACCTTTTTTGTTCTTTATGTAATCCTTGGAACTCTTTTGTTCGTGGTAGTGGAAGCTGGCAGCTAGCCCGCGTTCAGCAAACTCGTGCATTTCGTATGTACGAATTTGAAATTCAACAATTTGCTTGCTAGGGGTGAGAACGGTAGTGTGAAGGCTTTGGTAGCCGTTTGGTTTTGGCACAGCAATATAATCTTTAATACGAGAAATCATCGGTTGGTACAAGGAGTGGAGGATACCGAGCACACGGTAGCAGTCTTCTTTACTTTCAACAATCACGCGTAAAGCCATAAGGTCGTAGACGTCATCGATGTTATCGTTAACTTTCTTGAGCTTTTTGTGAAGGCTGTAAATACTTTTTACGCGGCCGTTAATATCATTATTAATGTTTTGGGCTTTAAGCGCACGGTCGACTTCCTCGCGAACGATACCAAGTTTGCGGGTACTTTTACCTAAACGCTTCTTCATTAAGTTCTGTAGGCGTTTAAACTCTTCAGGGTCGATATAGCTGTAGGCGAGCTCTTCAATTTGCATTCGAACCCGGCCCATACCAAGCTTGTCGGCCATAGGGGCAAAGACTTCCAGGCTTTCGCGGGCAATTTTAATTTGTTTCTCTCGGGTCATGTGTTGCAAGGTTTGCATGTTGTGCAAGCGGTCGGCGAGTTTAATGATAATAACGCGAACATCTTGGCCGACGGCAATAAGCAGCTTTGAAAGGTTGTCTTTGGTTTGTGGCAAGTACTCTGCTAGGTCCTGCATGCCAGCGCGCGCTTTGGATACTTTGGTAACACCTTCAACTAAGAAGGCGACGTCGTTTCCAAATAAGCTTTCAAGCTGTTCGAAAGATAGGTCGGTATCTTCGACCGTGTCATGTAGAACGCCGGCCAGCACCGTGTCGATATCCATGCCCCAATCAATCAAGGTTTTGGCAACAGCCATAGGGTGAATAATGTACGGTTCGCCACTTTTACGCTTCTGGCCAGTATGTGCTTTTGAGGCAATATCAATAGCATGTTCAAGCTCGAGGATTTCGTTTTCCTCGTAAAATGGGCGGGCGTGTTCGAGTAGTTCACCTTTCTTCATATACATAGTATACGAAAGATTGCCGACTTAAGGTAGTTGCTATATAATAACCACCAATAGAGCTAATGTTTAAGAAGGAGTGGTATTAACCATGGCTAAAACGAAAATTGCAATTAATGGTTTCGGACGTATTGGCCGAAGTGCTTTTAAAATTGCATTTGACCGTGCAGATCTCGAAATTGTCGCTATTAACGACTTAACAGATACAAAGACATTGGCATACTTGTTGCAACACGATAGCAACTACGGCATGTACAAGAACAAGGTTGGTTACGATGACACTGGAATTATTGTTAACGACCAACACATTAAAATTACAGCTGAAAAAGACCCTGCGGCTTTGCCATGGGCTGCGCTTGAAGTTGACTTGGTAATTGAATCAACTGGCCGTTTCACTGAAAAAGAAACTGCTGAGCTGCACATTACTGCCGGCGCTAAGCGCGTTGTTATTAGTGGTCCGACTAAAAGCGAAGGTGTTGATACTATCGTTCTTGGTGCAAATGAAGACAAAATCGAAGGTGCAAGCCACGTTATTTCTAACGCTAGCTGTACTACTAACTCACTTGGTGCGGTTATGGCTGTGCTTGACGCTGAATTCGGTGTTCAAAAATCATTGCTTACAACTGTTCACAGTTACACTGCTAGCCAAGCATTGCAAGATGCTCCAAGCAAAGACCTTCGTGAAGGCCGTAATGCAGCTGAAAATATCGTTCCAACCAGTACTGGTGCTGCGATTGCTGTTACAAAAACATTGCCACAACTTGCTGGTAAATTTGACGGACTCAGTATTCGTGTCCCAACCCCAGTTGTTTCACTTAGTGATGTAACTGTATTATTCGAACGAAATGCAACAGTTGAAGAAATTAACAACGCATTCAAGAAGGCTGCGTCTGAACCTTACTACCAAGGTATCCTTGGTGTCAGCGAAGAGCCACTTGTAAGCCGAGACTACATTGGCAACAGCCACTCTGGTGTTGTTGACCTTCTCCTTACAAAAGTAGTTGGTGGAAACCTTGCTAAGGTTATGGTTTGGTACGACAACGAATGGGGTTACTCAAACCGTCTCGTCGAACTTGTCGCCGATATTGGTAAAACATTGAACAAATAAGGCGAAAGTACTTATACTTACATTATGAAGATCTTTTTGGGCAGTGATCACAACGGCTATCATCTAAAGGAGAAGCTATTCGCATACCTTGCTAAACACGGGTATGAGGTTGAAGACGTGGGCGACCGCGAACCTGACCTAGGCGATGACTTTCCTGATTTTGCCCAGGCCGCTGCCCTTAAAGTGCTTGGTGAAGAAGGTGACCCGCGTGCAATTTTATTGTGTGGGGGTGGCCAAGGTATGGCTATGGCTGCTAACCGTTTCCGCGGAATTCGCGCCAGCGTTGTTTGGGATGCATTTGAAGCAAAAATGACCCGCAATGATAACGATAGCAATATACTCTGTTTGCCTTCACGTATTTTTGACGAAACTAAAGATGCTGAATGGCAAGGTGTCGTAGAGACTTGGCTTAATACACCCTATGCTGATGCACCACGCTACCGTCGCCGTAATGCGCAATTGGACGAGCTGTAATGGCAGTCATTGTTCCGACAATTATGGTAGAGACCGTTGATGCATTCCGCGAGGCTTCAGAACGGGTTGCACCCTTTGCACGTCGAATCCATATTGATTTAAGTGATGGTGAGTTTGCGCCAACCTTTTTATTAGAGGAAAGTAATTTGTACTGGCCACCAGAGTGGGAAGTTGATGTTCACGCTATGGTAGCCCGTCCATCAGAACACCTTGCTAAGCTGATTGAAATGAAACCAAGCCTGATTATTATTCACGCTGAAGTAACCGAGAATATTGTTGTACTGCTAGGACGAATTAAAGAAGCTGGTATTAAAGCTGGCTTAGCGCTACTTAAGACGACAGTACCGGCTACTATCGAAGAGGCGATTAAACTTGCCGACCACGTTATGATTTTCTCGGGTGAGCTTGGCAAATTTGGTGGAACGGCTAGTATGATGCAACTGGAAAAAGTTCGCCTCATTAAGAACATCAACCCTAGCGTTGAAATTGGATGGGATGGTGGTGTAAACGTCGAGAATGCCTACACATTAACACAGGGTGGGGTAGATGTGTTGAATACTGGTGGTGCAATTGCTACTGCCGAGAACCCAGCCGAGACATACCAGGCATTAGTCAAAGAAATTAATAAACACGGAGTAATATAGGGTGGTTAAGTTAACAATTCCTCAAATTGAACAGAAGGCGAATGACATTCGTCGCGATATTATTCAAATGTTGGCAGCTGCCGGCAGTGGCCACAGCGCCGGCCCGCTTGGCCTGTCTGATATTTTTGCAGCACTATATTTCAATGTTATGAATATTCGTCCAGAAGAGCCTGAATGGGCTGACCGTGATGTTTTCTTCTTGAGCAACGGCCACTGTGTCCCTGTGCAATACGCCACTATGGCCGAAGCTGGTTATTTCCCTGTTGAGGAATTGGTAACCCTACGTAAACTCGGTAGTCGTTTGCAGGGGCACCCAGAACGTGAAAAGCTTCCCGGCCTTGAAAACACTAGTGGTCCGCTTGGTTCTGGTTTGTCTCAGGCTTCAGGCTATGCCTACAGCTTGCAATATATCGACGAAAACCCGCAACGTCGTTTTGTATACGTTGTAATGGGTGACGGCGAATTGAACGAAGGCAATATTTGGGAAGCAGCCATGTTTGCTGGCAAATATAAGCTATCTCAACTTGTCGCTTTTGTTGACCGCAACAATATTCAAATTGACGGTACAACTGAAGACGTTATGCCACTTGAAGACCTTAAGGGCAAATGGGAAGCATTTGGTTGGCATGTTATTGAAATTGATGGCCACAACATTGCCAGTATTATTGATGCAACTAGCCAAGCCCGTGCAATTACTAACCGCCCAACGGTTATTATTGCCCACACTATTCCAGGTAAGGGTGTGAACTTTATGCAGTACAACTACAAATGGCACGGTATGCCACCAAATGCCGAACAAGCAAAAGAAGCCTTGGAAGATTTACGAACCCTCGGTGGCCAAATTACTCACGAAGGAGCTGGTGTATGAGTTACCAATTAAACCCACAACTATTTTCTGACGATGTGAAACTCGAACCTATTCGTGCTGGTTTCGGCCGCGGCCTTAAAGCTGCCGGTGAAGCTAACGAAAACGTAGTCGCGCTGTGTGCTGACCTTACTGAAAGTACTCAAATGCACTTATTCCGTGATGCCTTCCCGAAGCGTTTCATTGAGGTTGGTATCGCTGAGCAAAACCTTGTTACCGTCGCCAGTGGGCTTGCCCGCGCTGGCAAAATTCCATTTACCAGTAGCTATGCTGCTTTTAGTCCAGGCCGAAACTGGGAACAGATCCGCACAACGGCAACCTTGAACAACCAACCTGTTAAGATTGTTGGTTCACACGCCGGTGTTAGTGTTGGCCCCGATGGTGCAACCCACCAAATGCTCGAAGATATCGCCCTGATGCGTGTACTTCCTAATATGGTAGTAGTAGCCCCTGGTGATAGCCTTGAAGCTGAAAAAGCGACGAAGGCGATTGCTGAAAACGGTAAGCCAAGCTACATTCGCTTAGCTCGTGAAAAGACACCAATCTTTAGTACTGAAGAATCACCATTCGAACTCGGTAAGGCGTACGTACTGAAAGAAGGTGCAGATGTTACGCTTCTTGGAACTGGCACAATGACGTACGAACTATTACTGGCCGCAAAACACCTTGCTGAACAAGGTATTGATGCTGAAGTTGTGCACGTTCCAACTATTAAACCACTCGACAACGAAACAATTCTTGCCAGCGTCCGTAAAACTGGCCGGGCGGTATCTGCCGAAGAAGCCCAAGCTGCGGCTGGCTTTGGTGGAGCGATTGCTGAACTGCTTTCAGAACAGCTTCCAACACCATTAAAGCGCATTGGTATGCTTGACCGTTTCGGTGAATCAGGTGCACCAGCTGAGCTAATGGAACACTTCGGTTTAAGTGGTAATAAAATTGCGCCAGAAGTGAAATCGTGGATTGAAAAAACAGCTAAATATCATCAAGAATTTTAAAAGGGGGACATATGGGATTAACAATTAGCGAGATTCGCGACAACACACTGAGGGCACGACACTTAATGCAACGAAGCCGACAACAAGGGTTTGCAGTTGGTGCGTTTAACATTGATAACCAAGAAACGCTTATCGGTATTGCACGTGCGGCTCAAAAATTAAATGCACCTGTACTTGTTGAAGTAAGCGATGGTGAAGTGAAAGCCCTTGGCCTTGAAAACCTTCGTGACCTTGTAGACAATTACAAAAAAGAATTTGGTATTGAGATGTACATCAACCTCGACCACAGCCCAACCGTCGAAAATTGTAAGCAAGCAATTGATGCTGGCTATGAATTTATTCATATTGATATTTCGCAAGCAAACCACGATGCAACCGAAGAAGAAATTATCGCGAAGACAAAAGAAGTCGTCGAGTATGCTAAATTTACCGGTGCACTCGTTGAAAGCGAACCGCACTACTTTGGTGGCAGCAGTAACGTTCACAGCGAAGGTATTGATTACGAAGAAATTAAGAAAACCTTTTCGACTCCAGAAAGTGCTAAAGCATTTGTTGATGCAACTGGTATCGATACATTCGCAGCTGCTGTCGGTAACCTCCACGGTAAATACCCAGTTCCAAAAGAACTCGACTTGGAACTCCTGCAACGCATCCGTGATGCAATTCCATGCCAAATTAGCCTCCATGGTGGTAGCGGTACTCCAGCCCACTTCTTTGAAGATGCTGCAAAAATTGGTGTTAGTAAAGTGAACATCAACAGCGACATGCGCTATGCCTTCCGTACAACAATGGAAGCTGAGCTAAAAGAACACCCAGACGAATTTGCGGTTGTGAAGCTTATGGACAAGGTAAAAGATGCCATCCAAGCAGTTGTAGAAGACAAGATTGCCGGCTTCGGTAGTGCTGGAAAGGCTGTTGTTTAGTTCCATGACACTCCCGACTATCGTGACTATTGGTAAGGCAACGCAGGACGTGTTTTTAAAAAGCACCGATGCGTTTACTGAACTTGTCCATAAAGGTGTAAAGTACGAGCAACTTCCGGTTGGTCAAAAGCTTGATTTAGATGAAGTTATTTTCGCTACTGGTGGAAATGTTACCAACGCGGCTGTTACGTTTGCACGACAAGGTTTGCATAGTAAATATGCCTGGTGCCTTGGTCTCGATGTCGCTAGTGAAGGCATTTTAGCTAGCCTCGACAAAGAAGGCGTTGATACGTCTCATGTGTACCAAAGCAACGCTTTCCGAGCTAGCTACTCGACGGTTATTATGTTGGCTGGTGGTGAGCGAACTATCTTGAATTACAAAGGTTCAATGCCAACTGCTGCTGACCACGAACTTAATTTGTCTGTTATCGAAGAAGGTGACTGGCTCTATATTTCATCACTTGGTGACATGGAGCTACTTGAACGAATTATCACCCGAGCAGCTAAACATGGCGTGAAAGTTATGTTGAACCCAGCGGGTGTAGAACTAAAGAACCCAGATAAATTAAAAGGCTTGCTTGAAGACGTTGAAATTCTTACGGTTAATAAAGAAGAAGCCCAAATGATTGTCGAAGGCGAGACAATTGAAGAATTAGCCCGACACGCCCACCATTATTGCCCCGTGGTAATTGTATCTGATGGTCCAAACGGGGCTGTAGCGACAGATGGTAAAACGATTGTTGCGGCGGGCATGTACGAAGACGTACCGGTTGTTGATAGGACTGGCGGAGGCGATGCTTTCGGTTCAGGTTTCTTGGCATACTACTCACAAGGACATTCACTCAAAGAATCAATTGTATTTGCCAGTGCTAACTCAACAGCGGTTGTACAGAAAATTGGCGCAAAGGACGGAATATTACATCAAGGTACTGTATTACACGACATGCCACTGACAGAGAAGGAGTTTTAATATGTCAAAGTTTTTAAGAGATTTACTGGATGCTGAAGAGCCAACATTTACAGCTTCAATTCGCCAATTAGAAGACATTAGCGGTAAAACTGGTGCGGACACGAAGCTTATTGGCGATATTACTGGTATGGCACACGAAAACTTGCGCCAACTTGGGCTTAACCCAGCGGCATCGACTGGTGAAGAAGTTTACAATGCCTTACTTGGCCGTGTAGAAGCCGATATTAAACGCCTTACTAAAATTATTGGAGCAAATGAATCTGAAGATGTACGTTATTTAGTGCCATTCATGGTTGATGCTGCAAACAGCGTTAAGTTTAACCGCAAAGTATTTGTTATTAAGCGCGAAAAGGCGAAAGAACTGCTTCGCACTATGCCTCCAAAGCAACTTATGGAAAAACTTGGCTACGGAACGGTAGACCAAATGATTGCTGGTGAAGATTTCGATGAAATTTATACTGCCCTTCGTTTCTCTGAAGGCCCAGACTGGCTAACTAAGTACAACGAACTGTTTAAGACAGTCACTCCACATGATTACGAGGAGCGCGATTTGCGTATTGTGGTTATGGACCACGATAAGTATGTTGACCTTGCATCTCACTTTGTACAAAAGAAACTTCACAACGTTACCCACACTAAAGAAATGGGAATCATTGTTGTTGTGCCTATGCACGCTAAGACAATGCGCGGCCTTGTACTTAAGACACTCCCTCTCTTGTTCCACTACATGAACGAAGTGAAGCTTTACTCGACTTTCTTTAAATTAAAAAGTGCCAAACCGCACTTTGGTGAAACTGTTGTAAATACCCTCATTGCCGACCCGGGTAGTGGCACACAACTGGTTGGTAAAAACATCCACTGGCGCGTTATTCAACGCTACCTTGGTAAACACAAGGAAGATTCAGTTGATAAGATTGCCTTCGAACCACACGTTCAACCTGAGGACCTTCACTGGCGGCGTGCTGAAGAGTTACTGTACCAACTTGACCCAGAACTAGAGTTTTGGAAAGACCGCGACTACGTAGCGTTAAACTACGACGGTTTCCCGGTTGCTTTCAACTTGTTTGACGTTAGCTTTGCCTATTCAAATAAAGAATCGTATGAAGGTCGGTATGCGTACCACTTCCGCGAAAGCTTGTGGAATGAAATTTTCGTACGCTACTTAGGCTTTAAGAACCTAGCAGCCCAAGTACTTGAACAGCTCGATAATGAGATGATTGCCCCTGAACGTCTGCCACTCATTAAGCAAAAAATGAGCCGTGGTGCCAATATGAAACGGCTTGAGCAAAATAACCAACTGGAAGTACGCGAACGGCTTATTAAAGCTGCTAACAACCGCCTAGTTGGTGTCGTTGAAGAATTCGAACAAGTGTTTGGCATGCTAGCTCAACACGAAAAGACAGTAACGATTTTCGGTTCAGCCCGTAAGCCACAAAATGATGACATCACTGCAGGTGCCTATGATATGGCTGCACGTCTAGCCCGAGAAGGTTATGCAGTCGTGACTGGTGGTGGACACGGTGTGATGGAAGCAGCTAACCGTGGTGCTTATGAAGCGGGCGGAGATTCAATTGGACTTAATATTTTACTTCCAAACGAACAAAGCCTAAATGATTACACGACACAAAGCTTCCAGTTCAACCACTTCTTCGGCCGTAAAGTTGCCATGACACTTGATGCCAGCGCCTATGTATATTACCCAGGTGGCTTCGGAACCTTCGATGAATTATTCGAAATCCTTGCGCTTGTTCAAACTGGCAAGATCCGCCAAAACCCAGTTATCCTTGTAGGAAGCGACTTCTGGCGACCACTTGATACATTAATTCGTGAAGTGATGCTTGACCGTTACCAGACAGTGAACGAAGATGATACCGATTTGTATCAAATTTTCGATAACTACGACGATGTTGTTGCGTATATTAACGACGCACACAAAAAGCAGAGCCGATTCAGTAAGACCAGCGAATACCACAAAAACCTTGGAACGTAATATCCTTTACATTCCAGGGCGTGGTGTATATGCTTAGAACAACTAAACGTGTGAGGTAGGGATGGTACAAACTGCGGGGAGAAAAAAGCTTTTTACGGCACTAGCCGTACTAGGCGCTTTGTTGCTTATTGTTGCGATTATCATCGCTACAAAAGTAATGTCAAATAATGACTCTTCTGTACCGACCCAAAACACAGCACAAGATACTCCAGCCGTTAATGACGACAAGTCACCAGCGAATACTGACGAGGCAGCTCCGGCCCAACCTGAAGTGTCTGCTGAACAGCCAGCCATCGACCCTGCAAAAGTAGCAACAGTAGCTATTGAACCAATGTCGATTGCCGTTTCGTACATGAAGGGTGTGGGTGGTTTTGATTATGAAGTATTGCGAACGGGGAGCGGTACAAAGTACGTACAATTTAGCTCGACTAAGCTTGCTGGTACGAAATGTACCAATGACGAAGGCCAGTTTGTTTCAATTATTGAAAAACCTTCTAAAGACGAGGCGACAACACTAGCTAAAACGACGACGGTTGATGGTACTGAATACGGGTTATCACTAGCTGACAGTACTTGTACCAGCGATTCAGCTTTACTAAAGCAATACCAAGACGCCTTTTCGGGTGCATTTAGTCTTCTCAAAAAAATGTAGTACTTACAAAATTGACAAACTCACTTATAATTAGTGGGATGAGTCAAAAATTTGTTATTTCTTCCCCTTATCAGCCTACCGGTGACCAGCCGACGGCTATTGCTAGTTTGATTAAAGGTTTAGAAGCGGGCGAGAAAGAACAGACATTACTTGGTGTTACCGGTTCAGGTAAAACCTTTACCATGGCTAATATTATTGCAAACCGCCAAGCACCAACGTTAGTGATGGCGCATAACAAAACTTTGGCAGCCCAGCTTTACAGCGAATTTAAGGCATTCTTCCCTGACAACGAAGTACACTATTTCGTTAGTTATTTCGATTATTACCAGCCGGAAGCTTACATAGCCAGTAGTGATACGTATATTGAAAAAGACAGTAAAATTAACGATGAGATTGACCGCCTACGCCATGCTGCAACGACAGCATTGTTAACTCGACGCGATACCATTATCGTCGCCAGTGTAAGTTGTATTTACGGTATTGGTTCACCGGAAGATTATTCAGCGATGTCAATTACGGTTGTAACCGGAGAACGCCGCCAGCAAGATAAGTTTGTGCGTCTGCTAACCGATATTCAGTACCAACGAAATGATATCGATTTTCACCGTGGAACCTTCCGTGTGAAGGGTGATATTGTTGACGTTTTCCCAGCCGGTAGCGACGTGGCTTACCGGGTTGAATTCTTTGGTGATGAAGTTGAGCGACTAACACGCATCGACCCACTGACTGGTGAGATTTTAGGCGAACCGAAGCAGATTGATATTTTCCCTAGTAGTCACTATGTAACCCCTAAAGAAAAAGTCGAGCGGGCTATTGTTGGCATTAAAAAAGAATTTGATGAACGAATGGATTTCTTTGAAAAGCACGATAAATTCTTGGAAGCACAACGTCTTTCACAACGAACCAAATATGACCTAGAGATGCTTGAAGAAACCGGGTTCGTAAAGGGTATCGAAAACTACAGCCGCTACCTAACTAACCGTGAACCTGGTGAACAGCCAGCCACGCTGATGGATTATTTCCCGGATGACTTTTTATTGTTAGTTGATGAAAGCCACATGACCTTGCCGCAGGTGCGCGGTATGTACAACGGTGACCGTGCTCGTAAGGAAGTGCTGGTTGAACACGGCTTCCGTTTGCCAAGTGCCTTAGATAACCGTCCGTTAATGTTTGATGAATTTAACCGTCATATTAACCAAGCAATTTATGTATCGGCAACACCCGCTGAATACGAGTTGTCGCATAGCCCAGAGCCTGCCCAGCAGATTATTCGCCCAACTGGACTGATTGACCCAGAAATCATTATTCGGCCAACCGAAGGCCAGATAGATGACTTAATTGCTGAAATTCGTGACCGCACAGCTAAGGGCCAACGCGTATTAGTGACGACACTTACGAAGCGTATGGCTGAAGACTTAACAACGTACCTATTAGAGCTCGATATTAAAACTGCCTATATTCACAGTGAAGTCGATACGATGGAGCGTGGTGATATTTTGAGCGACCTGCGTCGTGGTGTCTATGATGTGTTGGTGGGTATTAACTTGCTCCGTGAAGGGCTCGACTTGCCTGAGGTAAGTTTGGTAGCTATTATTGATGCCGATAAAGAAGGTTTCCTTCGAAGCACGAGCGCACTCATTCAAAATATCGGGCGAGCTGCGCGCCATCTTGAAGGTAAGGTATTAATGTACGCCGACCGCATTACCGATTCAATGCAACGGGCGATTGAAGAAACTAACCGACGCCGGACTATTCAAACTGCTTACAATGTTGAACATAACATCACGCCAACTAGTATTGATAAGGAAATTAGTGAAGGCTTGCGGGCAATTATTCCTAAGAAGGAAGACCAAACACCTAAAATTGACCTTCGTAAAATTCCTAAAGATGAATACTCTGGCTTGATAAAAGAACTTTCAGGCCAAATGGACCTTGCTAGTGCAAACCTCGAGTTTGAAAAGGCAGCTGAGCTTCGCGATATCATTGAAGATATCAAATCTAAAATGTAGTTGTCGAGTTTCTGGCATTCTCACCACCAATTACGGTATAATACTAAGAGTATGACGCAAATCTCAACCGATGACGTGCAACACCTAGCACAACTTAGTAGCCTGCAATTAGATGAAGGCGAAGTAGAAAGCTTGCGAACTGACCTCGAAAATATCGTAGGTTATATTGAGCAGCTGTCTGAACTTAATACAACTGGTGTTGAACCGACCTACCAAGTGACTGACCTTCAAAACGTTTGGCGCGAGGATGCGGTTGATGATTATGGTATTTCTAAAGATGACCTTTTGGCACTCGCTCCGGCAGCTGAAGCTCACCAAATTAAAGTCCCGAAGGTATTATAAATGAGTGTTATTTCTGAATTTATTGGCCGGTCTGCTCGCGAGAATGTATTAGCTGCAATTACAAAAGCTCACGAAAATGAAGATTTCAATGCTGTGTTGGCTTATTCTGAGGCTCGTGCACTTGAGCGCGCCGATAAAGTGGATAGTGGTGAAATAACTGGCCGCCTTGCTGGTGTTCCGTTTATCGCTAAAGACAATTTCTTAACCCTTGGCGCACCGACAACTGCTTCAAGTAATTTCTTGAAAGATTTCCAGGCACCATTGCAGGCAACAGCCATTGAAAAGCTTGAAGCTGAAGGGGCGATTTGTATTGCTAAAGCTAACCTTGATGCTTTTGCACACGGTGGGAGTACTGAGAACTCTGCTTATGGCCCGACTAAAAACGCTTACAACAAAGAGCATGTTGCCGGTGGAAGTAGCGGTGGTTCGGCCGTTGCTGTTGCCTTAGGCATTGTTCCTTTTGCACTCGGTACCGATACTGGTGGTTCAATTCGCCAACCGGCCAGTTTTAATAATGTAGTTGGTATTAAACCGACCTACGGAACGGTTAGCCGTTATGGCGTCGTAGCTATGGCAAGCAGTACTGACACAATCGGTGTACTAACTAGTTCAGTCGAAGACGCTGAAACTGTCATGGACATATTAAGTGGCAAAGACACAAAGGACATGACGACACTAGCTAACTTCTTTACGCCGCAAACTATTGATAGCCCGAAGAAGATCGGTTTGATTAAAGAATTTATGGATGAGGGCGTTGACCCTGAAGTGAAGGCTGCTACTGAAACATATGTCGAAGCCTTAAAGCAAAAAGGCCACGTTGTCGAAGAAGTGAGCATGTCGCTACTTAAATACGCTTTGGCTATTTATTACATTGTGGTTCCAGCTGAAATTAGCAGTAACTTAGGCCGATACGATGGTATCCGCTACGGTAACCGTGCCGACGCTTCAACACTCGGAGAAGTGTATGGACTATCCCGTGACCTTGGGTTTATGCCCGAAAACAAACGGCGCATTATGATTGGTAGTTACGTATTATCGAGCGGCTTCTTCGACGCATATTATTTACAAGCGCAAAAAGCTCGCACACTACTAGTAAATGAATTTAACGCACTATTCGAAACCTACGATGCACTTATTGGCCCAGTGGCGCCAACACCTGCATTTAAGCTTGGTGAAAACACCAGCGACCCCGTAAAAATGTACCTAGCTGATATTATGACCGTCCCGGCTAGCCTTGCTGGCTTACCAGCGATTAGTGTCCCAGCGGGCAAAAGTGAAGCCGGCTTACCAATTGGCGTTCAGCTAATCGGTGCGCGCAAATCGGATAGTTTATTAATGGCAATCGCTAAGGAAGTTGAATAACATTATGATCGACCAAACTGCTTCAATTATTTTCTTTTTTGCAGCCATCTTGATTGTGGGTGGATTGCTGTTCGTTTTTGTATCAATTGCTAAAAACAGTCCACGTGAGTTAGATGTTGAAAAATATCGCAGCCGTTGGTTGAGTATTGAAACTGCGTTGTCGCGTAACAATGAAGCTAGTCAAACACTGTGTATTTTAAATGCTGATAAGCTGCTCGACCAAGCGTTGCGCGATAGGGGAATTGCTGGTAAGACCATGGCCGAACGTATGAAAAGTTGCCAAGGTAAATGGACCAATGGCAATGGTTTATGGGCAGCGCACAAAGTTCGTAACCGTTTAGCGCATGAAACCGATGCTACTATCGATTACGACCGAGCTAAGCAAGCACTCGTTGCTTACAAGCAGGGCTTGAAAGATTTAGGAGCAATTTAATGGCACTCTCACAAGATATTATTGATAAATATGAAATGACCATTGGTATTGAATGTCACGTTCAACTAGCTACTATTAGCAAATTATTTAGCGGTGCTGATAACGACGCTCGCGAGATGGAACCTAATACTGCTACGAGCCCAATTGATTTTGGCCTGCCTGGAATGTTACCAGTTTTAAATAAACAAGCGATTGTTCTGGCTGCACGAGCCGGTAAAGCCCTTAATTCAGAAATCGCCCACATTAGCCGCTTTGACCGAAAACACTATTTTTACCCTGACCTTCCAAAAGGTTACCAGATTAGCCAAATGTACCAACCAATTATTATTGGTGGCCACGTCGATGCACCTTTGCTTGATGGTGACATTGTACGTGTTCGTATTCACCACGCCCACCTAGAAGAAGATGCCGGTAAATTAACACACCACGGTACTTACAGCCTTGTTGATTTAAACCGCGCCGGTACGCCCCTTATTGAAGTAGTATCTGAACCAGACATTCACTCTGCAGCTGGGGCAAAAGCCTTCGCAACCGAACTTCACCGTTTAATGACCTATGCAGGTGTTACGCTTGGTAACTTGTATCACGGCAATATGCGTTTTGACGTTAACCTTTCTATTGCCTTAAAGGGTGCGACTGAACTCGGTACTCGAGCAGAAGTGAAGAACCTCAACTCCTTTAGAAGTGTTGAAAAAGCGGCCGAGTATGAATTTATCCGACAGATTGAAATTTTAGAAAAAGGCGAAAAAGTTGTTCAAGAAACCCGTGGATGGAGCGATGCAACTGGCAAAACTACATCACAACGAAGCAAGGAAGATGCCCAAGATTACCGTTACATGCCCGACGCTGATATTCCACCGGTTGTTTTAACCGATGAAGATATTGCTGAAATGCAAGCCGACCTTCCGGCGCTCCCAGCTACTTACCGTGAATCATGGAGTACACTTGGCCTTGACCGCTCGGTCATTGAGTCGTTGTTAGCCAACCAAAGCTACGCAATCCTTATTAGTGAAATTCAAACTAACTACGGTGATGATATTGCTCGTCGCGTTGCCCACTGGTTCTCTAGTTCCGTCAGTACTAACGACGAAGAAGCTGCGATTATTGCCAGTAACTTTAGCCCTGAAGGCTATGGCGAACTTGCGCAAATGGTAGAGAAGAATGAACTATCTAGTACTGCCGCTAAGGAAGTTTTCCAAGAATTGTTAACAAGTTCTGAAACACCACGTTCGATTGCTGAATCGAAAAACCTCTTACAGGTAAGTGATGAATCGGCTATTTTAGCTATTGTTCAAGAAGTATTAAACGACCCAGCTAGCGCCCAATCTGTTGCCGACATTAAAGCCGGTCAAGATAAAGCCATCGGTTTCTTGGTTGGACAAGTTATGAAGAAATCACAAGGCAAAGCCAACCCGGCACTTGCCCAAAAGCTCATTCGCCAAGAACTTGCTTAAGCTAACACTTGTCAGCTTTTAGGAATAGGGTATACTGAATTTATATACCACCATTAAAACTTAAAAGGAGCAAATTGTGGAAATACAAAATGCGTCAGAAATTCTGCTCATCATCGTCTCAAGCGTCCTCTCGATTTTTCTAATCGTTGCGATTATCTTGGGTATCTACCTAGTAAAGCTAACTGCGGAAATCCGTCAGTTAGCTAAAACTGCACAATCAACTGTCGACCACGTTGGCTCTGCCGTTAATGGCATTAGCCGATTAACATCACCACTGTTTGTCGCAGAATTGGTCACTAAATATATTAAGAAATATGCGAAAAAGGGGAAAAAATAATATGGCAAAAGGTAAATTAGCACTCGGAGCACTTATTGGTGCAGCTGCAGGGTTTGTAAGTGGCGTTCTACTTGCACCAAAAAGCGGTAAAGAAACTCAAAAAGACATCAAGAACGAAATTGATAAAGACGTCAAAAAAGTGAAAGCTGAAGCTTCTAAGCTCAAAAAAGAAGCTACAAAAACCGCTGACGAAGTGTACGACAAAGCTAAGGCTGTCGGCAAAGATGTTTCTGCAAAAGCTAAAGCAATTAAAGGTCATGTTGAAGAAGCTGTTGGTGACACTAAAAAGACTCTATCTGCGAAACCAAAGACAACTACTAAAAAGAAGTAAGAAGTATGGCAAAGATTGTTGAAAAATTGAAGAAGAATGTAAAAAAGAATAACGAAAAGGGTGCTCGCCGAGCAGTCCTCGAAGATTTATTTTATGATTTTAATTCATCGCGTGCTGAAGTTTACAAAATGAACTTCTTCCGCGGAATCTTCCTTGGTTTCGGAACCGTTATCGGCGGTACATTGGTTGTTGCTTTGATTGTATGGATCTTAACACTGCTAGCTGATATTCCTGGTGGCACTGGTGACTTCATTCAATATATTGTTGATACTGTGCAAGACAGTTCAAAATCATAACCGTCATTTTTACTACAGACAGGTAGCCGTCAATTCGCTATACTAAGTAGTAATTATGGGGGTTAGTACTAAAACCGAACCGGTTGAGGTGGCTACTTTGAAGCCGTCTCAATATGTTCACTTACACAATCACACACACCACAGTGTTCTGGATGGGTTATCAAAGATACCCGCGCTTATGAACACCGTGAAGGACATGGGCATGGAAGCAGTTGCCTTGACTGACCATGGAACAATGTCAGGTACTATTGAGTTTTACAAAGCGGCGCTGGCCTCTGGTGTTAAGCCTATCTTGGGTATGGAAGCATATGTTGCAGCCCGTAGCCGTCACGACCGTGACCCGCAAAAAGATAAAGCCCGTTATCACCTTATTATTCTGGCTATGAACGACCAAGGCTATAAAAACTTGATGCGCCTTAGTTCAAAGGCGAACCTGGAAGGTATGTACTATAAGCCACGTATTGACCACGAACTATTAGAGGAATATAACGAAGGTCTTATTATTCTGTCTGGTTGTGCCAGCAGTGAGCTTGGCGAAAACTTGCGAGCTGATAATTACGAAGAGGGTAAGTCAATTGCTGCTTGGTATAAGTCAGTATTCGGTGATAGGTATTACCTAGAAATCCAAGACCATGGCCACCTTGAATCGAAAACAGCGTGGGATGTTCAAACTAAAATTAACGGTCACCTTGAAAATATCTCAAAAGAACTCGATATTCCACTTGTACTTACCAGTGATGGCCACTACTTAACGCACGACGACCAAGCTGCCCATGAAATTCTTCTTTGTGTCGGTACGGGTTCTTTCTTGTCTGATGAAAAGCGCATGTCTTTGAAAGACTTCGAGCTTCACGTTACCGACCCTAAAGAAATTATCGAACGATGGGGCACGACGCACCCAGAAGCGGTGGCTAATTCTAAAATTATTGCTGACCGTTGTAACGTAGAGCTGGAACTTGGAAAGATCTTAATTCCAACTTTCGAAACACCAGAAGGGCACGATGAGAAAACATTCTTACATACGCTGGTATATCGCGGTTTAGCGTGGCGTTATGGTACGTTAACGCAAGAGGAGACGGAAGACCTGAGTATTGAAGACGCGCGAAAACTGACACCGGCAAATGCGCTAGAGCGGGCTGATTACGAACTTGGGGTTATTGACCGTATGGGCTTTAACGGCTACTTCTTGATTGTCCAAGACTTTATTAACTGGGGTAAAAACCAAGGTATTATTTTTGGCCCGGGCCGTGGTAGTGCCGCCGGTTCGATTGTGTCGTACGCTATTCGTATTACCGAACTTGACCCGCTTAAATACGACTTGCTGTTTGAGCGTTTCTTAAACCCAGACCGTATTAGCATGCCGGATGTGGATATCGATATTCAAGATACTCGCCGCGACGAGGTGATTGCTTACTGTACCCAAAAATACGGTACTGAACGCGTTGCGAACATTGTAACATTTGGTACGATGGCCGCCCGCGCCTCGGTTAAAGACGTTGCCCGTGTGCTACAAGTGCCATACGGTGAAAGTGACCGATTGGCAAAACTTATTCCGCAGCCGGTTCAAGGCCGCCACCTTCCCCTCGTAAAAAGTATTGTTGATGACCCTGACTTAAAGCACGAATACGATACCAACGAGAATTCTAAAATTGTTCTTGATTACGCTATTCGCCTTGAAGGAACAATCCGTAGCCACGGTGTGCACGCCGCAGGTGTGGTGATTGCCCCTGACGACATTGTGAAGTTCGCGCCAGTCGAAATGTCGCAAAAGGGTGTGGTTGCTACGCAGTACCCAATGGGCCCGGTTGAAGAAATTGGTTTGCTTAAAATGGACTTCTTGGGCCTTTCGACACTGACAATTATTAACAATGCGCTTCGTATTATCAAAAAGGTATATGAAGTTGATATTGACCTAGCGACAATTGATTTGGAAGACCAAAAAACTTTCGAACTGTTTCAGCGCGGTGATACCACTGGTGTATTCCAGCTTGAATCGGCAGGAATGAAGCGATACCTTCGTGAATTGAAGCCGACTGTGTTTGACGACATTGTGGCGATGGTAGCCCTGTATCGCCCAGGCCCGATGCAGTTTATTGACGACTTTATTAAGCGAAAACATGGCGAACGTGAAATTACCTATATGCACCCGAAGATGGAAGATTCTTTGAAATCAACCTACGGTATTTTGGTCTACCAAGAGCAGGTCATGCAAATTTCTCGAGAACTCTCTGGTTTTACCGGTGGGGAAGCCGACACCCTACGTAAAGCGATTGGTAAAAAGAACGTTGAAATGATGAATAAGATGAAGACGAAGTTCGTTGATGGTGCCGTTGAATTATCAGGTGCTGACAGGGACGACATGGAAGTTTTCTGGAAGCAGCTTGAAGACTTTGCCGCCTACTGTTTTAACAAGTCACACGCCGCTTGTTATGGACTTATCTCTTATTGGACAGCCTATTTAAAGGCTCACTTCCCAGACGCTTTTATGGCGGCTGTCATGACCAGTGATGCTGATGATACTGACCGTCTGGCAATTGAAATGAACGAATGTAAGCAAATGGGCATCAAGGTTCTTTTGCCAGATGTGAACGAAAGCTTCGTTGAGTTTGCGGTTGTGCCACATAAGAAGCAGATTCGCTTCGGTATGGCGGCGGTGAAGGGTGTTGGTACAGCGGCGGTTGAAGAAATTCTCCGTGCCCGGGAAGATGGCAAGTTTATCGGAATTGAAGATTTCGCCCGACGGGTATCGACTTCTAGGTTTAACAAAAAAGCCTGGGATTCGCTTATTAAAACAGGTGGTTTCGACACATTAGCTGACCGTTCTGATTTGCTATTCAACCTCGAAACTATTCAAGGTTTTGCTTCTAAAATTCAAAAAGAAGCTATTAGCGGCCAGACTGATTTGTTTGGTGGTATGGCCAATATGGCATCGGTACAACCTAAGGTAGCCTTAGCGACTGCGCCGGTTAAGCATACCGAAAAAGAACGTCTCACTTGGGAACGTGAATTACTCGGGCTTTATATTAGTGCCCACCCGCTTGACCACTATTCGGCTTACTTTGAAGAACAGGCTACGCCGCTTGTAGAGATGACACCGGAAATGGACGGACGTACGGTAACACTTGGTGGAATTATTGCCTCGGTTCGAAGCATCGTTACGAAGAGTGGAACAAAAATGGCTTTCGTAAAATTAGAAGATAAAACGCACGAAACGGAATTAATTGTATTCCCTAAACTATACGAAATTATTGGTGCGAAGCTACTACAAGATACGGTTATTCGCGCCTCTGGTAAAGCCTCATCACGCGATAAAGAAGGTAATGCTACGTCTGACGTGAAGTTGATTGTTGACGAGATTCAAATTGTTAATGAGGATGAGCTTCGTTTGTACGAACCAACTGGTAAAAAAATGATGAAGCCAAAACAGGCTGAAGTACATGCCCGACGCACCTATGCCAAGGCGCCGCCATCTCGGACTGAAATCGAACGCAATACTGGCGTATCGACCGCTATGAAACCACCAACCGAAGAAGTACTTAAAAAAGTATATGTTCACGTTAAGAACCCTGATGACCAGGCGTCCTTGATTGAGATCAAGAAAATCTGTGGCTTATTCCCAGGCCTCTGCGATATTGTCTTAGTGCTTGGCCCGGATAAGCAATCGGCTATAAAGATGCCGTTCCGTGTTGATGGAAGCGACGATTTAGTCGGCCGCTTAGTGAAAGTGCTTGGCGAAGACGCCGTCGTCCTTAAATAGTTGGGTTGGTAGTCAAGGCATACAACGCAATACCGGTTGCAACACTTACGTTAAAAGATTCTTTTTTCCCTACCATCGGAATTTCAATAATATCTTCACACTCGGCTAATAATTCAGCCGTAATGCCTTCTACTTCTTCACCAAGTAACAGTACAACTTTTTTGGGTGGAGTGTAATCCGCCATGGGGATACTTTTGGTTGCTTGCTCGAGCGCTACAATCCGGTATCCATCTGATTTAAGGTTTGTGAGTGGCGGTTCTTCAAGATATTCAAAAGGAACAATTGCTTCGGCGCCTAAGGCAGTCTTACTGATTTGCTTCGTGAGTTTTTCAGCAATATGCGGCAAACGGCTATCTTTTTGAAGCCGAGGGTACGGTGTATAACCGCTTAGAATAATTTTAGAAACACCGAAGCCTTCAGCGGTGCGAAAGATTGCCCCAACATTGTGGGTTGAACGAATATTGTGGGCAATGACGATAATATCGGGCATAAACAGTAGTATACCATTGATAACGCTATATAAAATGCTCACGCTTTTTGTTAGGATAGGAGTAATGGACGAAGACAAAATTCAACAGCGAGCTCGCGATGATGATGAGCGCAGTACCCAGCAGCGGGCAGCTATTCTCGGTTTGCCGTATTTAGATACCCGCACTATTCAAGACGCTATTGAATTAATAGAAGATGTTATCGATGTGCAGGATATGCACAAGAACCGCATTATCCCATTGGTTGCTGGTAACGATTCAGCCCCTTGGGAATTTGGTATTACTTCTCAGACACCACAATCGTTAACGCGCCAACTGCAACAGCAGTATGCTGCCCAAGCTCAGAATGTTGTTTTTTACCTTATTAGCCAAGGTGGTTTTACCTATCTAATGAACCGCTACGACCCACCAGTCAAAACTATCTATGATGACATTACCATTGCCGGTGAAGGTGATAGCGATACGATTGACCAGGTTAGTAAAACGTTGAACAGCGTCGGTAGTGACGAAGTATTCGATTTCTTGATTATGCAAGCCGATAAACTTGGAGCGAGTGACATTCACATAGAGAACCAACGTAACGGCATTCGTATTCGTATGCGTATCGATGGAACACTTCACCCGGTAGCAACGCTCGACTCTGACCGATACCGTGTTATTCTTGGCGCCCTCGCTTCAAGGGCTAACATTTCAACCGCTTCGAATGAACCGCAATCGGGCCACATGCAAAAAGAAATTACAAACGATGACGAAACACACCTACTCAACATGCGTATTGAAGTAGTGCCAACAATGTATGGCCAAGACGCCGTAATTCGTTTGTTTAACTACGACGAATCAATGCTTAACCTGGACCGCTTAGGGATTTCTGGCGAAGAACGAAAAGAAATCGATGAAATTATCAGCCACCCCCGCGGCATGGTATTGATGGTTGGGCCAACCGGAAGCGGTAAATCAACCACGTTGTACAGCATGATTAGCGCCCTTAATTCAACCGACCGAAAAATTATTACCCTGGAAGACCCAATTGAATATGGCATTTCAGGCGTATCGCAAATACCGGTCGATACGACTAATGGCCAAAACTTTGCCGATCACTTGCGTTCGGTGCTTCGCTTAGACCCGGACGTAGTAATGGTAGGTGAGATTCGCGATGCAGACACTGCCAAGACGGCTATTCAGGCTTCAATCACCGGACACCTGGTGCTTTCAACCTTCCACGCCAACAATACATCAGCTGCCTTTAGCCGGATGGTTGATTTAATTGGTGTAAACCCAATTTTTAGTACCGCCATCCGCCTAGTAATTGCCCAACGGTTGGTGCGCCGGCTTGATGAAGTGACAAAGGAAGCGTACGAACCCGATGAAGTAATCAAGCAATGGGTTAGGGATGCTTTAAAAGACCTGCCGTCACACGTCGAAAAACCAAACCTAGACAATTTCCAATTATGGCGACCAGTTGTCAGTGAAAGTTCTCCGTTTGGCTACTCAGGACGAATGGTTGTTATGGAGCAGATGGTGGTTGGCGAAGGGGTTCAAAAATTCCTTCGCGGTGATGTAGCTGATGCGAACGCTAACTTCATTGAAAAGGCTGCCCGTGCCGATGGAATGGTGACATTACTCGAGCATGGAGTTCTAGCAGCCCTTCGTGGCGACACGACTTTAGAAGAAATAAATCGCGTCATTTAGCCTTATTTTTACTTCATAAAGATTTTTACTCTTTAGGGCTTTCAAAAACAGAGAAGAACTGTTATAATAAACCACTGATTGTATATAAAGTTTAAGCAACGCGTAAGAGAATAGAGAGACGAGACAACAATGAGTTTTGAACTAATCCAAAAAGTGAACGCTGAACAACGCAAAGCTGCGGTTGTTGACGTTAAAAGCGGTGACACAGTACGTGTTCACCAAAAAATTAAAGAAGGTGCTAAAGAACGTATTCAGATTTTTGAAGGCGTTGTTATTCGTGTTGACCGTAAGGCTTCACACACTGCTCGTATTACTGTTCGTAAAATCGCCAGTGGTGTTGGTGTAGAAAAAAGCTTCCTTATTCACAGCCCATTGGTTGAGAAGATTGAAGTGACTCGTCGTTCTAAAGTACGCCGTAACTACCTTTCATTCCTACGTGAACGAAGTGGTAAAAGCGCTCGCCTTAAGAGTGTTAACTTTGACCGTGAAGCAGTTAATAGCGTTGTTGATGCCCACGCTGAAGCTGAAATTGCTCGTTTGAAAGAAGAAGCACACGTTGCTGCTGAAGTAAAAGCGACTGAAGAAGCTGGTGCAGATGCTGAACTAGCTGCTAAGCAAGCTGAAGTTGAAGCTCGTCACGAACAAGCGTAAACAACTCGTTTTGCTTAAAATCGTCTAGATTATAAACGCTCTTTGAAAAAGGGGCGTTTATTTTATAGCTAGTTAATGTTTGCTAGGTATACTAAAGGGTATGATACTTGGGATAGATGAAGTTGGGCGTGGGCCATGGGCTGGGCCGTTGGTAGTTGGAGCAGTTGTATTGGGCGACGCCGCTATTGAGGGTTTGACCGATAGTAAAAAGTTGTCAGCCAAGCGGCGTGACCAACTTGATGTTTTAATTCGTGAACAAGCAGCTGGTTGGGGGTTAGGCTGGGTGCATGCCGACGAACTGGACCAACTTGGTTTAGCTGAATCGCTGCGTGTAGCAACTATTAGGGCAGTTGAAGCGGTTCATACGCCATACAATGAAATTATTATTGATGGTACTATTAACTTTTTAAAGGAAACGTCAAAAGGTAAGTATGTAACGACACTTGCCAAAGCTGACCTACTTGTTCCAAGCGTCTCTGCGGCGTCTATTATTGCCAAAGTGGCTCGTGATGCCTTTATGGCCGAACAAGTCGTTCAGTACCCTGAGTATGGCTTTGAGAAGCATGTTGGCTACGGCACGGCGTTTCATCGAAAGGCTATTGATGCATTTGGTATAACACCCCTCCACCGACGGTCTTTTGCGCCGATCGCTAAGATAGTAAATGCCGAAGTTGTGCCCATGAAAAAAAGAACTGCTGATATAACCACAAAACAAATAGGCGATAAGGGTGAAACACAGGCCGCACACTTCCTCGAAACCCAAGGGCACGCTATTGTTGAACGTAATTGGAAAACGAAGTGGTGTGAAATCGATATCATCTCACAATTTGCTGACACCACTTATTTTGTAGAAGTGAAATACCGCCAGAATGCCACGGCAGGCGATGGCTTTGCAGCAATAACTAACACAAAGTTACGACAAATGAATTTTGCAGCCGAGTATTACCATGCAACACATCCAAATTCAGCCGAAAACCAAAGGTTGGCTGTGGTTTCAATTACCGGTGAAAAGCTAGAATATTTAGAGCTCGAGTAGTGCTTGCTGCACTTTGTCGGAATCGCGTTTCATTAATTCAACACGGCCTTCAAGTTCTGTAATACCCATATTGATGTTTCGTTTAAGGCTTACATCGCTAAGGAGTGGAGTAAAAAAGTCACGGTATTGTTGTAATTGTTCTTCGGTTACTAAGCCGCTGGCAATGTAACGGGGGAACATATCAAAGTGTGAGTCGCCACTGAACTTCTCATCGAGCCATTTCCATTCGTCCTGAACCCATTGCCACATAAAGTCGCGACCGTAGCGGTTGCGAATTAACCAAGCTAGCCAGTGGGTAAAGTCTTGCGGGCGAATTACTGTAGAATCTTTAATAACTGTCGAGAAACGTTTTATGTCTTCTAGTTTATCGGTTCCCGTAAGCGCCGAGGCGATATCGTCCCGAAGTTCACTGTTTGTAACTTTTACGTATTCATTTAGAAGTGTATCAACAACTGAAGTGTCTTTAGCTTCGCGAACGGCATTCGCTAAAATACCTACACGAAGTTCGGTATCAAGTTTCTTGTCAGCCCGGTTCGCATATAGTTCATTGGCTGTTGCAATAACCTCAGGGTTTTTGCTATACAGCGCCAGACTAATAATGAGCGGTCGAAGTTTAGTATCGTTTTCGGGTTCACCTTCTTTGAATTCCCAGCCAAGTCGTTGGTATTGGGCTTTTGACACCTCGCCAGCTAATTGACGGAGCTTTAATTCAGCTGCTTCGTTTGTTTCAACAAAACGTTTCATCTCACCAATCGCTAAACCAATAATTCCCCAAACTGATTCTTCGGTTTCGTTGGCATAACGCTTAATAAGCGGAATTAGCGCAGCGGTTGGAATGATACCGGCTTGGGCTAGTAGTGTTTGCTCATGGAGCAGTTTAAGGCGGTCAATTGTTGGCATTGTTTCGATGGTATCAAGAATACGTGTCATTAATGTTTCATCGTAGTGGGTAATGAAGTGAGCCGTACCACTTTTATTAAAAGTCAACGCGTCACTGCCGGCGTGTTCAAATTCAATTGTGGCGCTTTCCATAATTTCAATCGCATTTGGGTCGGAGCTATGAAGGGGAATCGGCCAGAGTTTGTCCGAAGGCTGGTGTGGGCCAATAAAGAATTGCTCTTGGGTAAGCGTGACGGTTGAACCGTTTAAATTAGCATGAACGACAGGGTATCCGGATTGTGTCATCCAGGCATTCATGAAGCTTGATACATCGGTACCAGAGGCTTCGCCCAGCGCTTGCCATAAATCTTGAGCACCAGTATTTTGGTATTGGTGCTTTTCAAAATACAGTTTAAGGCCGGCACGAAGGTTGTTGTTACCAAGGTGTGCTTGCAACATACGAAGTAAACGTCCACCCTTGGCGTAGACAATCGAAGGGTCAAACACACTATTAATTTCGTCCGGGTGATTGACGGCTGTTTGAATAGCTTGCACACCGTCAAGTGCGTCGCGGCGTAGTGCACTTAGTACCGAGCTACTCGCGTGTTCTAGCCAGACGTTCCAGTCGGGTTCGAGGGCATCGATAGCAACGAATTCCATCATTTCGGCAAAGCTTTCATTTAGCCATAGATCGTTCCACCATTCCATCGTAACGAGGTTACCGAACCATTGGTGGCTTAGCTCGTGGGCAATAACTAACGCAACATACTCTTTGGTGGCAATTGAAGTGTTCTCTGGGTCGACTAATAAAGCAATTTCACGGTAAGTAATAAGGCCCCAGTTTTCCATAGCACCAGCTGAGAAGTCGGGTAGGGCAACGTGGTCTGATTTTGGAAGTGGGTAAGGTACGCCAAAGAAGTCATCGAAGAAGTCGATAGTGCGAGTAGCGATATCGAGTGCGAAATCCAGGTTGTTGTGCTCATGGGCTAAGGTTGCCCAAATATTAATTTCAACACCACTTTTGGTTTTAGCGGTTTTCTTTTGCAAATCACCAACAACCCAGGCAAGTAGGTAAGAACTCATCCGAGGGGTTGTTTCGAAAGCGGTAACCAGCTGGTTGTCTTCGCTTCGTTGCCATTTTACGGGCATGTTACCAAGAACAGTCACGTTTTGCTCGGTAGTCAAAGTAAGGTCGAAGGTAGCTTTGGCTGACGGTTCGTCAATTACTGGGAAAGCTTGGCGAGCATAGTGGCTTTCGAATTGGGTAGCGAGCAGTTCTTGCTTCACGCCATTTACTTCGTAGTATCCAGGGTAGATACCGTTCATATTGTCGGTAATAGTACCGTTGAAGGTAATGACAAAAACATGCTTACCTTCAGAAATATCTCCATGGTTGATAACCAGCTCGTCGTCCGGTGCATACGTAAAGGCTGCTTCTTTACCATCAACCAGCGCAGAAGTAACAACAAGGTCCTTAGCGTGGAAGCGAACTTCGGTTACATTTGGTTGAACGGTACCATTAATAGTGACGGTACCACTGAATGTTCGGCCAGCTCGGTCGAGGTTAATTGATAGGTCATAGTGCTCTGGAATGAATAAGTCGATAAGTCTAGATACAATTTGCATTACCTTATTGTATCAAAATTAAGAATTACCATGCCATAGTAATAGTATGAGACGAAGACGCGCTACACTTATTTTTATAGGGGCATCCATTTTATTGGCGCTCCTTGCTGGTGCGATGCCGAAAATAATTGAGGATAGTCCGCCGCTTGATATCCAATTCCCATGGCAGCAAACTACCAATACTGCACCCGCACCGGCCGGTTCAGCCCTTGAAGTACTTAATACCTTGGAAGTAAAAGGCCGTGCGCCTAAAACTGGTTATTCACGAGCGCAATTTGGTTCTGGATGGGCGACAGTGAATGGGTGTAGTACCCGCGATATTATTATGTACCGCGATTTGATTAACGTGACGTTGTCTGATGAATGTACCGTTGCCTCGGGGCTTTTAAACGACACTTATACCGGACAGCCGATCGAATATAGCAAATCAAGTCCAAGTGTCATTCAAATTGACCATGTCATAGCCTTGTCTGATGCTTGGCAAACAGGCGCACAGCAATTATCTGCAGAAACACGGGAACAACTCGCCAATGACCCACTTGAATTGATTGCCGTATCTGGTAAACAGAACCAAATAAAAAGTGATGCCAACGCCGCTACATGGTTGCCGCCCAACAAACCGTTTAGGTGTGAATACATAGCCCGACAAATTGCCGTTAAGCAAAAATATAAGCTTTGGGTGATACCGGCTGAACAAGAGGCCATGCGGACGGTATTGAATAGTTGCCCGGCCCAGACGTTGCCAATATTGTAGGATACCGTAAAGGGTGCTATAATGAAGGTAGTACATTTATTCCGGCCGGCAGGTCGGATTTTTTCATAAAGAAAGGAAATTATTATGGATGAATTTAACATTAAACAGGTAACCCTTGCTGTGCGAACTATCGCCGACGAGAAGAACCTTCCCGAGGAAGTTGTCCTCGAAGTTATCGAACAAGCGATTGCTGCTGCATGGCGCCGAGATAACGGTGAACGTGACCAAGAAGTCCGTGCTGTTCTAAACTCAAACGACGGTACTGCTGTTGTATTTGTCGGCCGCGAAGTAGTTGAAGTAGTCGGTAGCGATGCACACGAAATTAGCCTCGAAGAAGCTAAAAAAGAAAAACCAGATGCTGAACTTGGTGACATCATCGAAAACTCACACGAAGTAACTACCTTTGGTCGTGTTGCGGCTCAAACTGCTAAGCAGGTTGTATTGCAACGCCTTCGTGAAGCAGAACGTGAAGTTGTGCTTGCTGAATACGAAGACAAAATTGGTACTGTTGTTAACGGTACTGTGCAACGGGTTGAACCACGTGTTGTTCGTGTTGAAATTGGTAAAGCGAATGGTATTATTCCACAAAGCGAACAAATTCAAGGCGAATTCTACAGCGTTGGTAGCCGTATTAAAGTATTCATTAAAGATATCGAACGCGAAAACCGTGGTCCACAGCTTATTCTTAGCCGTGGTAACGAACAATTCGTTGAATACCTTTTCCGCCAAGAAGTTCCTGAACTTGAAACTGGTGCAGTAGAAATTAAAGCCATCGCTCGTGAAGCTGGTCGTCGCACAAAACTTGCGGTTGCAAGTACTGTACCTGGCGTTGACCCAGTTGGTACCTTCGTTGGTGGCCACGGTACCCGTGTGCAAGCGGTTATGAACGAAATTGGTGACCAGGAAAAAATCGACATCGTTACTTTCGATGCCGAACCTGAACAATTCATCAAGAACGCACTAAGCCCAGCTGAAGTAAGTAAAGTTGAAATCAACGAAGCTGACAAGCGTGCCCGTGTATTTGTAAACGAAGACCAACAATCAATCGCGATTGGTCGTGGTGGTCAAAATGTTCGCCTTGCAAGTCGCCTTACAGGTTACGAACTCGACATCGAACAAGCCGTTGCTGCAAAGCCAGTAGAGAAGTCTAAGAAGAATATCGAAGATAGCCTTCTTGATGCTGTTGAAGAGAACACGGACGAAGCTGAACAAGCGTAGTACGAGATCCTACTCAATAATTTAGCAAAAAAATGAGACTCAGATGTGGGTCTCATTTTAAATTAAATAGTACCCAATTTACTCTCGTGCTCTTAGCCATTCCCAAGTATCAGCAGGGAGCCAACCTTGTCTTGGCTTTTGAACTCTTATGATAAACCAGTGATCATTCGAGTCTGTGACTGCCTTCATGCGGTCACTCCAAATTTCGGTTGAATCGTTGGTTTCAATAAACCATTGTGAATAAAGCGGCTTCCTTTTAGAAATTGCATATTTGTCGATCATATTTTTTACGTCAGCATAAGCCGATGGGCGTTCATAACCGTTTAAGTCGTAGCTTAGTAGTATAACCATACTAGCACTCTGGAAGCGACAATAAATTGTCTGAATACTTGCCGTTGGTAATAGTTTGAAGGTAGCGAGTTCCATGCTCGTTCTCTCGTACTCCGCAATAAGCTTTGTTAACTCCGTCGCTCACATAAGCAACAACACCACCATCAACCCAATCGACTACTACTTTGCGTTCGCTGATTGTAGAGATAGCTTTACCGTCCTCAATCCAGCGGTAATGGCTGATGGCTGTATGTGAGTTACTTAAACCTCCCGGCTTGCGGATTCCTGTAATGCGAATTGCCATAATATATGTTCCTATTCTTTCTGTCGTTAAATACCTAATCGACTTATTAATTGTAATTATTAGTTTATCAAAATGATAAACACTTGGCAAGCTTTTTTGTGCATGTTAATATAACAGAATGATAAATGAAGATAAAAACGTTCCAAAAAGCATAGGTGCACGTATTAAAGCTGCCCGAGAAAATGAATTATTAACCCAATCAGAACTTGCAAAACTTTTGGGTTATACTTCACCAACCGCTATATCTCTCATTGAGGCGGATGAAAGAAGTGTAAAGGTTGAGACATTACAGAAAATTGCGCAAGTTTTACATCAAGAGGTTAATTATCTCGCCACTGGCGAATCGGACACTACTACTGTGAAAACAGCGCTTCGTGCTGACTCTAGTTTTAATTCAGCCGATATTACAAAAATAGAATCGTTCATTGATTACTTAATGGATCAAAAGAAAAAGGATGCAAGAGGATCTAGATAAAAATAAGGCCAATCTTGCTGGTGCTCGCCATGCTGCACTTGGCTTGTCTAAAAAAATAGGTAAGTTATCGTATCCTATTACACTCAATTCTTTGGTAGAGGTGGTGAAACACGAATTTAATATCGTTGTCGCGCCTGCTCCAAAGGGAGCATTCAGCGGTAAGGGCGATGCCTTATCTCAAATAAGGGGGGATATAGTCTTTATTATTTATGATGACGAGAAATCGATTGTCCGGAAGAGATTCTCGGTCGCACATGAGCTCGGTCATTTATATCTAGGCCACTTGCACGGTAATTCTAGTAGTGACTTGAATACGGATAACTTTGATGAAAAAGAGGCTAACGCTTTTGCGGCTCAACTATTAATGCCTCCGATTCAGCTAAGGCAAGATATAAAGTTAGGTCTAAAGGATGCAGACAAGCTGGCGGCAAAGTACAATGTTAGCATTGATGCTATGTGGTGGCAGTTAAGTAGTACTGGTTTAATTAACTTAATGTATTGAAAAATAAATTAGCACTCACTTGCATGGAGTGCTAATTTTTACTATACTAGATATATGAAAGTAACGTTACTCGAAAGTAGTACTTGGCTTTTCACTATGGAGGATAGATAATAGATATATGTCTGATGACTTTGCAGATTTCATCTCTCACTTAACCGACAACGCTCGGACTAGCCTTCACCATGCAACAATGATTGCACAGGGATATGGTAGTCCATACGTTGGAACAGAACACCTTTTACTTGGAGTAATGGCTCAGGGTGCTTCGGTTGGTGCAAAAATTCTAGCTGATGCTGGAGTAACACTTGATAAAGCGCAGTCAGCGTTAAGCGCTGTGCCAATTAGTAATAATTTTACCGCTGGTATTATGACCAAAAACCTTAGCGAAACTGCTAAGCTAACATTAAAAATGAGCTGGGACGTTGCACAGGAATTCCGTCAGGATTTTCTAGGTACTGAACACATTCTGTACAGCATTCTTTCACAAAAGAATGCCCGCGCGACTGTTTTGCTTCGTGACATGAATGTCGATACAAGTGAAATTTTATCGGAGCTTGAAGATTACCTCGACCGTAACAGCGAAAATGCCAACGGTATTGAAGAAATTGAAAAGCCTCGCAAGCAAGCTGGCCAAAAAGGCGCACTTGGTTTGTATGGTACCGATTTAACAGCTCGGGCTAAAGCTGGCGAACTTGACCCAGTGATTGGCCGTGACGAGCAAGAAGACCGTATGGTCACTATTTTGAGCCGTCGCACAAAGAACAACCCAGTCCTTATTGGTGAACCGGGTGTCGGTAAAACCGCGATCGTGGAAGGCCTCGCCCAGCGCATTGCCAGCGAAGATGTCCCAGAGCACTTACTTGATAAGCGCATTATTCAACTTGACCTTGCGGGTATGATTGCCGGTACGAAGTATCGTGGTGAATTTGAAGAGCGCTTAAAGAAAGTGATGTCTGAGCTGCAAGAGCAAAAGAACGTCATCGTATTTATTGATGAGCTCCACTTACTAGTTGGTGCTGGTGCTGCCGAAGGCGCACTCGACGCTGCTAATATGCTTAAACCCGCGTTGGCACGTGGCGAAGTGCGCTTAATTGGTGCAACGACACTTGAGGAATACCGCAAGCACATCGAAAAAGATACTGCCCTTGAGCGACGTTTGCAATCAATTGTAGTGCCAGAACCTTCACTGAAAGATACTATCGCTATTTTGAAGGGTCTCCGTACCTATTACGAAAAGCACCACGGTGTCAGTATTAGCGACGACGTTATTGAAGATGCTGTCTACATGGCTGACCGCTACGTGAGCGAACGTTTCATGCCCGACAAGGCAATTGATGTAATTGATGAAGCTGCCGCTAAGGTACGCGTTAAAACAGGCCACAAGCCAAGTAAAGTCCGCGATTACGTAAAGCAACTTAAAAACCTCAATGAAAAAATGGAAGAGGCGGTAACTGCTGAAGACTACGAACGAGCAGCGCTCTACAAGACTCGAATTAGCCAGTTAACTGAAAAACTCGATGAATCACGGGCTGAATATGAAAAGAAGACACCAGTTGTCTTGAATGATGAAGATATCGCCCAAGCAATTGCCCACATGACCGGTATTCCTGTAAAGCGAGTTCAAAAATCCGAAGCGAAATTGCTTCGTAACTTAGAATCCCACCTAGAGAAATACCTTATCGGCCAAACCGAAGCGGTCGAGAAAGTATCTCGGGCTATTCGTCGTAGTCGAAGTGGTGTTGCGAGTAGCAAACGTCCTATTGGTTCATTCGTATTTATGGGTCCAACTGGTGTTGGTAAGACCGAGCTTGCCCGCGTGCTTGCCCGCGAAGTATTCGGCAGTGAAGATTCACTCATTAAAATTGACATGAGCGAATTTAGTGAACGCCACTCTACCAGTCGCCTAGTTGGTGCACCAGCAGGATACGTAGGGTATGAAGATGGTGGCCAGTTAACTGACAAGATTCGTCGTCAACCATATAGCGTTGTACTTTTCGATGAAATTGAAAAGGCAAATAGTGAAGTATTCCACATGCTCCTACAAATTTTGGAAGATGGTAAGCTTACCGATGCCAAAGGCCGTTCAGTCGACTTCTCAAACGCGGTCATCATCCTTACAAGTAACTTAGGCGCACAACAGATGATGAAAGAATCAAGCCTTGGGTTTAGGGTTTCGACTAAAAAGGAAGAGACACACCTTGATGAACTGCACACTGAAAATGCTGTAGCTGCGCAAAAAGAACTCGAGAAGTTTATGCGCCCTGAGTTAATTAACCGTTTTGATGCAATTGTTACCTTTAGGGCATTAACACCAAAGCAGATTAGTAAAATTTTCGAAAACCTTTTGAATGAATTGCAAGACCGTTTGGTCCGTAAGGGTATCCACCTAGTGGTTGCGCCAGCTGCGAAGAAGCTCATTATCAAAGAAGGCTACGATGAAAAGTTTGGTGCTCGTCCGCTTCGCCGGGCTATGCAAGATTTGTTAGAACACAAAATTGCTGATGGAATCCTTTCAGGAGAATATGAGAAGGGTACTGTATTGAAAGTTACCGCCCAAAAGGGTAAATTAGTAATACATGTCGACATCGAAAACTAACCGCCTACGAACCGGCATTGCCTTTAGCTTGAGTATTCTTGTTATTGGCTTTGCCGGTTGGTTGTTTTTAAACCGCCAGCTTGTACTTGACCAACTTTCAGTCTGGAACTACCAACCTTCTGCTTCAATTGTGAGCCTTGAAGAGAAGGTTAAGTTTACCGATAAAGGCCAATTTACTTTCTATGCCACTAAGCCCGTACTAGCCGATTCAAGTGAGTTCAATGGTAGCTGCCCACGGCAAGAAGCCGGCAGCCCGATTTTAGGTTGTTATACAACCGCCGATCGTATTTTCGTATTTAATGTTGCTAACCAACAGCTTGATGGCATGAAAGAAGTAACTGCAGCTCACGAAATGTTGCATGCCGCTTGGTATCGAAAGAGCGCAGCGGAGCAGTCACGCTTGGGTACGTTACTTACAGCGGCTTATGAAAAGAGCGCTAGCCCCGAATTGAAAGAACGCATGGCTTATTACCAGCGGACGGAGCCTGAAGCGATAACTAATGAACTTCATTCTATTTTAGGAACCGAAGTCGGCAACCTCGGTACTGAATTAGAAGATTACTACAAACAATATTTTGAGGACAGGCAAATTATCCTCGACTTACATGCTAAATATAACGACGTATACCAAGGTTTATATGACCGAGCTGATACGTTATATATGCAGATGCAAACATTATCTAAAAGCATTGATACCCGTAGTGAAGCCTATAGTACCGAAGTAACAAAGCTGAGTAGTGACATTTCAAGCTTTAATTCTCGGGCAAACAGCGGCGACTTCGACTCAATGGGACAATTTAACCGCGAGAAAGCGGCGCTTGTCAGTCGCTCAAATCGTTTAGATACGGAACGTTCAGCAATTTATGTTGATATCGATGCCTACAACAAAATGTATAAAGAATATGAAGTAATTGCATCGCAAATTGAACTTTTGAATAACAGCGTCGATAGCTTTAAATCGCTTGGGGAAGCACCTACCGTTTAGGAGCGGATTACTTATGGCGAAATCTAAATCACAATTCGTATGTCAAAACTGTGGAGCAGTGTATGGCAAATGGGCTGGCCGCTGCGAAAACTGTGGCGAGTGGAACACATTAGTTGAACAGATGTCTTCGGTTGCACAATCGAGTGTTGCCAAAGCTGGCAATAGCGGCAAAAAACTCACTGTTCAGTCTATCTCGCAGATTAGCAACACTGCCGACGCATCGCGTATTAGTACTGGCGTTGAGGATTTAGATATTGTTTTGGGTGGTGGTATTGTGCCTGGTTCAGTTACTTTACTCGCTGGCCAACCTGGTATCGGTAAAAGTACATTGTTACTTCAGGTTACAGCTAATATTTCGGCTCATAACTCAGTACTGTATGTTAGTGGTGAGGAATCAGCCAGCCAAGTCGCATTACGGGCTGGCCGGTTAGGCGCTGATAAACATGATAACCTGAGCTTTGCTTCTTCAACCAGTGCAAATGATATTGCAGCAACCATCGCGAACGATGGCTATTCGTTAGTGGTGGTTGATTCAATTCAAACTATGTCACTTGATGAAATGACCAGCGCCCCAGGAACGGTCAGCCAAATTACGAACAGTAGTAATGTGCTTATTAGGGCTGCAAAGGCGGCAGGTTCGGCAGTTATTCTTGTTGGTCACGTTACCAAAGAGGGAAGTATTGCTGGTCCGAAAGTCCTCGAGCACCTTGTTGACGTGGTATTACAGTTTGAAGGTGATCGTTACGGTGGCTTTAAAGTTGTCCGAGCAGCTAAAAACCGTTTTGGTTCAACCAGCGAAGCGGCTATTTTTGAAATGTACGAACAAGGGTTGCGTGTTGTTGAAAACCCGTCTGCCACGCTGCTTGCTGAACGTCAATCAGCTGACGGTTCAGTGGTTCTAGCGACACTTGAAGGCACTCGACCACTGCTAGTAGAGATACAAGCTCTTGTAAACCCGACTAATTTCGGGTATCCTAAGCGTACTGCTAGCGGGTTCGATTTAAATCGGCTCAACCTACTTGTCGCGGTGCTCGAACGACGCACTAAACTGAATTTATCCGATAAAGATATCTATATCAACGTAGTAGGAGGCCTAAAGTTAGGTGACCAGGCAGCAGACCTCGCGGTGTGTATGGCAATTGCCAGCGCTGCAGCCGGGCGACAAATCGATGAAGATATTGTCGTGTTTGGTGAGGTAGGGCTCGGTGGTGAAATTCGTTCCGTCGTAGGCGTTGAAAAACGAATAGCCGAAGCCAAAAAGCTTGGATTTAAACGGGCAATAGCCCCTAAATCAGCTCATAAAACAGCATTTATTACTCCGGTAAGCGATTTGCGTACAGCGCTGATTGATTACCTACAAAAATAAGGAACACATGGACATACTTATTATCGTGCTGCTATTTGTTATAGCAGCCGAAGCAACATACTTAACCTATACTAACTTTCAAAAACATGGCCGAACCAGCCAATCACCAATTTTTGTTGATACTTCAGTATTGATTGACGGGCGAATTGTCGCCATTGCGCAATCGGGCTTTATGTCACGAACACTGTATATTCCTCGCAGTGTTGTTGGCGAACTACAATTCTTAGCCGATAACGCTGACAGCGAAAAACGAACTCGTGCTCGCCACGGCCTTGATATCATCAATGAACTTCAAGCGCTTACAACTGTTGATACTAAAATTTTTCAAGACGGCACACGTGCTAAAGATGGCGTTGATAACCGTTTGTTAGAACTAGCCAAAAAGCACAATGGCTCAATTTGTACTATCGATTACAACCTTAATAAAGTTGCAGTTGTTGAAGGTATTGCCGTGCTTAACGTTAACGACCTCGCGAAGACCCTTCGGATGGCCTACCTACCAGGTGAGCGAACTATCATTGAAATTACCCAAAAGGGGAATGACTCACACCAAGGTGTTGGGCATTTATCTGATGGAACTATGGTTGTTATTGAACAAGGTGGCCAACTTGTCGGTAAATCAATTGAGATTGAATTTATTCGTAGCTTACAAACAGCTGCCGGCAAGATGATGTTTGCAAAGCTCGTTAATGCACCTGAGAAAAAAACAGGACGTAATGTTGCTGCACCTAAGCCCCTCGGAACGAAGCCACTTGCGAAAACAGTTCGTCAACCACGTCAGCCTCGTGAACAAGCTCAAAAGCCCGTAGGACAACCCCAGGAACAACAAGGCCAAGTTGATACTCCTCAATATGATTCAGCGCCTAAGGCTGCTCGTGCGCCCCAGCAACGACAGTCGACTCCTCGACAGAACAATAGCCAACAACAGCCTCGCAAGCAATATAACCGCCGTCGTAGCCCAGAAGATAGTTTGATGGAACTACTCGGTAGCGATACTGACCAAAAGTAAATAACTACTTATATATTAAAAACCTCCGAGCTTGTGACTCGGAGGTTTTTAAGTTGATTATCCGGTATGATTACTGGCTAGCGGTTCCAGTGTAGTAGGCAGAGTCTGTAACGGTGACAGTCACTGGGCCACCACTGTACGGTGCGTCGTAGAAAGCACCCCTATTCGTGAACGTCAGTGCTGCACCGCCAGCTGTCCCTGTTACGGTGATGCCTGAGGCTCCAAAGGTACCAGGGGTAACCGAAACTCTAATAGTCGGTGGACCACCCGGTAGGAAAGATATAGTTGGTGGTACATCGCCACACTTATGCATATCATCATCCTTCGTCGCATCGTAGCCTTCTGTATTGAAGAACGTATCTTTCTTAGTTACAGGGTCGGTGTATTTAATAACCGAAACTTCGATGCGTGCACCGGCTGGGGTACAATCGGTGGCTTTTTTCTTCGATAGTTTATCAAAGATAATTTTCGCATTCGATTGACCTTGGGTCTTGTTCCACCAAGCAGGGTAAACTTCTTTGCCATCTTTTTGAATGCCAGCAGGGGCTGCAAACCAGTCACCAGATTTCCATTTGCCTTCTTTGGCGTACACTTCCTTGTGGGCGAATTCCATTACCTTAGCAATAATTGGGCTACCAAGCGATGAGGTACCTTTTCTAAGGATAGTCGTATCAGGGTTACCAAGCCATACTCCCATAGTAAGCGCCGGGCTGTAACTCATCATCCAAAGGTCCTTTGCGTTTCCACCCTTGTCGGATGTACCTGTCTTGGTTGCTGTTTGGACACCTGGGATATTTTTAGCAGCATAGTTACCAAGTGAAGCACTGGCATTTTTATCGGTAAGAATATCGGTCACTACATAGGCTGCCTGCGGGTCAATAACTTTTTCACCCTCAACGTCTGCCCATTTTTTAAGTACTTCGTTAGAACTATTCTTTACTTCAAGCACGCTAGATTGTGGCTTATAGACACCACCGCGAGCCAGTGAAGCATAGGCGTTTACAAGGTCAACTTGTTCGACACCACAACCACCAATCGCTGAGGCCAGTTGGGCGCCACGGTCGTCACCAATAGTACAGTAACTTTTCGCACCGAGTTTATGGATGGTATCGAGGGTTGGCTGGACACCTGATACGAACATCGCCTTCACTGCTGGCACGTTACGTGACGTTGCTAAACTGGTACGGATAGTCACGTTGCCTTTATATGTACGGTCGGCGTTTTGCAGGTTAGCACCATAAATACCATCGATTGGTTCATCAACTAGTACACTACCGCTACCGTAGTTAGGTGCGCCGGTTGGCTTTTGTTCAAACAGTTCAGAGTACACTAATGGCTTGACTGATGAACCAGGTTGAATGTAGGCAGTAGCGGCGTTGTCTTGGCCATACCCTTCATAATTAAAGTCGCGGCTTCCAACCAAGGCGACGATTTGTCCTGTTTGGGAATCTTCAACTGTTGCGGCGCCATTTGTAAAGCCGGCAATAGCTGGAGTAGATGAATTGAACATGTCGGTCATTGATTCTTCGAGTTTTTCTTGAATACGTAGGTCAAGTGTTGTTTTAACATTTAAACCACCGCGACCAACTGTTGCTTTACCGAGTTCTTTTTCAAGTTGTGAACGAACCATCTGGACAAAGTGAGGCGCCTTAATATCGGTGTATTGATTCTTTTGAGCAATCAAGCTGTCGAGGATAGGCACTTTAACCGCTTCGTCATATTGAACCTGAGTTATGTAACCAACTTCTTTCATAGCATTGAGCACGAGGTGTTGGCGGTTGATCAGCGCTTCATGACCGCTAACTTGGTAAGGGTCATATACCGATGGGTTTTGTGGAATAGCAGCAAGTAGGGATGCTTCGGCAAGGGAAAGGTCTTTAGCTGGCTTACCGAAGTATGCTTGAGCACCAGATTCGGCACCGTTACGAGGGCCACCATACGGCGATTCATTTAAGTACAAAGTAAGAATTTGGTCTTTGTCATACATTCGTTCAATTTCAATAGCTAAAATAAGCTCTTTAATTTTACGAGGGATACCGCCAAAGCCGCGATCTGATGATTCATCAGAAAAGAACACTTGTTTTACTAATTGTTGCGTAAGAGTTGAACCACCTTGTACTTGGCCACCCGTGAAGTTATTAAAGGTAGCGCGAGCCGTACCAGACACACTCACACCGCTGTGGGTGAAGAAGTCACGGTCTTCAATAGCTACCGTAGCCTTTTTGAGGTTATCTGAAAGTTCATCGCTTTTAACGACTAATTTATAGTTTCCACCACCTTTGTCTTCCCATAGTAGGCGACCATTACGGTCTGTGTAAGTAGTAACGGTCGATTGAACGCGCTTATCAATTTCGCCTGGACGAATTTGGTCGAGGTCTTTGCGGAAGTAGGCGAATAAACCTCCAATAAAGAGCGCAAGGAGAAGGACGGCGATACCAGTAATTTTAAGGGCCATAATTGCACCTTGTTTACTGAACCAATATGCCCAAAATCGTTTCGGGTGCATACGGTATAAGAACCTCTTTACGGGGTGTTTTGGTAATGTCGCAAGATACTCGGCTTTACGCCTTGAGTGAGCGTCTTTTTTGACCTTTCGCTTCTGCGTTAAATTCGAATACACGCTTAGTGCGCGCGTCTTTTTTTTAGTACTCACAAATCCTCATTCCCATAAGCAATATCTTCATCCAGTATAGCACTAATTACTATGTGCAAAGCTAGATTCCAGCTGAGTTGTTATTACTTTTCACGGATAGACCGCTACACGCCCTTAAAAATTGCTCCTGGCTAATTTTTAAGGGGTTGCACTACGCTTTTAGTCTATCCTTTGATAAGTAATAACAACTAAGCTGGGCCCAATTCACGCAAGTTTGAAGAAGCAAGGCTAACTTTGGTATACTTACCAGAGATAAATAACAGAAAGAGATATGCATGACCTTATCCGAAGAGTTGACTTGGCGCGGCTTTGTCAACCAAATGACCTACACTGATATTACTGAGCTTGATAAGGGTCCTGTTTCTTTCTATTTTGGCGTTGACCCTAGTGCTGATAGCATGCAGGTTGGTAACTTGGCTGCAGCTATGATGGTGCGCCACTTTATTAATGCCGGACATAAAGCCTTCTTGTTAGTTGGTGGTGCAACCGGCATGATTGGTGATCCAGATGGCAAAAAGGATGAGCGTAACCTGCAAAGCTTAGAAGCGATTGCTCATAACAAAGCTGCTATCGCCGAGCAGTACAAAACTGTTTTTGCTGGGCAAGATTTTACTATTGTTGACAACTACGACTGGTTTAAAAACATTACCTTCCTCGATTTCCTTCGTGATATCGGTAAGCATGTTCCGTTAAGCCAAATGCTTGGCCGTGAATTCGTGCAATCTCGCCTCGGTGAAGATGGTTCAGGTATTAGCTACGCTGAATTTAGCTACTCACTTATACAGGGATACGACTTTCTTGACCTTTACCGAAACCATGGGGTCTCGCTACAGCTTTGTGGTGCCGACCAATGGGGTAACTCAATTGCCGGTGTTGATTTAATCCGTCGTATCGATGGTGGCGAAGCAAATGTCTACTCAATCCCACTAGTAATGAACAAAGCTACTGGTAAAAAGTTTGGTAAATCTGAAGATGGTGCTGTTTGGTTAGACGACAAGAAAACAAGTGTTTTTAAGTTCTATCAGTTCTGGTTAAACTCTGATGATGAAGGGGTGACTGAATACGCTAAAATTTACACTATGCTTTCTCAGGATGAAATTACTGAAATGCGAAACATGGTAACTGAGAACCCAGGCGCTCGACAAGCTCAAAAATGGCTTGCTCGCGAAGTAACAAAAATTGTTCATGGCGAAGAACGCACTTCAAGTGTTGAGCGGGTAACAGCGACGTTATTTGGCGGTGCTGCATTTACTGACCTCGATGATGCTGACTTAGATATTCTTGCTGGTGAAATTCGTACTGTTCAAGTTGGAACGACACTCATTGAAGCTTTGGTTGCTTCTGGAAATGCCGCCAGTAATGGCGAAGCGAAACGTCTTATTGAAGGTGGTGCGGTTTCTATGAACGGTGACAAAGCGACTGAAGATTTTATTGTCAATTCGATCGCATTACTTAAAAAAGGTAAGAACAACTTCATCCTTGTTCGCTAGAATAAGGGTATGAACTTAGCTACCTCGCTGAAAATGGTAAAAGGTATCGGTGAGAAAACCGGTGCCCAGTTTGCTGCTGCCGGTATTATGACCGTCGGTGACTTAATCACTTTCTTGCCGCGTACCTACGATGATTTTTCACACGTCACGTCAATTGCTGATATTAGTCCTGGTAAAGTAACGGTAAAAGCCACCTGCGAGAAGGTGAGTACTCGGCCGGTACGTCGGGGTATGCGGGTGACTACGGCAACATTAAGTGATGGTAGTGGTAAAATCCAGGCAGTTTGGTTTAACCAACCGTATCGTGAAAAGCAGTTAAAAGATGGTGGTGAGTTTTTCTTCTCTGGTGACTTCGAATTTAGCTATAACAAATACCAGCTAACAAACCCGAGTGCTGAAAAGGCGAGTGAAATGCCGGTTCAAACCGATCGCATTCTGCCAACCTATCGGGCGATCGCCGGTTTAAAGACTAACCTTGTTCGTAAAATTTTAAATGAACTTCGGCCGTTAATGACCATGATGCCCGAGACACTTCCTGAAAGTGTCGTGAAGTCGCAAAAACTCATTAGTTACGGCGATGCGTTATTGGGAATGCACTTTCCTGATAGTCGAGAAGACATTGAAAAAGCACGTGAGCGTTTAGGGTTTGAGGAATTATTTCAACTGCTCCTCGCGAGCCAGCTAAACCGAATTGAAAATGCTAAGTTGGATGGTTGGAAAATACCATTTGAACAGCCGATCGTTAAAACGTTTGTTGAAAACCTTCCATTTAAGCTTACGGGTGCGCAGCGTATTGCCGCCTGGGATATATTGCAAGATTTTGAGAAGGAAACGCCAATGAACCGCCTGCTTCAAGGCGATGTTGGTTCGGGTAAGACGGTCGTGGCAGGCTTGGCTGCTCGTCAGGCTGCGCATGAAGGGTTTCAAACGGCGGTTATGGCACCAACCGAAATTCTCGCTAATCAGCATGCCGCTACGCTCGATAAATTGCTATCGCCATTTAATGTTACCGTCGGGCTTTTGACGGGAAGTGTTAAAGGCAAAGCTCGTGAAACTTTGTACCGAGCAATTCGCGACGGTAGTGTTGACGTCGTAGTGGGAACGCAAGCAGTTATTCAAAAAACTGTGTCATTCCATAAGCTTGGTTTTATTGTGATTGATGAACAACACCGTTTTGGAGTAGCCCAACGTCAAGAATTATTAAAGAAATCTCAAAAAATGCCCCACTTACTGGCAATGACCGCCACGCCGATTCCTCGTAGCCTTGCCTTGACTGTATACGGTGAGCTTGATGTTTCGGTGCTAAATGAGCGCCCAGCTAACCGTAAACCGATTATTACTAAAATTTGGTCACCAAATAGTCGTCCACAGCTATACACATTAATAGACGAGCAAATAAAGCTTGGCCGCCAAGCATATGTTATATGTAACCTTATTGATAACAACCCTGAAAATGAATTAAAAAGCGTGCAAGCGGAATTCAAGCATTTGCAGGGCTCGGTATTTAAGCATCGTCGCATTGGGTTGCTGCACGGAAAGCTCCCCTCATCTGAAAAAGATGCTGTTATGTCGGCTTTCTCTCGAGGTGAACTAGATATCTTGGTAAGTACGACCGTAGTTGAGGTTGGTGTCGATGTTCCGAATGCTACCGTCATGTTAATTGAGGACGGTGACCGCTTTGGTTTGGCACAGCTTCACCAGCTTCGTGGTAGGGTTGGCCGTAGTGAACATCAAAGCTACTGTTATATTGTGCCAAGCGGTTCAAATGCGCCGTCGCAACGCTTGAAAGAAATCGAAAAAAGCGAAGATGGCTTTTACCTAGCCGAGGTTGACCTGAAACTTCGTGGTCCAGGCGAGATTTATGGCCGGGCGCAGCACGGGGCACTTAACCTACAGGTCGCGACCTTAGGTGACACCAAACTCATAGCTAGGGCCCAAAAAGCAGCTGCCCAGTTCGCTAAGTCGGGGGACAGTCTGGTACACTATACTCAGTTAGCACATCAAGTTGAAGTCTATCAACGGCTTACAACATTAAACTAAAAGATATATGTATTCAGGAACAACTTTCAGACATCATTCAGGCAATCTCGTCGGCGTTCACCAACGCATTGATAGGGTTGCCAAAAAACAGTTAGTGCACCACATTGGCCGGGCGCCATTTTTCCCAACTATTAAAACAATTTTACATTTTGAAGGTAAGAATGGCCCCGATGGTATCAAGAGTAAAAGCCCGTCAGTTGATGAACCGTGGCACTTTATCTCACCGGACGCTAGTTCGGACGACCCGCTTGTAAAGGTTATTGAAGACCACTTGTTTAATTTATCGGTCGCCTTAAAAAAAGAGGATGAAGTTCGGGCTGGGTTTGAAGCGGCTTGGCTTTCGCATGCCATTGTTGATGGCCTAACGCCAGCGCACCATTTTCCTCTGGCTGAAAAAATCGAAGAATTATGGGGTAAAGCCCACAGTGAGCGTGATTCAACATCTGACAAAATTATCATTAAAGGTGATGGTGCCCGGGACAGCTTAAATAAAAACTGGGAATACTGGGGCGCAAAAGGTATTTTTAGCGCACACTTGTTTTACGAAATGGGCGTGGCGTCTTCGTTGACAGTAGCGAAGTTTAACAATATTGGCATTACCGATAGCGATTTGGAGCGTATTGAAAAAGAAGGTTACACCCCGTACTTTATGGAATCTATTCAGAAGATTGACGGTATGGGTACCTATCAAGAATTTATGAAAACCGGCTGGTCGGTTCACTTGGCGAATATTTCTCGTAAACAACTCATTCCGCTTATTATGAAAAACGTCTGTTTAGCTTGGTACGCTGCCCAAAAAGGTAAAGTGTAATGAATATTCGTATTATTGCCGGTTGGCATGGCAGTCGAATTATTAAAGGTTCTGGCACACGCCGGACTCACCCAATGAGTGAGCGTATTCGTGGTGCGATCTTTAACAGTATTGGTCGTGAGATTGACGGTGCTCGTGTTCTTGATGCATTCGCCGGCAGCGGCGCGCTAGGCCTTGAAGCGATTAGCCGGGGAGCTAAGGAAGCGGTGTTTGTAGAGAAAGACCGTGTAGCGCAAAAGGTTATTGCTAAAAACATTGAATTGTTGCGTGAAGAAGACCGTGCTCACCTCAGTCGTGCAAACGTCTCAGCATGGCTCAGTACCTATGAAGGCGATGACTTTGATATCATCTTCGCAGACCCTCCATATCATGACCCTCAGTTATCCACAGCACTCGAATTATTAGGACTATTAAAACCTAATGGGCTTATGGTATTATCATATCCAGGTAAAGGTGAGGTGCCCACCGAATTAGGAGATGTTGTGGTGGACATTCGTAGTTACGGAGATGCGGCCCTAGCTTTTTACCGACGAAGAGACGCTTAGGCGTCTTTTTGTTTTGGTAAACTATTCTTATTAGCATAAACGTTATTGACCTTGGAATGACGGAGCGATACAGTAGTATCAATGCGCACACTACTTCAATACAAAAAACCTGGCTTTACAATTGTTGAACTTCTGATTGTTATTGTCATTGTCGCTATCTTGGCTTCTTTGACATTGGTTGGCTATAGTGCGGTAACTAAAAATGCTTATAACGCCCAGGTAATAGCAGGGGTTGTCCAGTACAAGGACACTATCGAAGCTTATAAAGCCTACTTTCGTAAATACCCACCTACAGCTAGAGAAACTGCCAATGAGCGAATTGCTATGGTCTGTTTAGGAGATGGATATCCATCGGATTATTGTGGAAAGATTTCTGATGTAAACACTTACGAAGACCCGAGTTTTAATACCGAATTGTCTAAAATAGGTAAGGGTGGTGCGGTTGCAATTGAAAAACTGGCCGTGAACGCAGAAACGTTTGTCGGTGCGGTTTACGGTATTGACTGGGTAGGGACTGATAAATCACCTACAAATTTTGCTCGTACTATTCAATACGCGCTTAAGGGCAAGGATGCTGATTGTAAAGTTGACGGATCTTATAGTTATGCCTTGCAAGATAGCCCACCAATGACAGCCTGTGAAATTATCCTTGAATCGGTCCCAGGCCGCTAAAGCTCGGACTCTTGTCATTCAATCGATATTGACGAAACAGCTATAAAATTTTATACTTAGTATAGTAATTGAGCATTTTCTACAGAGAATGCCAACAAATAAAGGAACCACTTGTGAAATTTTTTAAACCACGTCAGGCTAAGCCTGTCCAAAAAACTATGACCGAAAAAGACCTTGATGGCATCGACCCTCAAACGTATCACCGCCGTTGGTGGATTCTTGCGGCTATGTGTTTAACACTCCTCGGCGTTATGCTGGCTAACACCAGTATGAATATGGCGTTACCTAAAATGGCCATTGACCTGAACTTGTCACAACTGGACCTAACTTGGGTAGTAAACGGCTATACACTTGTGTTTGCCAGTCTACTATTTATTTCTGGAGCTGTCGGTGACCGTTACGGACGTAAACTTATTATGCAAATTGGCTTGGCTATCTTTGTAGCTGGTTCAGTTTACGCTGGCTTTTTAGCGCATAACGGAACCGAGCTATTAATTGCTCGAATTATTATGGGTATCGGTGGTGCGTTTGTTATGCCAACAACACTATCTATTATTAACAATACGTTCCCACGTAAAGAGCGTGCCCGAGCTGTCGCTATTTGGGGTGCGGTAGCTGGTATTGGTATGATGTTTGGTTCGATTGTCAGTGGTATTTTACTCGAACACTTTACCTGGCATTCATTGTTTTACTTCAGCGCGATTGTTGCGGTAGTAGGGTTAATTGCAAACCAATCATTAACTCACGAATCAAAAGATGAAAAAGAATCACCAGTCGACTGGGGCGGCGGTGTTCTATCGGCAGCGGCTATTTTTGGAATTGTATTTGGTATAACTGAAGCACCTTCAAAAGGGTTGACTGAACCTATTGTTCTCGCAAGTTTAATTGGCGGTTTGGTTGCGAGCATATTGTTTGTCCTATGGGAAAAGCGTTCGAAGTCACCAATGCTTGATATGAACTTGTTCAAAAATAGGGCCTTCGCGGTATCAAGCCTGACTTTGACACTCGTTTTCCTGGCTATGTCTGGTGTATTCTTCTCGATGAGCCAGTTGCTTCAGCTCATTCTTGGCTATTCTGCGTTGCAATCGTCACTACTTATGATCCCATTAATGTTACCAATGATGGCACTCGGTCCATTTATCCCAAGCATTGTTAAAAGGATTGGTGCGCGTAATGTTATCGCTATTGGCCTAACTATGACGGCTGCTGCCTTCTTGATTATGTCGACCTGGAACAAGGACATGACGTATTGGCACCTATTCGGCACGATGTTTATTATGATGGCGGGTATCTCGGCCGCAATGACACCAGGTACAAACATCCTAATGGCTTCGGTACCACGTAACCGTTCAGGAATGGGTTCGGCTATGAATGATACAACCCGTGAGCTTGGAAGCGCCTTAGGTGTGGCTGTACTTGGTGCGGTATTGAGCGCTGCTTATGAAAATGAAATTCGCGATACTGCTGCGAAGTTTGTTGGCCCAATTAAAGACGGCCTCGAGAGCTCGTTAGCCGTCGCTTTGAGGGTTGCCGATAGCCTCGGCCCAGCCGCTGCTGGTATTGAGGATGCGGCAAAAGATGCATTTATGTCAGGCTTAAGTCATGCTGCTTTAGTTGCCGCCGGCATTATCTTTACTGCCGCTATTATTGCTTTCATTGGTTTACCTAAAGAACATAAAGTGGGCGACGACACAATTTAATAATTGAAGTGTATAGTAAATTTATGGTATTAAATCGTGCTAAAGCTTGGGCTCATAAAAACAAAAGAGATTTTGCAAATAAAATGATAACTGATGCGGGCGTTGTTGAACATCCAGAACCCGCTGCTTTTTTTATGGCTGGCTTGCCCGGTGCGGGTAAGACTGAGTTTACAAAAAACCTTATAGATGATTTAAAACTACGAGCAGTCCGTATTGATATGGATGAAATCGCAGCTCACATTGATAAGTATGATCCTATGAAGGCGGATGCATTCCGTGAAGCTGCAACTGAATTATTAAACGCCGTGTTAGATAAAACGCTTCAGCGTAAGGTCGATTTCATAATGGATGGAACATTTAGAACTAACCACTCGCTAGAGAATATTCAGAGAGCAATCAAAAAAGGGTATATTGTAAAAGTTTTTTATATTTCACAAGAGCCTGAAATTGCTTGGGACTTTACCCAAGCTCGTGAAAAAGTAGAACGAAGGTCAATTGATAAATCAGGCTTTATTTCTGGATACGCTGATATTTTATCAAATATTCGTGCTCTTGATAAAACTGACTTTGGCGAAGTTACTCTTGATGTAGTAGTAAAAGACAACGCAAACAAGGTTGGTAGCTGGCACACGAATGTTTCTATAAAAGATATTGACGGTTTAGTCAATACGCGATATACTAAAGAAGAATTAGAAAGGAAACTACAATAATGAATGTAATTTCAATACTTTCCGCGAATCGACCTATTACCCTGCGAGACTTAGTAAAACCAGATCTTAATCGCCACGAAGCCCGTGCGATCAAAAATGCTCTAAAAAGAGCAAAAAAAGACCAAGATGTTATTCGAAGTAAGGCAAAACTTATTACGAAAACTGCTGAATAGTAAACACGCCTTTAAGGGCGTGTTTTTAAATAAAGTTTGGAGAAAATAAGTATTATGAGTGACATTAACCAACTCAAAATAGAGTTACAAACTATCATAGCCGATACCGGCACTCCAGCTGCTGCCCGTGCTGCCCAAATAACAGGCGATATTGCCGGCCGTTACGTTGACCTTTCGGGCTCGGACCCGAACTTTGACCAAATCAATGACATGGCCGGAAAGATAGTCGCCTCAGGAGCAACTGAAGGTGAGAACGGTGTGATGTGGAGCGAGGTGGTTCGGTTGGTACATAATATGCTCGATGCTTAGGGTGTAATCTTATTATGAAATTAACTTATTCTAAAGATGCACCGAACTACGGTGTGGTCGAATTAATACGGAAGCCGCTTCAAGCGTTCTTCGATGAAGTGACAATACTTCTACCTGAACTACCAAATGAATTGAATATCTGGTTAGATAATAGTTTTCTTGTAAGTGACACGGGTGAAGGGGGAGCTGCTTACTCGCCAGATACTATCACGGTTTCATTTGATAAAGATTTTCAGGACAAATCGTCACAATTAAAAAATTTACGGGGTACTGTGTTCCACGAGGCATACCATTTGGTACAGGGACATACGATTGTGGATGGTAAAGCTGCATACCGTTCCATGCTGGACAGTGCTATTTATGAAGGGTGTGCAACGGTGTTTGAACGTGACTATGCAGGGGTCGTTCCTTTATGGGGCGAATACAAACAACATTCAATACAAGAATTGATGTCGTGGCAAGATGCTATGTCGGCAATCCCTACTGAAGATTATGAAAGCGAAGATAGTAACCTGTGGAACATGTGGGCGTATTACGATAAGGAAGATGGTCAACGTTGGAAAGCTTATAAGACTGGCAGTTGGCTAGCGGATAAAGCTATTAAAACTTCAAATATAGACATTCTAAAACTGCGTTCAGACAGTGCAGAAAATATTATAAATTTAATAAAAATATAACCAATTAACCTTGTGTAAATTGCTTAGAAGTGATTTCATTTTAGGTTTTTTCGACAACTTGGCGCATAATAGATACATTACAGCGCAATAACCAAAAGGCCTATCGTGAATAGTACAAGAGTATACACAACCCAACGAGCAAAGGATTTCCTTACTTCTGCAGAAGGAATCGCCGCACATGAAGAACTAATTGCTATGGAAAAAGACAAGGGATACAAGACGGTATCGACTTATTCTCCAGCTTCTGAAAATGGCCACTTATCATTTATCGACAAGCACATGAATTACTTGTCATCACACGCTGGTGTGAACGCAGCACAATACGTTTCAAATTTACGTCTTATTACTAAAATTCGTTTCTAGGAATAATACGTATAAAATGGCGAGCTTAAGGCTCGTCTTTTTTATTTACTAAAACTGGCCTAATAAAAATAACCCTGAATTTTTTCAGGGTTACTTATAATGACTTGGTGCGCGCGAAAGGACTTGAACCTTCACGCCCGAAAGCACTAGCTCCTAAGGCTAGCGTGTCTACCAATTCCACCACGCGCGCATTGAGTATCATTATACCAGAAAACCTCCACTTTCAAAGCATGTATAGCTATAAAATCTCCTCTTGTACGTGTTGTGCTTGTGCTATTATAGAATCAAGAACGAACCAAAATGGACGGGGACGGGGAAATGAATAAAATTGCAGTGTATCTGAACGAACATTTACTTGGAGAAGTGAATAGCTCAAAAGCGCTTCGAAAACGGTTTTCAACCGATGCGAGTGTCTTAACTATCACACCAGAAATTGTTGCATTTCCTCGGGTTACAAACGACGTGCGTAAAATTGCTCGTTTCTCTTGGCAATTAGCCGAAAAGGGGCATGTACTTCCTTTAACAGTCCGTGGGTTTGGTGGCGACACTACCGGCGCAGCTATCGGTAAAGGTGTACTTATTAATACGTCAGCTTACTTAAATGAAATTATTCAACTAGCCCCTAAAGACCGTTTACTACATGTGCAACCTGGTGCTAGCCTCGAATCGATTGACGCTGCATTGAAATGGCAGGGTTTGGCGCTGATTGGTTCGAAGCGCCGCGAAAACCGTTCGGCTACTATTGGTGGTATTATCGCCAATGACAGCTTAGGGGTGAACGGCTCACTAGCAACCTCACTTGAAAAACTTGAAGTAGTACTTGCGAACGGTGACCTTATTGAAACTGGCAAAATGAGCCGGCGTGATTTAAGCAAGAAACTTGGCTTACAAACCTTCGAAGGTGAAATTTACCGCAAACTTGAAGGCCTGCTTGAAGACAACGATGAGCTTATTAAGCAAATTCGTGAAGATACCACGCCAGACAATACTGGTTACAAGGGGATTGCTTCAATTCGTTCGAAAGATGGTTCGTTTGACCTAACTTCATTATTTATCGGTAGCCAAGGTACACTTGGTATTATTTCCGAAATCGTCATTAAAGCTGACTATTTCAGTAACGATAATACCCACGTAGCGATTGTGGTTGATTCCTTGCAAAATGGCCGTGACCTATCAGACCGTATTAGTGAATTACAACCAACCGAACTTATGGTTTACGACGGTGAACTATTCCGCCGGGCTGCTAAGCAGGGTGTAAAATTTGCGGCTATCGGTGATGTCAGTCAAATTGGCGCCGTAGTATATGTGCGTTTCAATGACATTAGTGACCGAGCTCAAGCTGCTAAGTTGAAGAAACTTCGTAAGCTCCTTAAGAAAACCGGCCTCGGTGCAGTTGATTCTACCGAACGCGCCGAAGAAGAATTCGAAGTTATTACCGGTATTACTCGTAGCCTTCACTTAGGTGCTACCGACGAAACAATCTCAGTACCACTATTAGATGGTTCATTTATTCCAGCTGACCGCCGTGAAGAATTTGAAAAAGCCTTTGAAGAGCTTGGTGTGAAGCACCACCAGGAAATGCCACTGGCTTTGAACGCGATTAATGGGACTTACGAAGTATTCCCAGTTCTTAAACTCGATTCTGTAGGGGACAAGCAGAAACTATTCAAACTACTTATCGACTATGCTGGCTTAGTAGATAGTTGCCGCGGCGCATTCACCAGTGATGGTGCGGAAGGCCGTTTGAAAGCAAATGCAGCTTGGTCAACCCTCGACCCAGCACATGTCGAGCTATACGAACAACTCCGGGCTATCTTTGACCCATTCAAAACTCTCAACCCGGGTGTGAAGCAAAAGAATGACATGCGAACACTCGTGGCTGACCTACGGGTAAACTACGACCCATCTGACTTGATTGCTTAACCACCTAGGTTATTGTTATAATTCTTGAGGTGTGAAGATACGGCGGCCCTACGTAGAAAATAGTAGACGCGCGCGTAAAAATATGCGGATATGGCGGAATTGGTAGACGCGCTAGCTTCAGGTGCTAGTGTCCGCAAGGACGTGGAGGTTCAAGTCCTCTTATCCGCACCAAAATAATGAGACTTCTTTGGAAGTCTTTTTATTTTACCTATTGAACTGCTATAGTAAACCTAAGCATGAGCAGAATAAAAGAAAAAGCCTTTACGATGGTCGAACTACTGATAGTTATTGTTGTTATGGGCATTTTAGCTGGCATTACAGTTGTAGGCTATGGTGCCTGGAGCGAAAATACAGCTGCTAAAGTCTTAAAAAGCGACTTATCTGGTGTTAAGACCGCTATGGTAAGCGCGCGTAACTTCGGCAGTGGCTACCCGGTTTCACCAACTTTTACTGGTTCGGGAGCTATCTTTAAACCAAGTGACGATGTTGTCCTTACCTATGTCTCGGGTGATGCCAAGGTTTTTTGTATTAAAGCGAATAGTATAAAATTCCCAAACATTATTTATCACATCGGTGAAAGTGACAAAGAAGCCCAACTCGGAAACTGTTAGTAACCTGATATACTAAGGTAATGCAAAATACTCCTATTGGTGTTGGCCCGCACCCTCAACCGTGGCCTACTGACGCTCATTTCGACAAACAACTTCTTGAAAAAGGCGATGACCGTAACGTTCTTGATAAATACCACTACTGGAAAGTAAGTGCAATTAAAGACGACCTCGATACAACTCGCGTCCCACTTGAAATTGCGATTGAAAACCTAAGCCGTGATTACAACATGGGTACGATTGTTCGTTGCGCAAACGCCTTTAACATTCAACGTGTCCATATTATTGGACGTAAGCAATGGAACAAACGTGGCGCTATGGTAACTGACCTTTACATGAATATTTTGTATCATGATGATGTCCAGGCCTTTAAGGCTCTTATGGACAAAGAAGCTCGTGAAATTATCGCTGTCGATATTGTAGAAGGCGCTGAAGAGCTTTCTACTGTCGCATTGCCAAAGAATACCGTCTTGGTATTTGGGGCTGAAGGTCCAGGCTTGAGCAAAGAGTTACTCAGTGTTGCTACGCACACTGTTATGATTGAACAACTTGGTTCAACCCGTTCGATAAATGTTGGCGTTGCTGCTGGTATTGCTATGTACGCTTGGGTGCAACAACATATGTTGACCCGCTAGATGTAGCGTGCCATAATTAAGGCATGGAAGAACCTCGACAAGTACCGGAACTGGTGCACGTCTTGCGACACTCTTTCCGACCGAGCGAACAGCTTGGAAGGGCCTTGGAATTCTTTGTACCACCCGAATCAAAACGGCAAACTGATTCTTTGCAAATTAAATCACTCGGCATTATAGCTATTGACGCTTATATGCATGCCAATTATGAATATTCAAATGCACTTATTGAGGCTCGCAATCAAATAGATAAGTCTCAAAACCAATCACTTGAAATTACCCATGACGTCGAACTTCGCCAAGTAGGTGAAAAGTCGGTCGACGTACTTTTAGGGATACGTAACAAAATTGCTTTAGGTGCACTGAGCCTAGCAACTTCAAAATACTTATCCGGTGGGATACTAATGCGTGACAACGTAGATAAAAAGTATTCAGTGTTTGCGCGTATCAATGCATCGGTACCTATAGACAAGGGTTTTCAAGCAGACGCACTCGAACAGTATCGCGAGACATATCAGCAAATGGGCTCAAAGCACCTCATGAATATACTGCCTCGAGGGCTTGTAGGTATGGATCAACACCTACGTATCCGACAATACGATTCTCTCGAAGAAGCCTCTTAGCCATTGCGTCAAACCCCGGTACCGTGCGACAATAAACAGATATGACAACACTTTCCTCACAACCCTACAAAGGTACACGCGATTATTATCCTGAACAAAAACGGGTTCAGAATCATATCTTTAATACCTGGCGGACAGTTGTTGAGCGTTTTGGCTACGAGGAATACGGCGCTCCAATTCTTGAACCACTTGATATTTACGCTGCAAAAAGTGGTAACGAGCTAGTAAATGACCAGACATATGTATTTACTGACCGTGGTGGCCGTACGGTAGCGATTCGTCCTGAGATGACCCCAACTATTAGCCGTATGGTAGCAGCTCGTCGCCAAGAATTGGCGTATCCTGCACGTCTTTATTCAATTGCTAACTTCATGCGTTACGAACGCCCACAACGGGGACGCGAGCGTGAGTTCTGGCAACTCAACGTCGACTTGTTTGGTGTCGATGAAATTGCGGCTGATGTTGAAGTTATCACTATTGCCGATAGTATTTTGAAAGAATTCGGGGCAGGCGAGGGTGATTACATCATTCGCGTCAACAACCGAAAGTTCATTCACTATATGATGGCGCAGTACCTTGGGCTTGATATTGTCGCGGCTGGTTTAATGACGAAGCTGTTCGACCGACGTGGCAAAATTACCGAACAAGATTTTGAAGAGCAAGCCACCCTTATTTTAGGTGATAATTCTAGCGAACAAATTGCTAAGATTAAACAAATTATTGATGCAAAATCTATCGAAGATCTACCGGAAGAATTACAAGAATCGACTTCACTTGATGAAATTAAAGCTGTTTTTGCTGGTTTAGCGAAACAAGGGGTAACGAATGCTGTATTCGATGCAACCTTAATGCGTGGTTTGGACTACTATACTGGAACCGTCTTTGAAGCCTTCGATACTCACCCGGACAACAACCGCTCATTATTTGGCGGTGGTCGCTACGATGGACTGGTTGGCTTGTTTGGCGCCGAGCCATTAAGCGCAGTTGGTATGGCACCGGGTAATACAATGATTGAAAACTTCTTAGCTGTTCACGGGTTACTTCCTGCCGACCGTTCACTGACCGACGTATATGTTGTGGTGATTGGCGGCGCACTCGATGGCGCGAATGAAGTGGCTGCGGAACTTCGCAAAGCTGGTATTAAAACCGAAGTTGATATTACCGGTCGCAAACTCGACAAGCAACTGAAAACTGCTTTGAAAAAGCTAATTCCAAACGTTTTATTTATTGGTGAATCTGAAGTAGAACAAGGCGCTTATACACTTAAAAACCTAGCAAACGAGACTGAAGAAAAGTTGACTGTTCAAGAAATTATCGCCAAGCTTTCAAACTAACAGCGTTTGCTCACACAAACGACCTCTGTTATACTTATTTGAATGAAGACGACTGTAAAAAACCTATCTGAGACCAAAGTACAAGTTACTATTATTGTTGATGCAACTGAACTTGCTGATGCTGAAAAAGTAGCCCTCGTAAAACTAAGTAATTCTGTAAAAGTTCCTGGCTTCCGTGCCGGTAAAGTGCCTGCAAGCGTTGCCGCTAAGCATGTAGACCCACAAGCTTTACAAGAACAACTAATGGATGACGCAATTAGCAAAGCTGTTGCCGAAGCATTCATGGCTGAAAAAATTCAAGCCCTTGACCGACCAACTGTCGATATTACTAAATATGTCCCCGGCGAATCACTTGAATTCGTTGCTGAAGTTGACGTATTACCAGCTGTAAAACTTGGCGATTACAAAAACCTTAAGGCTAAAGCTGAAAAAGCTGAAGTAACCGACGCAGAGATTGATGAAATTATCGAACGTATGCGAACCGGTTTAGCTGAAAAGCGAGATGTAAGTCGCCCCGCTGAACTTGGTGATGAAACACTCATCGACTTCGTAGGTAAAAAAGATGGTGTTGCCTTTGATGGTGGTACTGGTACTGATTACACCCTTAAACTTGGTTCGAACCAATTTATCCCTGGCTTCGAAGACCAAATTGTCGGACACAGTGCTGGCCAACAATTCGACGTTGACCTCGCATTCCCTGATGACTACCACGCAAAAGAACTTGCTGGTGAAAAAGTAACTTTCGCCGTTACGCTTAAAAAGTTAACTGCAATTGAACTTCCTGCTGTTGATGATGAACTTGCTAAGAAAGCTGGTCCATTCGAAAGCATCAAGGAACTCAAAGATGACATTAAGCGTGAAATCTCAGCTCAAAAAGAAAAAGAAGCTGGTGAAAAACTCCGTGACGACCTCATTACTGAGCTTATCGAAAAAAGTGAAGTACCAGTGCCGGAAATTCTTGTTGAAGACCAAATGCGTTCTATCGAACAAGACTTCGCCCAAAACCTTACTTACCGTGGCCTTGACCTCGATACCTACCTAACGACAAACGGTTTCCCTAACGAAGAAGAATGGCGCACTAAAGAAGTGAAGCCAGCGGCTGAACGTCGTACGCAAGCTGGTTTGATTCTTTCTGAATTAAGCAAAGCCGAAAAAATTTCTGCGACTGACGAAGAAATTGACAAGCACGTGGCGATTCACCGCAAGCAATACGAAAGCAACCCAGAAACATTGAAGCAATTCGATACGCCTGAAGTTCGACGTGACATTGCTAATCACTACATTACCGAGAAAACAATTGAGCGACTTGCTGAATTGAACGGTGCAGAGACTACTGGTCACAACCACTAAAATAGAGTCTTCAAATATTTAAATTAGCACTCACTTGCATCGAGTGCTAATTTTATTTATAATGAGTATATAAATGAGGGAAATACTATGAATAAGCCAAATGGATATCTTGTTCCAACTGTAATTGAGCGCACTAGCGAAGGCGAACGCGCCTTTGATATTTACTCGCGCCTACTAAAAGACCGTATCATCTTCTTAGGCGAAGAGGTGAACGAGCACACTGCTAACATTGTTGTGGCACAGCTTCTATACCTATCTTACGAAGACCCAAAAGCTGACATTAAGCTTTATATTAATAGCCCAGGCGGTAGTGTTTACGATGGCCTTGGTATTTACGATACTATCCAGTCAATCGCACCAGACGTACAAACAATCGGTATTGGTCTGCAAGCTAGTATGGGAGCCTTCTTGCTTTCAAGCGGCACAAAAGGCAAGCGTTACGCACTTCCAAACAGCCGTATTATGATTCACCAACCATCAAGTGGTACCCAAGGTAAGATTACCGACCAAGAGATTACCCTTCGTGAAGGCCTGTTCCTTAAACAGCGCCTTAATGAAATTCTTGCTAAGAACACTGGTCAAAAGCTTGCCAAAGTAGAGAAGGACGCTGACCGTGACTTTTGGATGAGCGCTGAAGAAGCTAAGAAGTATGGCTTGATTGACCAGATTGTTGATAAGGCATAATGGCTGAAAGTCAGCATCCGAAAATCGAGCTTGATTATCGATTAACTGGCGACAGTATCGATTCAAGTGTAGCTTTCGCCTTGGCTGGTAAAAAATATGGAGAAACACGAAGCGACGACGAGGAAGTAGACGTGCTTATTCAGCCGCGTGCCCAGCATACCTCGGTAAAATACGCACGAAGAGTAATTCAAAATTTATCCTATGCTGAAATTTCTCATAAAGCTGATGAGATGCAAGCTCAAATCGAAAGCCGTATTGCTCAATTTGGCGCAGGTTCAATTGCGGTAAACAGCTTCGTAGGAAGCCGACTTTCTGGTAACCTTCCTGAACAAGAATAATATACAATTTTACGCAACTTTACCCTTGCTAATTCATCAAAATAGGTGCATAATGTCTACTAAGAAGTAGTGTAGCCCTGGGTGTCTATGCCTTAAGAATGAATTGGCAGTTTCATTTAAGGCCCCCAGAGGTTAAGGGAATCTTCGGCGCCAAGAAAACCCTTTTATCAAACCCAATCCTAATGCGAGGACAATATAGCTTATGGCTAAAGATACACCTAGTACAAAGCGTGTCTTTTTTACTAAAGACGATACAGCGCTACCGATACCAAACCT
>Ga0247817_10000085_pt1 | contig 84056 bp, 133 predicted proteins | sample UWRJL212509R1_FD_178010 | JGI IMG/M metagenome (GOLD analysis project Ga0247817, IMG submission 178010) | Plant litter microbial communities from Arlington Agricultural Research Station in Wisconsin, United States - UWRJ-L212-509R-1 | ecosystem: Environmental > Terrestrial > Plant litter >... | reverse complement strand
AAACTACTCGCGAAAAAGCTGAGAACGGTACATGGATCGAAACGGTCACTACCACTCGCACTAGCGAATACATCGAAACAGAAGAGGAAAAAGCAGAACGTCAAGCTCGAGAAGCTCGATGGGAAGCTGAACTCGCTAAGGACGATGACGCAGAAATCACCATCAAGGTTGACGTAAGCGACAACGAAGCAAGCGAAACAGTCGACAACGAAGCTGAAGAAACTGAAACCGAAGAGGTTGAAGCGACTGAAGAAGTTGTTGAAGAAAAAACAGAAAATAAAAAGGAAATTGAAATGACAAAAGAAGAAGCACAAGCTATGATTGACGCTGCTGTGAAGAACGCTCTTGACGCTCAAGTTGAAGAAACTGAGTTTGTTGAAGAAGCTCCTGTAAGCAAGAACGCTACAATCAAGAACCAACTTGCTCTTGCTATTGCATCAACACGCGACCTTAACGTAGAAGCATACAACGAATTGCGTGCTATCAACAAGGTTAACTACGACGCACTTGTAGAAGCTGGTAAAGTAGAAAACTCAATCAAGCTAGAAGACCTCGGTAACCTAGTTATCGGACCTGAAGTTCTTTCAGAAGTACAAGGTAAGCTAAACAGCTACTCTGCACTACTTGAAGCAACTGACTGGCGAGAAACTGACGCGATCAAGTTCGCATGGCTATCACGTGGTACTACAGTTGACATGCAAAACGTTTCAACAGGTTACTCAGGTGGTCTAACCACTGGTCCTATCGACGATGACGACCTATTGAAGCCATACGGTGAACCAACTTTCGCGCCACACGACGACGAACTAGAAGAACTTGCTTACGTTACTGCTGTAGCACTTGCAACAATTAAGTTCGCTGCTGTTGACATCATGCGTGACATTGCTAAGCAATTCACAAACGACTACGACAAAAAGCGTGCACAACTTGTTATCGCTCGTCTACAACAAGCTGTTAACGCAACAGGTCAAACTGTTGAGTTCTCAGGAAGCACTGCTGACCTAGCAGAAGCCGTAGCTGAAGCTGCTGACAGCACAACTGTTGGTAAGTTGATCCTATCAAACAAGACTAAGGCTGCAATCCTACGATCAGCAATCACAGAACAAAACTTCGGTCTTGTTGCTGAATTGAACGCTGGTTCAGTATTCGGTACATCTTTCGTAACAGTCCCTAGCGACCTCCTACCTACGCTAAACGCAGGTGACACTCGTACTTTCCTAGTACACGGTGTAGCAGTTGTTGTTACTGACCCTATCTTCTACGCAGACATGAGCGCATTCACAGGACGAACATCTGGTGGTCTCTCATACGACGTAGACGGTCGTGCATCTTACGAAGTGAACGGTGAAGTTCGTTCAGCATTCCAACGAAACGAAGTTGTGATCCGTGGATCATTCTTCCGTGGTGGTGTTGTTACAGAACCAGAACTCGTAGCTTCAATCTCTAGCTCAGAAAGCTAAGATATAGTTGCAAAGCTCCCGTCTTATGGGCGGGGGCACCCAAGATAAAAAGAAAATAAAAAAAGGTATAAGAGAGTGACTATAGAACAGTACGAACAGCTAACAGGCAACACTGTATCTGACGAAGACGAAAATATGGTTCTCGCAGCAATCGCTCGTGCAACTGTTGAGCTTGAGTCTGCTCTAGGTTACTCTCTGACACCGCAAACGAACATTTACAGTGAGCTTGGAAAGACCCATTACAACGGGTACTCCTTCGGTCAAACACTACCAGTTCCCCAAAACATCATCGACGATTTATTGCCTGCTGATGAACCAATTGGTGACCTGATGGTGTTTCCGTTAGAGCTCAAAGACAAATTCGCACTCGTACAGCCTTTTGACACTGCGTACCGAGCAAAGTTAGTACTCGTAGTAGACGACGAAAGTTTCATTACTCTCGACGACCTACACGGTGCTGTCCCTCAGTACAACGGTAACGGTTGGGGCAAGTGGATCGAAATCGACGTTCCAGGGTGGTCTTACGACCCTACAGTTATCGCAACCTTCACGACACTCTTTGCAGATGGTCACCCGAAGCAGATAAAGTTTGCCCTTGCAGTCGATGCAGATTACCACGACGTTGCGTCAGACCCAGCAATTCAATATCTCATTGCAGATATGGTTGACTACCGACTAGACTCAAACAACTCAGCAGCGATGGGTAACATCACTTCTGAATCTGTTGACGGTCACAGTTGGTCAAAGACTGACAAACCAGTAACCCCGATTAGCAGTAGCGATCACTCAGCCACAGTTGCTCTATACGCTGGTCCTAACGGGGCTAAACGTAATAGGGTGCCTGTACGATGATAAGCTACAAAGATAAAGTCAAGCTGATCCTTGTTGATGCAGATGGGTACAATGACAAGACCGTCGTTTTAAACCAAACGGTTAAGTCATTATTCCACCTCGGTGGTTCATACTCACAGACAGCAAGCGCAGAAGAACACCTAGCAGACGCTCACGTGTACTTAAACCCGAAAGACCCTGTCGTTCTCGCGAACGCCTACCGTCTCGAAGGTATGTACATCGTAGCTAACCTGTTCGGTGGTGACGAATCTGACGCATGGTACCGCATTGGTAGCGTCGTAGTGGGGCAACGAAAGTTACTCGCTAACAACGTAGACAATGTGCACTGCTTCTTGAACAAAGTTCACGCTCTCGCAGACCTACCAGACCCAGAGGAATCATAATATGCCGCTAGTTAAAAACATCAACGCGCAGGTTATCGGTGATAGCATCGACAACCACTTCGGGGTAGCCCTCGTACAGATCGCAGAAGCGGTCATACGAACAGCTGAACCGAATACGCCTAAGAAGACTGGTGCCCTACGTAACTCAGCTCACCCAACAAAAGCTGGCCAACGCCAAGTTTCAGTTGAGTGGTCAGAACCTTACGCAGGTGACCAAGAAGAAGGTATCGCATCAGACGGAACCCCGATCCACAGGTACACAACTCCTGGTACGGGCAAAGACTTTGCGAAGAACGCTATCAACAAGGTTGCTAAAGGTGACGAAGCTATGATTATACTAGACATAACAATGATGGACGCGATATGACAGACCCAGTAACCGTATCAGATTCATTTGTACAATGGCTAGAAATCGAAGGGTATGGTGCATTCGGTAATAATATCTTTATCAACCGAATACCACTCAAAGCCCGAGCAGATAGCTACGTCATCACGACCAACGGTGGTCAGATAGTGCGAAGACTCATCACTGGAGAAGTGGTGAAGCAGTACCTCATTCAGGTACAATACCGTAACACATCGAACAAAGACGTTGATAGAAACCTATTCAACCTCGAAGAACGATTGAACGCTAAAGACTGCTTCTACCTCGAAGGTTTTGATGTCGATTACGTGTCAACTGCACAGTTTGCTTCAAGTCAAGATATTGATACAGAAGAATTACAAACTGGCTTGCTCACTGTAAATGTTCAATTATACAGAGCGCCTAATAGCGCGCCAAATATAGAAAGTTAATAAGGAAACACAAAAATATGTTTAAAGGTCCTTTCACTGTACGATTTGGTGCGACAACCATTACCGACGTTATGGATTACAGCCCATCATTTGACGTGACATCTAACGATTACACAACAATTGACGGTCGTACATCAACCATTACTACAGGTATTAAAGCATCTGTAGAGCTTCAACTACGTGGGCTAACCCCTTCAGCAGTTGCAGCCGTACTTCCACAATACTTCAAAGCCAACGGAGAAACTCTCTCAACAGGTCAAGAAGTTACCAACGCTGATGGTGCTATCGACATCGTTCCTGCTGCATGTTCTGAAGAAGACATCGCGAACGACCTCGACATCCTTGACTGTACTGGTAACCTAGCAGTTCGAATCAACAGCGCAGTGGCAACACTAAGCTCAATCGACATGCAAGACGGTGCATTGCTTACAATTACTGTAGCATTCACAGGTCAACCTGGCCAAGGCGAAGCAGTTGCACAGATTCTTGGTGGTGGCGACACTACCGTCGACAGCTAATCTTAGCAGTCGTCTATCAAAACTCACCCTCGACAGCCTCGCGCTATCGGGGGTGCTGTTTTTATCAAATCTATATAATTAGAGATGAAATACAAATAAGTCCAAAGGAGACTAACACAAGATGTCACAGTACAATCTATCAGACAACATTAGCAAATCATTCGCGTTCGAGATCGACGGAAAAGTGTTCGACTTTCGACGCCCATTGGTGTCTGAATTGAAAGCTAACCAAGCTATCCAAAAAGAACTAGAAGCTGCCAGCACAGATGAAGAAAAGCAAGCGGTTGCAGACAAAATGCAACAGTTCGTATACAGCCTCATCTCGCCCGTAGAACACAAGACCACAATTGAAGAAGCTCTAGACGCTTCACCAATCAATGTTCTACAAGCCTTTAACAAAATGACTGAAAAAGAACTTTCAGCACAATAAACCATGGCTACCGCACCTAAAGCACCTGTATCAATCAGTGCCAACGGTGGTTCAGTCAAAAACAAAAACCCCAAAAGCGATGATGATAGTAACAGTAACCGACGAACTTATGCGCTGGTCTGTTACTATTATCCGCAATATAAGCTCGAGGACGTTGAACAGATGCCTGCTCGAGATGTCAACTTACTTATCAAGACAGCTCATCAGCAAAAAGCAATCGAGTACATAAACCACGTACAGATTGCCGCAGCACCCCACTCTAAAAAGGGTGAATCAATCAAGAAACTAATCGACGAATACAAAAAACTGATCGAAATATGAACGACCGAGAAATCAAATATCTTCTAACTGGTGACGCGAGCAAGCTCAAGTCTGAATTGGCAGCTGTTGAAAAGCAAGCTGAACAAACAGGGAAGAGTGTTGACCGTGCGCTAACTAACGCTTTTAAGGGCTCTGCTGATGCACTGACTGCTACGTTCGCTAAGAACCTAGAAGCAATCAACAAAGGCCTTAACAACGTTCAAAAGGGTACACAGAACGCGTTCAACGCCCAAAACCTTGCACAATACGCTAAGCAACAATCATCGCTGGCTACCGAGCTCCAGAAGCTCGATGTGCAGTACAAGGGTCTTGAACGAACTGCAAGCACATACCGCGACACTATGGTGCGTACGGGTGCAGACGCAGCTACTGCGGGCTCAATCACTACCAACTGGCTAGAACGACAACGAACAGCGATACAAGATACCGCTTCTTCTTTGGGTGGCCAACTTGGTTCACAATTCGGTGGTCTCGCTGGTCTAGCTCCTACAATCGCAGCGGGTATCAAGCAAGTAGAAGACGAAGCTGAAAAAGCAGCGAACCAAACCTCTCACCTGCGTGACGTTATGCAAGGGTTCGGTAAAGTCTTCAACGACGTTGCTGGTAAGAACTTCAGTGGCCCTAGCAAGAGCGTTCTACAATTCGGTAACAACATTCGCACCGCTACTGGTGAAATTTCTCGTATGGGTCTTGGTCTTGCGGCAGCTGTTGCAGCATTCGCGACTATCCCTATTCTTAAAACCATCTCGCTGATTGAGTCTGCTCAACTCGGTCTTGAAAGCCTGTTGCAAAGTACTGAAGCCGCTGGTAAAGCGATCTTCGACCTATACACATACGCGAACTCAACACCGTACGACACAGCAAGCCTTATCGCTTACGAACAAAAGCTCGTATCGGTAGGTCTTACTGGTGCGCAAGCATTCGGTGTTATCCAACGTGTCTCTGACATCGGTGGTGCCTTCGGTGCATCTTCTGACCAACTAGACCGTTTCTACTACGTTCTCTCTCAAATCTTCGGTGCTGGTAAAGCTACTGGTACTGACTTCTTGCAGATTCAAAACTCACTCCCTGGGTTCATCTCAGCTATCGGTGAAGCAATGGGCAAGAGCGCGGGTGAAGTTCGTAGCGCATTCGGTGACGGTTCAGTAACGTCTGAAGTCATCGTTAAGGCATTGAACAACCTGACCAAAGAAGGCGGTATTGCCTTCCAAGGTGCTATTAAGCAATCATCTACATTCGCTGGTATCTTGAACAACTTGCAAGACAACTTGAAGCGTGTCGGTCTCGCATTCTTCGGTGTGACTGTAACCACAGACGGTATGACCGTTGCGGTTGACGGTCTTTATTCTCGATTGAAGAACCTACTTAGTAGCTTGCTTTCATTCGTAGAAAACCCACTTGTTGTCGCGACCTTCGAAAGAATCGGTCAAGCGGTTGGTGCACTGCTTAGCTTGCTATCACAATACCCGCAAGTAGTTGCAATTCTATCTGGTCTGTTCCTAGCATTCGCAACAGACTTGATCTCACGTATTCCGTTCATCGGTAACTTGATTGGTGAAATTGGTTACGGTACTGGTCTCTTGGTCGGTCTCTTCGCGGCTCTAGTCGCATCATCATCAGCCATGCAACAAGCACTCGTGAGTGTTCTTGGTATCGCAATTCAATTCGTTCAACAAAACGAAGGTCTGTTCAGACAACTACTAGCGAACTTCGCACAGTTACTACAGGTACTTGGTCAAGGTATCGCACCTGCACTCGTTATCGCTACACGGCTGTTCTTCGGTTTAGCTCAAGCGGTGCTTATCGGTCTTAACGCAATCATTCAAACTGCGACAGCAATCGCGAACTTCTTAGGTCCATCAGTGACACAAGCAATTACATTGTTCACGATATTCTTAGCGGTTGGTCTTGCGGTCACTCCAGTCATTCTCGGTATCGCTGCCGCTGTTCTAGCACTCGGGCGAGCACTCGTATCAACTGCGGGTCGTATCGCGCTTGTAGTCGCTGCCCTTGTCGCACTTATCTCACTGTTCGGTGTCTTCAACAGCGCAACACCTTCAACAGGTCCACTTGACGCACTCGGTGAAATCTTCGACGGTATTACTGAATCAACTGGTAACGCTGCTGTTGGTATCGGTGACGTAGAAGGTGCCCTTGGTGGTGCTGGTGACGCTGCAAAGAAAGCCACTAAGCAACTAGCTGCATTCGACAAGATGAACGTAATCAACAGCCCTACTGGTGCTGACGCTGCTGGTGGCGGTGGTGGTGGTCTTGGTGACCTCGGTATCACTGAACCTGTTCTGCCTGACTTCAGTAAGTTAAAAGATAACCTCAAGAATATGCTTGCTGGTCTCGACGGTCTCGCACCTAAGAGCAACTGGTGGGACTTCTTAATTATCCCTGCGGGTGTTCTCGCGGGTCTTTACCAACTTACTCGTTGGTTCCCTACTCAATGGGCAGCTATTCGTGCTGGTCTTGCGGTATTCGGTGCAAACTTCGTTAACTTCTTCAAGAACCTAGGTCCTCTAGCAATCAACGCACTACGCAGCTTCGGGCCAAACCTAGTGAAGTTCTTCACGACACTCGGTCCACGTATTCTCGCGGTGTTCACTAACCTAGGCCCTCAAATCGCTCGAGTGTTCACGACTATTGGTCCACTCATCTTGAGAGCTTTACCTACTATCTTGCGAGCAGTGCTGACCGTTGGTGCAAACGTAGCGAAAGCGTTCGGTCCTATCGGTTGGGCAATCGCTGCAGTTCTAACAGCCGCACTGCTTCTAATCTTTAACTGGGAAGCTGTCTCTAAGTGGTTCACTGGTATCTTCGAAGGTATCGTAGGGTTCTTCACGAACCTTGGTGCGCAAATCGGTCAAGTCTTCATGCTCGCACTCGAAGGTGCATTCGGTCCTATCCCTCAAATCTTCGCTTCAATCGTAGTCTTAATCGTTGCTCTGGTAGCGACTATCTTCAACACCCTAGCGGGTCTACCAAACTGGATAATGACAAACATCATCACGCCTATCGGTGGGTTCTTCGCTAACCTATGGGGCGGTATTCAAATCGCGTTCATTCTTATGTGGTCATTCATCACACAGATACTAGGTATGTTCGGTAACTGGGTATTCGTAAACGTAATCACGCCAGTTGCTAACTTCTTCACAGGTCTCTGGAACGGTATCGTTGCGGGTGTAACCACTGGGTTCAACGCAGTAATGACATTCTTGTCACCATTCTTCAACTGGATCAAGACTAAGATTATCGACCCAATCGCGGGTGCCTTCTCAGGTCTATGGAACGGAATCGTCAACGTAGCAAGCGGTATCTTCAGCAGAATCGTTAGCGTGATGTCGCCTATCTTCAACTGGATCTACAACAACGTTGTTGCCCCTATCGCAAACGCGTTCAACCAATTAAGCAACGCAATCAGTCAGGTATTCAACAACCTAAAGAATACTATTACAAACGTGTTCAGTGGTGTGCTTGGTGTCATTAAGGGTGTCTTCAACGGTATCATTGACGCAATCAACGGGGTCATCAAATCAATCAACAAGATTAAGGTACCAGACAACGTCCCTGGTATCGGTGGTCTATCACCTAACTTCCCATCTATCCCACGACTTGCTCGCGGTGGTGTGGTTGACCAAGCGACACTCGCTATGTTCGGTGAAGACGGACGTGAAGCCGTAATGCCACTCGAAAACAACACTGGTTGGATCGACGAGCTTGCTTCTAAGTTGAACGGTCAATCAAAGGGCAGCGATGGGCCAACAGTCATCAACGTATACCTAGACGGTAACAAAGTTGGTGGGGCTATCAGCAATTCAATTAACGACCGCACAATGGTGACAGGAGTAAACCAAATTTATGTCTAACATACCAGACCAACCAATCACCATTAACGGTGTAGTGGTAGGAACCGCAGAGATCAAAGCATGGCAGATTCAATACGCTAAGCTCTGGTCAGACGCATACCGAAATATGAGTGGTGACATTGTCGCTAACTTCATCGGTATCTTCCCTAACGTAAACGTGACAATCACAGTAACCACACTTGAACGAGCACAGCAATTGCTTAACGCGGTCAACGTACCGTACTTCAACGTGACATTCTTCGACAACGCTACTCGCACAATGAAAACCGCAAAGTTCTACGCGGCTGACGTAACCCTAGACGCAGTCACTATCTGTCGTCTTGAAGAGTTTCAGATTCAACTCGTACCTGTTTCAAAAGCCGCTTGGATTTAAAGTGGTCTGGGTAAAGGTTGGCTCTAAATGGGTACAACGCAAAAAGCGTGACATCGGTATGCTCACCCCGTCTCAGATAAGAGCGAGGCGAGCTGCATTCGAACGCAAGAAACTTACCGCTGCATTCAAAACATGGCGACGTAAGAAACTAATCGAACAGAAACGTCTTTGCTATCTTTGCAAGACACCGATGACGGGTATGTACTCAGTCGATCATATTAAACCGCTCGCAAGAGGCGGTACTTCTTCATATTCAAACCTCGCACTGTGTCACTTGAGGTGCAACCGACGTAAAGGTATAATGACGAAGAGATGAAGATATACGCAGTAATACCTACAGGTAACCGACCCAAAGAATACCATAGCGTAATCGAATGGTGTGCGAATAGTGGGGTGACCCCCGTTACTATTGCTACCAGCGAAGAAGCTCAAGTATACGCTGAGGGCCCGTGGACATACGACGAGACCTTTAACATCTCTCGTTGGTGGAACCGAGGTATACGATACGCCCTTGACCAAGGTGACGCAGATGTAATTCTTGTTCTTAACGATGATGTAGTTATACCTGACGGGTGGCTCTACCAAGCTGTGAGTGCTATTCGTGGCGGTAACTCAGGTGCGAGTGCAGACCGAGGGCAGTATTATATGATTTCGGGGTACGCTTTTGCAATTAACCCCCACCACAACATACTCGCTGACGAAAACCTTGTCTGGTGGTATGGTGATGACGACATTCAGCGACAGTGTGAAGAAGCTAACGGGTTCGTTATCTTTGAGTCTAAAAAGGTTGAAAACAAATACGGTGACAGCTCGCAGAGTCGAATGCAAGATCAAATTGCTCTAGACCGCGAATACTACCAGAATAAATGGGGAATAGAACTGTGATAATTGACGCTTTTATGTGGAGTTACGAATACGATGCGGTTAAAATACGACTCGCGACTCTTGGTAACACCGTAGACAAACACGTTGCAGTTCAAGCGACCAACACTTTTCGTGGTAAACCCCGCGAAGTTCGTAAACTCGACCTACCAAACGTCATTGACGTGATTGTTACGATACCTGAAGGGTTAGACCCGTGGGAATCTGAGATGTGGTTGCGTGACAGCGTGCTTATTGAAGCTAATAAGCTCTACCCTGACGCAATCTATATCGTTTCTGACGGTGACGAGATACCGCACCCAGCTGCTATTCTAGCCGCAGGGGGTAAACCTACCACGCTACTGACCGATTACCGCAACTTTTACGCAGACTGGCGCGGTGTACTGAAGTGGCAACCCGACCACCAACCTGTTATTGGTCGTATCGAAGACTATGAAGATGTCGGTGGGGCTTCTAACGCTCGCTGGTACGCACAATGGCCAAAGAGTAACGCAATCGGTTGGCACCTTTCGAGTTTAGGTGGTGACGAAATGATTCGTGAAAAGCTCGAGACGTTCGCTCACTCAGAGTTTGACGATGAAGCTATAAAAAGTATAGTGCCCGAAGCGAGAAATAATCGCAAAGACTTCTTGAACCGCTTTGACCTTGAATACACAGAAGATATACCAAAAGGTGTGCCACCTCATCTGCTTGGTGGTGCGTTCTAAATAGGGTCTGTGACAGCAGGAGAAGCGGCAGGACGCATTCTACGCTCGAAATAGCATAACTGGTCTTCCTGTATTATAATAAGTATATATGAGCGATAAATTCACTATCGTAGTCGCAGGACTACCACACACCCACCTGACCACAGAATACTCCAGCGACGCGTACCAATCTAAGGTGCGCAATTTTGCTATTATGATGGCTCGCATTGGCTATAAAGTCATTACTTTGGGTGGTGAAGAGTGCGATATTGTCGAACACGGTCACTCACACGTGCCTATTATCACGAAGAAAGAGCAAGAAAAATTCTTCGGTGACCCGCTCGCGTACAAAAAGACGATGTACAACCTTACTTGGGAGCCTACAGACGCTCACTGGCAGCTCTACAACAAGCGAACTATCACCTTCTTGCAGGATTACATCAAAGAACACCCAGACGAAGACGTTCTGTTCGGTGTTTTAGCGGGCTATTGTCAGAAACAAGTCACTGATGCTATCCCTAATCTGATTGCACCAGAGCTATTTATTGGCTACACAGGTGTTTATTCACCCTACAAGGTGTTCGAATCTATCACTCACCAACACTATGTGTACGGTGAACGACACGATGATGACGGAAAGTTCTACGACGCAGTGATTCCACCTTACCACCCTAAAGAACAGTTCCCGTTTGCAGTGAAACGTGGTGACAAAAAGGGTAATTATCTACTCTACATCGGTCGCTTGATTGACCGTAAGGGTTATAACATCGCTCAACAAGTCGCAGAAAAGCTCGGCAAGCGTCTTATTATCGCTGGGCAGCTTAATGAAGGGCAAGAGTTCACTGGTTACGGTGAATATATCGGTACAATCGGTGTTAAAGAACGCGGTCGACTTATGAGTCGCGCTGATGCCGTACTTATGCCTACCACTTATCTTGAACCTGGCGGTAACGTCCACGTTGAATCGCTATTATCTGGTACCCCTGTCATCACGACAAACTTCGGTATCTTCGCGCAAACAGTGCTACAAGGTGTCGACGGTTACCGCTGTAACACGTTCGGTGACTTCTTAGAAGCTGTACGTAGAACTGAAAACTTTACGACCGCGCAACGTCGTGTTATTCGTAAACGCGCACAAGAACGTTTCTCTCTTGAACCTGTTGCTTTACAGTTCGACGCTTACCTTTCTCGGCTACACGATCTCAAGACTGATGGTTGGTATAACCCCTCTCACCACCTCGACCACCTAGCCTAGCTATATCCGACCTCCCGCTATAATAATGAGTGAACAAACACAAACATCAATTAAGTGGCACCACATTATAGTAGAAAGCGCAAGAGACCAGCGTGGCTGGGTAAATTAAATGGCAAAAAGTAACACAGACCGTATTAGTGAGCTTGAGTTTAATCAAGACAAGATCATTATTCCACAGCTTACGGAGGTGAAGCAGTTTGTTGACGCTAATAAAAGCGGAATCACCCTTGCGTCACTACTAAATAACCGAATTATTACGGTGGTGCTTGCCGCAATAGTCGCAGCGGGAATCTATTTCCTAGCAAAAGGAACATTGTAATCACTATGAAACTAAAACTAATCGGCTGGTGGGCTTGGGTCACACACCGTCCCCTTGTACTAATTAACCTATCATTTATCTTAATCATTCTTGGGGGCTTCATCTATCTGATGAACAAACCGATTGATGTTTTGGTTGACTGGAAAATAGAGATTACAGATGTTAAAAACTATAACGGTGACAAGCCTGTATTTAATCCAGGTGACACACTTGTCTTCCAAAGTCAGTCGACTAAGCTGATTAACGCTACAGGTACAAGTATTCGTACTATTATCTGTGAAGCAACTGGTGGGCGTGACGCACGTGAAATCCAGCTCGACTCGATCCCTGCGACCCGACCTAACGGGGTGAACCCACCTCGAGATAACGCAATCGTTATCCCTGACGTAACGCAATTCGATGGCCTACCACGCGACTGTTACCTCAACTTCGACGTATGTTACACTGACGTAATTCTATGGCGAGATCACTGTGAGCGAAACCGAACTGTTACATTTACAGTCGAAGAAGCATCACTTGACCCTGCAACTGTGCGACAACAAGTAGAGGCTCTCGAAGAAAAGATTCGCCAGCTTGAATCAGCGGGTGCAACAACCCCAGCTCCAAGCACAACGAATAACAATACCTCTCGAAATACGACCTCTGCACCTGTAACAAACAACTCAACTACGAACAACACGACTACAAATAACACCACAAATCCTACTCCAGCCCCAGCGCCAGAAGAAGATACAGGTCTTATCGGTGGTATTCTGAAGTTCGTACAAGGGCTATTCTAAACATAAAAAAGGATCAATAATATGACATTAAACATTCCATATCAACTACGTGTCGCGATCTACATTCTCACAGCCGTGGGTACACCAGTGATTGCATACCTGCTCTCAATGGGTATCATCGGTGACCTAGAGGTTACTCTCTGGTCAGCAGAAGTAGCTGTCGCGGGTGCGCTTGCCGCATTCAACGTTAGCCCAGCTATCGACGCAGCTAACAAAGCCGCAACAGACGTTGCAGTAGAAGAAGCACAAAAGGCCGCTAAAGGTCTATAAAAAAAGGAGACTATCAGTAAAATGTTAGGACTATTAGTAAAAGCAGCATTAACAGGACTCGTTGCAGCAATCATCGTAGCAATCGTACTCTGGCTTATCCCAGGTGGCGGTCAGTTCGGTTGGGTTGCACCAGTCGTAGGTATCTTGATAGGCGCACAAGTCTATTTCTCAGGTAACAAGCAACTATAATGAGTAGCGGGCGAAATCCCCGCTTCGATCATTTAATTCGAACAGCAGTCGTACAACGCGTACGGCTGTTGTTTCATATCAGTCAAAAATAAACACACAACAGGGGTACACCAATGAGCGAGAAGCGACTATCAAAAGAATGGGAATCAGCGGCATTTAACCGCGAAACGAACGAATGGGATCACACAACCCTGCAGTCGTATGAGTACATAGAAGACCGTGAACCATTTTCACCAGCAGTCGCAGCTCGCATTACCCCAAGTCGTCGCAAAAGCGTTGACCGACCATACACATCAATCGTAGCGATGGGAGATAGTCAGATTGATTATCGACGGTTAGATAGCGGTGAGCTTCTACCTATTCACGACGAACGAGCGATGAAACTTGCACGCTACATCTGTCGCGACCTACAACCAGACCATATCGTTAACCTTGGCGACTCAGTCGACTTCGCGGCTTTATCTCGATTCAACCCCGATTCAGACCACTTCCACAGGACTTTGGGACCTTCGCTGCAACGAATCCACGACTTCTACGCAGGTCTTCGCTCTGACAACCCACGAGCTAAGATTACAGAGGTAGACTCAAACCACAACGTGCGCTTGAAGAACTACACGCTCAAGAATATGCCGCAGATGTACGGGGTGCGACAAGCTGGTTCTAGCGACGAATACCCAGTAATGACATACCCTTATCTCGCAAACCTACAGCACGTAGGTGTTGATTGGGTCGGTGGTTACGGTGCAGCCGCATTCGAGTACGCTGACGACTTCGCATTTATGCACGGTACTATGTCTTCAGCTTCAGGTTCTACTGCACAAAAACTATCTAAAGAAAATCCAGACCGAAACGTTATGCAAGGTCACGCTCACAGAGCAGAGTCATTCCACCGCACAGACCGACGTGGTAAAGTACTCGGTGCATACGTTGCAGGTGCACTCTGCCGCACCACTGGAGAGGTTCCAGGCTTTCACAGCGCAGTAGATGACCATAATCTCCCTGTAGCATATCAAGAGAACTGGCAACAAGGAATGACACACGTTCGCGACTACGGTGACGGACAATATCAAGTCGATCATATTCTATTCAGAGACGGAAAAGCGTATTATGATGGTAAGGAGTATGACGGGAATGATACGATTTAACGAGCACCACACTGCGCACACTAGAGGTTTCTGGGAAGGTCACCCTGCTTCGTTAGAGATTCGCGAGAACCCGAGTATGATTGCTCACCGACTTGGTGTAGCAGCCCATAATTTGATACACAAAGAAACAATGGCGGTACCTGTACCGTCATTGCATACCATTCAATTTGTTGCGCGTGAACTACCACGAAACCTAGATGTTCTCGATGGTATCGACCAGTATTCATTGCTAGTCGAGAAGTCACTACGTCACCCGAGGGTTAAGCCGCTTGAGCGTGAGCTTGGGGGTTTGTCTATTAGAGCGATCCGTGAACAGATACCTTACTTAAAAGATTTCTACACAAACAAAACGATTCTGTAAACTATTCAGATTCTTTTGTATTGATCTTCTTGATTAGTTCGAAGAGTTCTTTTTCAGCTTGCTCTTCGATAACGTCTAGTTCGCTCATACTTGCAATCCCTCTTATGTGTGTTCCTATAAGTCATTATACACCTAATAAAAGAAACACCCTCTTTCGAGGGTTATTTCGTATAGCGAGCGTTTATGAAGATAGCAACCGCTGAGATTGCGAAGGTGAGTGCAAGCCACTCGAGAGGGTTGATTGGTAGAAACGCTGCGTATATTGCAGAAAACCAAACGCTTGCGCATTTGAAACAGGTGAACCCGTCAAAGAAGTGCCCTGGTTCGCTTGAGGTGTGCCTAGCTGCCCATGCTCGAAAGCGGTCAAAGACAGCAAACGGTCCAGATTCTTCTTGTAGCATGTGAACGATACGCCACACAACTAGCGGTGCAATTAGTATAAAAAGTATGAGCATTATATTTTTTTCTTCGGTGCGCGACCGACGTGATAGAACGGACAGAATTGGCATTTATAAGCCTTTACTGCGTCCCCTTTCTCTTTATTATGCTCTTTTGCTGATTCATAGGTGGAGTGACGTATCTTGCCAGTGCACGACGCAAGCTCTTTCGGGTTGATATTCTTCCCGTGCTTTTGAGCATTTCGGATAGTATTCCTAATTCGCTTGCGCTTGCCGACCATAATCGTCCTCCCCTATACCTATGTCATATATGAACTGATTTTAGCACAGATTTACTTTAGGCTGTAGATATAATCGTTCCCGTATGATGCTGGCACCGTACGAATGTTGACTCTACCGATACCGCCAGCGTAGTTCATTTCACTAATCGTCACTTCGGTTTTGTCACGAGACATGCTTTCAACGATAAAGACGTGACCAGCCCACCCCGCATAGCTTACACCGATAGCCCCAATCTTAGGTTCTTTACCGATTTCAAAGCCTTCAGCTCGTGCTGATGAGGTCCATCTATTAGCGTTACCCCAGAAACTACCGATGTCTGGGCGTTGAGAGCGTGCGTACCACGTACATTGACCCCAAGCGTAACTGTTACCACCTTTATTCGGTGAGTCGCGCCCTGGTTCTACAAAGAAGCTCTTGAGACCAGCGACAGCAGTATCTAGCTGATTGATTTGAGCCTCAAGTTCAGCTCGTTGTGCGATGATTTTCTCGCGTTCTGCTTTTTCTTCTGCGATTTTTTTGGTCATTTCGACCATCATTGTTTGTTGAACTCGCTGTTGTTCTAGTTGCGGGTTAGGTAACGCAGGTATACCTTGTAGCGACATCAGTGAAGCAACAGCGAACTCGACTATCATCTAAGTCTCTCTTCGAGCGACTGACGCTCAGTTTGCAGAGTTGCAAGGGTTTCTTGCTTCTCCTTCAATTGAAATAAGCCAGACTCATTGTCTGACTGAATGGTTTTTAATTGGTTGTCCAACTGTTCAATTGTGACAGCTGGTTCTGTATCCTTGCGATCAGGTAAAACGGTGATGAAAGCTGCGATAATAGCGATTATTGCGATACTGACACCACCAAACAACACTAATTGTTTGATACTCATAATGTAGACTCTCTCTCGTTTTCACGGTGGTGGTGAGGCGGTCTGTATTACTCCTGTATATTATATTATATAAGTGACGTGTGAAAAAAGGTACTAACCGACTGGTCCGCTATGTATCATTATACACGAAGATTGGGCACGAATGTTATTTACGAAAGCTCAAAAATAGCTATAATGAAGTTATGGTAGATCAAGCGTCACTGTACCCGAGGGTACTGGTCAGTGACACGGGGGGTAGTGTTATAACTATCGACGGTGTATTAAGACCAGCGCAACCAGCGCAAATCAACACGTTAGACGTGGGTTATTTCAATGAGGAACAAGTAGCAATTATTATGCACAAGCAGAAGAGCAACTGGTTTGAGTTCAAATACCACCACAAGCTCGCGCGTCACATGTTTATGGTCAGTACAGACCTTGACGTGAACATAGATAAATGATATTATACTTTATATGACTGACACGAAGAACGTAAGCGATTATGCTGAAGCGAATATAACCCAGATAGACGAAATTAAGCGTCTTTATAATACTGGTCAAATTACCCGTGAAGAAGCGTATGAACGCGCTCAACCTATTCTAGACGCGATTGATGAACGTGGTAAGGTGATTGCTAAAAAGCACGGTCGCAGGTACGTAAAACTCAGTTTCGTTAGCTTGATGAGATAGAAAAACCACCCCGAGAGGTGGTCTTCTTTTTTGTTTCGATGTTTATTAGAAAGGGATCGCAGATAGGTCGATAGGCTTGTCTTCGATGTCGTCAATGACTACGTCTTGGCTCCCACTATCTTGCTTCTTTGGGTCGATGAACACGATTTCACGAGCGTTAATCTCGATCTTACTGTGCTTTTGACCATCTTTGTCCCATGTTCGTTGCTGTAGTTGACCTTGCAGTAGGATTCGTGAACCCTTGCTGAAGTGATTAGCAACTAGTTCGGCAGTCTTTTCCCACGCGGTAACGTCGATAAAGCTAGTGTCGCCTTCTTTGTAACCATTTACTGCTACAGAGAAACTTACGACGTTCTTGCCTGTTGTTGTTGATTTTAGTTCTGGGTCTTTTGTAAGACGCCCTGTGATGGTGACGGTATTTAAGTCTGCCATTTTATTCCTTCGGCTTTCGCCCTTTACATAGTTATTACTCTTCTTATTATACACGGATTTGGGGTTCTGGCTACCCAATTGTGCAGACCAAAGTACCTCTATTAAAGACCCAGGATCCACTTAATTGCCGCTACCGCGATTGCGATTACAACAGCTACAATACACGCGATGATAATTGCTGCGGCTGTACCTACGATTAGTGCTCCGCCTTTGTCTTCTGGTTGTTCGTTCTTGCTCATACTACCTCTTTTATTTTTACGTCAATATCTGTTGCATACATCACAGTGTCACTTATCTTGGCTCCTAGGCCCTTCGTGAGTTTTCTGCTTGCACCCAGCCCTATCTTCTCTTTCTCAAGATACTGCACGAAACGTGCACCCATAACGTGAGAGAACACTACAGTCACGGCAATAATATCATCGTGTGTATAGTGTAGCGGAAGTTTACCTGCAGCGTCATCACGCATGATTTCTTCTGCAAGTCGGTGTAGTGGTTCAAGTTTCTCCGTCTGCATCAGTTTCTTCCTTACTTGATCTGAACCCTAAAGTTGGTTTCTCTTTCTCGATGTCCAGCTTCAGATTGTCGATAAAGAGACCCAGAATCACCCGAGACTCCTTATCTTCAATGAGAGCGTTCGCGAGTTTCGCTTTCGCTAACAGTTCTTTTTTATTCATACCCCTATACTACCTATCAATCCTTAAAACTTCAAGTCGTGATCTGCAGCCTGAAATACCATCAAGCCAAGCTCACGTCGCCACATATCAACTACCTGTGGTCGGTCGTCAAATACAGCTAGAACATTGTACTTGTCTTTAATGTGTTGCTCGTACAGCTCTTTCTTTGTGATAGAGTCTTGTCGGTCATCGTTGTCTGCGCGCATAATGAGTTCATCATACGGTATTGACCATTGGTCTAACCACGCTTCTGTAGCCGCTCGAGCCCCCTCTTTGCGACCGCTCAAGAGAATGATGTGTGTGTACTTCGTGTGCTTGCGAGAAAAGTCATCACGAAACAGGTCAATCGCGTCAAAGATGTGTGTTAGTGCGTAGTTCGGTGTGTCATTCTTAACTTGCTCGAGGTCGTACCAGCTACGCCCAGTGAGGTTGTGAGCCAGTGTACCGTCAATGTCGCACAAGAACGCACGTGGTAGCTTGTCTTTCCAGTCAGAACGACGTTGGTGAAAGCCTGGGTGAACGTATTTGTAATACATATCTAAGATAACGTCTTTACCGATACTCTTTTCACGGTCTTCGTCGCGCTTAATACATTCGTCAACTGGTACATCTAAGAAGCTGTCATCGACTTCGAAATCTACGTCGGTTTCGGTAGCCAACATTCGCAGTTGCCCACGGTGCTTAGGGTCGAGGTTTGTGTCTGAAACGACTACGCTGTTACCAGCTCGTAGTGCGTCACGAATAAGACGGTTGCGCTCTCGAATAACGATAGCTTCGTCACCGCGCTTGTGGTTGTACTCACCGCCCTCAAAGAGCTTGCTGTCTTTGCGAATAAGGTCTTTCTCAACCTGCACCCAAGTTTCATCTGGGGTACTGTTGTCTGTCAGCTCACTAGCTGCGGTGCTTTTACCTGAGCCAGGGAGACCAACCATCATACGTAGAATAGGTTTTTTCATGTTGATCCTTTTATGTTTTATCTCTTTCATACCTAAGTATGAACATCAATCGGCTACAAGTCAACTTCTTCGAAAAATTCGTTGAACTCGTCGTGAGTGATTGATAGAAAGAATGGTCGGTCTGCGGAGTTTAGTTCTACCTTTGAACGACCAATATCATAATTGTTGTGGTAGATTGCTTCTAGCTCGAACAGCTCGCCCTCTTTGACCACTCGTGCGTTATGTGATTTGCTCTTGAACTTTGTTTTTGCTTTATACATCTTATAGCCCCTTTACAGGCTTAATTATAAGCTAGAAGCCGCGACAAAATCAATACCAATATCGCCAGTTTTTTAGCATTTCTTTGACATCTTTTTGAGGTGTGAACCCGATTGCTTTTTCAAGTGGTAACGGGTCACCAACTAAGCTCATAGTATCACCAGCGTCGCGAGACCTTTTAGACAATTCAAACGGTACTTTCATAAGCTCAGCAACTTTCTTGATAGACAGCGGTGTGCTACAAAGGTCGTACGCACCAGTCGCATCAGATTCTGCAGCCATCACAAAAGCGAGAGCAACATCACTAACGTGAATAAAGTCACGAATCTGCTCACCATCGTGGTAAAGAGTGGTTACGTTGCCCTCATTTGAGTTACCTGCGAGTAGCGGTACAATGTGGTTCTCTGGTTTGTGGTTTTCGCCAGGCCCGAACGGGTTAAATAGACGTAGCGAGATACTGTTCTTCGGTAGCAGTGATTCACCGAGACGCTTTGTGTAACCGTAGGGTGAGAACTTACCGTATACAGCCGCGCTAGAAGCGAATACGACGCGTCGTGCATTCTCGAGCGTTTGCATTTGCAACAGGTTGTTCGAAACATATAGCCAAGGGTCTTTGAAAGATTGACCAATATCAATATATGCCGCTAAGTGAATGACCGCGTCAAAACTATCAACGTCATACTGGTTAATATAGCGAGCATTTTCTAGCAAGTGGTCAACACAAACAACCGTGTGCCCTCGATTGCGAGCGGTCGCTACAACGTGACGACCGATAAACCCTTCAGAACCAGTGATTAAGATTCTCATAACTGAGTAACAGTGTACGTCTTACCGTCTACGATTTCAAGCACAGAACAGTCACCAAAGTGGGTAAGGTCTGGGTATTGCGAGAATGTGTCAACACACCATACGTTTTGTTGTACTTCCCAGCAAGTCTTGCTTGGGGTGTGACCGAACACTTGGTTTGGTTTGTAGACGTAGCCTTGCCCTGGTCGTACCCACATGTGCCCATCATCTGCGAGTGGGTGACGGTTTGGTGTCCAGTCATCAGTCAGACCAGCGTGCGAGTAGGTAACCCCGTCAATCTCGTAGGTTTCTGGTAGCTTTCGCATAAAGTCAGTGAGTTGCGGTTCAGCGTCAAACATCATTTGTGCGTGAGCGTCCCACCCTGAATACATACCGCTGTACTTCTTGTTGAAATAGCATAGGTCGTGGTTACCGCATAGCGCGATGACGTTCGGGTTAGTTTGCACTAATCGTTGCACCCGCAGAATCATATCAAGTCGGTCGAACCCGCTAGAACCCCAGTTGTCGAGGTAGTCACCTAAAAGAACTACTTTGTCGTAGTTACCAGCGATTTTTTCAACCTTGTCTAAAATCCACTGCTTTTGGTGAGTGTCACCGACTGCTAAAACTTTCACTCTTCAACCTCTATATCGTTAATCACGTTTTTAGCGTGTTCATAATCTTCAAGACTAAGTGTACTAACACCTAGCATACGTTGCAAGCGTGCTTTGTCGTCAGGGGTTAAACCTACTTCGTAAACGTATTCGCGTTCGGTCATATTAGTCCCAGAACTGTCGAGCGTGATGAGCCCAGAAAGTTAGAGCGTTCACAGCTTTCGCGTGTAGCTTTTCAACCTTTGCGTGGTGTTCGTGCATTAGCTTTTGTACGCGAGCTTCGGTGAGTTTTTTACCAGTCTTCTCTTCGCGCCATTCAACACTAATACTTGAGGTGTCTTCTGCTTCACCCTCTGCGATATACGCGTCTTCAAGGTTTACGATTTGACCCGCAAGACCAGTCGCCCAGTCACCGCGATCAACCGCTAAGTATTTATCAATATCGGTGTAGACCTGCTTGAGACTCTTGTAACCGAAGTTACTGCCTTCGTCTACCCACATCTTGAACATATACTCGAAGTCGCTGACACCTTTTGATTCGTGCCACTTCAAGCTCTCTGAGATGAGCGTCATTAGGTGAGTACCGCTATTCCACATATCTTTGTCGCTGTACCCTCGTGAGATACGTTGACGACGAAACTTGTGAATGCGTGACCATGTTTTAGGACGTGCTACTGTTTGCAGTTTGTAGCGTAATGACATACCTTGAATTTCTTCAGCGAGTGCTTTGAGAGTTTCTTTCATAGGTCTATTTTACCTTCTTTCGACCCTTTTTACCAATAAAGTTGTGGTGGGTGCGAATTGAGTGCTGCCGATTCGAGTCGAACTTACCACTGCCACAGGTAGCGCAAGCGTAGGTATTCTTGTTGCGTATGTCCCATTTGGTGAACGCTAAACAGTCAATACACTGTCGAATAACGTAATGACGATTCGCAATGTCTTCGTCGCTAAACAGCCCGTCCATGTGCAACGTCTCGAGTCTCGACACTAGTACAGACCCGTTTCTTTACCAGCTAGAAAAGCTGCCATGATCTTGTTGTTCTGCTCGCGCTGACGGTTCAACGCTTTCTCGGTCGCACCAGAGTTTCGCTTGTGCTGTACGAACCAAGTGAGCGCACCTTCAATAATCACGAACATATCGTCTTCGCTAGTGTTACGCTTTCGCAGTTCAGCGATTGAGATGTCGAGCGGTAGCCCTTTGTCGGTATAGAGTTTACCTACCCACGTACCCTGTTCTTCTAGATATGCTCGGTTAGGGTTTGATAACGATTCGACTATCTTTTCAAGTATTAGCTCTTGCTGCGCCATAAACTTCGATCCTATTCTTCATATTAGCCCAGATGTGCGGGTTCGCTTCTATTTCTTTAATTATAAGCTGTTCAGACGGGTCGAGCGTGTTATCAGGACAGAAGAAGACGAGCAACGCTTTGGTTTTGCCCATAATCATCATATTCCACTGCACTTGGGATAAAATCTTCGCGTCAGTCGTCACAGCGTTCAATAAGTGTCGTTCTTTCATAAAGCATTTGATCTCAACCATATACTCGTCTGTGTACCCGTCTGGAGAGCATCCTGCCCACGGGAAGTCGCTATTGGTAACGAAACCCGTCTCGAGCGTTTTGATGTCGTACACGCGGTCCAGGAGCGTCCTTGCTACAGGCTCTAACGTATGACCACGCTCCGTATACTTGTTACCAGTGAAGTTGCTCTCTTTGAGCTTATACGTTGCTGGGTTACGGGCTAGTAGAAATTCATACGAAGTCGACCCTGTAAGCGGGTGGTCTTCACGAATAGCGAACCATTCAGGCGTGTTCTGTTCGATTTTGTCGTGGTAGGTAATCATTTTGGTAGTTGGTCTTCCAGTCTCTTTTTGATTTGTAGTAGCACCTTACGGGTGTCTGGTCGGCTGAGTGTTTCAAGCAATTCATCAACAACCTCAACTTGCTTGCGACCTGCGTATATCTCAATCAACCCCACTGTGACTGGGAACGCGTCATCTTCTAGATTAAACGGGTCGGTGCCTTCATACTCGTAGCTTTGCTTGTCCCAACGGTTAGCCATATTCAAGTCAGCTTGAACGCTTTGAAAAATTCGCAGGTGACCTAGTATTCGGTTCTTACTCATACATGTGCCTTATATAATCGTGTTCGCTCTCCATCAGGGTGAGTCGTTCTTTTCTAATCTTCATACCGCGCTTAGAAGTAATCAGAAACCCAGTGAGCATAGCTATTTGAGCAACAAGTGCGAAGAACTTAACTGGTGCAAGCGGTATCAATAGCGATGGGAACATAAAAAGAAAAGAACCGTATAAGAAACGCTTCTCCCATTTGTCGTTCTTCTTCACAAGAGCATCATAGAATTTGCCTGAATCTTGCAAGCGGTCTATGATTTGTTTTTGCTCTTGTTCAACGTCAAACATTTTATCCTCTTAGGTAGTCGATTGCGCTTTCAAGTGTCTCCCAGCTGACACCGACAGTCGCATCGTGATGGTTCTTTACATGTTGCAAGACTGCTCTAGCTAGTTCGTAATCGTCTTCGCTATACTCATCTTTCTCTTCGTAATCATACATCACGTTAAACACGTCGTCAACAGACCATACAATGTCGATGCTGTCAACTTCCTTGTCGCGTAGATAGTCGTTACAAGCGTCGCGAATTGCTTCAACTTCTTCGGGTAAAACTGCCCAAGCAACGCTACCACTTTCACGCGATAGCGGTTGCTCTTCGATTAGGTTATCAGCTTGTGAACTGCCGACCTTGTCGACCAGCAGCCACAGCCCCTCACCATTCTTATCTTCTTTGATTCGTCCAGTGAGGTTCCCCATAATTACCCTTTCTTTGCAGCTACGATTGCGTCGAGTGCGTCAGTGCTAGTATCGTCATCAGCTAGGCCGTGGTCTTCGTTATCAACCTTTTCGAGCAAAGCGACTTCTTCTGAAAAGTATACCTTACATGCCCGCTTAATAACAGACTTTCGCCAAAACTCTGATGGCCATTTGTCCCAAGTGTAACTGCTCTTTGAGGCACCCTTCATTTCAAGGTAGTCGCGTTCGTTCAATAGCTCGATTGACTCGTTGTTGTCGAACTTCACGACACAGTACGCACCGTTGATCTTCTTGTCGTCATAGCTTGCAAACGGGTTAGCGATTTCGTGCTTGTATTCAACAAGACCAGAACGCTTACCAACTTCAAATGTGTCACCTTCGCGTACGAGTTGCACGTCAAAGAATACGTCTGGGTGTAGTTGCTTCACCTTGTTCATATACCCTTGGTACGTTACAAGACCCATGTTCTGACCAGACAAGATGACGTTTACACCATCTAGGTTCGTACCGACGTTCAGGTACTTAACAATGAGTGAGTACATCTCTTGGTTAGTGTGCTTCTGCACGATTTGGTTGACCTTTGTACCACTTAGGTATGCGATAGTCTTGTTAACCTTGTTCGCGTCTTGGTTGCTCTCGATGAGCTTTTCTTTTAGTGCTTGTAGATTTACTGCCATTTTATTCGTTATCCTTAATGGTTAGTTTGTATGCGAACGATTGTCGAACACCGACTCCGTCAACGAGGCGACCTTCAAGAACTTGAACAGCTTTCACTGCCTCTTTATCTAGCTTTTTTACGGTTACTTTAGTAACGAAGGCATCGTCAACTTTGTCTTCGTCTGTGATTATCAGTTCTTCACGTGGTGTTAGCGCGAATGTTGCGTTACCAACTTCGAGCTTCTTTTCACCTGTGTCTTTGAACCGCTCAATCATCAAGTCTTTCATTGTCGAGTCGAACTCTGAACGCTTTGCGTTAAGCTCGTCCTGGACGCGTAGGAACTCAATGAACTTAGGGTTGGTTTGCAGTTCGTTCTCGATTTGCGCGAGTGTCATCTGCAGGTTTGTGATGGTTTGTACACCTGTTTCTGCTTCGTTCTGAATATCTTTCATATCCTTATTATAGCAGGAATTTACGGGCGTTGCTACCAATAATACCTATTTTTACCAGAAATAAATGGTTTTTCGTCGTCTTCTTCTAACCATTCTGCAAATTTTTCTCGGTTGAACGCTGGGTCGATCTTTTCAGTTATATATTTGAGGGTGCGTTCTAACCATTTTTCGAAGTCTAATGAGTCGCGATTTTTGTTAGCTTTTTCGCCAACTTCATATATTGAGTATTTTGTCATAGTTTTATACCGACTACTATACACTAAAAATAGACCCCCGCTAAGAGGTCTACATGACTGATTTGGCGCATCTCTTTGTAATCAGTAAAATTATGGTCGGTCTTACGGTCCAACAGATATAGTGCACTGACTATCTGTTGCCCTGCCACCGCGCATTTTGCATTATATACTAATATGTGTATAATGAATACTATGAACACCAAGAAGATTCAAAAGGAAGCGGCTGACCTAGTGAAATACGTCAAGCGCACCAAAGAGACGACAGCAATAGCTGGCGGCATTATTGCTATTGTGGCAGTGACAGGGTTCATTATGGGTACATTTACAAAACGGGGTGAAAAGAAGAAAGAATAATATAGCTTACAACTCAAGTCATAGTTGGAGCTAAATAGCTCTTTTTTTATATCTTGGGTTCGTGGCTCAGTGGTTGAGCAGCAGACTTTTAATCTGTACCACGTTGGTTCGATTCCAACCGAGCCCACCACAAATAATGGACGGTAGCTTAGCTGGTTAAAGCACTTGACTGATATTCAGGAGATCGTAGGTTCAAATCCTACTCGTCCAACCAAGTATTCTGGTGTATAGTTCAATAGTAGAACAGCAGACTTATATTCTGCATACGGTGGGGCAGAACCACCTACACCGACCATTAACAAATTATCGTCTCTTAGCTCAATGGCTAGAGCATCTGTTTTACACACAGAAGGTTGTAGGTTCGAGTCCTACAGAGACGACCATATATAGCGGGGTTGAGAAGCGGTCATTCTCGGAGGGCTCATATCCCTTTGTCGCAAGATACACGGGTTCGAATCCCGTCCCCGCAACCAAATTTGTACGGAGAGCACATCGTTGCAACGTGGCTCGAGAATCGAAAGCGTAGAGGTGCACTGAAGCGTTATTAGAATAGAGGTAGCCTAAAGCTGCCCCCGTGCACCATAAAGTCCTATAGCTCAGCAGATAGAGCACTTGTCTTCGGAACAAGGTGTCGAGGGTGCAATTCCTTCTGGGACTACCAAGTGCCGCCATAGCTCAAAAGTAGAGTAGTAGTTTTGTAAACTATCGACCTCGGGGCAGTACCGAGTGGCGGCCCCATACGCCCCAGTTAGTGTAACGTTGGTTAGCACGCGTACCGTGGTAGGTACGAGGAACGGTTCGACTCCGTGAGGGGCTCCAACATTTGCGGGTATAGTATAACGGCTAATATACCTGACTTCCAATCAGGGGATCACAGTTCGATTCTGTGTACCCGCACCATACGTATAATAAGAGTATGGAAGCATACCGCAAAGACCCAGACCCAAACTTAGTCAAGCGACAAGCTGAAAGTCTAGTGCATGACCTAACTCGCGACATCATTGAAGAAGAAACGCAAGCACTCGAACAAGGTTTCGTAGTACTGCGCAGACACTTTGGTGAAATAGCTGTGAAACAAGCTGGTATGGTTCACATTACTCAAATCAATGATCTGCTCGATAAGTACCTCAAAGCAGAAATATAAGGTTCTCTGGTCTAATGGATAGGGCACTTCGGTTCTAACGAAGCTGGTGCTGGTTCAAGTCCAGCGGGAACTACCAAACAATTCGGGGTTGTCATATAACGGTTTATTATGGGACGTTTGCAACGTCTTCACCAGAGTTCGATTCTCTGCAACTCCACCAAATACATATTGGTAGCAAGTATGATTACGAGGTCAAACCAGGCAGGAATTGCATGGACGTATGAGCCGAAACTTCTCGTAGCACCTTTTCAAGATATGGAACCGTAGCTCAGCTGGTTAGAGCACCTGACTCTTAATCAGGGTGTCATAGGTTCGATCCCTATCGGTTTCACCACATATCGCCCATTCGTCTAACGGTTAGGACACATGATTTTCAATCATGCAACGGGAGTTCAACTCTCCCATGGGTGACCAAATTTATAAAAAAGATTGTATTGCCATTTATTATTATGGTATAATGAAATTATGAAGACATTATATAGTCACTCACTACTATCACAGCTCTGGTCAAATTGCCCGGATCAATTTAGTGTAGGTGTCTTGTCGTTCTCTTCATAAGAAGAATTTTGAAAACAAACAACGAGAGACATCTACCCACAAGTAGGTGTCTTTTTTTAACAAATTAACCGACGGACGAGGCTTTGGCACGGTAGTCAGCAGATAGGGCTGTAAGTGACCCTAACACCCCAGCTCCCAAAGCTGGTAGGTACTGTAAACCGTGATGGGTAGCGCAGCGGTCGAGTTACATCAGGGGGTCTATTGCAAAGAGCGATAGATTAAGCTGGGGCATACACTCCCCTCCCCCGAAATGAATGGTTGTACGACGGGTCTGCCGACCCTTGGAGCGTTTAGCGCACCCTGCTTGAGAAAGATAAGCGAGTCTCAAGTATAAGGCTCATTCAGACTACCGATGAAAGGTCTGACCGATTTGATAGCTTTATGCAATTGCATATCGCTAGTCGGGACGCTGGGCACAAATCAACAAAACCCAGCACCCAATATACATGTACTCCCTAGTGGCGATGGGAACTGGTCTCCAAAACCAGTGCGAAAGCTAAGCAGTTCGAATCTGTGTACGTGTGCCAAATATGCGATCATGGTGAAGTGGTTATCACAGTACCCTGTCACGGTATAGTCGCGAGTTCAATTCTCGCTGGTCGCGCCAAATATATTCTAGATCGGCCCATCGGTAGGGCAGCTCCCTGTTAAGGAGAAGGCGATTGGTTCGATTCCAATATCTAGAGCCAAATCAGTCTATAGTGAAGTGGTATCACGCGTGCTTTGGGAGCATGAGACCGTAGGTTCGAACCCTACTGGACTGACCATAACGGGGAGTAAGCATAACGTTAGTGCTGCGGGCTGCAGAGTAATATAGACCCGATGCCCAGGTTCAACTCCTGGCTCCCCGAACAAGTAACTTTTGGTTTTGTAGCTCAGTTGGTTAGAGCACCTGTTTGAAGAACAGGGGGTCGTCTGTTCAATTCAGACCGAAACCACCAAATATGTTGTAGCGTGCAGGGCACCCGATTGACTGTAAATCAAAAGGCGATGGTTCGATTCCGTCCTACTTCACCAAATATACCCCCGTTTGTAGTGCTCAGCTTAATTACCTGAGTAGATACGCAGGCAAGCAAGTGCAACATACTAGTTATAAAAAGCATTTGTTAGCTCACCCTAAAGGTTTGCGGGGGTGCCAAATATGAAGCGTTGGCGGAGCAGCTACGCAGCGGATTGCAAACCCGTTTACATCAGTGCGAATCTGATACGTTTCTCCAAATATGTGCTTATGGCGGAACGGTATACGCAGTAGTTTCAAAAGCTACCGAGTTAATCTCATCTCAGTTCAAGTCTGAGTAAGCACACCAAATATGCCGAAGTGGTGGAATTGGTAGACACGCTGGTCTTAGGAACCAGTGCTGAAAAGCGTTGTGGGTTCGAGTCCCACCTTCGGTACCAAATTACGGTCTATGATGAAACGGTAGACATAGCAGGCTTAAACCCTGCGGAGATTAAAACCTCGTGCTAGTTCAAATCTAGCTAGACCGACCACAATTAGGAGAGGTGTCAGAGCGGCCGATCGAGCTGGTCTTGAAAACCAGTGTGTGAAAGCACCGTGGGTTCGAATCCCACCCTCTCCGCCACATGGAAGATTAACCTGATAGGATCAGGTCTCGCCCGCTAAGCGATGAGTGTGAAAGCATGGTTTTCGATTATCCAATCTTCCGCCAAACTCCGTACACGTGTCTGAAGTGTATAACGTTTGCACCAAGGCGTTGCAACCCGTGTGCGGAGCCAAGCGTGGTGAAAGTAGTTCAATGGTTAGAACGTCGGCTTGTGGTGCCGATAATGTGAGTTCAATTCTCATCTTTTACCCCAAGTATACTCATGTCGTCTAACTGGTAGGACACTGGATTTTGGCTCCAGCAATCTAGGTTCGAGTCCTAGCGCGAGTGCCAAGAAATTATATTGTATTTTACGTTGAATAACCGCTGGGAATGTGTCGTGATAAATCCCGTTATACTAAGTAGAGAATCAACCAAGCCCTCAAATGAGGTGCTTATTATTTACACTTAAAACGGGGTACAAATGAACGCAACTACACTCATCAACGACGAAATGACACTAGAAGAAAAGCTCGCAGCTATTGACGCAGCGATGGCAAATGCACAAGCAACAGCTGATAGCACAGCAAAAGCGCAAGGTCGTGTTGCAGCCCCTATCGACCCTTCAGACGCTCTTATGTGCGAAGGTTGTCAGTGATGGCTGGCGAACATCTAGGTAGTCTAGACTTTGGGGCTCACAACCCTGAAGTGAACCCAAGCGTATACGCTCGCATTATGGACCCTGAACTTTGGGGAGCAGATGGTGAACGTCTGGTAACTGAAGCCGAAGTCCGTATGCTTGGTGAAATCGCAATTAACGACAACATCATTCTAGGAACTGAATAATATGGTTACAATTTACAGCACCGCGTGGTGCGCATTCTGCAAGACAGAAAAGCAATGGCTCGACTCTCTCGGGGTTGCATACGAATCAAAGATGATTGACGAAGACGAAGCTGCAATGAAGGAGTTTGAAGCTCTGAACGTAGGTAGCGGTGTCCCAGTTACTGTCATCGGTGACACAATTGTGCGAGGTTTCGACCGACCAGCACTCAAAAACGCAATCGGTATTTAGCCCATTGATAAGAGAGGCTTGTATGTTACAATCAAGCCATGAAGATACAAATAGATGACTGGTTCTACAGCGACAAGCGGTTCAAATCGCTCATTGCTGACGAGAAGTTCACTCTACTTGTAGTAGCTACTATTAAAAAAGCTACGGTCGGTTCGGTTAGCTCTCGAACTGGTCTGGTACACGACACGGTTAAGATTATCACTGACCGACTACTCAAAGAAGGACTCATCTCAACCGATGGTGAGTCTTTTTCTATCGTTGAAAAAAGCGGCAAAGAAGTCACTGCAGCCACCACTGCTGTCGCTCTCGACGACAACTACACCCGTCTAGTGCAAATGCTCTACAAGGTTATCAACGAGACATCTCCAGGTGGTGCAAAAGAGGTCAAACCAAACACGAGTGACTATAAGGTTATAAAGCTAATGGTAGAGAAGGACGGTATCGCAGTTGAAACGATTGCAGGTATCTTAAACATCTACACGAATATCCCGTTCTGGGGTGAGAAGTACATCGTTCAGTCTGCCTCGGGTCTTCGAAAACATTGGTTAAAGATTTACCAATCAGCTGAAAAGCATTATACTAAAACAAGAGTTGAAAAAATATGAGCGAAAACGAAGTATCACTACAGCAAAAAGTCGTCATCACCCGAAACGGTGCACTTTTTTATCTTGATCTCGAACGCGCTGCTAAGGTTGAAGCACTCTTGCTTTCACCGTCTAAACCAGACTACCTAGAGATTGACGGTACACTCGTACAAGCACGTGAAATTACTATGGTTGCACCTACTGCAAAGGTCGAAGAAATGAACCGACGCAAAAAAGGTGACTGGCAATGCGAACGCGGTCACTGGCACACTCGTGACGAAACCGTCTGTAAGCAAGGTTGGGGAACTGGTGGCGTTGCTAAAGAACGACCTAAAGACCCAGAACTCACCCCGCTACAAAAAGCACGAGGTGAACTAGTCAAATCATTGATGGACGATGATGGTAAGTCACTCGCAGAAGCAATAAAGATTGCGCGAATACAATACCCGACACCTAAAGAAGAAGCTAAGACTGCTTAGAAACCCCGATTTCACATCGAGGGTTTTCTTTATCTACCCCTCTATAGTAAACGTGCAACGTGCTAAGAATGTTGGCGTTGTCATCTGTAATGAACCCAATATCTACTAGCAGGTCATTCACGGATTCAATTTTGTTAGATAGATCAGTCCTGCGTCTGTCGGGTAGGTAAAAGTCGTACCTTATGGATAGTGGTTCGTCGAGACCTTCTTTTTCTAAACCGATGAGCTGTTCTTCGGCAGTCTTGTGCCATTCGGTATACGCTTTACTTGGTATAGTGCGACCGTTGCGTAGGGTGATTCGCGAGTTTTTCTTAGAGGGTATGCGACCCCGTAGTTCGAACATATAGTCGTGCATCGTCATTCTGGCCTACTTGCTGCGGTACTGTGTATACGACTTTTCTGACCTAGGGCCATTACGTCGTATACAGTCAGCTCGCTATCTTCGTCTTTCAGTATGTCGACAAGCGATTTCTTGAAAGTGTAGAAGTTACGTTTATTAGCGGTCGTATAAATATCGTACCGTGTGGTTTGTAGCGGTGTCATTGCGATTACTACTTTGTCAGCGTAAACCCAGAACACCATTTTGTTTTTGTCGTATCGTGTGTATTTCATATCATTTTAAGCCGAGACGAAGTCAGGGCGATCCTCTTTAGCAACGCGGTCTTCTTCTTCGACGTAGCGTAAGTTGTTCCAACCACCACAACCGCCCTTAGCAGGGTTACACCAGTATCGACGGATCATACCGTTGACACGAGGTTCGGTACCTCGTGATTGGAAGGCTGCAGAACTTGTACCACAGTGAGCACAAACACCTTGACGGTTGAGAATGATACCCATGTTCGGGTGAGTTCTATCGAAGCCACGTTGGTCGATGTAGATTTGTTCAGTGATTGCAACGTCTTGGTCGTTATATTCTTTCAATAACTTCCAGCTGTGCTTATCTTTCTTTTCTAGACAATCATACCATAACGCCCCAACCTTGATTTCCGATTTACCGCTGTAACCGTGGTACTTGCTGATTTCATCGAGTCGGTTAGACGGGTATTTAAAAATACGCCTTGCTTGCGCGAGCGTATCAACTGTCTTGTACGGTGATGGTGCCCCTAGCTTGTGCTTGATGAAGTAGGTGTTTGCCATCTTGATGTCGAAACCACGGAGATTGTGACCTACCACGATAGCCGCTTCGTCTAGGATTTTGTGCAGCGCGATAGCCACATCTTTGTCGTCGTGCTTGTCAGCTTTGTATCGGGTCTTAAAATCTGGTAGTTGAACGTGGTGCACTTTGTCTTCGTCTAGCCACTTGTACGAGAAACTCATCAAGATTTGGTTGTGAACGATGTTGAACGTATTAGCTTGCCACATTGGAGGGTAACTGTATGCGAGTAACGGTGAGACTTCGAGGTCTACTGTCACTGTTCGCTCTTGACTTTGCATATTGAATGTTTTCCTATTTATGTGTTTATCATAGGGCATTCGGCCTGTCAAGTCCACTTTTTAACGATGTAGAATAATCAACAGTGTGTTCACCTCTGTTGGTTTCTGGTAAAATAAGAGTAATGAGTAAAAAGAAGAATAAATCTGTACCGCAACCGAGTAACCTACCCGTTCTAGAGGGTCAGACTTCTATTACAGACTTTATCAAATAACGACTTCTATCGGTGTACCGTCTTTTGGTAGGTAGGGTTGTGTCGTTAAACCGTATTCGCAGTATAGACCCTGCTCGTCTAGCTTGTGTTCTAGCTCGTGTATAGATTCAGCGGTGACCGCTCGCACTAGGTGAACCTTCACAGGGTTGTCGAGACCGTGATCTCCCCACGCTTCTGCCATCAAGTCCCAACCGTACCACTTACCGTCTATTTCTTTTGCAAAATAAAAGTTATTCGCGCTCATCTTTTTTGTCCTTCTCCATTACGGTCTTAGCGTAGTCGTATGCGCCTTCAATAGGTTTACCTAGTTTCATACCAATGGTAACTAAAAGATTGAACCGCTGGGCTTGTGTAGCTGACAGCGGTTCATAGTATTCTTCTGCTTCTTGTACTGTCATAGAGACAGTATACTACTTTACTTCTTGAAAGTGAATTTTGAGAGCAAGTCTACGATCAACTTAATGACCTTAGATAGCCAGCTCGTAGCACTTTCACCGTCTTCAGGGACTGGAATCACTGGTGGGGTGGTTGGTGGTTCAACGTATGAACCGACTGCGATTAGCTCGTCAACAGCAGGAGTTGTCACAGCGTCAGACTTGACTGTTCGTGCGGTTTCAACACCGTTTGTGTAGGTTACCGTCCAGACGATTGTTCGAACACCCTTAACACCAGCTCGGATAACCTTTTCTTTACCGACAGGTAGTGTCGCGTCTGTAGACTTAGTGATTTGGAATGCGACTTCTTCAGTCTTGCTTTCTTCTTTCACTTCTACAGTAGGTAGAGCTTCTAGTGTATTTTCATCAAACCCGTTACCAACATTGTTAGTAGATGAGTAAGGTGTACGCAGGTAAGTCTTGCCGTTCCAGTTTGACTTTTGGTTGAGATCGAACTCAGTACCAGCTGGGTAGGCTTTTACACCGTTACCAGTCTTAACTTCAACGAGTGTAGTACCACCAGCTTTAGCTCGCATACGACGTGGTGCGTCCATTGCTTGCCATGTTGGGTCAGCAGGTGCAGGTGGTTGAGGTGGGTTGTTAATGTAGTTAACGATTGCGTCACGTTGTTCCATGATACGTGCAGGACAAGCAGTACCAAGTTGTGATACTTCGTGGTGACCTACGACTGCGGTTGCGCCACCAAGAGCAACGTCTTGTGGTCGCCAGAAAGCAGCGATGACTTTGTTGTCACCATCACGGAGAGTGTAGTTTCGGTAGTCACCAAGGTTTTCGATACCGATTGAACGAGTGTTGATGTCCCAGTTACCAGCGTGCCAAGTGATTTGACCGAATGGGTCGCTAACGAGAGGTACTAGACGGTAACCAGCGGCTCGTTCAGCATCAGTAGCGTCAGGAGTGCTACCATCAACTCGTTGCCCCGCATAGTGGGCTTGTGAGTATGAACGTGCGCCAGTGTAAGGGTTGATAAGACCAGACCAGTTACCAGCATTTGAACCGTAAGCGCGAGCGTACCCGTTGTCGCTAAACCATTGTGCAAGCCATGCTTTTGACTTTTCAGTCCAGAGAGGAGTCACCGCGTGGTGAAGGACAAGATAATCTACTTTTTTTCGGTTAACGTCTGCCATTATTCAGATTCCACCTTCCCAGGTAGCTCTTTCCAAACAGCTTCAGGGATAACACCCTGACCGTTATTCACAAAATCTTTGTTTTGCTTTGCTTGTGACGCTTGCTTTTTTACGTCTGCTTTTTCTGACTGCTCTTGCAGTTTGTTGATTTCTGCTTCTGTTGGTACGTTTGCCATATAAAATAACCTCTCTGTATATTCATTACTTATTATACAGTTTTGAGGTTATGCGCTATAAGTTGTGATATAATCGCGAGCTTGCTCTTTGGTGTAGTACGAACCGTCCCAGTCGTTTTGAATGACACCGTTGCACTCTTCGATCATTTCTAAGATGATTTCTTTTTGTCGTGGGTTGTCTTTTTGAAGCATTGCGCTCATAGACCGACCGTTATTGATGTAGTCGTCAGAGAGGTTCTTGCCCTTCGCGCTGTGAAGCTCCCAGCCCTTGAGACTACCCCATTTCAATAGAATGTAGTCGTCACCTGTTTTGAAAGATAGCTTCTCGAGCTTCTCGGTTGCCTCTTTGACGAAGTTGCGAAGTTCAGCTGCGGTATCGGTCGTAACGGTCTTACCCTCTAGCGACTCAGCCAACTCGTCGATTGCTTGAAGAATCTTAGACATTGTTCTTTTTGCCGCAACGCTGACAAGTAGCGTTCCAAGAGACTCGTTCTTTGTAGTAACCGTTGTACTTGTCCCAGTCGTGAAAACCTAACTTGCACGCCAATTTGTTCAGAAAATTCTTCATATAAACCTTTGTATTACTTATTAGCTCGATTATATAACTTTTCAAGGTCTTCGTCAAGACTTTTTAGACACCGCTGACACTTAAAACTACTGATTGCGCAGTTCGTGCATATCTGTGGTGTAGCAGTACTACCGTGCATTTTCGAGGTCTTGCAAACTGGGCACTCCCATGTGGTCATAGCTGCCCCACCGAACCACCCGCGACTACGACAGTCTTCGCAGACAATGTCTTTGAAGCGCCACGCTTTGAGCACTTCTAGCTCAGGTGCTTTCATAGCCTCTTTAACAGCGTCTTCTTTGTCCCACTGAATATGTGTCAGTAGAGACTTAAAACCGCTCTTACTGAAGCGGTAGTCTGCTTTAACGCGACTTTTACCCACCATATTGTATAAGTCGATGTAGAACTTTAGCGGTTGTCTCATACGAGCTCCTCTAGCTGCTTCTTCGCCTCTTCGAGACGGTGCGGTAACCAGATAGTTATTACCTGTGAGAAACTGCTCGAGTCAGAATACAGACTAGCTGATAGTTGCATTTGCTCTAGCGTTTCAATCGTTGCTTCGAGCTTTGCAACTTTGACGTGTCGCTCTGAGTAGACTGGGCTTTGCAGACCAGCTGTGCCAAATAGCATCTCATCTTCGCATTCGTTCCACCCTTGACGGTACGCTTCTCGCTTAATCGCTTCGATTTCACTCTTCTTCATCGTGACCCTCTTTTCTACCTTGTGTTAAACCGTGGTAAAACGCGTTCTCACGATCTTGAGCCATCAGCTGAATGAGTGCGTGAACCGCTTCAGTCTGTCGACCCGTGTTTGATACCATAACGTACTCGTTAAACCAGTTGTCGAGCGGTGTAAGCTCTTCTTCGTCTGTATCTTCAAGAGGTTCAATACCAAACGCGTAGACTGCGTTGCGGTAGATACGTGGGCCATAATGCTCCATACCGTCAGTGATAAGATAGTCAACCGTACCGTGCTGGGTTGTGCGAGCTTTCCACTCCCACTTCCCATCAACGTGTGTCGGTTCGTTTAGCACTTCGAATTGAATGCTGCCGTACTGACCAGACTCCCACAAAATGTCACCCTTGTGTATGTCACGGGGGTTAACTTGCGTAAAATCGTAGTCGTTAGGATTCTGTTGATTCATTTTCAATTACGGTGCTTACTGTGAAGTTAATCTTAGCACCTGTTTGCTGTTCAATCAAGTCGACAGTATCGAGGATAACGTCTGGGTGATATGCGTTGTTCGGGATTTCGCTTACAACGAGTGAAGCCTCTAGAGTTGGGCGTTCAAATAATTCTTTTGGTACGTCGATGTTCAGCTTTACAGCTACTTCGTCCCAGTCGAGCGATGGTTTTTGTTTTCGTACTGATTTAACACCGTTTTTGTTGACTACGAGCCAGTTGGTCAAGATCATTTTCTTTCTCTCCTATTATTGCTTTGTAATCGTAGGATACTCTTTGTCCTCGGGTTTGTCAACAGAACCGTTGGTTCCCATCCACGCATCGGGTCGGTCACCCACAAAGTATGGGTTCGTAGGTGACTTCGGTGTTGGTGTAGTGAAGATAGGGGTTAATGGTGAATACGGTTTCGACGGTTGAAGCGTTGGCGCAACAGGTGCAGGTCGTCGCAATTCTGCGATTACCGCTTCTGCAAGCTCGCGCTTTTTGTTTCGGTATAGGTATTCTAGTACGTCGCTAATTGTTTTTGTTGCCATCTTTAATTCTCCAATAACATACTTTTCTATTCGTAACTGGGTAAACGTCCTTAAACGCAAGTTCGACCAACCCCTTCTCGACTAGCTCGTTTGTTCTAGGCGTGATGGTGTTGATCGGCTTGTGCAAGTGATTTGCAATTTCTTGGTTGTTGACGGGTCTTTTCGCTAAACGTATAACATCGAGAACCACACGCTGCCTATCACCAAGTGACGGTGTCACGTCTTCATAGGCAGCGATGCTTGTATCTCGTACTGTCATTACTTAGTCGGAATGTAGAATTGTGCACCGTCACCCGCTTGGGTAGTTGGTAGAGCACCGTTCCACTTCTTGATCCATTCTTGTTGCAATAGCTCTGGTGTGAGTGTTTGCTGTTTAACGCGTTGTGCTTCTGCCTGTGCGTTTGCTTCTGCTACAGTCTTCTCTGCTTCAACCTTTGTGGTCTCGAGCTCCTGACGAGCTTGTGCGATCTTCTGGTTAGCGATTTGCACTGCTTCAATAGCTTGGTTGAATGCCGCGCTGAATGTAAAGTTGGTAATTGCTACGTCTTGAATGACATAACGCTTCTTGTGTTCTGGGTTGTTTTGAATGCGTTCTTTGAGTAGGTCGAAGAACTCAGTCTTTACAGCCGCACGCTCGGTGATTAGCTCACTCGCTGTGTACTTAGCTGATACAGCTTTGAAAGATTCGATGATTTGCTGTTCAATAATAGTCTTATAGTAGTCTTTACCGACGTTCTGGTGAATGTCACCGATTTTACCTGCATTGATACGGTAGTTAAGCACGATTGTCGCGTTAACGTCTTGTAGGTCTTTTGTCGCAGATGGTGCAGCCGACTCAGAACGTAGTGTCTTTACATCATATTCTGTAACCGTTTCAATACCCCAAGGTGCTTTGAAAGCGATACCCTCAGTAAGTTCACGACCAGTAACGCGACCATAGTTAGTCACGACACCGACTTTACCTGTACCGATAGTAGTTAATGAGCTAAAGAATGTGATTAGTAGCAGTAGGCCTACAAAACCCCAAATTCCCCACTTGATATACTTTTTTACCTGACTATTTGTCTGTGTGCTAGTTCTTCCCTCGAACATTATTCAATCTCCTTATTGACTTCTTCTATTAGTTTGTCAAGCTCATCATAATCTACTTCGGGGTCTGGTGCAAGATAAATAGCTTTAACAGGGGTGATAAAGTCATCATTCAGCTTAAAAACCATCTCGTCAGCTTTCTCGTGATCTTTCAGGAATTGTAACCTTAATTCATCGTATTTGCTCATCGCGGTTCTCCTGTAGGTATTCTATCGCACGACGCTTCACTTCGTCCACATTTATGCGTTTATCTTCTTTACTGATACTTTCAAGTTGCATACGCAAGAACATCGCAATCGTCGTCTTAACCGCATACTCGTCTCGAAAGGCAAGCTCTTTAACGACAGCTTCCATCGCTCGCTTCTCAGCACGCAATGAGTTGCGACCAGCTGCCATGTTGTCGTGTGCGTCTTGCATGAACTTGTCGATAATATCGGTCAGGTCATTTATGTCTGGTACGTTTTTGTGCATCAGCGGTACGTCCAGGTTTTAACTGCAGCCCATGCTTCTTCCATAGTGTTGTATTGGTGCAAACGGTGCGGCCCAAACAGGTAGGAGTAAACCTCACAGCCAACTTCGGGCTTTGCATTTAAGTAGTCATCGGTCTCGAACCAGTTAGGGTAACTCAGCATAAGCCCGACATATCCCTCGGTACTTTTGCAGTGACCGTCTGTCTCTGGGTCGTTCTCCCATTCAACGTGCAGGTCGTGTAAGTGTTGACGAATCTTCTTCAGGAGTCGTATGTCTTTATCAGTCATCTTCTCGGTCCTCATTAACGGTTACGATTACGTTGCCCACTTTTATCGCTTGCTTCGATTGCGATACCTTTAGCTTTAAGTCATTTATATCATACCCTTCCACGCGCTGCAAATAACGAACAATTGCGTGGTCAGTCACCTCTGGCACCATACCATCGTGCTTCAAGTCGTAGATAGCCATACCGACTCGGTGCCGACGTGAGTTCAGTTTGCGTAAGCGGTTTTCGATGGGCTTCTTTTGCTCTTGCAGTTCTTTGATTTCATTTAATAATAAGGTGTGTTCGCGTTGGTACTTATTCAGCTTTTCTTCACGATTCATTTTTCAGCTCCTTGATACGGTATTCCCAGTCGACGTTGCAGTCTTTCCACCCGTCAGCAATTGCGTAAAATGTGCAGTCAGTGTCTTTGCAACCCAAATGCAAATAATCGCAACCACAACCCTCTTCGCATTGTGACGCGTAGTATTCGTGTTCATGGTCTTTACCCTTTAAGATGTCTTCGTCAGTCTTCATTCAATCCTTTTTCTACCCCAAGACGACCCAGCATTCGTAGCGCATATTCTCTTGCGCGTTCTGCAACCTCGAGTTGGTATTCCCAATGTTCGCGTTGCTGCGGTGTCAACTCTTTCGGCACGGGTAGGTACCTTACGTTGTCTAAATGCTCTGCCATTTGAAAGTCAGTATAGCATTTTCCAGTACAATAATATACAGAATGAGTGAGATATACAGCGACAAAATAAAAACCCCGATTTATACGCCAACTGGCGATAAGCCAGACATCGACGAACTGGTCGACGACAAAAAAGTACGTGACCTAAATGAGCGTATTCGCGGATCAAATATACCATCTGAGATTCAAGTGTTCCTTCGCAAAGCTGCGACCCGACACTATGTCTATGACTATAGAAAAATCGCTGAATACTACGCTCACGCACCTAAAGAAGTACAAGAACTATTTGAAGCGTCACACCTCGTGATTATTGACTTTGACAAAGCAATCGAAGAGGGCTACGTTCAAATGAATAAACGCCTTATGAGCGTACGATCAAAACAAACAAATTACGACAAAGAAATACATGGAAAACAAAAACTTCGTAGCACTGATATTGACGCACGGGCGACCGAATAACCAAGTTACCGTAAACACGCTCAAGCGTCACGGTTATACAGGTGATTGGAAGCTCGTTGTGGACGATGAAGACGCAACATTACCCGAGTACCGTAGAGTATGGGGTGATGACAAAATCGTCACGTTTAGTAAGAATGAAATCGCAGAGCGGTTTGATGAGGTAGACAACTCAGGTGAACGTCGCACTATCTTTTACGCTCGCAACGCTTCGTTCGATATTGCTGAAAAGCTAGGGTATAAGTATTTTATCCAGCTTGATGATGACTACGACAGTTTCAGGTGGCGAATGAACGAAAACATCGAATACTCTTCGCTTATGCTATCCCCGCTACCCGAAGAACAGACGCTCGATAAGGTCTTTGACATAATGCTCGAATACTTCATATCGGTTCCCCTGATGTATTCACTCTGCATGGCGCAGTCTGGTGACTACATCGGTGGTGGCGGTTCGAAGATGGTAAGCGACCAATTCAGACGCAAGGTGATGAATAGCTTCATTTGCTCAACTGACAGACGTTTCAACTTTGTCGGTCGTATTAACGAAGACGTAAACACCTACACGTCACTCGCACACCAAGGGTTCTTGTTCTTAACGACAGCGTTCATCGCACTCAACCAGAAGACTACCCAAACAAACACTGGCGGTATGTCTGAGATGTACAAATCGCTCGGTACCTATACCAAGACCGCGTACACAATTATCACCCACCCGTCAGGTGCAAAGTTCTCGGTTCTTTACAACACATCTGCGATCAAGGGCGCGGGTAAAGAAAAAGACAATAACGCGTTTCGCATTCACCACCGTATTAACTGGCGTAACACTGCACCTCTTATCCTTCGAGAAGAGCATAAGAAAGTATAATAGGTAATAGAACTATGAATAATCAACCCGACCAAAAACCAAAAGAGACCCCTGAAGAACGACGAGCCCGACTCATCGCTCAACTTGAACGTGGTCGCGAAATTGCAAAAGAAAAGAAAGAACTTATGGAAGCTGCGGGCATGGACCCGTCAGACTATCAGCTAACAAAAGACGGTGACGTTGTGCAACGTAAACCATCTGTGAAAAACCTCTCAAAAATCGTGCAAGAAGTGCTTGCTGACCCTGAGTGGATTGACAAGGTGATCCGTAACCAACCTGACTGGTGGCAAGGTCTACCTGTTAAGAATGCCGCATATATTATGACAACCAGTATGATTACTATGGCGATGTCAGGTAACCTCAAAGCTGCTGACTGGGTTCGCAAGACTGGGTTCGGTGAAAAGGTAACCGTCGAAGCTGAAGACGATTCATTCTTCGGTAAGCCAGACTTCACGATTCGTGTGGTCAACCCAACATACACTGTTGAGGAGCTACAGGGCGAAGAACCGAAGTACATCGAATCAAATGCTTCTGAAATGATTGAAGAACACCTAGGCACCGAACTCGATGCAGAAGTCGATGAATCTTAATGGCAGATGTCGTATTTTCAGACGCGCAGTTGCTCGCTTATAACGAGTTCTTAAACCCGCAAAGTACCCGTATTCTTTATGGTGGTGGTGCGGGTGGTGGTAAGTCATTCTTTATATGTCTTATTGTTGCGCTAATGTCTAGAAAGTACGCTGGTATACGTATTGGTCTCGCTCGAAAAGAGTTGATGAGCTTGCGACAAACAACACTCTCTACATTGCTCTCAAAAGTACACCCCGCACTCGGTATCACCCAAGACGACTACGTTATTAACGGTCGTGAAAACTTTCTCGAATACCGCAACGGTTCGCGAGTTCAGTTTCTTGATCTAACTGCGAAGCCATCAGACCCTGACTTCGAAAGTCTCGGTTCACTTGAATTGACTATTGCACTCGTTGACGAAGCAGGTGAAACAGATAAGCGCGCGGTTGACGTGCTTTCTTCACGTGTAGGACGATGGATGAATCGCGAGTTTGGTCTAGTCGGTACAACACTGCTCGCGTGTAACCCTTCAACTAACTGGTTGCGACAAGAGTTCTACGACCCTTATGAAAAGCGTGGCATGGGACCAGTTCAAAAGTGGGAGAACGGTGAAGTGTGGGTAGACGGTACAAAGGTGCCAGCTTACGACGTGTATATTCGTGCAACCGTAACATCTAACCCGTTCATCGACCCGAACTACATCGAAAACTTGAAGAAGCTACCACCACAAGAACGCAAGCGTTTGCTTGACGGTGACTGGAATTACCTTGATGACGATGACTCGTTGTTCCCGATGAAGCTACTCGACAAAGCTACGACATTCGAAGCTGATTTAGACGAGCCAGTAGACGACAAGTTCAACAAAGCAATCGGTGTCGACCTTTCAGACAGCGGTAAGGACGCAACCATCGCTGTACTCGTTGAAAATGGTGTCGCGGTCAAAGCTATTGAAATCAAATCACCAAAGGGCAGCGACCAAGCAATCGGTCACGCTATCGCAGAGAAACTTATCGACTTCGCACTCAAGAATGGGTTCACTCCTGCAGTTGCTAAGTACATCACGATTGAGGGTAACGGTGTGGGGGCTTCAGCACGCGATGCCTTGCGTTCTAAGGGCTGGAAGGTAAATGTATACATTGCGACCCAACAAACCCGCTCAGACGGCTTCTATAACCTTATGCTCGACCTAGACTCTGGCCGTATGAAATTGCTTGAGGGTGCAAAAGACTTCAACGTATCAGAAATTAAGAAAGAACTTATTGCCCACACCTACGACCTCGACACAGGTAAAACTCGAGTGGTCAAGAAAAGCGTACTTCGCAAGAAAATCGGTCGGTCACCTGACTGGGCTGACGCGATGATGATTGCTAACATGGCTTACAACGCGTTTAAACCAAAGCCTGTTGGCGCGTATATTAGGTGGTAGTATGCTCACCCCTTCAAATAACCTGTTAACCGTCAACGGTTGGAAAAACGTCACCGAATTAAATGTAGGTGACGAGGTTTTAACGACCAACTTCGCGGGTCACGGTATATTCTCGCCAGTACTCAACATTACAGAGTACGATTATGACGGATACATTTATGAACATGTGCATATCTTCAAGCGACAGGGTGGTATTATTAGTCACTTCTCGCTCACCGAAGATAGCACCATACCGATTAGAAAGACGCTGTTTCGCAAGAGCGTTCTTACTGGCAACCGAATAGCGGTCGAGCAAATCGACACCATCAAGCTCAAAGACATCAAGAAGAATGTGCAAGCGATTGTCAAAAGCCCTCTGCAGTTCACGATGAAAGATAAGCGTCACCAAGCGGGTCTCATCAAGAATGGTTCAGTGGATATGAGCGAGTCAGAATACTTCAGACTTCTCGCGTACGCGGTGCTAAGGGGCACAATTAAAAGTGACGACACCAGCCGTTCTACCTACACTATGTTCAGGGTACGAGAGAAAGATGACCCGACGCGTCTTATGGATTTGCTTGATCGAAACCGAATCGCATATCGAACTTCAAGTGCTGTAAGAAATGGTCACCTCGAACGACTGGTAATTCTTCGTAGTGGTGCAGGTGCGGCACGTTCACTCAGACGGTTCATCGGTAAGCGTATATCTCAGCGAACAATACCAAATGTGATTATGCGCTCAACCTCACCCGACGCGGTGTATGCGTTCATCGAGGAGATACTCCGCATCAAGAAACCCGAGTGGGACTTCGACAATGGTATTCCCTCAAAAGGTCCCCCGCTCGACTTCACAGTCAGCAATGTTGAACAAGCAGAACAGCTCGCAGACCTTTTCTTTAAGATTGGCTACCCAACAACTATAACTACAACAAGCTACTCAACGCAATTGGTGGTTAATCGTCCAAAGTTCGCTAGAATAAAGGTAGAGGACATTATCAAAAAGAAATACACAGGAAAGGTGTACGCAGTCGATGTCATTAACGAGATGGCTGTCTGCAACCCAACAAACCTCGGCCCCCGTTTTTCAATGGTGGTCAAAGTAAACTAGGAGACAAATTATGATTAAAGTACACAACCCGACCAACCTACCACTAGTAAAAATCAGTGAAGCTATACCCGTACAAGGTGAATTGAAAGTGCTCACGCAAGAGAACTACGACAAGCTCAAACAGTCAATCATTGACGACGGGTTCTACCTGCCTATCTTCGTCTGGCAGCACGATGGTGACACATATCTGCTCGACGGTCACTCACGTCAAAAGGTCATGGAAAAAGAAGGCTGGGACGTTGAAGTCCCATACGTGGCTGTAGAAGCTGAAGACTACGATGAAGCTCGTCGCAAGATTTTGTTCATCTCGTCACAGTACGGTGTCATCACAGAAGATGGCTTCAATGACTTCGTAGTAGGCCTTGAACACTTGGATATTTCGAACATACACTTTGACGCACTTGATTATACACTTGCAAATGAAGCGTTCGTGGACGTTAACGAAGAAGAAGACGAAGCTCTCTCAAGTATGGTTGATGAGAAAGAAAAGACATACTCACTCACAATCAAGGCTGCTGACGAAGAGACAATCCTTGAGATCAACGACAGCATTCGAGACGTTCTCGACCAGTACAGCGGTATTAGCGTCAGGGTCAAATAGTGAAAGCGACCGTCTGCAAATACTGCAAAGCGGTTGACAAGCACTACTCGTTCCAATGCTCGCAACGACCCCGCAAAGAGGTAGAAGCAAAACCGCGTAAAGCAATCAAGCAACGCGGTAAGCACTATGACTTATGGCAAGAAGCTCGCAAAATCTTTGTGGCTAATAACCCCGATGCGAAGTGTTCGTTCTGCGGTAACCCCGCAACCGATGTCGACCATATTATTAAACGCAGCGTTCGCCCTGACCTGCGATATGTTCAAAGCAACCTGCAGTGGCTGTGTCGAAGGTGCCACAACCGTAAAGATAATGGTATTCAGCTATAATCAGGTTAGATGACAGAGAAAGAATGGAAGTCACCCCGCAAAATCGAAGAAGAGATTAAGCTCTATAGATTAAAGCGGTTTGAAGACTACATGCGAATGGTTGATCGTGGCGAGCTTACCCGCTCACTCGCAATCGCAGCTCTGAGAGACGAAATTGAATACAGCACACAGCTGACAGTGGAGAACGAACATGCTGATACCTAGAGAAGAAAGCCCAGTAATCGAAATTCACACAGGGAACGAAGACTACGAACTTGACCGCGACAATACGGTCGTTCGCCTCTACTCTGAAGAATACGAGACAATGAACCACGTGGTGCATACTCGTGAAGCTATGGGTCAAACAGCGATGAAGGCTATAATGCTATTCAACCAGCCAGAACTTATGTCTATACTCGATGACAATGATTTCACTACCGTCTGGGCTAAGTACCCTGACGATGATGTTGTCGACTATTATATGCAGTACCAAGTCAACTCACTTGATACCGACTCCCTCTAGTGCTTCATACTCCACTTACCGTCTGCCCATACCCAAGACCACGCACCGATACACGCACCGATGAGAATGATAATTGATACGATTGTCACGATGATATTATTCACCAGCTTGTAGCTTAGCGAGTCTTTTCTTAGCTGTTCAATAGAGACTGTTTCGAGTTTCACCTGACCACCAAATGCAGAATCAAGTCGCCCCTCTGAGGTGTTCGTCAAGAATGACGCGGTGAACTTGAGCGGTACTATATTGTAATAGTATCTGTCACTAAAGTCTTTACGGTGATACCCTTCAACTCGTTCGACGAAGTTACCGATATTGAAGTTATTCGCGCTGTAGTCTCGCCCAAAGTAGGTGATTTTATCAGCATACTTTTCTTCGCTCCCCACTCTGTCCCAGCTGTAGTAGGTACGAGTACAAGTACGTGGGTGTTTGCTAGAACCGCAAGAATATGTCTGTGTGTGTCGAGTGTAGCGTTCATGTACCTCCTCTACGTATGTGAACGTTTCTTTTTGATCGTCGAACTTGATACCGTTTTTAGTAACGAACTCACCGCGAGATAGCACGAGCCCTTGGTGTGAGTCAACGTCGTAGTTGAACTCGTCCTGCTTCTCTGCGGGTATTGCGATATTGTATTTATACGCGGTTTTCCAACCCTCTGTGTCTGCGAAATCTTTGATCCATAAGCCTAGACCAATCAACACTGCCGCACCAATGAAGATAATGAGTATTCGCTTTAAGTCGTTCATTCAAACTTCTCAGCCAGTCCCATATCTACTGAATAACCACCGTCAGCGAGCGGTATGACACCACGCCCGTATCGTTTTTCACCAGCAGTTTTCGAGCAGAATGGGCACTTGTTTTGTCGGTACAGAAGCACCTTGTCGTCACCGTCACTTAACATAGTAGATTCGATAATCTTAGTGTTCTTGCCCAGTGCAGGGCAATCGTGCATATAGACAGGTTTAGCTTCTGTGTGTTCTGACATATTATTGCTTGTCGAAGAGGTCGCGAGCTTCTGCGTTGTTTACGTTGTAGTCGAGTAGCGGTTTACGTGAGAGGTCTTTACCAAGAATGCTCAAGAATAGAGTGTTTGGGAACCCTTGTACGTATTGGTTGAAGTCTTGAACTGTGCTGTTGTACTGTTCGCGGTACTGTGCGAGACGGTTTTCGGTCGCGCTGAACTCGAGCATTGTTTGCTTGTACAGTTCAGTCGATTTGATCTCTGGGTATGCTTCTGTGACCGCTTGTAGCGTCAATGCTGCTTGCTCTACATTACCCTTGTTAGCTTGTGAACGAGCTTCTGCGATAGTTGTCTGAGTTTCTTGCTCAAACGTACGAGCGTCTTGCACTGCGTCTACAAGGTTGTTAAACAGGTCGACACGTCGTTGCTCTTCTTTACTGATGTTTGACTTTGCAGTTGCAACAGTTTCAGATTTGTTAACGTATGTGTTGTTGTAACCAGCAAGCGTACCGATGATGATCCAGAGAAGTACAAATGCTACTCCTAAACCGATAAAAATGCTGATTGCTTTGCTTGTTGCGTACCAAGGTGTCTTTGGGGGTGCCATTGTATTCTCCGAGTTAATATGCTTTTCATAGATTATAGCACTGCACAACTGTTTTTATAAGTGTATAATAGACGTAACGGGGGCGATATAGATTTCGACAGTAGTACCTAACAATTGAGTTGCAAGTACATGATTAGTTACAATCACATTTTAAACGCAAACAAATTCGTTTCAAAAGTTAAGAACGCAGTTGCGCAATTCGTTGCCAGCCCAGTTCTTGCGACAGCTGCTTACTAGCAGTGCGTTTTATACAAGTTCTTCATTAGCGTATAAAACGTCATACACCCTATAAATGTCGTTGTCGTGGTTTCTCACTACCACGCAAAATAAAAAGTGGGCACACCACCTAGATGTCTGCCTTAAACAGAACAAACTTGTAGACGCTTAATCGTTAAACCGCTGGACTCGGGTGCAATACCCGACGCTTCCACCAATTAGAACCTTTACAACACGGCACGACTCACAAAGAAAAGACAAGAAAAGAAATGACAAAAACACAATCAGTAGAGTTAGTATTTGAAAAGAACGGCACTAGCTGGGGCCTTAGTAGCGACATCGTTAAACACACGATTGAACTACCAATACCAGAAATGGGCTTCGACCAAGGTGTACACCTAGTCGGGGCAAAAGTAAAAAGCACCATCACAACAGGTTCAGAAGACGGCAAATCGTCTGGTTCATCTGACACAGGTTGGATCAATATGGTACCGAACATCATTACAGACCGAGACGTTGAACAAATCGTAGGCGCGGTACTCACTATCGTAGACGCTACCATTACAGACAAAGATCAACGCAAGGCATTTAAATCGCTCATCAAGCAAGCAATCTACAACCGCTATAGCAACGTGACAACCCGCTCGGGTCAAATCGTTGGTGAAAGCGGTTATACAATTAACGCTGGGCCTGATGGCATCACCGAACCAACAGAATCTTAAAATAAAATAAATTGTCGTGCCGTGCTATAACGGTTATAATAGAAGTACACCAGAGCTAGACTGCCAAACAAAACGAGCGTATCTATACGAACGAATGGGGTCAGCGGGCAGGATACGGTTCTGGGTCAATGATGTATTGTCTGACCCCAGAAATTATTATGGTTACAGCAGAAGAAATCAAACAACGTTTTGAAGCACTAAGCAAACAACCGCGTGACCCAAATATCACGTTTACTTGCGCTTGCGGTAAACACGCCCCAGAGGTACAATTAACAGATAAAGATTATCAAGAAATTGCAGATATACTAAATGGCGAATCATAAACGAAAACCAAATTACAAGTCCAAACGTTCGTGTGGGCTTTGTAAACCATGGAAGCGTATCGGTAACAGCAAGAAACTTGAAGATCGTAAGGCGATACTCGCTATGACTTAGGTACAATCAAGTACCAATAAGCATAGGAGGTCCCATGGGACAACTTAAACGCGACCACGGGGGTTATCACTCAAGTGGTCTCTGGACAAAATACCAACAACCAGCTGTGGTTGAACGCGTGTCACGCAAAGCGAAGAAAAAAGACACGAAAAAATGGTGCAAAGGTAAAGTAGGAGTCGAACACAAATGGGTGCAAACACTGCACCGCTCACGTTACGACCGCTACAGCTACTACACCAGCAAATGCGACACCTGCAAAAAGGTGGTCTACCAAAAACGAGTAAAGTCACAACCCCTCAAAATCGAAGTTGAGGGGTCTAGTGGCATTCGTTCGTTCCCTGTACAAGTTAAAGTAAACGGTAAAGCGATACCGATTGACCCGCGACGCTTTACACAAGACTTTTGCTGGCAGTGTATGGAATGGCACCCGTACTAATCGCTAGTTCGTACCATTCTTGAGTTTCATTGATACAGCGAATCTTGTGAGAGCGTTCTGCTTTCTTACGTCGAACAAATGTCGTGCGACCTTTTTCGGTTCGCCAAATCGCGTCGAGGTTTGAGTTGCAACTTTGGTGCATAGGGCGTAAGTTGCTTACGTCGTACTTGCATTGCGGGTAATCCTGAACTCGAAGAATGTGGTCGAGAGACAGCTCGTATTTCCAGACAGGTTCACCACAAAAAGCACACAGCCAACCAGTATCACCCTCTTCACTGAACTCGGTGACTGGGTTTTGTTTTACCCATTTTTGTCTGGTTAGTTTCCATTTGTTAGTTGATAATACTTTTGCCATTGTGCACCTTAATTTTGTTCGCATTGTACCATTTGCCCCGTTGTATCTGCAAGCATATTCCTGTATAATTAGCACCAGATGAAAATAGAGGACGTAATCAAAGGTATCAAAGAGACTCGCGAGGAATTGCGCTCACCAGATGCGATTACCGCCCCTGTTCTTCTTAGTGAAAATATGTACAAGCTCGCTCAATACGTTTCAGCCGCAGAAGAAATCGTAGCTGACATCGAGTCAGAAATGATTCTGTTCGAAGCCGAGAAGGTAAAAGAGCTGTCTCGCAACAATTGGTCAGACACAAAAGTCAACCAGAAGGTGCGGCTTGAAAGTGCAGCGAACCGTGCGACCGTAGCACGTCTCAACAAACTAATCGACTCATCATGGCGACTCATCAATGTCTCGCAATCACGACGTAATCATATAGCAGAGGAGCTAAAGAACTTACTATGAAAACCTTATTTGACAAATACTTCTACAAGGCTGATGACACGATTCTCATTCGTTCGTCAGTTATGCAACAAAAGACTGGTCTGGCTCTATTTCTAGCTGGTGACCGTCTACCACCGTATATTTACAAGGTGCAGGTGACCAACCGCACTTGGCGTGGCTACACTGTCGTCGATGGTGATAACCTCAAGTACTTTGTTAAGTTCAAATACGTCATCACACGGGAAGATGCAGTCGAACCAGCTAAGAAGAAGTAATGGACGCGGTCTATCTTTACAAGCACACGAACAGCGATGAGCTAATCTATTCTATTCGCTTGCTAAAGAAGTTCTACCCCAACCTTGGCACTATTTACGTTATCGGTGATCTGCCCCCAACAAGGCTTTATGGTGAAGTAGTCCACATTCTACACCGCTCAATCGTAGGTAAGTTCGCTGACCAAATGCTCAAGTTCGCACTTGCAGTACGCATACCCGAGCTAACCGACCAGTTTATCCTTATGATGGACGATGTCTACCTCACCGCACCTTTTGAGCCGCACCGAATGTACGACCGCAAATACCCAATGCTTCACGACAAAATAAAAGCTCGCACCGACGACCAGTACCGCAAGTCACTCGTAAAGACTGACGTATACCTGAAGCAGAACGACCTCGGTACCCGTAACTACGAACTCCACGTACCAGCTGTGATTGAAAAAGAGAAAGCGTTGTATATGACGAACAACCTTATCGACACGGATTTTGACCTGCAAATTAAAAGCCTGTACTACAACTTCTACCCATCGCTTGACGGTCTCGGTTCGATACCTTACGATGATGTAAAGAACATCAAAATCGAAGACATTACTGCCTACCTTTCTACGAGCAATGTCAAGTTCAACAAGTACAAGCAATATCTGGAGGGTCTTCTGTGAAAATAGCTGTCTGTATAACCACCCGTAATCGAACTGAAGTGTTCGGTAAAGGTCTTGCAATGCAACGCGCGTACTTACCAAAAGGCGCAAGAATCTTCGTGGTAGACGACAACTCAACAGAACCAGTCGCTGAAACCCAACCAGTGCTTGAAGATGAAACGTGGTACTACGCAGAGAAAAAGCTCGGCATCCCTCGTGCGAAAAACAAATGTCTCGAGCTTGCAATGGAGTGGGGTGCTCATCACATTTTCTTATTCGACGATGACACTTGGCCACTTCAACGCCCATGGGCAAACAAATACATCAAGAACAAAGAACCGCACCTGTTTTACGTCTTCGTTAACAAGGGAAACCAGACCCGCACATTCGGTCTCGAGGGTATGGATAAAGATAACGACCTTCGCTGGTTCAACCACACTCGCGGGTGTATGCTTTACTTCGAGAGCGATGTCATTGAAACGGTTGGCGGTTTCGACCCGATATTCGGTGACGGTGGCTACGAACACACAGAACTGAGCGACCGTATTCACGCAGCTGGCTTCACGACCCACGCATACCAAGACGCAATCGACACTGATAAATACATCTATTCTTCTGACGAGTTCGACGCGGTTGAAAGCACTTTCACGGCAAATGAGCGAAGAAAGTTTATAATTAAAAACAAACCAATCAAAATAAAACTGCGCGGTCGCACAGACTTCATAGACTACAAATGAAAATAGGAATTGCAATCTCAACTGTCCCCTCACGCAAGAGGGTTCTTGAGAATACCATCAAGCAATTCAAAAAGGTGATGCCAAAAAACTCCACGCTGGTCGTCACGCTCGATAAAGACTACTGGGGTATCGCTGTAAATAAGAACCAAGGTATCGAGAACCTCATGGATTCTGGTTGCGATCAAATCTTTTTGTTTGATGACGACACCTACCCAATTGCTGATAAATGGTGGGAACCGTATGTTAATTCACCTGAACCGCACCTACAATACAACTTCGAAAATGCACCCGACCACTGGAAGATTAAAAAAATCGCAGAAACCGACACAGTAAATGCTTTCGATAAATCACGGGGGTGTATGCTCTACCTTGATGCGACACTTATCCCGATTGTCGGTGGTATGCACAATGCGTTCGGTCGCTATGGTCGCGAACACGAGAACTTATCAATGCGGATTCACAATGAAGGTTTCACGACTCACCCATTTCAAGACGTAAAAAACAGTAGCGAGTTAATCTACTGCGCTGACCAAGACACCGCAAACATTACCACTGCACCCGATGAGGGTAAGGGCGGTTGGCGTTTTGTCGATGAAAGCAAATTACCTGTATACGCAGAATACCGTAATCAGTTTGAAGTACCTATTATGGTTGCTCGAAGGAATGATAACGGTCACCGCGACCGCATTTGGCGACATATCAAAGACAACTACTGGAGTAAATTGCTATACAAAGTATACGAAGGGCACCACGTCGAAGGAATGTTCAACCGAAGTACAGGCTTGAATATCGCTGCGAAAGCCGCAGGTAACTGGTCGGTCGGTATATTCGTCGATTCAGATGCGTATATTGATCCAGACGTATTGAAAAAAGGTATCGCGTTAGCGGTTAAAGAGCAAAAAGTCGTAATACCGTTCACTCGGGTTGAGTCGGTAAATAGAGCCAACTCGTTATATATGCTAGACAAGCAGATATTCAGATATAAGTTTGCAAAAGAAGAACTCGAAAGCGTTCGCACCGAACCGCTCGGTACGCAGTCGTTAATCGTGATTGTTCCGCGTAATGTTTACGAGCAAGTGCATGGATTTGACCAGCGATGCGTTGGTTGGGGTGCTGAAGATAACATTTTCTATAAAGCGGCACAAATTGTCTCGGGTGAACCGCTAAGAATCGAGGGTCCTATATATCATATCTGGCATAAAGTAGCTAATAAAGCTAATACCTCTCGAAATGTTCAACGTTGGCGTATGTATCGTATGGTTACTAACCGTAATCAACTTGAACGTGTTAGGCGAAGACCCTAATCTTTTTTGGTGATTGTTTGAGTTGAGGAGACAGCCCCCCCTACCCCCCAAGAACATAAACGTCTTGAAGAATAGGTAAGCTGAATCTTTCTCGGAGCCATGCTCTCGCAGTTTCAACAGTGTAACCACCCCCTATAAGTAGTACAATGACCTGTCACGTCAAAGGGTTACAGCGACAACTTGCTATACCATTCTGTCCAGGCCGTAAACCGCGTGTCAGAAGTCGATAAGAGCATAGCTTCGTGGGTTTGCACCACTTCCTAGTTCTCGTCCCAATTCATATCATACAGGGCGTCCTGTGCCAATGCTACTTTTCCATTGTCCTGTATAATGAAAGTATGGTAGAAGACAAAATACACATCAGTAGCCCACAGAACCGTGCGCAACGACGAGCAACTCAGCCGTCAGATCCAAAGCGAACGAAAGCTCGCTGGGCTATGCAACCGAAGTCTGAAATACGACGCAAACGAAAATTAGGGAGAAAATAAATGGCAAAATCAGTAGAATCACGTTTGCTCGCGATTGAACGCAAAGTACAACGCGTTATCCGTAAGAGCATTCGAAACAACGAAACCGACTACCACGTTCAAATGAGCATCTCTTCACTTGATCCAGGTGTGGTTAAATACTCGCTGAACATTCAGAACCTTGATGGTACGTTCGCCCCAATCACGTCTGTGCTTACGTCACTAGACGACCTTGAGCTTGTTGCAAAAGAGCTTGAAACCAAGATTGACCGCGACCTACTTGAGAAGAAGTTCATTCAGTCACGTATCGACATTTTTGAGAAGCAACTTGAGGGCGCAAAGCAATCACTTGCTGACCTTGAAGAGCTTGGCTACGAAGGTCTACGTGAACGTCAAACACTTGAGTTCAATGCGAAATACAAACAAGCTGACGAAGACGAGGAAGTAGAGAGCTAAACACTCTCTGCCACCCGCCTCCATCGGGCGTGAGCGATTATGGGCAAAAAGTTAACTGGTAACCCACATATCATCAAAGACGGGGTTTGCACCCTGTTTTTGTTAGACAAAGACGGTAAGGTACGCGCTAAGACAATCGTTGACGAAGACGACGCTGAGCGTGTTTTAAAGCGTCGCTGGTTAGTTGGTAGAAGCGGGTATGCAATCACGGTAGTCGGTGAAAAACAAATCGGTCTGCACAACTTCATTATGAATAGTCAGATGATCGACCATATCAGCGGCAACCGCTTCGACAACCGCAAGCGAAACTTGCGAAAGGTTACTCGACAGCAAAATGCACAGAACGTCGCCATCGGTAAGCAGAACACCTCTGGCTACAAAGGCGTCTCTTGGGACTCACGCCTTAACAAATGGGCTGTCTTCATTCAAATCCCTGGTATGAAGATCAAGCGGGTCTGGGCAGATGACGACCCTATACAAGCCGCGTACATCTACGACCAATGGGCAATGCAATTATTCGGTGAGTTCGCTCGCACTAATTTCCAGTACAACGAAAAAGAGACCAACCCGTAGGTAAGTCTCTCTTTCGATACGTCGCTAAGGTTTTTACCTATGCGCACGTTTATTGTAACTCGACTATTTTACTTCTGCAATAGCTTTGTCGTGAATGTTCATAATGATTGACACGTTGTCAAACCAGAACAATTGTGCTCGGAAGATACCACCCGTAGCTTTGAAGTTGTTGTAGAAACGCTCGTGTGAGAATCCTGGTGTACCAAGAGCTGAAAGATACGCTCGGATCATCTTACCTTGAATGAAGATAGGGTTGATACGTGCAATGTCTTCGATTTGCTGTACACGGTCTTCGATAGTTTCATGGTCGAAGTCAGCAAGTTGGCCGAGCTTGAAGCGTCGGTTTTTACCTGATGATTCTCCACCAACGATAACCGCTAGAAGAATTGTAGGTGTTAACCATGTGTGATTTTCTAGAATGTCTGCAAAGTTCTTGTAAGTCTGAGAACCTTGAGAAACATAAAGGTGTAGGTAGTCCATGAGGTTCCAAGTCTTAGATGTAATGTTCATCTGTAGAGCGTCAGAAACAGTTAGACCTGGGCGCATAATGTAAGCAACTGGGATGCCTGCTGTTTCGGCAGCTTGTAGACGGTGTTGACCATCAATAACTTCCATCTTTTCGTTTACAGTAATAGGTGAGATTTCTGTAATGTTAGTTGGTTTACCTTTTGCGTCTGGTTGTTCGATTTGCGCGATTAAACGCTTAACGTGTCGTTGGTCTACGTTTCGGTTACCACCGAGTACCTTGAATTGCGCATAGTCTACTGTAGACTGCACTTGGTTTGTTGTTCGTGACATCTTTGATCTCCTTGCTTCTAAAGCAATTTTATATTCTTCTTCTTATACACCGTAGTTTAGAGACATACCGCTCAGGTCCTATTGCTACTCTATTGTTCGAGTTCGTGGTCGAACGTAGCCTGGCTTTTTAACACCAAGACGAATGTCCGCTGAACGAGCTGCTGGTTTGTAGAACTTATATGTATATTCTTCACCCTCGACCTTTACGTATTTGCCCCGTGGTGCGATCCCACTCTTAGCAAAACGAATTGAACGTAGAGTATGGTTAGTCTTACCGTTTCGGGTCATAGACTTTAAGTAACCAATACCTAAGTGTTCTTTGGTCGCGACTGGTACGAACTTGACAATCCCTTCATCTGGGTCGAAAAGAATCTTTGCGTACTCAAAATCTGGTTTATCTTGTCCGAAGTAGAACCCGTCAACTGTGTGACTGACGATGTCCTCGTCGTGAGACTTAGGGTCTCGACTGCTAACTGTAAACTCAGTTAATGCCATTATTTATTCACCTTTCGCGTTCTTGTTAGTTTCACGCAATAAAGCTGCCTGTTGCATCTTCTCTGCGTGTTTTTTCGTGTATAACCTAGTCGTGTATGGTAACTTGTGTTTAGCAAGATACTGAGTACGGGTTAGGCCATGCACACGTGATACGTGTAACATTAAGTTAGTCTCAGATTTGTAGCTACACTTCTTCTCGAGACAATAGGTATTGTCTTTGGTCTGAATGTGAGCTTGTTTTGAGCCAACTTTGTACAGTTTTTGTAGCTGTGCTTGAAAACTACTGATACACACCTCCTTTGAACTACCGATATTTTAATGTACACACCTATCGTACCACCCATAAAACGAGCTGTCAACACATTTTCACCACCATTTTCACCGCGAACGTTCCGCCTTTCCGTAACCCCTGTTTTTGACCTTTAGTTATACTAGATATAGATAAACAAGATATAGAAAGAGACGACAACATGTCCGTGACTAACCCACAATTACTCTTAAAACTTAGCAAGAATAAGTTTTATAAGCTAACAAAAGCAGAACAGGCAATCTTAGACGATTTTTTAGCGAAAAGCTCGGGAAGCGATACGACCAGCTCACCGAAGACGAAATCACGCAAGCGCGCAAAGACTACCCCTGCAACTGTCAGCACAACCCCTGATGAAACACCTACGTTCACACGCAACTACTTCGAACGCGAAACTGGCGAAATCCCAGAAGAAGATGTAGTGAATCTGCGAGATGACGACAATGCAGGTAAATAATTTCCACGAAATTCGCTGCCCATACGAGAAGCTGTCTCGAACCAACGGTCAAAACTATAAATGTAACTCTCTCTGCGTAAAAGTATCTGACGGCTCAGCTGGTGAAGCTCGATGCCGTAAATGCTACGCAAACTTTATCTTTAGCGTTGTAGACGGTAATGTGCAAACACAGACTATCCAACAGGTTGTCAGCGCAAACCACACTAAGAAATAAGTAGACCTATAGATGAAGATAGTCCGACCAGACAAGCTCCGAACAATGAAGCAAACCATTAAGCGTATTCACTACGCTACTGCTTTTTATTCCGAAACATCGCTTGATTCTGTCGAATACTACGAGCAAGGTATTGACGCTCCTACTATCATCTCAAGCAATATCACCACAGCTGGCTCTTTCAACTCAGCAGTCGGTTCACGAAATGTACTCAAGATACACGGTATTGTTGAAAACAAAGAAGGATTAAGTGCAGACTCAGCACTTCTCGTGCAAAAAGAGACCCTCGCGGTCATCTACAACGGTGATTTGCAATCTACGGATACTTGGGATACCTCAACCGTCGCTGGTTGGTACCTAAAGAACGAAGGTGGCTCAAGTTACGCTGCGACAACAACTTCTGAACACCACAGCGGTACGAAATCACTTCAATTACACGTTGACGAAGACGATAATTATGTTTCAGCTGGTGTTTCTGACGCTCTAGACGTACCAAATATCATACGGCTTACCCCTGAAGGTCTTTACACCTTCTCTTTCTGGCACAAATCTACCGAAGAGGGGGTTCTCAACCTCGTTTTGACAATGCAAAAAGCAAACGGGGATACAGTTTACCTGCAAGCAGATGGTACTTGGGGTGAAACACCTAACATTGCTATCTCAACAAGCGATGTCTGGACTAAATATACGATCAATTTCGAAGCTCAAGACCGAGTTCGACTAATGCAATCACCACTCATGGATCTTTACTTACAAACTGGTAACGGTTCTGCGGGTATCGACTACTTCTTAGATGATGTAGCTCTCGAACCTCAAGTGTCTAACAACGCTGACCTGGCTTACTTCGACCGTTTTATCCTTCACCGTGGGGAAGTAACGAAGGTTGAAAAAGACGAAGACGCACCTAGCACTACAATCACCATTGACGACGCTCTTGTTGTCGCGGCTTCAACTCCGTACGGTGGCCTTAACCTCGATTACCCAGTTACAATCGAAGGTCTGATTAACGCAATCGCAACCTCAATCATCACAAATGGTAGCGCGGTCTACCCAGATAATCTACCTAACCTCGACTATTCACTTGCTTCTGACGCGTTCGCTAATATCCAGAACTATATGGTTCGGGACTTCATTGCGGATATTGCAGAAGCGACAGGGTCAACTGCTCGAATCACACCTCAAAATCAGCTAGAGTTTACCCCAATCAGTATGAACCCAGTCGACACTCTCGACCACAGCACGCTTAGCAAGCTCAAAGTTATCGCAACAACTGGTAGAGTTAACCAATTGTCACTATCTCGTCAACCACAAGACGACAACATCGTAGAAACGAATGAAACATCAGCAGTGGCAGACGGTTTGACTACATATCGTATCGTAAACAACTGGATTATGGACCCGAACCGAGCCGCTTTCATCGTGAACCTGTTCAACGACGTATACGATGGCATCGAATACTACACAGGTCGTGCAGAAACAATCGGTCTATGTGCGTATGACGTAGGTGACGTAATCGTTATGGACAACGGCAGCGACCAATACAATATGTTCATCAACGAAATCGACCTTGTCATGGAAGGTGGTAGCATCAAAGAAACTCTCGTTTCAGTTCCATTTGACGACGGTACGACAAACCAACAAACTGCTGGTAATGTCTTGACGACGCTTTACAACACAAAGATTCAAGTAGACCACCAAAACAACAGCATCACGTCTCTCGTGGCTGAATACACGTCTTTTGCGAATGAAACGACTTCACAATTTACTCAAGTGCTTCAAACCCTCGAAAACATCACATCAACGATTCAATCAACTGGTGGCGGTAACTTAATCCAAAACTCTGTGGGCTTCTCTCGCGAAGGTACGTCCCTATCTCACTGGATCGAATCTGGTACAGGTGCATTATCATCTCAAGACGCTCCTTCTTCACTCGCATACGGTGCGGTATCTGGTCACTCGATTATGGTTACAGGCGCAAGCAAGAAAATCAGCCAGCGTGTCCCTGTGACACTTGGTGGTGAGTACTCATTCTCAGTCTACGCAAGCAAGACGACTGCAGGTAACGCTCATATCCGTCTTTCTAACTCGGTCGACAACTACGAATTTGATATGCTTTCTGGGCAAATCTACACTTGGACTTTCTTCTACACGGAAGGTATAATAGCTTCAGACGTATACTTCGACATCGAAATCGAATCAGACGGTGCGTCCGCATTTTACATAACTGACCCAATGCTCGTGACTGGTGTTTACCGTCAGGTTTGGTCTCAGTTCAACGGTGAAATCCTTAACACTAGTGTCCAGATCGACACACGCGGTATTCGGGTATACTCAGATGAGAACGTTGGTTCATACACAATGATGACACCAAGCGAGTTCGCCTCATACGACTCAAACAACGAAGTCGCGTTCCGAGCTAACAACGACACTATCGAAATGAACAATATGCTTGTAAATGGTGATACATATTACCAAAACTCGCGAGTATTCATTCGACAGGACAGCGACGGTCTTTCATATTACATTAGAGACCCAGCATAGAAATAAATAGGTATATATAAATGGCAGGTTCATCAACACAACGAAACGGTTCTGGTTCATTTGCGAACTGGATTCTTCGTATTGTCTGGAGCTCATCAGTCGACGTACCAAACAACCGCTCACGTGTTGACGCAACCCTTCAGCTAGTTATCCCTGGTGGTGCCTCTATTGCCGCTACCGAGTCTGGTTCAATCAACATCAACGGTCAGTCATTCGGGTTCTCTCGTGGATCAACCACCCGTGGTGCAGGTACACATAACCTTTACTCTTACTCAACTTGGGTGCCGCACAACGGTGACGGTACAAAAGCTATCTATGTCGGTGGTTCATTCAGCTCTGGTTGGACATTCTTCAACAACTCAGGTGGTCCTCGAGATGTCGGTGGTAACTTTGGTCTTGATAATATCCCTCGTAACCCTAACATTCAGGGTGCTTCTGACTTCAACGATGAGGGCACACCAAGCGTATCTTACGCAAACCCAGCAGGAAACACTGTTACTGGGTTCTTTATGCTACCAAGCATTACTGGTGGTACTCAATACGCATGGCGCAACTTCGGTGCAAACGGCGGTCAGACATACAACTGGTCACTAAGCACGGCTGAACGGAACACTATTCGAAATGCAATGAAGAACGTCGCTTCGACAACTGTCCGCTACTACATCGGTAACGGTCTTGGTTCTGACCAAACAATCGACCGAACCGTCTCTATCGTGGGTGGCGAACCTACATTTACTACATTCGGCTACTACGACAACAACCCCGACACGGTTGAAATCACAGGTAACGATCAATACTTAATCCAGAGTTACTCAGAACCTCACATCACGATCACATACCCAGATCAAGCAGCCACAGCGAACAAATATGCGACAATGAACTCATACCTCGCTGTTACCCCTTGGAACTCTGTCAACATACCATACGCAGAAAATGACATCGACGTTGGTGTAGACATCGCTAACTACGGTGATAACTTCAACTTTCAAGTAAGCGCAAAAGACTCTCGCGGTAAAATGACCCTCGCAAGCAAGACTGCGAACCTGCTACCATACAATTCACCTGTTCTAAACATCGGGGCTGAACGTATAGACTCTGGTGAGGGTGACTTCGACGCGGTACAAATGCGGATCGGTGGTCGATTCTCACCTTTGACTATCTCTGGCGCACCTAAGAATGCGGTAGACGCTGATGACGGTGTATCTTACCGTAGCCGTAACCTCACATCTGGTGGTGAATGGGGTTCTTGGGACAACGTGGATAATACCAGCGATGCTTCTGGTAACGTAACCGTACCCGACTTCACAGCAACAACTTTCGCTGCGGGTGAATCCACATTCGCTGAAGCAAACACATACCAAATCGAAGTGAAGATGACAGATAAGCTCGAAACAAAGTCTTATTTCTTTACCCTAGAACGCTCTATCCCTCTATTCAAAATCGGTAACGATGACGTTATTTATTACAAGGGTATCGCAATGGACGACTACATCGTATCTGTCGCCCCTGAAGGTCCATCTGGAGCTACAGGTTCTCAAGGTTACACAGGTGTCGGTGCGACTGGTGCAACTGGTCCACTCGGTTCAACAGGTGCTACGGGGCCAGCGGGTGTTCGTGGTTTCACAGGTGTAACAGGTGTTCGAGGATTTACAGGGGTCACAGGTGCTACTGGTGTTGGTGAAACTGGTCCTACGGGTGCAACTGGTATTCAAGGCCCAAGCGGGGCAACTGGTGTCGAAGGTCCAACTGGTGCGCTAGGTTTTACTGGTGTAACTGGTCCATCAAACTACGACGTATGGGTTACTCAAGGTGGTGTCGGTGGTACTGGCGCGTTCTTGATTGCTTCTCGTGGTTCAACTGGTGCTGTAGGTAATACAGGTTCAACAGGGCCACAGGGTAACACTGGTGTGCAGGGTCTTAGCGGTGTTCGAGGTTTCACTGGAGCAAATGGTTCAACTGGTGCTACTGGTACTGGTATTCAAATCGTCGGTACAGTTCCTACTGCGGGTAACCTACCTGCTTCAGGATCAGACGGTGACGTTTACATTGCTACTGATACAGGCCACGGTTGGACATACAACGGCACAACTTGGATTGACATCGGTCCGCTAACTGGGCCAACTGGTCCTAGGGGTGCGACGGGTGCTGGTGCAACTGGTGCTTCTGGTATTCAAGGTGTACAAGGTGCGACTGGCCCAATCGGTCACTCAGGTCCAACAGGGCCAATGGGTCCATCTGGTGTGGGTGTTCGTATTCTCGGTACCGTTGACACAGTTGAAGACCTACCTGATGACGCAGCCATCGGTGATGGTTGGATGGTTGATGGCGAGCTTTACATCTGGGACGGTGACAGCTGGGAATCTGTGGGACGCATTATGGGTCCTACTGGTGCTACAGGTGTTCGAGGTTCTACGGGTGTTCAAGGTCCTTCTGGGGCTTCTGGTGCATCTGGTGCTCGCGGCTTCACAGGGCCTACTGGTCCGATGGGTGAGGGAGTTCGAGTTAAGGGTACGGTCATCGAAGAGTTCGACCTTTACGGTATCCCTTCACCGTTGACTGGTGACATCTACATCGTCACAAACCCTGACCACGACGCTTGGATTTGGAACGGAGCCGCTTGGGAAAACCTCGGTCCTATTACAGTCGGTGCTACGGGTACTCCTGGTGCTCCTGGTTCTCCAGGTGGTGCGACGGGTCCTCGAGGTTTCACTGGGGTTCAAGGTCCAACAGGTCCTCAAGGTGCAACTGGTTCGGGTGCGACAGGTAGCCCTGGCCCAACTGGTGCTACAGGCCCAGTAGGTGCAACAGGTACTCCTGGTTCAATCGGTACTATCGGTAACACTGGTCCTTCAGGTGCGGTTGGTAACACTGGTGCAACTGGTGTGTCAGTCGGTTTCAGAATGTCTTACATCGGTGACACTCCATCAGACCTAGACCCTACATCAGGTAAGTTCTCTGCAGACTCCGCTACATTCGGTTCAGTTACTAAGCTACGTCTCGACACGCTTGACTTCGCGGGGCAAGATCGAGCTGCGCTATACGACTTGATTAACACCTCATTAGTTTCACCAAAGGGCTACTTCTACGCAACACGAAGCACAGGGTCATTCCAGACAAATGTGTTCGCTATCAACACAGTCACAAATATGGTTGGTTGGTACTTATTCGAGGTAACTCCAATCTCGGGTACAGCTCTTTCAACAAACGACTATACCTTCATCTATATCCCTAACTCAGCAGAAGGGCCTCCAGGTCCAACTGGTGCTACGGGTCTTCGTGGTCTGAGCGGTGTCCCTGGAGCAACGGGTCCACAGGGTTCTCCTGGTGGTGCCACTGGTCCAACAGGGCCTGCAGGTGCAACAGGTGCAATCGGTCAAACTGGTATTCGTGGATTCACGGGTGTACAAGGTTTCACTGGTTCTGGTGCTACAGGTCCGCAAGGTATTCAAGGGCCTCCTGGTGCGACTGGTACAGCTGGTCTCGCTGGTGCTACTGGTCCACAAGGTGCGACGGGCGTTGGCGCTACGGGTGCGACAGGGCCAGCTGGTTCAAATGTCGTAACCGCAAAGGGTGACTTGATTGTTGGTAACGCGTCAGCAGCCCCTGAACCTCTTACGGTCGGGGTAAACGGTCACGTTCTAACTGCAGACTCTGCACAGCCACTCGGTGTCAAATGGGCACCACCTTCAGGTGGCGGGGGCGGTGGTGGTTCACTCGGTGAAATTCGTCACGCTCAAGCAACAATTTACGACTACATGGGTACAGCTCCAATCTCAACTTCAGAAGCTGATCCAGTATGGTCACTCACTCGATTAACATTAACCTCACCAGTATTGGTTGAAGTAGCGTACGATTCCTGGGATAACCGCGCTACAGCAACGTACTCATAGGTATAATAGAATAAATGGCAAACATTTCATCAGGCGCAAACGGTCCTTGGTCTTCACCCTCAACATGGACGGGTGGGGTTGTTCCTGGCGCGGCTGATAACGTAACAATTGCTGGTCACAACGTCACGCTTGACACGAATGGCTTTTGTGTTAACCTCGTAACCACAAGCGTTGGTCAGATTACTTGGGTAGGTTCAACTGGGTATGTGCTCACATCAACAGGCACAATTACACAGAACGCCAGCCAGGGTGCTATGTTCACTATTGACGGTTCATACAGCGCAGAAACTGGCGGTATTGTTGCAAACAACGTAGTCATCGCAGCCCACTCAGGTTCAATTACTAACGGTAACGGTTTTTGCCGTGGTCTGCAAGGGTGTTCTGGTACATTTAATCTCACGATGAATAGCTTCGTCGGGGATTCGAACCAAGCGGGTTCAAACCCAGCTCTCTTCTGGGGTAACGGAGTGAGCGCACTGGACATTATGTCACGCTTCGTAGTCACCTGTCCTTCATTAGTAATGAACTTCAGCCCATACTTCTACTCAAACGCATCTACAGGAACCCCAGCAGAGTTTGTCCTGAACACTCTTGACCAGCCTATTAGTGTCGGTGGGTTCTTCATTCACACCTCTCAAAGTGGTTCAAGACGGTATGTTACTGTAAACGGTGACTTTATTCTCAACACCACAAACTCAAGTGCGGGTATCAACATGAACAGCACCGAAGCAGAAGTTATTATCAATGGGGACTTCATTCGCACGGGTAGTGCTGGTATCGTGTCAGGTGGTTCGCTTGTCGGATCAACGACAATCTTCAATGGCAACATCGAACAAGCAGTCGGTAGTAGTGGTACTGCTATGGTAAACATGAGCCAATGGGAAGTAACTATCAACGGAGACGTAATTGCTCGTGCGAACGGTACTAACGCTGGGGTGGTCAGCTCTAGTGGTGCAACATTCTTTCTAAATGGTAGCGCAATCTCTGAGGGGTCAGCTTCCGCTTTCTACCTTACGAACACAGCAAAGGTAGTTATAGGTACACCTAACGCAGGTGCAACCCACCGCCTTGAGTCGAGGGGAACTGGTCTCGCGGTATGGGGGCAAAGCATTCTTGCACCTGGCAACGACTACGAAGTTATTCAGCGACACGAAGACGGTTCTCTGCTATATCTCACCGAACACGGGGCGGGGCCAACCCCAGCAAATGTTCGAGAGGGTGAAGCCTACGCAGTCGGTGAGACTACAGGCGATCTAAAAATGCCAATGCCGCACTCCGTCAGAGCTGGAGTTACGTACGACGACACGACCGTAGGTACAGCATTAGCAGATAACAACGACCTAGCAAATATAACGGGTGGTCAAATAGCCACATTAAGCGAGTAAAATAAATGGCAACAATTGCATCTCAAGCAACTGGTAACTGGTCTAGCCCTTCAACATGGAGCGGTGGTGTATTGCCAGGCGTAAATGACGTTGCTCAAGTAGTCACTGGTCACGTTGTCACAATCGACCAAAATGTCACGGTGCAAAGTCTTTCAAATACAGGTAACGGTAAGTTCGTCTTAACTGGTTCAACCCCACGAACTATCACTTGCACGGTGTCAATGCTTCTCAGCGTAACCGCTACGGGTACTTGCTTGCTAGAAATTGATGGCTCTTATAGCGCAACGGGTTCTGTTATCAATACTGGTCTTGTATCAATCGGTTCTCACACGGGTACAACCGCACTGGCTGCGATCAACATTTTAGCCGCTGCGACTGGGTCTGTTGCGTTCACGGGCACTAGCTGGCAAGCTGACAACCAAGCAACGGGTAACGAACCATTAGTGCTGCTAAATTCTTCAACGGCTGACTTAGACATCAACCTGACGACAGCACTCCAAGGTAACGGTACGGCGTTTGCTCAGGCCTTCTCCTCTTTGGGTGATAGCGCGATAACTTTAACAGTGCCAATAATCTCAGCGGGGCTAAACATCTCTGGTGGTACTACCGCAGTTCCTTTTGTGAAACCAGTGACAATAAACACTGGCTCTATTGTCGGTATAGTCGGTGCTGGTGCAGGGTTTAGCGGTACTCGCACAACTGCTGGGGTTATCACGGTCAATGGTAATATCGGGCCTGGTAGCTCACCAAGTCTAAGTGTTAACGGTGGGGTTCAACTTATCATTAACGGTAACGTCACTGGTGGTAACACTTCAAGCGGTAGCGCAACTGGTATAACACTCAACGGTTTCAACTTCGATATTACGGTTAACGGTGATGTCACTGGCGGGACCTCTAACTCAAGCGGTGCGGTAGGTATTCAGGGCGGTAGCGTTGGTGGTAAGATTACCGTCAACGGCAATGTATCGGCTAACCAACTTACAGGCGGCTCAGGTGCTCAGGGTATCTCATTCAACACAATCAACACATTTACGGGTATCAGCTACATTACTGTAACTGGTGACGTACGCGGTGGCCCGAATGCTGGTGGAATCAGTGCGGGTGGTAGCGCAGCGGGGGGTATCCAGGTTTGGATTGGTGGTAGCGTTTACGCAGGTCTTAGCGCATCGACTAACTCCCTCGGTGTAGGTGTTTCATTGAACAACAACGGCTCAAACCTCGTCGTTGAAGGTCCTGAAATCTCTACTAGAGGTACATCGGGTTCTCCTGCAATTCAGTGTACGACTCAATTCGTGGGTACGGTTACTATCGGTAAAGCGAACCAAACTACGACTATCACGAATACCGCGTATGCAGCCGCAATCGCAGTGCCTTATCTCGTTGCAGACGACGCTCACTTAATCTGGCGCTATGTTGCGACAAACAATTACGTAGATGTCGAACAAATACCACCACTCTCAGATGTCGACTCAGATATAGCCGTAACAGACGTTCGTGCTGGTGTGGTTTACGATAATGACGACAAAGTCGGTACAATGATTGTCCCTGACCCCGAAGACGTACTCTATGGCGTACCTGTCGACGACACAGTCGGTACTGCTCACGTTACATTAGCTGACGCAGCTGCGATCACGGGTAGCCAGATAGCTTCTCTAAGCACTTAAAAAAGCCCCTGTGACTGCACAGGAGCTCGCTGGATACGTTTTACGATCAAAGATGGTTACCAGTCGGTATACTCATCTAGCTTGATGATTCCACCCTGCGCAAACTTCGGTAATTCAACCTCACGGTTAGACCAAGTAACGTTAGTCCTATAGTCGTCAATCATAATGCTCTCACCCGACAAAGATTTCAGCTCAACTCTGTCTGTCTCGATATTTACGGTGTGGTGTAGACGGGGTTCATTCGTGTCGAATCGTCCTCGCATCCACGCGTCGTCCCATCGTGCTGGGAACGGGGTCGACACTGAGCTTGACTGGTGGCGGGCAAGGTCAAACGAATGTATTAAGCCCCCAGTGTGGTCTACCATCTCAACTTCTCCGCTATCGAGCGTCGTGATTGTATAGGCACTTCTCGAATGTTTCAACTGACCCATTCTGCCCTTAATCATGTGTTCAATGTTATTCTTCTTCCCGCGATCAACTTTTGCGGGTTTTTTCATTTCAAAAACAAACGGGTTGTCGTGTTCAACAGGTGGTCGAACAAAGATGTCGTTCTTTACGGGGCCAGTATAGTGATTAGCTTTGCGAAAACCGTCCCAAGAACCAGAAAGTTTCTGCCGCCAGGGGGCAGGGCTAGACAAATGCTTTTGCATAATTTCGTACATCTCTTCTTGAGTCATCAGCCTATTGCCGCCACTTCTGGGTTATCGTTTACAAGGAGGTAACACCCCGTGCGACTTCGCCTGAAAAGATACCGCTCTAGCTTAAAGAACTTAAACCGTCCTATATCGGGTTTCGCTGGTTGTTGAGCCATAGAAAATCTGTTCTTCAGCACAACGTGCCTTGCTGGTAGCTCGATAATATAATCGAACATTAGCCCATTACCGCCAAAAAGTTGTTAGAACGTGCGCCTCTCGCGAACAACCATTGGTGTCGAACAAAAGCCCCTGTCATGTGCCCATGTCGCCACGCCACTCTACCCCACGGGCAACCGAGCATCTTGCCGTTTGGTGGTCGAACTATATTATAATCGAACATTTACACTATTATACTACATGGCAAGTACCGCGTCAACAGAGGTCGTGGCTTCAATTTCGATGCGAAGGTTTCGTTCAAAAAAAGTGTGCAAAAAATGTGTGTACTACTTTTTCACACATTTTCAATCATTTCCAGCATAGGAAGTCAAGTATTTTGCGAACTCGAGGCTTACGATTTTATCGTGGATTTAGGGAGATGGTACGTCATTACCATAGCGTAACGTGCGTGGTGTGGGGCGGTCGCAGGCTACAGGACGCAGCGAAGAGTAATCCAAGAAACACAGGCTGATCGAGAAGGTAAAAATAAAGCCAGAGATTGCTCTCTAGCTCTATTTATTTACTTGTTAAGACTTGTAACTAAAAACGTGCTGATGACGTTCTGTACGATACACTGTCGCAACTCTAGCCGTGTTGCTTCACTCGTGCCTATCGCTGCTTGACTGCCGTATCGGTCACGGTGTCTAAACGAAATACTCGTTATAAACTGGTCCCGAATATCACCCATAACTTTTTTGCTTGGTAGCAAACAGCTAATATATAGGTATACATTCAACCCCATACCAACACCTGCAATCTTTTCAAGTGCTATCTCTGTCGCCTCGTCCATAGTACTGCTGTATGCCGCAAACTCATCAATCATAACAATCATCGGTTTCTCGGTACATTCTACGACATACCCAGCCTTCTCGCTCGCTTTGCGAACTCGGTCTGCTCGACGCTCAATCTCGCCTACTGTACGACGTATCAATTTGCTCATAGTGTTGCTATCGTCAACAATCTTGACATCGTCCCTGAACATAAAAAAGTCTGACGGTTTTACCGAATAAACAGCGACATCTGCAAACTTCGTGACTGATTCCAGTAGGTGTAACGCCAGTTGTGTTTTACCACTACGACTAATACCACTGATAAGTGTGTTACCCATCTGCTTTAGTCCGAAATTAACTTCTGTACCTGTCTCGGTGAAGCCTACGCTAATTCGGTGCTTTTCAGGGTTCTTTGTATATCGTTCAACCATTAAGTCATCGAAAATTGTGCTTGCTTTGTTACTCATAACGTTTCTCCTTTCTGGTTATTCAAACCATTCAATTAACGTGTGAGTGCTGACTTCAACGTTTCCGTCATCATCAGTACCCTCGTATTCAGTTTCTTCGTATCGGTAGCCCATTTTGTCACAGTAGTCGCAGTATACCCGCTGACCGTCCTCTTCGTAATCAGAGTGCTGACACTCTAACCAAAAAGGTGTGCCATAACTGGCCCATTCACCTGTCGCAATATAATTGACTTTAATCTGTTTCATACTCTAATAGTAACACGTTTCAAGATAAAATACAATACCTTTTATCTAATCTAAACTATTGTACCACTCAGAGTCTGAAATCGCTCCGAGCTTAGCCATGAACGGTTCAAACTCATCAACTCGTAGACATAAACCACCAGGGCTGCATATCAACCCACCGTTCACCCATAAGCTGAACCTGATATGTGCAGGGGTCTCGTCTGTAATCCTGTAGGTTACACGGTCAATCATTATTCGTCCTCGCTATCTTCGGTCATCTCGACCACTTCTTGAGCCTCTTCGATCAATTCCTCGAACTCGCTCTGCTTCGATAACAGCCATAGAGCGTCTTGATACGTTTCAATATCGTATTCAGCGGCCTCTAGCACTTCTCGCAAAGATACACTCATTGCATTCTCCTTAAACATTTCATACACGTTACGTTTCTATCGTTGGTGGTTACGTTCATATCCTGCGTAACCCATTGACCGCACAGCAAGGCCCACTTGCCTTTCGTGCCGTACTTCTTGTCGTACTTGCTCTTTACTCGCCCACGACCTTTTCTGCGGTGGACGATAACCCGATGCGAACTAATCCTGGGAGCGGGGCAGGCCAAAACAAATGTTTTCACCGCCTCACGCAAGCTCATCGTCGTCCTCGTCATCGGAGAGGCCATCGCACCCACAGGATCGTGGATACCCAGGCTCGTCACCGTCGATAAGTGTCCCGCAGGACATACAACACAAACCATCGGCTACATAATCTTCGTAAAAACTCATACAGGCTCCCCTGTGATTGCGTCCCGAAAGTCGCTTAGGTGCTTTGCTACTTCGCTAACCTCGGACACCCAACCGACGGTCATACCGCCAGAGAGTATCTCACCGTTAGGCATAACCAGAACGTCGAGTTTCGCCAGTGTCATTTTCTTAGGTGGTTGTTTCATACTGTAGCCTCTATACCGTAGAAGTCGCACCAGAACTGCTCGCGCCTTGCTCGTATCGCCCTGTCTTCTGGGTAGTCTTTTACGCTCTCCATATAATCGGGTGTGCAAGTAGGGCAGTAAGCACTGTTCAATACTGGTATCACAGTGGCAGGTTCATCGTGTTTCAACAGGTTGTTGCAGTTGTCGCAAACCAATTCTGGTATCCTGCTGTAGGACATCAGCTCGTCATAGGTAACGGTAAGGTAGCCTATGTTCTTAGGTGATATATTAAACGTCGCCATTCTGTCTCTCCTCTTCTACTATGCTCATAATAAGCAGGTTAGTTATATAGTTCTCCGTATACTCGCTTGGTTCACCATCAGAGGGCGACCAACCGCTCAGTGAGTACAAGATAGCCACTGAAGATCGTATCAAGGCATCACTGCGGTCTGGGTAGCGGTCCTTCATCATCAACATAACACGCTCATCGAACGTATAGTGCTCCCGAGTAATCGGTACACCGTCTTTGACTTGAGGAGCAACATAGCTACCCCAATCTGGTAGGTTCACTTTAGCCTTTGTCATTATTAGCCTCTTTCTCAGCTATCCTTTTACGAAGTTCGTTGCGAACGTCTGCTCGCATCTCGCCCTCGTGAAAGTTTGATACACCGAACCCGATAAGGTATGCCAGTGATAGTAGGTATAAAACCAAGTCATCACCGACAGCCTTATGCAGAATAGTTGCTATTAAAACAAAAGCCCCTAATTGAAACAGGTCGTGCTTCCATTTTCTATCGAGTATCACCATTATCGTATCTCCGTTTCCACGAGCATTGTCGCATTGAAACGGTGTGCGATACGAGTGCCATAGCCAGGCTCAACTGAAACGATCCATGCCGCGTCAACGTCAGCGATATTCATTCGCCCGTCGTTGTCGTTGTCGGTTACAATCGCCACATCTCGGTACTTGTTAATCATTATGTCGTCAATAACGGCAGAATAGTTAGTACCACCACCAATGTTGCCGCTCATAGATACTTCATCGCTAAAGTATTTGGTAATCACGGTAACGTGGTTGAGCCGTTTGACTGTGTTTGCAAGAATACGCTCGGCTTTACCAGTCTTTTCATCGCTCATACTTCCCGAACGGTCAATATAAACAACTAAAGTCTTGCCTGGGCTGCGTGTCTTACGTCGGCCCTTCTTAACGATAGCGCCTTGGTACTTCTTGTTTGGTCGTGCGTAGCTCTTGTTTCGGCTCAACTGTTGCTCTTTGATAAAGTAACGGTTAAGGGAATAGAATAACTCAAGTTCAGCGTCAATATCGACCTCGTCCCGCAAACCTTTTTGAATGTCTGCTTGCTCGTATCGTTCCTGTCGCTCGTGCTTAATCTTCTTCAAGAGTTCCTTCTTGACTTTATCGCTCATACCTTGAGGCTGAGAACTAGGCTGAACAGATGTATCCTGCTTCTTACCCTTATCGTCAAGGTCTCCTGCGCTCGCCCCACTACTTTGACCCTTGCCATCTCCCTGAATACAATCACCAAGCGGTTGACCTTTAGCCTTACCGTTCTTGATTAGGTCGTCATAGATTTCGATGGCATCTTTGCCGTAGTACTTGTTGTGGGCACGTCGTTGCACGTTCAAACCACCTGCTAGAGGACCACCGATATTAAAGTGTCGGCTGTCAACCTCATCGTAGTAGTGGGATAACTCTAAGTCACCAGCCATGTTCCGAATTTCGTGGTCGTCACGTCCGTCACCCCAGATTTTGTCGTCTAGGTGCCGTAGAAGCGTGTGCAATACTTCGTGACGGGCTACCAAAGATTGCTCGTTGATATTAAGAGTGCCGTTAATCACGATACCTTGTGGGTTCGTGAAGCCGATTACACCTTTTTCATCTGTCCATCGAGTACCGAGTTGCTGTAGGGCAACACCGTATGAAGTATAGCCATGACGCTTCAAGGATTTCACGAGAGCGTCTAGCTTGTCCTGGTCGTCATAGATTTTCATATTATTCCCGTTCTTCGATACGTTTGCTTAGTCGTGCGTGTAGGCTACTGACCTGAATACCGTTAGTACCAGTCGCGCCCTTAGCACCTGTTGATTTAGCTTTTGGTTCAGCCTTTTCACGACTGAAGAAGGCATTACCACGAATATCAACGTCTACTTCTTTGTAGGCATCAATAAGTGCAACTGCGTCCTTACCGATGAAACTTGGTGAGAACAATTTAACGTCCTGCACTGATGTTGCGAACTGCAAGAGCCGAGTCAAAGATCGAGGCGTGGTAAACACGTTCGTTTCTTCTGTGAAGCCCTTGTCGTCTGTAAAGACCAAACCGTCCTCGTTAATTAGCTTGTCAACCATAACTCGAACGTCATCGTCTTCAGGCACGTCAACACCAAAGTTCGTCCACCATTCTTTAGCGTCTTGTGTCCAACGTACCCAAGCAAAACGGTTACGCATTGCAGGAGATAGTTCATAGTTACCGTAGGCAATCGCAGGGTTCATTGCCGCTACGATGATTGTTTCAGGGTGTAGCTTTGTACCGTCAGGCAGGTGGCGACTTTCAATAAGTGTCAGCAAAGCATCTGCTGTTTCCTTTACAGAGGTGTTAAGCTCATCTAGGAACAATACTGTACGTTCTTTTACAACCTTGTCAAGAAGGCCAAGGGAGTAGTACTCACCTGTATGACTTTCGTGGTCGGCTACGATTACACCTGCGATGTCTTCCTCGCTTAGTGTGCTTGCGAGTAACTTAACGACAGGAATATCATTCTCTGTCGCCCAGCTCTCAACGATTGCTGACTTGCCCATACCAGCTTGACCCTCAATCGCTAAGGCGATACGAGGTTGCTCTTTGATACGGTCCAGCATCTTTTCAATTAGTGATGTTTTGCTCATTATGATTTAACTCCTTTAAAGTCTTTATCGGTTGCGAAGTTGAGCCGAACTCGTATCTCCATCAAACCCTTACGAATAAAGGCATCGTTGATACTCTGTGAGAACGGAGCTTTACCTGATTTGGTATAAGTTGGGCGCGAATAGTGCCCTTTGTCAATGATTGTCTTAGCTGGTCCTTCGAGTCGCACCCGAGGAAGCATATACGTCATTTCCTCTACTCGTTCTTTGTGTTGTGCGTATCCGAACATTACAGACCTTTCATTTTGGTGGCGTCAATGACGACTCGGTAGCTGAACTCAGGGAGCTCAATCCATTCTGAACCTTCAGTAAGTTGGGCTTCAACTGTACCGTTTGCAACTGCACCAACGCCCTTGTCGCTATCCCAGCCAACAATTTGCTTGTACTGTTCGATACGAAGGTGCCCTGGTAGCATAGCATCGGCAAGAATACCTGCGAAGATGTAGCCTTCTGGTGCGATTACGATTACTTTTTGTCCGTTTGAATAATTGTTCATAGTGTGTTTCTCCTTTCAAGAGAATTAAAATAAAGTTGAACGTATGTTATTGGGCTAAGGCGTTTTGATCGCCTCACCCTCTTTTGCTTTACGGTTTTCTTCGAGGACTACTTCAGTAGCGTCAAAGTTGCCGTCGTAAATATCTGAACTGTACTCAGACACGAAGTCGTCCGCTATTTCAATAGCACCGTTCGCGTCCTTGTATTCTGACCAGGCGGTAGAAACTTCATCGCCATACATATTGTCGATTGCTTCCCACTCGTCATACCCAAAGATTTCCATCATATTAGATATGGTGTAGTCTTGAGCTTGGCTGTCAATGCTGGGCACATCGTCGTCTATATTCTCCTCGTTAATCGAGAGAGTACCAACGTCAATAAACCCTGCACCGCCTTCTTCGTCTTGGTATTCAATCTCGAAGTCGCCATGCTTACGTTTGATTGCCGAAACTAACTTACCATACGCAAGGTGGGCTGCTTTACCTTCACCAACGCGCCAGTTCTCTTTCGTAAACCTTCCCGCAAAATAGCTTTCAAGATTATTTGAATACGACCAACGACCAGTGGCCCAACCACCAACGCTTACATAAGCCTCGGGGTCATCGCTGTAGTCTATATCGACCAAAGCGTCCTCATTGATAATGTTGTATTCACTATCAGATTGAACGGCCTCGATATACTCGAATAGCTCTTTAGCGATTGATGCCTTTGCGTTGATTGTAACGCTTGCACTTGATTGATTTGCCATTTACTGACCTCCTCTCATCTCACCTAGAACCACTAGGCGACGTTGCGATTGCTCGATCTCCTGTAGTTCACGAATAAGTCGCAGGTTGTTACCACTGCCTTTACGAGTCTTCTCAAGTTGTCTTGCGACTTCCATTGAAGCTGTTTCCAGCAATCGAATACCGTTGCGAATAATCGCTGCAGGCTCTAATGTGCTAGTGTCGATAGGCGTGTATATGATTTTATCGCTCGTAACGCCATTCTTGCTAAGTGCTGAACGCAAGTAACTAAGATGTCGTCCTGTCGATGTCGAATACCGTTCGGTGTTCACCAGCCAGGTACTACCAATAAGGGTTCCTAGAATATAGTGATGACCGTATGAGTATATAAACTTGTCCTCAGCGAATACGTTTGAACTGGTTCGCCGTTGCAAAGTTGCTCGGACATTCCCTTTCTTCGTGATTTCGCTGACCATTTGCTCTAGGCGTAGACTGTTATTCACGACCGTCCTCCGAAACTAAGAAAACAACTATCTGCTGTTCTCCTGTCTGTTCAAATCGGTTGCGACTGTAAGCTGTGCCTTGCATATCGTCAACAAGCAACACAAAGGCTTCAATACCGTTGTCGAGCAGATACACGTTTATATGCTTATCCATTTTCATAGGGTAAGACATCGTCTGCCGTGCATTCTCGCGCCAAGGTTGTTTGTAGTCTTTGAGTGCCGTCACCAAGTCTGCAAGAACATAATCTTGTCGCCCTAGAACACGTAGGTTCTTGTCGATTGCCCATCGTCGGTAGTCCACCTTTTCAATACGGTGAAGCCCTTTGATCGGCTCGAACTTATTTGGTGTAAAATCGGCCATGGTTATACCTCTTTGATATAGCCTAGGTACGAAGCTAACTGGTCGAACTCGTCCTCAGTGATAACAATGATTTTGCTATCGTGGTTTGAGCCCGTACGCTTGTAGTCGTACAGTACAACCGAGCCATCGCTGGCAACGGTTGCGTTTAGTGAAAAGGCAACGTCAGGTGTAGAAAAGTCTTTGAGGACTAGAACTTCGCCAACGTTGTCGTGTTGTGTGTTTGCCATTATCGCTCCTTTCAAGAATGATAATTATTATGATTTGGGGGCAGGCTAAAACAAATGTATTTCGCAGAGGACGTTTTCACCGCCCCACGTCGTAATCTCGACTCGCTGGAGACAGGCTGAAAAACCTCGGCAACATCTGTTCTTGCCTTGCAATTAAAAGAACCCCCATAAAGGGAGTACTATCAACTGCCGCAATGACCTGTAGCACTCAAGTTACGAGTGAACTCTACAGCTATCGCTTGTCTATATTATACCACAGGCTATGCACCTTGTAAACACCTAAATCAGACACCAGGCTTACGACTTTTCGCGGCTTCTACCCCCGCTGCTGCCTTTGGATTAACCTAAGCCACGCTCTCCTAGAGTAGATAAAACCTATTGTATATTGCATAGCCTTATTGTATAATAGTAGCATACGCAAACAACAGTAAACGTATAATAATTATCATCATAAGGGAACTGTTACAATGAAAACCAATTACCTAGGACAAGTTACCGACACTGCTATGAGTTTCATACCAGGAGAGAAGAACAAACCAAGTCGAGTAGGCGTTTATATGGGTGTAAAAAAGGGCGGTCGCAAAGCTCTTGAACTCGTAAAAGCGGGACCTCACGTTGACGCAGAAAAAGCGGCAAACATCTACATTCACCAAGTTGTGAAACGCACAGGACAGACTGTACGCTTTCGTTACTATGACATTAAGGAAGTCACAGTGTATCACCGTATCAACCACGCCCTCTATCACAAGCTAATTCTTCAATACAGTCGTATGAGAATGAGGGATACAGCGGCATTCGGTCTACCTGCTGAACAAGCTATGCTCACGGACGCAGACATCGCAAAGGTGCTTGAGTTTAGTCGAGGCGAGTTACTTAGTCGCAACGGTCTTTACATTTACGCATAGGCGAAAAAACCTCGGCAAAGAACCCTTTTGTGTGCTATTCGTGTATAGAACGTACAAGCACATCAACGAGCCTAGTATAGCGTTTGCCTGCAACACTCATAGTAACCGCCCTACGCCCATTGACCATAAACTCCGATAACCAACGCTCTGTCCTAAACGACCACACCTTGCCTTCTTTAGTAACTGCATAGTCCTCTAGGGGGTATTCAAGTATCTCCATCTTACCTACTATTATGACCCATAGGACCGACATTGTAAACAGGGAGCACGCCTACGAAGACCGTTTACACTCCAACGTACAAAGGCTCACCTGAACGAAAAAAATCTCGCCAATAACCCTTCTCCTGTGTCTGATTGCTATATAGAGAGTACAAAGGCTTATATACTAAGAACCCAAAGAAAGTGCGAGCCAAAAGCCAAAAGGAAAAAGTATTGTGTTTTATCACTCAAACCACTCCCAGACAACATCTCCATAGCCAAACTCCCTCACGCTCAACGGAAAAGGCGGAACGCAAGCCACAATCTCCAACTTTTCTGAACACCCTTGGACAAGGAATCCGCCCCCTTTTTGCCAATCATGGCTTGTTTTTGCCGAATTGAACGCGTTTTTTGCCAACGACCAGCCCAAATCCGTGAATTGAAGCTCTGGATTGCCAACGACCTCCTGGCAGCTACACCATCCGAAGCCAGACTTAGGCATCCTGTACTACCTGGATTAAAACCAGCAGATTTCTGCATTTCACCCGAATACTGAAGTTTTAGGTATCCATAGAACACAGGCCTCCCAGAACCGCGTAATCTCAGAGCTCCTAGAATCCACACAAACCTGGCTTCCGCCAGCACGGGTAGGCTGCTGCACTATACAGCCACGAAACAAAGGCGAACAAATGTAAATCGCCACAGGCTGCTTGCCAAAGCCTCACTCCAGCTGGCATACTCCCCTATACTACGGCTATACTGCCGATCCGGACTGCATCCAGCGGAATCCTCGTGTGCCAAAAAGGTATTGCATTTTATCTGTGCCTATGAGATAATACTTACAGTGGTAGAGATACCCATATAATCATAATCACAAGGAGATATTATGACTGCAACCAAAGCACCAGTGAAGGCGAAGGTAACTGTACCTGCCCACAAACTCGAAGTGGCTAAAACATTTCGCAAGAACATCGTCAAGTCAGTAACAGGTAAGGCTACCAGCTTACGTGACGAAGCAGGCAAGAAGATTAACCGTCAACACGTTATCACTTACCTCGAAGGCGACAAGGTCGTTACAGCTACCCTACAGATTATCTACGGGAAAGAACTACTTGCACACACTAGCAAGGACATCTTAGAGCTTACGAACCGCAAAGGCTCAGTGTATTACTTCGTACCAGTTGCTTAGTTAGGCACAGGATAGCGTGATTGGTGGGTCACGCTACTCCAAGCTCAGGCAGGGGATCTGGCGCAGTCATACAGCTATTCCCTCCTGTATTTGCAGGACGCGATCACACCGCTGCTGGGCTAAGCCAGACAAATGTAATCCGCTACAGGCTACCGCCCTAGTGAGGCGCCCGCATGGCGGCTAAGGCTAACGAATGAATCTTAGGTAAGGCGATGAAAAGTTGGGGCACAGGCTTAGGACCGAAAACATTTCACGTGAAAACAAAAACCATTTCACGTGAAACATTATCCTGCAGCCTGAACAGAGGCCTATATTGGCGTCGCCAAAAGTATCCATAGTATAGAGGACGGAGTTACCATCTCCATAAATCCGTAAAGATTATTGATAAAACCTATTGACTTTTATCATCATCTGTAGTATACTATTAACAGTAGAGACGGCACGACTACTATCATAATCATTATAAGTGCTAGAGGTAAACAAATTATGGTCGCTAACAAAGCAACTACAGTAAAAGCAAAAACAACTAAAGCAAAAGTTACAGTACCTAAGCACAAGCTACAAGTTGCCCAAGATTATCGCAAGCAAATTGTAAAGAGTGTAGAGGGTAAAGCGTCTAGCGTACGGGACGAAGCGGGTAAAAAAGTAAACCGCCAACACGTGATACGCTACACCGAGGGCGACAAGGTAGTTACAACCACTATGCAAATCGTTTACGGTAAAGAGTTACTAGCCCACAAGGTAAAAAACATTCTTGAGCTAACAAATAGCAAAAAAAGCGTGTACTACTTTATCCCACTAAGCAAGTAATAGCAATATATAAGAGATGAACGGGCCAAAAACCCGTTCATCTTTTTGTTTACGTGAGGCCGTAGCAACCCCCCTCGTAATTTTTTCTTCTATTTTTTCGGTGTGAGCGCGACAAACGGTATTGCGAAAAGCCCTAAGAACGTCGCGATAACTATGAACGGTGCTGCGAACGCAACGAGTACTACGATCCACCCTATCGCGAGTGTGAGAATTAGAAAAGCGAACGTCAATAAGAACATGAAACCAGCGATACTACTACCTACCGTCACTGCCGAGTCGGAATTTTTTTTGGAACTAGGAGCATCGGAGGTCTTCACCACCTTGTAGTTTTCGTACAGCGATGGGAGTACCATCTTGTTGCGCTTGCGTTTGGTGCCACCGTACATCGTGAAACCACCACGCTTGATACCACCCCCGATCACAACTTTACCCCGCGTTACACCAGATAGGCGTATCGGAGATTGATTTGATGCGAAACTCATACCAGTATGCTACCTTTCTTTGCGCGTTGCATTATTATGTCGCCTTCTTTAGCTAATGTATTTATTATGATCCTATTTAGTATCACACCAATTGAAGATTTGCTGAGAGAGGTGACCACTGCCGCTTGTGCGTAATCTATCTGACCTGTACAATATGCGTGAAATATGACCAAGTTGCGTTTGCACGAGTCGTAGTCTTTGTAATACCCACGCTCTTCGGCAAGTCGGACGAGTGGTTGGACGTCTCGGCAGCGTTGGACGCTATCGCGTCGAGCAGGTGACAGGTCACCGAGGTAGACGAACTGGTCAAATACAGTTGTCATCACACCAGTATCTTTAGCTTCTCGTCACCCGCTAGTATTCGTTCTTCGTATTCGAGGGTGCGCTCGGCAAGCCGAGAACATAGTTTTGATATGGTGCTTGGGTGCAGGTCCCACTGCTTGCTCATTACTTCGAGGGTGTCCCACCCCTTTGCGTATTCGAGAAACATAACGACGTTGCGTATGCTTGACATATAATCGCTATAGTTACCGTTCTCCATAGCCTTGTGAACGAGAGGTATTAGCTCTTTGTACCCATTCTGATTATAGAGTTCGCGGTAGCTCATTATTAGTCTCGGTACTCGCGGTTATAGTCGCGTATCTGATTAGTGGTGTCAACTAAGACATACACGTATGCGACCGTGATGATTGTCATAAGTACTAATACCCAGATGACCAGTATGTTGAATAGTTTCTGACTCATTACATTAGCTCCTTTCGTGCGTTAGCGAGTAGACCGCAACGCGAGCATATTACGATTGCTTCTTCATACCCGACCCATTTGTTCTCGTGAACGGTAACGGGTTCGGTTATCGGTACAAGATCGTGCCGACCAAAAAAGCATCGGATGCTACGCATCGCGTTTCACCATCTCGCTGATGAGTGGTTCATTAAAGTCCTCTCTGGCGCGTCGGAGTTCTTCGTTGCGGGTGACATCTCTGATGATTTGATTGATACGTGCTTCGGTTAAGTTGTACTTCTTAGATAGGTCGTAGATACTGTATTCACCAGTACACCACTTCTCATAGATGTTTCGGTTGCGTCGCCATAAGGTTTGGTCGGTGATTTGCGGGTCTGGTTGGTTTGGGTTCTTAATCTGAAACTCAACCTTCTTCACGATCTGAGAGATACGTGAACCCCGTAGCTTGTTATACTTCTGACCGAGTGACTCGTACGTGTACCCACCTGTCGCGAAGTCTTTGAAGATAGCGACATCACGTTTGATTTGATTACCGATAAGCTCGTGCTCTACCTTAAACAGCTTTGGCATCAGTTTGCGACACTCAGCTGCTCTATTCATTGATTTGCTGTACATTGAGACCCCTGCTTTCTAGAGCTTCTAATAATAGCGTTTCGTACGCGTTACTCTTATTATCGTTAAAGTCGATGTTCGCGAGATTTTCTACCACACTGGTAAGAGCGATAGGTAACGTCATAGAGACGGTCTTCTTCTTACCGCTTGGTTTGTGGTACTGTGTTGGAACCTGTCGTGTGACACCGTTCTTCATCGTGACCGCGTTGTATTGTTTCACTGGTTTGCTCATAGAATAAGTATATTGCACTTTTAGTAAAAATACAATAGGTTTTGTCAACTCTAGGACAAACAAAAACCACCCCTGAACTGGAAAGTAAGAGGGTGGTCATCACTATTTTATTACGCTAGTAGTGCGCTGTCAAGCAAAGTCTACCTTCAAAGTCGAACGCGCAGAACGCTCGGACGTACTCGTTGTCGGGTATGTCTGGGTAGATGTGCTTTGAATCATCGGGCACCACGAGATCGGGCGTCCACCCGTGCTTTTCGAAATACGCGTCTTCGATACGTTGGTAGTAGACCTTTGTATTATCGGGGAGATTTTCTAGGACGCGTCGGAGCTGACCTACGGTCAGGTAGAAGTCGTCGTCATTTTTTGTATAGCTCATACTTTCACTATACAGATGCCTCGTCTAGGTCGCAATCGTTGACTTCGGTGTACCCCACCCCTATAATAGTGAGCTGTGTTAACTGATAAATAACACTTTATACCCCCTATTGGTTTGTATCAAAGGCATCATGGGCGATACGAACCGACTTATACACCCTCCTTATCGAAAGCACCGCGCTACCATGCGGTGTTTTTCTTACCCCTCTCGAGCCTGTGATATTTCACTTGTATGTATAATCAAAATAGAATAAACAATTAGGTAAAACAACGCGTGAATAAAAATCTTGATAGTCTTTCAAGAGCCAATGCAACGGCCGTAGCAAAGACAAAGAACAATTTATCGACAGACTTTCTTCGGAATGGCGGGAGAACTATGTCTCCTTCTTGGTCTGCAACTACGATTACAGATAAGGATATGTACAGCGACTTCGGATACGCTGTTATTACCCGACGTGCAAACCGCACAGCAGTTATCGGTAAGCGAAACATTTACACCAACGCTTCTAAGAAAGTCCTCGAATCTGCGAACCACGACAAGACTGCGGTAGTTCACCCTTACCTTCCTCTTATCCGCGAATCAAAGAACTTTTCTGAACGAGTGTTCTGGTACAACATCTCAACATACCTCGACCTTGAGGGTGTCTTCTACCTATACGCAGCTCGACGCGTATACGCTGACGGACACTTAGGGGCAGTACAATCGTTCTCACTTTTGAACCCGTACAATATCCGTAAGGTAGTTAACAGTGAAACTGGTGAACTCGGTGGCTACATCGAATCTCGCAACGGTAAAACCCGCGACATTCACAAAGACATGATTATCCCTATTTCATTGATGGACCCGTTCAATAGTGGCGGACACTTCTCAATGGCAGACGCGGCTCGTGATGCTCAATTCACGATGAAGCAAGCATCTGATTACGCTCGACAGGCGATTCAGGGTAACCTTAACACTCCTGGTATCATCTCTACTTCAATCGAACTAGAAGAAGAAGACTTTGCGAACTTCGTTTCACGTCTTCAGAACCACAACAAGGGTGAACCAATCTTCGGTAACGGTAGCGGTACTGTTGACTGGGTAGACATGCAACAAGACCTCGACAAGGCAGCTCTGGGTGACATCAACAAGATTCACCTCGACAACCTATTCGCTATCGGTGGTGTGTCTAAGACACTCATGGGCATGGAAGAATCTGGTACAGGTCGCGAAGTTTCTCGTACACAAAAAGACGACTTCACAGAAAACGCGATTATGCCTCAGATCGAAACTATCATCGACGCATTGAACCTCGACTACCGTACACACTACAAAGACGAGTGGGAAAAGACCCACTACGAAATGGCTCTAGATAACCCACTTGAATCTGACCAAGACGCTGCTAAGGCTGCAGTTCAAGTACGTCAAGCTGAGTTCGACGTAATGAAAGCTCTTACTGACGCTGGTTATGCTGCAGACGTGGCTTCAAAGTTTGCTCGCGGTGAAATCGAAGTTACTGACCTTGGTGTGCCTGACCAGACTAAAGCTGACGACGGCAACGATGGCGACACCAAAGGTGGACCAAACCGAGACGACGAAGACATCGAAGAAAACGGGAGCAAAGAGGTAACTTACAACCTCAACGAGCTGGCTGATGATGACCTCGTAGAAATCGCAGTCAACAAAGTCCCTATCCGTCAGTTCTTACCCGACCTTGAAATCGAGTTTGCTCAAGAAGACAACCCTGTCGCTATGATTAACTCAGCGGTCAAGGCTGACACTACACTCATTACCCTAAACGGTATTGAAGCGAAAGACGGTAAAGTGTCTGGTACTACCGACATCTTCGGTAAGTTCGATAACGGTTACGTCAAACTATTGACTGTGCTGTTCGACGACACTGAAGCCGCACTAAAAGAAGTAACAAAGCGTTACGCAAAACAAAAGATAGGTGTAGCTAAAAGCTAAAACGGTAACTCGTCGTAGCTACCCCAAGGGTCCATTTCGATGGGCTCTTCTTTTTCTCTAGCGTCTTCTTTCTTCTTGCAGTCGACACAAAGAACGGTGCCCTCGTCATCATAGTAGCCACCTTTAGTGGTGTAACCCGCACACTTCTGGTGAATGACATTATCGCACCCGTCACAGTAGACTTCATCTGCCTCTGCCATAAAGTCTTTACAGGTTTCGCACGTGTTCGCGCCCATACGTTGGAGTATCTTCGCGTAGTTGTCAGCCTTTATCTCTGCGAACCGTACGCGTTCAGCGGTAACAAGTTCGGTGTACTCGTCAATTGACCATAGCAACTCATCGCGACCGCAGACGCACTTCTCGAGACATTTCTTAGGGTGAATATACCTAACCTTCAAAAGGTCTTCGCGAAGTTTTTCTCGTTGCTTTTGCGAGATCATAACTCGCGTTTAGACTCTTCTAGCTCAGCGAGCACTAGCTTTTCAGCTTCTTCAAAATCAAGTTTACCGTACTTCATCGCAGACTCGATACGAGCGTCGAGCATTAGTTCAGCGATACTTGCACGAGCGTCAACCACACCGAATACATTGTGTTCGTTGAATACGTTGTCAGTGCTTTTGATGAAAGCGGTGATTTTAATTTCATCTTTGTCAAATTCTAAACTCATACTAGTGGGTGATCCTTCTCGAAGTCTTCAATCAACTTCATTACATCGTTACCACCACCGTGCATATAAAAATGCTCATAGCGTAGGTAACTGTCCTTATAATCGGGCATAATCGCACCAAGCTGTCTGAAAACGCGCCAAGGTTTGTTCTCAATCTCGTCTAGGTCGAATAGCAAGTCGCTCTGCGCGGTATCAACCGCATTATCAGCTTGCTCATCAGCAAAGCGCATAATCGCGATTTTCAACTCGTTCAAGTCTACCTTAGCGTCGAACTTACCGTCTTTGTGGTCACCTAGCTCAATACCGTGTGCTTCGCACCACTTACCAAAGTTATTACTGAATAAACTGCTGTCGTTCATAAATTCTTACTCATTTCTGTGTATTCAGCCCAGTATTCTGGCCACGTTTGTTTAATCTTTGCTAGGTTTACTGCGTCAGCTTGTCGACACGCGTGGGCGAGTGCAACGACAAACGAACCACCAAAAATGGTCATAGCTTCAACGGTTGCATAGTCTTCTTCGGTATACATATACATATAGTACAACGTAAATACAGAAAACGCAATAGGTTTTATATCAAAGCGCGTATATTTTTGCGTGCAAAGCGTGGGTCGATACGTTGTCGTGACAATCGTACTACCCGAGGGGTGTTAAATGCTTCATCTGAGAAAGCAGTACGGTCAACTTCTGCTAAAATCTCTTCAATATCTAGCTCTTGTGGGAAAACCCCCGCGTCGTGAACGTGTTTAAAGCTGATAGAGTAAACTTCACCCTGACTGACAGTTATATCGCACAGGGGTGTCATTAAAGTAGCGAACGCGATAGGTCGCATTTCATACCTTGACTCTTTGAAGTTCTCATATATACCGTTCTTGTCTATATATAGTAAGACGTTAGGACTTAACATCACCCTATTGTCGTCTACCATCTCTACTCGCATGTGTAAACGCTCTGGTGCGTTGAGAATGTGGTTGCCAAGCGTAAAGATACCTTCTATAATAACTTTTTCTAGCTCAGAATGGGTCATCTTTCGCTTTCTCTAGTGGTGATCTTAATGATTTTGTCGTCATCGGTTAAGAAATAGTAGGTTTCACCATCATCAAACTCAGCTTTCATCACACTGCAAGCAGTAACCACCTCATCGGGGTTAGTCACTTTTTCTGCGAAGATAGCTGCTTGTCGGTCAAATTCACTCATTGAAACTATCATAAAACAATAATATGTATAATACAAGAAGAAGAACGTATAGAGGTCATGCACAGACACTGCGAATGGTCTTCGAACGAAACAAACAAAAGTTTTACACAAAAAACGTCCCTTAAAACAAAAAAGGAATAGAAACGTGGAAAAAAGTAGAAATAGTTACGTTGTTACTGCCGACCTAGGTGGTTTCACGGATGAGGGAGATGGCGTTGTATCATTCCCGAACGGTCTAACTATTACTGACGATTCTACGCAACGCAACGGCACACGATACGACATCGAATCAATGAGCCTCGAAGATTACGGTAACCAGCTTACTGCCGATCACGATGACACATTGCGAAGCCTTATCGGTAAAACTGTTGGTGTTAAGAAATCTGGCAACAAAGTTACTGTTGAGAAGATTATTTATGCAGTTAAAGAAAACGCATACGCGAAAGTCGCGTACGACCTATTGGTTGGTGGTTTCTCAAACAGCTTTAGTATTGAAACTCTCGGTCGCCTTGATCCTGATACTGGCATCTACAATAACGCTGAGCTTTGCGGGTTGAGTCAAGTAGTTACTCCTAACAACTATAACGCACACGTTAACTCGTTTAACGAAACAGTCCACAATTCCTTAGAAAAAGCGAAAGCTGAGGGTCTCAAAGTCGACGGACTAGAGGAAAAATTAGTAATCGCACCTAAAGAGGAAAACATGGCAAAAGAAACAAAAATTTCTGAAGCTACTGAAGAGTTCATTGACGTTAAAGTCAACGAAGCCCCTGCAGAAGTCGAAGAAGCAGACACAAAGGTTGTCGAAGTCCCAGAAGTGGTTGAAGTACCTGAAGAAGATACTGAAGTCGTTGCTGAAGAAATCGAAGCCGTAAAAGATGCCGAAGAAGTTGAAGCTGAAGAAGAAGTTGCTGAAGAAGTAGCCGAAGCTGAAGAAGAAACTCCTGAAGCAGAAGCCGAAACTGTTGAAGAAACTACTCGCGAAAAAGCTGAGAACGGTACATGGATCGAAACGGTCACTACCACTCGCACTAGCGAATACATCGAAACAGAAGAGGAAAAAGCAGAACGTCAAGCTCGAGAAGCTCGATGGGAAGC
>Ga0247817_10000083_pt1 | contig 84133 bp, 86 predicted proteins | sample UWRJL212509R1_FD_178010 | JGI IMG/M metagenome (GOLD analysis project Ga0247817, IMG submission 178010) | Plant litter microbial communities from Arlington Agricultural Research Station in Wisconsin, United States - UWRJ-L212-509R-1 | ecosystem: Environmental > Terrestrial > Plant litter >... | reverse complement strand
CAGCAGTCCAAACTTCCAAAGTTTTATCAATCGCTTCTTCAACTTCTTTTTTAACTGAAGCTTTAATTTGCTCGTGGCCAATATTCACTTTCAATTTTTCAGCGTCTTTGTATGGCAAGTTCATATCACCGGCAATTGTTTGTGTAAAACTACGTCCACCGATGCCATACATTTTAGTTCCTTCAACACCACCATCGTTTACAACGGCAATGTCAGTCGTACCGGCACCAACGTCAGCGAGAATAGCGGTGAAGTTACTGTTAGCATCATTTCCAAGTACACTACGGCTGACCGCAAATGGTTCAGCGGCTACAGCAAGTAGTTCAAGAGAAAGCTCATCAGCTACGCGCTCAAGTGCGCCAATGTGTACCATCGGGGCAAAGGCAGTGTAAATTTGCACAGCAACGTCGCGGCCCTGGAAGCCAATTGGGTTACTCACTTTGTAACCATCAATATGAATACCAACTAAAGCGCTGTTGACGAGCTTTACTTCAACTTCTTCATTACCAGTTTCAAGGGCAATTTGTTTTTGCGCTTTAATTTGTGCCCGTTCTTGGACCTTTTCAATAATGAATTCCATCTCAGAATCGTCAAGCGGACGGTCTGGTTGTGGACGACGGTAACGAATAGTGTCAGTAACACCCTTAACTAACTCACCAGCGATACCAATGATTACGCGTTTAGCTTGGAGCCCTGCTTGGTCTTCAGCATCAGCTAAAGCTTCTTCACAGTTGCGTACTACACCGGCAATATCAGCAATCGCACCAGAGTGCATGTCGCTTACTTCTTGGCGAGACCGGCCAACGCCGACAATCTTTAGTTCATCACCTTCAATTTTTGCTATCAAGGCTTTCACAAATTCGGTACCTATATCCAGCGCAAGGATATAGTCGTCATTTGATGGCTTTCGTTTTGTTCTGAATTTTTCTAATACCATATTGTTCTCTATTATACAGTAGGATTGGCCAAAAAGGTTGCGCTTATCAAAAAGGTTAAACTAAGACAGCTTTAACGCGTCGAATACCAGCACTCGAGGCTTCTTCTTTGGTGATTTTAAAGACTTTACCACCTTCGGCCAATTGGCCAGTATGGTCAACGTGAGGGCCTCCACAAATTTCAAAGCTGACGCGCTTTTCGTTCTCACCCATTTGGTAGACTTTTACCGTTTCGCCATACTTGTCACCAAAGGCGCCAATTGCACCCATTTCAAATGCTTCTGCAGTTGAGTATTCAGTGAATGAAACTGGAACATCCCATGAAATCCATTCGTTTACTAACTTCTCTACTTCATCTAATTGTTCACGAGTGACTTTCTCGTCGTTATTAAAGTCAAAACGAAGGCGTTCTTCGGTAATATTGCTACCGTGTTGTGTAACGTGGTCACCAACAACTTTTTTAAGCGCAGCGTACATTAAGTGAGTCGCAGTATGATATTTCATATGCTGGAGGGTTTGACCACCGAGGCCACCCTTGAATGTACCTTTAGCGGCAGTTTGGCTACGCATTTTCTGCTCCAGCATTTTATTTTCAAATTGTTTTTGCCAATTTTTATCAAGATTAATGCCTTGTTTAAACGCTTCTTCAGTACTAAGTTCCATAGGGAAACCGTATGTATCGTAAAGCTTAAAGATATCTTCACCAGTCAAAATTGCAGAACTTACAGCTGTAGCAAATTTCATAGGCTCACCTGATATGACTTGGTGGGCTTCTAGCTCAGTAGAAAAATTACCTTCTTCAACAAAGTTAAGTTTTTTAAGCTTATTAAACTCTCCGAGGCCTTTTCGAAGTGTCTGGCGGAAGACCTTTTCTTCTTTAACGAGTGTAGCAATTACTTCATCACGAGCGACAGCTACTTCTGGGTAATCGGTTGCGTACAGGTCGGCAATAACCGGTACAATTTCTTCAAAGAAGTTTTGTTCAATACCAAGGTCAAAGGCAAAACGGATTGCCCGGCGAAGAAGGCGGCGCATAACGTAACCTTGTTCTTTATTCGCAGGCTTTACCCCGTCAACGGCCAAGAATACGGCTGCGCGAAGGTGGTCGGCAATAACTCGCATACTTGCAGTGTTACTTTCGTAATTCTTTCCACTGAGTGTTTGGATTTTTTCGATAATAGGCCAAAGTAAACTAATTCGGAAAACATCAGGGCTATTGATACTAGCGGCTGCAATACGTTCAAGCCCGCCACCAAAGTCAACATTCTGCTTGGCAAGTGGCGTAAAGCTACCGTCTTCATTGCGTTGGTACTGCATAAAGACTTGGTTACCAATTTCCATGAACTGGCCGCTATCGCTGGCTGGGTGGGCTAGGCCATAGCCTTCGGCGTGGTTTTCAGGGCCAAAGTCGTAGAAAACTTCGCTGTCTGGGCCACACGGGTCGCCAATTGGTGTCTTTTCAAGTCCACCACCACGGCTCCACCAGTTTTCACCATCATCATAAAAGAAGATACGTTCACCCGGTTTAATACCACGGGCATCACCATCGGCTTGTGAACCAACTTCAGCGATATCTGCTTGAATACCACGCTCAGTAAATACTTTTTGCCAAATATTAGCCGCTTCATCATCACGAGGAATGCCGTTCTTTTCATCACCAATAAAGGCAGTGACATAAATTTTGTGTGGGTCGAGGCCGACAACATCAATAAGGAATTCAGCAAACCAGCGAATTTGCTGTTCTTTAAAGTAATCACCCATACTCCAGTTACCAAGCATTTCAAAGAAAGTTGTATGACGGTTATCGCCTACATCTTCAATATCTTGGGCACGTAAACAAGTTTGACTATCTACAAGGCGAACACCAGACGGGTGCTCTTGGCCTAGCAGGTATGGTAGCAAAGGCTGCATGCCGCTACCTGTAAATAATGTGGTTGGGTCGTTGTATGGAATTAGTTGGGCACGCGGGATAATTGCGTGGCCACGTTCGCTGAAGAACTGGAGGTACGAGTTGCGGATATCTTGGGCATTCATAAGGGTTAGTATAGCAGTTTTAGCCCCAAACAAAAAGCCACCTCCGGGTGGGCGTGAGGTGGCTTCATTGACTTGAAGTTAGGTTCAAATTCAAGTAACAGTTCTGAGTGAAAGGTAACCCTCGCAGGTGTGGACACATATAGGTACCTTACTAATGCATTCTACACGCTTAAGCTTAAAGAATACTTAAGCGATAATACCGCCACCGATACAAAGGTCGCCATCATATATAACGACTGATTGACCAGGAGCAACGGCGCGTTCTGCATTGTCTAAAACAAGCTGAACACTACCATCCTCATTAAAAGAAAGCTGGGTAGGAATAAGCGACGCACGGTGTCGAACCCTAATTTGATATTCACCTGCAGTAGGTGTTTCATTAATCCAGTGGGCGCTCGTAAGGTTTAGCTCAGGACGCCATAGTGTCTCATCGTTCAAGTTAGTTGTAACGTAGACTTCGTTCTTATCCATATCTTTACCAACCACGTAGTATGGCAAGCCGCCGCCCACATCAAGCCCATGACGTTGGCCAATAGTATAGAAAATTGCACCATCGTGCTGGCCAAGTACTTTGTTTGTTTGCTTATCAATAATAGAACCTGCCTTCTGTTCAACATACTGGCTTAAGAATTCACGGATACCAATTTGGCCGACAAAACAAATGCCTTGGCTATCTTTTTTAGCGGCCGTAAATAACCCACGCTCCTTAGCCATCTCGCGAACAACCGGCTTGGTAAATTCGCCTAATGGAAATAGGGTTTTTGAAAGCGCTTCGCCGGTTACACGGTAAAGGAAATATGTCTGATCCTTGTTTGTATCGACAGCTTGTAAAAGCTTACCGTCTTTAACACGGGCGTAGTGTCCAGTCGCAATCAGGTCAGCACCATCTTCAAGCGCTGTTTCAAGAAATATCTTAAACTTCACTTCTTGGTTACACATAATATCTGGGTTTGGTGTTCGACCAAGCTTATATTCATCAATCATGTAATCAACAACTTTTTGTTTGTATTCTTTTTCAAAATCAAAAACCTTAAAATCAATCCCAAGCTGTGTCGCCACACGCTTCGCATCAGCAAGGTCGTCTGCCCATGGACATTTCATACCTGGTAGGTCTTGCGTCCAGTTTTTCATGTACACACCCGTTACATCATAACCTTGCTCAACCAAAAGAGCTGCCGTCAAAGACGAATCGACACCCCCACTCATTCCTACATACACTTTTGTCATGACGTTGCTCCTAAATAATAAGCGATAATTTTAACTAATTCTCCGCCCGAAAGCCACCAGCCGCGCGGTGTTGCCCACCAGAACCATCCCCAGTCGTTATCTTCTACAACTGGATGGTTACGGATATTCACCGTTTCAGCCCGTTTATTAAATTCCAAACTTGCGCGCCGTTGGTGATAGCCCGAAGTTACTAAAATAACATCATCGTATCCGCGCTCAGCAACAATCGTTTTGGTATTTTGGGCATTTTGCTGAGTTGATTCCGAATCTTCATCAATCACAATTGCCGAACTTGGGACACCAGCTTGAACTGCCTGTAGCTTCATTGCCTGGGCATTGCTTGGGCCAGATTTATCTTGGGCAGCACCCGATAGAATTAACGTTTCAGCCCAGCCATTTTTATATAAATCAATTCCAGCTTCGGTACGAGCCTGCGTATCACCGCCGCTCACAACTACAATCGCGTCCGACATTGCACAATGAGAATTATCAGTTGGCTTTGTATCGCAGCCAATAAAACTATTGGGCTGTAGGTAGACGCTAACTAATGTGATAAATACGACTATTAAAACAAAGACAGATATAAACCATTTCATTAGCGGTTTACCCGGGCGTATTCTTTTGTAACTTCCTCAATAATAATACCGGCCGCTTCTTTGCAGTTTTCTTCATTTGATAAGTGGCCTAAAGTAAGGCGTAAACTGCCATCGGCTACTTCAGGTGCTAACCCAATTGAAGTTAAGACATGTGAACGAGTGCCTTTATTAGCTGCACAGGCGCTACCGGTCGCAACAAGTACTCCCCTATTTTCGAGTCCAAATAAAACTCGCTCGGCATCAAGCCCGGGGAACGAAATATGCAAGTGGCCAGCTAAGCGGTGTCGTTGGTGCCCTGATAATACAGCCTTTGGAAATGCCTCGGTTAATTTCTTTTGCATTGAATCACGCAGCTTCATAAGGCGCTTTGATTCATAACCGCGGTGTTCACTGGCAAGTTCCATACCCTTTGCAAAACCAATCGTACCAGCTACATTTTCAGTACCGCTACGAATACCACGTTCTTGGCCGCCACCCACAATATATGGCTTTAATTCGACAGATGGCGCTGACCATAATAGGCCGACTTGCTTAGGGCCATATACCTTGGCCGCATTGAGTGTTAATAAATCGACACCCAAGCGGGCAATATTAACATCGAGTTGTCCAACACCCTGAGATGCATCACTGTGCAAGTAGATAGGCGTGTGGTCACCACGAGCTAATCGAGCATCGCGTTCTTTTTTGACTACTTCGGCAATATCACGAAGCGGCTGAATAGTTCCAACTTCATTGTTAGCGAGGGCAATGCTGACTAAACGAGTGTCAGGGCGAATGGCTGCTTTTACAGCATCGGCAGAAACCAGCGCGCGGGTATCGGCTTCAACAATTGTATGGTCAAAGTTTTTTGCTGCTGCTAGTACAGCATGGTGTTCAATATTAGCCGTAATAATATGGCCACCGATACTTGAGAAGGCTAAGTTGATAGACTCAGTTGCACCGGCAGTAATAATAATGTCGTCACCACGGGCACCAATTGCTCGGCCAATTGTATCCTTTGCAGCTTCATAAGCGCGGCGCACCATAATAGCTGGGGCATAGGGCGCTGAGGGGTTATAAAACATATCAGAAAAGTACGGCTGCATAGCCGCTAAAACTTTAGGGTCAAGCGGCGTTGCAGCCGCATGGTCAAGATAAATCACCTCGTTATTCACTTTCCTTATTATAGCGTATTAGGCACTAGGCCGCTAAGTTGAAATCGTCTTTTTTAGAAAGCTCGGCGCCGTCTAATTCGTTTTTAGCCATTAATTCAATTAAGGCTTCGTCGAATGGATATAGTTCGTGCACCACAGCATGTTCGTAGGCTTGAACAGCATTTATAAAGTAAGTTTCCTCACCAGGAGTAAAGGCAGTTAAGTGGCCTTGGTATGATTTCTGAATTGAAGTATCACTTACTTGGTAATGGACGGCTGAATCAACAATTGAAACACCTTTGCCGTCGGTCCAGCCAAAGAACCACTCGTGGCCTTCGCTCCAAAACCTTAAATCGTGAGTTGGGTCGGCTTTTTGCAATAAACGTCCACCAATAACCGCTTCTTTATCAATCAATTCGGCCATACGCGGCTTCGGGGCAATAATGAATGATTTCATGGATTTCAACCAAGGCCGTTTTGCTTCTTCAATTTCAATTGCGGTATAACGGTACGAATCAAGCCGGTTTTCAATTTCTTTAATAAAGTGAAACGGTTGAGGATGGTTTTCTGGGGTGTATTGCTGAACATCAAGTTGTGCTGAAAAAGCCGCAGCTTGTTCGGCTTCGTGTGTCGTTTCAGGTTGTGGCTGCGGTTCCGGTTGGCGGAATGCATCTGGAATCGCATATTGTGCGTCTGCCATAGTAAAAATCTTCCCTTAAGTAATGGAATTTTGGTGGTGTTTTGGTTTAAGAGAGCGTTGCTAGTTGAAACAACGTACGGGCGTTTGCGGTTGTCGCATCAGAGATTTCTTCAAGGCTTATACCCCTTCTATCTGCATGATATTCAGCGACAAGCTTCACATACGCGGGCTCGTTTACTTTACCACGTAATGGTGCAGGCGTCAAGAAAGGAGAATCGGTCTCGAACAGTAAGCGGTCTAAAGGAATCGAATCAAAAGTAGCTTTTTGTATTTCGTCCTTAGTAAAAGTGCTTATACCGTTTACACCAATATACAAACTGCGGTCGAGGGCCTTTTGTAAATTTTCCTTAGAATCGGTAAAGCTATGTAACTCACCCCTTATTCCGGGGTATTTATCAAAAATTGGCCAAAAATCATCAAAAGCTTCACGAACATGGAAAATAATCGGTAAATTGTGTTTTAGAGCAATTTGAATTTGGGCTTCCAGTGCTTCCATTTGTACTTCACGTGGGCTATGGCTATAAAAGTAATCCAGTCCAACCTCACCTACGGCCACAATTTTTGTTGAAGTTCCCGCCAGGTTTTCAATAGCTGCGTAACCATCTTTCGTGTCGTGCGGGTGCACGCCAATCGCAGCGTATGCCTCATGGTGCTCACCGGCAAAATGAATTGCCAAACGAGAACTTTCTTCTGAAGTACCGACGCAAATATATTCACGCACATTCGCTTCTGACGCCCGCAATAATACTTCATCTAAAGGCAGTTCATACGATTCGTGAATATGGCAATGGGTATCAATTAGCATTATTGTTTTGCGGCGTGTGGGTCAGCGGTATGAATGTATAGCTTTGGGAATAACACACCCTCCGATGGCTTAACAACTCCACTTTCAAAGGTATCGTGGATAAAGGCAGCGGTGCCAGGCATAAATGGCACAAGCAGGTCACCAATTTGAATTAACGCACCAGCACAGTGGGCAAGAATTTCCGCTAAGTGCGGTTCAGCCTCTGGGTCGGTACTAATGTCTTTAGCAACCATCCAAGGTTTCACATTATCAATGTATTGGTTCAAGCTGCGAATTTTATTCCATACTTCATCGATGGCTTTATTAAATTCAAGGTTCGCCATAGCGCGGTGGTAATTTGTCATATCGTGTTCAGTTTGTTGTGACTCACCAATCACACCGGCTTGATAACGAAGGATCATACTTGAAACACGTTGAATTAAGTTACCTAAGTCATTACCTAACTCACCATTGTAAGCAGTTTCAAACTTTTCCCAAGTAAAGTCACCGTCATCCTGGGTTGGAATATGACGTGAGAAGAAATAACGGAACGCATCAAGGCCGTACTGGTCAATAATTTCGTTCGGGTCAATAACATTACCGACACTTTTACTAATTTTAGATCCACCGATATTTACAAACCCGTGCACCAGTAATTTCTTAGGAAGTTCAAGCCCCATACCAAGTAACATTGCTGGCCAGATACCAGCGTGGAAACGTAAAATATCCTTACCAATTACTTGGACGTCAGCCGGCCAAAAACTATTATATTCTTCCGGACGGTCAGGGTAGCCTAAGACAGTAATATAGTTAGCGAGGGCATCAAGCCAGACATACATAACCTGTTCAGGGTCGTCAGGCACAGGAATACCCCAGCTGAGGCTTTTCTTCGGGCGAGATATACTGACATCAGCCAAACCGTCTTTAATAAGTTCTAAAAATTCACTCTTGCGGAATTCAGGGACAATTTGCATCGTGCCATCAGCAAGCGCATCTTTAATACGGTCGGTAAATGCGCTGGTCTTAAAGAAATAGTTTTCTTCACTTACTTGGTCAAACGGTGTTTGGTGGTCAGGGCAGATACCGCCGAGTGCCTGCACTTCATTATCAGTAAAGAAAGCTTCGTGGCCCATACAGTACCAGCCACTATAGCTACCTTTATAAATGTACGGCTTGAGTACTTCCCAAATATAGCGAACAGATTGAACGTGGTGTTCATCAGTAGTACGAATAAAGTCAGTATATTGAGCACCAACTTTTTTAACAAAATTCTCGAAGTTAACATACATTTTGTCAGTATATTCTTGAGGCGTAATGCCCTCTTCGGCTGCTTTAGCTGAAATTTTATTGCCGTGTTCGTCGGTTCCAACTTGGAAGCGGACTTCGTGGCCATTTTGTCGTTGGTAGCGGGCCCAAATATCAGCTAGCATGTAATCAATTGCGTGGCCAATATGAGGAACGCCATTCACATAAGGAATAGCTGTTGCGATGTAGAGTTTTTTCTGTGGTTGTTCCATTTATGTCCATTGTACCAGATTGATACGTAAATCGTCAGGGGTCTAGCGTCCGTCAGCTTTCGACCAGTCGGTAGCTATATCAAAGCCATCCGGGTGGGTAGCAGCAAAGCCACCGGTATCGTACACTTTCGCCATACCGACACTTGTTTCCGTCAAAGAACAACGTGGATAGCGACCAAAGTTAGCCGCAATGATTACATAACCATCGCGGTCAACTTTTATACCGTCGAATCGCACTTCGTAATAGCCGCCTTGGCCACAAGCTTGCATAACTCGACTCATGTTCAAGTCGTAATAGGTTTCACGGTGCGTTACGCCCTTACTATCAGTCCATATTTGGGCGCCCTTTGATTTCGTAAGTGCATTCGGGCCGGTTTTAATACCAACTACTTCAACTTGCTTTACAGGTTGAACAGTAACAATACTAGCAATTTGTTTTCGAGATAACTCAACGCCATCTTTTACTTCAATTTCATAGGTCAAGGTTTCGACACCCTCGATACCAGCGGTACTCACGACTTTATAGCCTACCGGGCGGTCAGCATCTTGAATTTGCTGTTTACCAAAAGCTACGGCCCGATCGACAGTGATCGTCTGCTTACCTTCTTGCCAAACACGAATTTCCATTCCGGCTGTAATAGGGGTCTCTAACGCAACTGATACACGTCCGTTTAAACCCAACTCGATATTTTTTTCTTTCAACATCTCACCGACGGTGTTACCTTGGGTTCGCACTTCGGTCTTCTTGCTATATAAATCCAGAATAATCGGTACTGCCCGGTCAATACTCATCTGCAACCCTGCCCCATCACCAACAAAATCGGCTGACGGCTTTAAACTCGTTGTATCTTCTGGGTACATGGTAATACCAGCATCTTTAGCAATTCGTTCTGGCACCTGGTACGGTGTCATTGTTTTAATACGTGTTGTACCATCAATCACGAACACTGGGCGCGCTCGATAAATATTCACTTGGTAATCATTTGCGATTAGTTCTTCATCGCGAGAAGGCTCAACAGTATCCCGAGGGTCGAGTTCGATTCCATTTACCTTAAGTGCTGCTTCGATGGTTGTTTGCGCGGTCAGGAACGAACTTTTAGTGCCACGGTCGTACACTGTAATAAGGCGCTTGCTATCATCATCGGCATGAACTTGGCTATTGAGGTTAAAAATACTGACAGACGCAAAGGTTGCGACAAAAAACACTCCAACATACAAACTGTGCTTAGTAAGAATAGTGCGCGCCCACGCTTTCAACTGAGAAGGTAAAACCTCTATCATTTGCTTTAATTATAGCATTGAATAGTTACTCTGTAAGAGCAACGGCAGCAGTAAGTCGCAACCAATCATCAAGCGAAAGCTGTTCAGCTCGGTCATCAGGGCTAATGCCGATACCCTTTAGCAGTTCTTCGGCTTCGGGCTTAGAAATATGCAAGCCACTTGAAATGCTACTACGGAGTTTTTTGCGTTTAGCAGAGAAACCAGCTTTGACAACTCGGAAAAATAGTTTTTCATCTTCAGGTGAAACCAATGCTTCAGCACGAGTGTTTAAAATAACTACTTGGCTATCTACCTTAGGGGGCGGGGTGAAGAATTTAGCTGGGACTACTTCGCCAAGTTCAACATTGGCATAAATTTGAGCACTGACCGCGAGAATACTCATATCACCCGGCTGTGCAGCCAAACGAACCGCTACTTCTTTTTGAATAAGTAGCACAATAGTACGCGGCTTATTACCTGCAGTTGTTAATAATTTAATAATTTTCGAGGTAATGTAATACGGTACGTTTGCAACTACAACATAGTTTTCAGGTAAACGGGTTAGGTCAAACGAAAGAATATCTTGGTTGACCACTTCAAGTGAAGTACCGGGGAATTGTTTTGGTAATTTAGCAGCCAGCTCGCCATCAAGTTCAACGGCAATTACCTTCTTTGCACGGCGCAGTAATTCACTAGTCAATGTTCCCAACCCTGGGCCAATTTCAAGCACGGTATCGTCAGGGCCAATATTGGCATCATCGGCAATATTACCCAAGATATCTCTATCTTTTAGCCAATGTTGTCCGAGTGATTTTTTAGGTCCTGCCATATTAATACCAATGCTTAACTTGCCAGAAGTTATAAGCACCTTCCCAGCCACCATAACGGCCATTTACGTAGCCATTCATCCAGTTGAGTGAATCGACTGGGTTATATGGGTTGCCAGGTACCTTACTACATGGCAATGCCTGCGCAAGTCCACAAGCACCAGAAGATTTATTTACGGCGTTAGGGTTCCAGCCACTTTCCTTACCTACCATAAAGTCCGCGTAGCCCCAGCTTTCTTGTGGAACGTTTGAAGCCGCAAGCCATTCGGTTTTGGTACCGCCACCTGTATATGCGAGGCCTTTTGGCTTTGCACCAATAATTTCAACTTGTGTTTGCGGTTGTTGGGTAACGATAGAGGCAATTTCAGTCCGCGCCACTTCAGCACCGTTTATAATTGTTACTTCGTAGGTTACTGAACGTTGTCCAGCCACCCCAGCAGTTTGAACGGCTTTATAGCCAACTTCACGGTCAGCGTCTTTAATTTTCTCAACACCGAAAGCTACTGCTTCATCGGCATTAATAGTATGTTTGCCTTCACGCCAAATCCGAACTTCGAGCCCAGTTGCAATTGGCGTCGCTAAATCAACCGAAGCGCGGTCGTTTTCAGTGAGTGTAATCCCCTTTTCTTTGAGCATTTCACCAACCGTCGCGGTTTGGGTACGCACTTCAGTTTTCTTGCCATAGAGGTCGAGAACGAGTGGTGTCGCTCGGTCAATTGTTAGTTTTAAACCAGCACCATCGGTAACGATATCCGCTGAACGAGTCAGGCTAGTAGTATCTTCCGGGTAAAGTGAAATACCGACATCGGCAATAATTTGTTCGGCCGTTTGATATGGGGTGACTACTTTTAAGCGAGTCGCGCCATCGATAACCGTAACCGGCCGTGCCCTATAGATATTTACCTGGTAGTCGCTGGCTACTAGTGTATCGTTGATAGCTGGCTCGACAGCATCATGTGAGTCAACTTCAATACCTGCTTCTTTAAAAGCGTCAGCCAGTGTATCGGCTTGGGTCAGAAAGACCGTTTCTTTACCACGGTCGTGCACCGAGATCAGCCGACCACCCTCGTTTGCAGCAGCTGCGGGACGAGTAATTATACTAGCCGTAAAAACACCAACAAGCCCCAAGATGGCGAGGCTCACAGAAATAAATGTGGTGGATTTACGTAAACGCAGTCTCATGCAAAAATAAAAAACAGTCCCTAGAAATGTATTGTATTTATTATAGCACTAAAGCTTTTGTAAATGGGCGTATTCAGCGTTTAACTTTTTGGTCTGACCACTGATAAATGCAATTGTCACCGCCATTCCATCTACGTCAATAATTTCACCATCACCAAATGCAGCCGAGCGCACTTTGTCACCGATATCAAAACCTATTTCATCACTATAAAACGGTTCGTCTGGTTGGTAGCCCATAACGTTTGGTTCAGGGTTGGTCATAGCTACTTGGTCACCCATGTCAGTAATAAAACGAGACATTTGGTTATACCCGCGTTGACCAAATTGTAGGCGGCTATAAGCGTAGCTTAGGTGTAGCTCTTCTCGGGCACGGGTCATACCAACATAACAAAGTCGCCGTTCTTCTTCCAAGTCAGCTGGGCTGGAATCAAATACCCGTGAGTGGGGCAAAATACCCTCTTCCATACCGACCATGAAGACGACTGGGAATTCCAAGCCTTTGGCGGCGTGAAGGGTCATAAGTGTAACCGTGTTTTCCGTTTTTTGGCTGTCGACACTCGACATCAAGGCAACTTCTTCAAGGAAATCGGTAATACTGGTGAAGTTTTGCGCATCAGATAGCAATGACCCTAAGTTTTCTTCACGGTCTTCCGCTTGTGGAGTGCCATCAAGCACAAAGTCACGATAGCCGATTGATTTAATAAGCGCATCAATTAATTCAGCTGGGCTCGAACTTTCGGCTTGCTCACGGAGGGATTGTAGTTTTTCACCCAATCGGACAAGTGCCAACTTAGCTTTACCGGTCACAATTTTTTCAGATTCTACCCGTAACAGCGCTTCGATAATATCAACTGGTTGGTCAGATTGCCAATTCAGGAATCGTTCAAGGCTGGTTGCCCCTACCCCACGGGTTGGCACATTGGCAATTCGGCTAAAACTCATTCGGTCGTTTGGCTGGTAGATAAGTTTTAAATAGGCAATAATGTCTTTAATTTCTTTACGGTCATAAAAACGTACCCCGCCAACAATTTGGTATGGCACACGCGACTGCAAGAAGGCGCGCTCTAATGTGTAACTTTGGGCGTTAGTACGGTACAGCACGGCAAAATCACTATGCTTACGGGCACCAATCATTACTTGGGCCGATATTCGGTCAGCAACCGTACGCGCTTCTTCCGCCTCGTCGTAAACACCGTGGACTTGCACAGGCGACCCACTACCTTCAGCCGTCCAAAGCTTTTTATCGGAACGTTGGGTGTTTTTAGTAATTACCTGGTTGGCAGCATCAAGAATGTTGCCGGTACTACGGTAGTTTTGTTCGAGCTTCACTACCTTTGCACCCGGGAAATCGCGTTCGAAGTTCAAGATATTGGTAAAGTCAGCCCCGCGCCAACTATAAATAGACTGCCAGTCGTCACCCACTACGCAAACATTTTGTTCGTCGTTCGTGAGTAATTTCACCAGTTGGTATTGGGCTGCGTTAGTGTCCTGATACTCATCAATCATAATGTGCTTAAAATGGTTTTTCCATTTATCACGGATGTCTTTGTTATTTTGCAATAAATTGACCGCTTCAAGCAGTAAATCGTCGAAGTCTAATGCCTTGGCTTCTTTTCGACGCTTCTCATATAAGGAATACACCTTAGCCACGTTTTTCTGGAACGGATAATTAGCAGCTGCTTCAAAATCTTCAGGGCCTTGCATTGCATTTTTAGCGGCTGAAATTGCACCACTGACTGCAGAAGGTTTCATTTCTTTATCAGTAATTGAAAGCTGTTTCATCGCCTGCTTCACCAAACCCTTGCGGTCATCCTCGTCGTAAATAACAAAGTTACTCGGCACATCAATAAATTGGCCGTCCATACGAAGCAATCGTACACAGATACCGTGGAATGTTCCCATCCAAGGCATAAACGAACGGTCGTTTGGCTGATTGATTAAGTGCGAAAGTCGTTCGCGCATTTCTTTAGCGGCTTTATTAGTAAAAGTTACCGCTAGTATTTGGCTTGGCCAAATACCTTTTTCGGCAATAAGGAGCGCAATACGGTGTGTCAGTGTTTTTGTTTTACCACTGCCGGCACCCGCTAAAATCAAAAGCGGCCCCGACGTTGTCAGAGCAGCTTCGCGCTGCGCATCGTTTAATTCCCCAAGAATGTCCATTTAACCTATTATAGCTTAAAGCATAGGTAATACGTAGGTGTATACGGCAAAACCACCACCGGCGCCAAGTACTACTAGGAGTAGAATCAGTACAACGGTGAACCAGCCCGATTTCTTTTTGGGCGGCGTAGACACAGCTTGGTGGTACGATTCAGTATCATACATAGCACCAGACTGTTGGTTTGAGCTAGCTTGTTCTTTGTACTGAGGTGTAATTGAAGTTGGGCCTATAGGTTCTTCGACTACCGGTTGCGTAGTTTCAGCAATTGGCTGAGGGGCAATAACTTCTGGTGTTGTTTGAACAGAAACTTCTTCAACCTTTTGCTCTTCAATTTCAGGTTCAAAACTGGCTACTTCGACTTCATCGGTAATTGCTTTAGCTGCAGCAAAATCAATAGGGTCGGGCATAGTGTGAGCCTCGATACGCTCTTGTGGCTCTGGTGCTTCAAGTAACGGCTCTTCTGGTTCGTCTAATAAGCCTTGGAAGTCGAAACTATCAACAATTGAAGGTGTGTTGGTAGTAGCAGCCGCTTCCCCGCCACCTAATGGGCGTTTTTGAACTTTGGCATCTGGTAAGAATGGTGATTCAAGTGGCTCGTTCCAAGCTGGTGATTCAACAGGTTCAGGGGTGACAGATGTAGTTTCAGTTCGTACTGGTGCTTGTGGCTTAGCGACAGGCAGATTACCAACGGTTTGCGAACGCATATCTGAAGATGGGTGAACCATATCCATGAAACGGCCTGAACTACGGCGTGCGGCTGGTGCAGATGAAACTACTGGGGTAGGTACTGCACTGGGAGTGCTAGGAGATAATTGCGTTCGTTCTACACGGGTAATAGTTGGCGCTTCGGTTGTAGTTTCGGCTGGTGTTTCTGGTAGTGTATCTAAAGATTGAACAGGTGTTGGTGCTGGAGTGTTAGTACCACCTAATACGCCGTTTACAGCCCTATCTAGTTCATCAAAATCAATATCAGACATATCCCCACCGCCTACTTTTTCACGCTATTATATGCTTTTTCAACAATCGTACTGAAGGCTTTTTCGTCTAAGCTTGCGCCGCCTACCAACAAGCCGTCAATTTCATCAAGGGCTAAGTAATCGGCCGCACTATCAGCAGTAACACTACCGCCATACAGTACTTGGACTTCGTTGGCAGCTTTAGCGCCATAAAGGTGCTTTAGTTGGTGGCGAATAGTTACGACAGCTTCAGTTACATCGGTCGGAACGGCATTTTTACCAGTACCAATCGCCCAGACAGGTTCGTAAGCGATAACTACTTGAGAAAGTTCTTCACTAGTAATATTCGCTAACCCACCAATTAATTGGTCATGGATAACATCGCGGGTTTCACCAGCGGTGCGTTCGTTGGTTGTTTCACCAACACAAAGGATTGGGCGAATACCGTTTCGGATTGCAGCCTGTACCTTAGCGCGTGTATCTTTATCAGATTCGTTAAAGACATGGCGGCGTTCAGAGTGTCCAACCAAGCCGTATTGCACAATACCACGGAGGTTTGTCGCCGATACTTCACCAGTAAAAGCACCATGGTCACGCCAGTAGAAGTTTTGAGCCGCTAATTTAAACTGTTTGTAGTTTACTTGTAAGCTTAAAGTTTGCAGTGCAAGCATCGTCGGAGCGATAATCACTTCTAAATTACGGTGAATTTTAACAGTGGTCGCTAAACGGTGAAGGAACAGACTAGAATCATGCACCCCAAGGTTCATTTTCCAGTTACCGATTATAAGTTTTTTATCTCGTGACATATCGCCTATGCTTATTTAATTAACCTTAGTGTAGCTTATCTTGGTGCGTCTAGCAAACTCTCAATACCAGGAAGTTTCTCGCCGGACATTAGTTCGAGTGATGCCCCGCCGCCAGTTGAAACGTGTGTAAAGCTTTCGCCACCTTTTCCGTCCCATTTCAAGACGAAATCGGCTGTATCACCACCACCAATAATAGAGGTGGTTTGCGGTTGAGTAGCCAACGATAACGCTAACCGGGCTGAACCGTGTGCAAATTCAGGCAATTCGGCATAGCCCAAGGTGCCATTCCAAATGACTGTTTTTGCGTTAGCAATTTCTTCAACCATACGGTCAATAGATACATCGCCAATATCTAAGGCTATGTCATTGGCGTCTAAATTACCCAGTTTAACGTTTTTACGGACAGCAGTCTCAGAGATCTCGCTGGCAACTGCCACGTCATCGGGAAGAATAATAAAATCATCAATACTAGTATCAAGTTTTTTGTGGGCAGCCAAGTAAATACCGTCGAGCACCTTATCTTGGCCATCTTCAATTTTGCTACTCCCCATATGGTGGCCTTTGTACTTCAAGAAAGTATTAGACATCGCCCCACCAATGATAATTTTGTCGGCAATACCCACAAACCGTTCAATTACCGTGATTTTGTCACTTACCTTAGCACCACCCATAACAGCAATAAATGGACGTTGAGGTTTTTCCATTGCACCGGTAATAGTTACATACTCACGTTCGAGTAATAACCCCGATACGCTTGGGATAAAGTGAGTAATCGCTTCAGTACTGGCGTGGGCACGGTGAACAACCCCAAAACCATCTTGGACAAAATAACGAGCACCAGTACTTTTAGCAATATTTTCAGCAAACTTAGAGTCGTTTGCCTCTTCTTCTTTGTAGAAACGAAGGTTTTCAAGCAGAATAACGCTGTTATTCGGCGCTTTTTTAACCGCTTGGACTACTTGGTCACCAATACAGTCTTCAACAAATATAACTTTCCGGCCAAGCAATTCAGAAAGTCGCTTAGCAACAGGTTTTAAACTGTACTTTTGTTCGCGACCTTCTGGGCGGCCAAGGTGGCTCATAATTACCACTTTTGTGTGGTGTTCGAGCAAGTATTCGATTGTCGGTAAACTAGCCCGGATACGTAAGTCGTCACTGATACCGCCGGACTTATTTTGGGGCACATTGTAGTCTGCCCGTATAAGCACGGTTTTATTATCAATCGGAACATCACGAATGGTTCGTTTAAAAAAGCTCATATCCACCTAATCTTTTCTTGTTATGTTTATTGTACTACGACAATAGTGTTTTTGTTTCGAATTTTATACAAGTACGCGAACTTTGATAGTATCGGTAGTACCGATAATTCCAGGTTGTTGACCACTAACGATAATGACCTTAGCGTCATCTTCGCCGAATAAGCCATCTGCCTTTAATTCTTTCGCGAGGTCAAACCCAGCTTCAGCACTGTCAGGACGGATGTATGTACGGTTAGCGTAGCTGAGTGCAAGTTGCTGTGCAGCCTGTACTTCACTCGTAACACTAATAATTGGAAGGTTTGGACGGTGAGCCGCAATGTTCGATGCAGTTGCACCAGACTTTGTTTCAGCAATAATCGCATCAACCTTAAGTTGTTCAGCTAAAGTAACTGCAGCCGTACTAATGGCATCAAGTTGCACATTTTTAGCGATAATATCGTGAATTGGGGCAACTGGGGCGTTATCTTGTGTGTAAAGAATTACCTTTTTCATAGCTGCAACAGTTTCAAGTGGGTATTTACCGTTGGCTGTTTCATCTGAAAGCATAACTGTATCAGCACCTTGGATAACAGCGTTCGCTACGTCGCTTACTTCAGCGCGTGTAGGTTCTGGGTTATCAACCATGCTGGCCATCATTTGTGTCGCAACAATACTTAGTTTTCCGTGCTTACGGCAAAGTGCAAGCAATCGGCGTTGTACGATAGGCACAACTTCAGCACCAGCTTCAACAGCTAGGTCACCGCGGGCAACCATGATGCCGTCAGAAGCTTTAACAATTTCTTCCATAACTTCAGGCTTAATAGCAGCTTTAGTTTCAATTTTGGCAATAATTTGCGCAGTTGAACCACCAGCAACCAAGATTTGGCGAAGGTTGTGAATGTCATCTGGACTCTGGATAAAGCTCAAAGCAACGAAGTCGATGTCCTGAGTAAGGCCGTATTCGAGGTCTTTAAGGTCTTTAGGGGTAAGAATGTCACCACCGAAGTCAGTGTCAGGAAGGTTAATACCCTTCTTGCTCATAAGCGTACCGTCGTTTTCAACCCGAAGCTTAATAGCAGTTTCAGATGGGATTTCAATAACAGTAGTACGAACTTTACCGTCAAAAATGTAGATAGGTTCACCAACTTGTACTTTTTCAGCTAAGTTGTATTGAACTGGGAAAGTTAAGCCGTTGTGTTCAGCGGCGTAATCAAGAACAATTTCATCACCTTTAACAACTGGTGTATTTTCGTTAAGCATACCAAGGCGAATTTTTGGACCTTGAAGGTCTTGAAGAATAGCAACTGGTTTACCAATTTTTGCGCTAGCAGCACGAATCCACTCAATTTGTTGAGTTCGTTCGTCGTAGTCACCGTGACTAAAGTTAAGTCGGAGGCCGTTTACGCCTGAAAGAATCAGGTTTTCAAGCATTTCTGGTGTGCTTGTGATTGGACCAACAGTTGCGAGGATTTTTGTTCGTTTGAAAATAATTGCCATATAAATAATACCTTTTTTTACATTAATGCGCCTTTGGTCGGTTCTCTTGGTGATCTCACGGAGAATCGAACTCCGATTGCCAGGATGAAAACCTGGTGTCCTAACCGTTAGACGATGAGACCATCAAAAGAACAGGTCAAAGGCGCTTTTACCTGGGATATTATAACAAAAAAATCGCCCCTTGACTAGTAGGTCAAAGGGCTAAAATTGTATCCGCACGAGCGGAGCGCGTCTAAGTCTACAACGACTCGGAGCGCTCCGCTCGGGGAGCCAGCCGTTATCTACACCCGAATGCAGATAAACTAGCTGACGATTTGCACCAGTTACTTGGTGGTTATGGTGCGTTTATCTTTCGTACCACGCACTCCCCAGTACGCCCCTGACCTCTTGCAGATGCTTGCTGCCTCATAAAGCGAGATGCCGGCCTTTTCAAGGTCGCCAAAGAGGTTGTTGAGTATTGTCGGGTGGATTGCGAACTCAAAGCGGCCAAACACGTAAAGGTTTTTTAGGACCGATGTGTTGCCCCCGGCTGCTTCAATTGCAATCTTCAGAAGTTCACCAGGATCGTCGCTTTTGCACTTAGGAAGAGCATCGCGAACGTATTCCATGGCTTCACGAGAGACGGACTCATGAACGATACCGTCTATCTTGTAAACTCCAGTCACCACAACGACCCTTGAGGCGGGGAGAGCAGTAGTCATCAAACAACCGCCAACCGCGAAGCGGGTGCCTCGGTCTTCTGGCGATTGCGCACGTAGTGTACGCGCATGGACAACTTCTGGGAATCCTCACTCGACAGCCTGATGTCCGGATGGATATCCGGTACGGGCATGCCGAGGTCTATCAAGTGGTCGAGAAGTTCGAGCCTTTCCTCTGGAGTTTTGTGCATCTCCAGCAGTTTTGCCTGAACTTCTTGGGGTACAGCAGTCTTGAAACTCCGTGTGACCTTCTTGAACTTGCTACGAAGTTCATTCGTAACAGGTACTTCCAAGATGCCATACAACGTCTTCTTGCTATCAAACATTAATGCCCCTTACCCGGGTGTGTAATCCTTTTGACAAATTATTGCGCACTGCTGCGAATAATCTGGTTACTTTTGGGCAACCTACACATAACAGCAAAATATACACCATATTGACAAATTAAGCCAATTATTTTATATATAGCGTGTTGAAGGAGTTACAACACGCTAGGCGTAGTGGTTATATTACGTTTATGGTTTACATGCTTATTAACGGGTACCGATACTGCTTGTGCTTTATATGTATTTATTGTATAAAGCATTGACATTATGGACGTTTTGTGATAAATTAATAACATCATTCATGGATAAGGTGTGAGACCCCTATCAGGTGAGGTGGACGTTAACAAATCAGATCATTACAGTGCACGACCGAAACGTGTTTTTCATGTTTCATTTGCACTGAAAACTATTGATTGTCGAAAGTCATTACTTCCTTAGGAAGCAGCGCGCCTTACTGCCGAGCATATTTGTTCAGCGGTTTGACGCGCTGCTCCCAACCCCTCCAGGGACGGCCACGGTAACGCATCTAATGCGCGATCGCGCAAATCCATGGAGAGTATAGGAGTTTAAATAATGATTATCACCAAAAAGAACTTGGAAGATGGCCTTAAGCCCATCGCTAAGGTGGGTACGAAGCGCCACACGGCGGCACTCAAGACGTACGACGAGAAGATTGAAGCGGGAACTTCCCACTCCAAGGCGCTCGACGAAACGCTCAAGATGGCCGTCAACATGCGTCCAGCACTCACCAACCCCGATGCCAAGCTGAAGGCGGCGCGTGCTGCTGCCGGGATTCAAACCCCGACCCAGCAGCTGCGCACCGGCACCACCAAGATCATCACGTCAGCCCGAAGCATCAAACCTTCGACGAAGCGTGAAACGACCGAAGCCACTACGACCAAGACGGTTCCCGTAACCGTCGAGGCCACGGACGAAACCAAGCTTCCGCTGCTTCACCGCATCTGGAATGCCATCGGCAAGTTCATGGGCTTCATCGGCAAGATCGCTCTGGTCGTGATCGTCGGAGTTCTCCTGGGGCTCCTGCTGCACCCGATAGCGGAAATCATCTACAACGCCAGGCTCGGTCACGAAGACCGACCCTGGCTGCCGTGGATCGTTTTCCCGTTCTCGATTCTGGCAGCGGGCTTCGGGCTCTATGCCCTGTCGCTCCATGTGACAAAGAAGAGAGAAGAACGAAAAGAACATCGCGACGGCGTTGCCGTTCAGAAAACCAAGTCCAAAAGCCGTACATCCACCACAACGTCGGGGTCCACTGCGGACCTCGGCCTTGGCCATTAGACCTGAGGAGGTCACGTCATGTCAACAACAACGACTAAGCAAAAGAGTCCACGCGTTTTCGCGCTTGCCGCGGCAGCTGTCGTGTTGCTCATGCTCATCGTTCTTGCCATGCCCCTCCTTACGGGTGGGTTCGGCAACGGAATCGGTGCTTCGGCATCACTTCCGACATTTGATGCTTCCGAGCTCAAGTGTGAAACCATCGCCACTTCGCTAAAGGACGCCAAAGCCGAACTGAAGGAAGCGAAAGCTACCCTGAAGAAAGACAAGAACGTCCTGAACGAACTAGCAGTCAAGAACGCCACGAACAAAGCCGACGCAATCACTGCTCGCTCCGGCGAGTGTGAGCGCGACGGCCTGTCCACCACTGGTGTCGAAGAAGGAGACGGCACGGTTCGTCAGCTGCCGATTTATACCGGCACTGACCAGCCCGTCGTCTTCGACTCGACCACTGATCCGGTGACCCCCGCCCTGCTTGACGGCTCGCTTCGTTACCAGAACCAGACCCACTCGTGGGCTGACCTGGTGAAGCGCGCTGCCAACCAGCCGGGCTACATCGACGGACTGAACGCTCGAGCGGCCTTCACGGGCTTCGACTGGAGTGATGTTCTGGAATTCGCCAAGGTCGACAAGACCGACACGGATATCGAGACGCGAGTTATCCAGGTGTTCAACCTGCCTGGTATCTCCGATGCGGATGTTCGCGAACAGGTGCGCCCCTACATGGGGGCCGTTGCCGATTCGCTACAAATCATGCGTATCGACTCGAGCTTCGTCAACACTATCAACGTGGGGACGAAGGATCACCTGAAGATGGGTGATTACGTCGACAGCCAGAAGATGGTTCGCGTCTCCCTGATGCCCATCATCTTCAACGAGAAAGGCGAAGCAACCCAGCTCGACGGAAGCAAGGGAGCAGGAGTGTTCATCGACTGCGGTAACCTTCATTGGGTACCGAAGCAGGTGTACAAGTGCACGGACTCGTCCTGCACACCCCCGCCCCCCGCTACCCCGCCGACGCCTGGCTGCACGGTCAATTGCGGTCCGCCTCCGGGCTGCACCGTCAACTGCACCCCACCGCCGTGTGTGACGAACTGCCCGAAGAATTGGGAGGCAAGTCCTACCAAGCCCAACGGCGTGACTCCACTCCCAAGTGGACCACTCGAGGTTCGACCCTCGGCTCCGGCATCGCCAGCGCCAGTCCTTCCTCCTGCCCAAACACCGTCTTCAGGCACGCAAGCGCCTGGAGCAACGGAACCAGTACCCGACCGGCCCATACCAGCACCGGCTACCGGAACTACCCCTGGTGGTGGAACGGGTTCAGTGAACCCCGCCCCTACCCCTGGTAGTACCGAGCCACCCGTCAACACGACGGACCCTGGTAACCCGTTCGGTTAACCGAACGAGCAGGCAGGCTGCCTAAAAAACAGCCTGCCTGCTCCCCAACTTTCAATAGTTAATCCGAGGATTTATTTTCCATCGTAATTTATTACAATGTCGAGGATAAATCCTCGTGAGCTACCCCTAGCTCGTCGCATTTTGTCGTGCACATTGTAATGATCTGATTTGAAACGTATTTAACAACCAGGCAACAATGTTTTATATATTTATTAGTCCACTGTACATTTATTATTAATTTGATTTTATCTGCGAGATGAATCAAGAAATGGAGAATCATATGAGTAAACTACTCTCACTTATCCGTCGCGCTCCTAAGCGATTTAGTGCTTTTGTAGCAGTGATTGCTGCGGCAGTCATCGTTCCTCTAGCCGTTCAAGCCTATGGCCCAGAACGACCAACATTCGACCAATCAACAGGTCCTGCACCTTACGTAACTTTTAACTCAATCAAAGACAACCCTGATGTTGGTGACGAACGCAACTTTGTTCGTGTTCGCCCAGCTGGTGCCGGTACATATGCTGATAACGCAAACGTACAAGCCGGCCAAACATACGATGTTATGGTTTACTACCACAACAACGCATCAACCGGTTTAAACGCTAGTGGTGTTGGTATTGCCCGCGACGTTATGCTTCGTATGCAAATGGAAGCAAATATTGCTGCCAACAGCAAGACAAACGTTTCAGGTTTCATTACCTCTTCAAACGCTAAGCCAACTGAAGTTTACGACAGCGCAAGCTTGACTAACGCTTCAGCTGCACCTATGAACATGAGCTTCGTAGCTGGTTCTGCTAAAGTTACCAGCAATGGTAAAGTTAACGGCCAAACCCTATCTGATAGTGTTTTCACAACTGGTTCAAAACTTGGTTTTGACGCACTTGACGGTACTTTAAAGGGTTGTAACGAATTCTCAGGATACGTTATCTTCCAAGTTAAAGCTAACCAACCTAACTTCACTGTTACTAAGGAAGTTCGTAAAGTTGGCGAAACTAAATGGAACAAAACTGAAGCTGTAAACGCTGGTGACAAACTAGAATACCTTGTTACTTACAAGAACACTGGTACAACAAACCAAAACAACGTTGTACTTAAAGATACTCTTCCAAAGGGAGTAACTTACGACAGCAAAACTACACTCGTTGCAAACACAACAAATCCAAAAGGTTTATTGCTTGATGCAGCTAGCGACACTGCGACAACAACTGGTGCTAACATTGGTAACTACGGCCCTGGTGCTGCAGCTTACGTAAAATTAAGCGCGACTGTTGAAAGCAACGACAAGCTACCTGTTTGTGGAGCTAACACTCTTGTAAACAAAGCTGAAATCGCAACCGATAACGGAAGCAAGAGCGACACCGCTACTGTAACTGTTAACAAGAAATGTGAAGAAAAGAACATTCAAGTTTGTGAACTTGTTACTAAAAAGATCATTACAATCAACGAAAAAGACTTTGACGCTAAAAAGCACTCAAAGAACCTTGATGACTGTAAGACTCCTGAAAAGATCACTGTTTGTGAATTAGCTACAAAGAAAATCATCACAATTGATGAGAAGAACTTCGACGCTAAAAAGCACTCAAAAAACTTAGACGACTGTAAGACTCCAGAAACTATCATTGTTTGTGAACTTGCAACTAAGACAGTTATTACAATCAACGAAAAAGACTTTGACGCTAAAAAGCACTCAAAGAACCTTGATGACTGTAAGACTCCTGAACAAATTAAAGTTTGTGAAATTGCCACTAAGAAAATTGTTACCATCAACAAAGCTGACTTCAACGAGACTAAGTACTCTACTGATTTAAGCAAGTGTGCTGATACTCCTGTGACACCACCTGAGCTTCCTCACACTGGTGCTGGTGAAAACATTGTTGCCATCCTTGGACTTGGTTCGCTTGTAGCTGGTGTAGCTTACTACATCGCAAGCCGCCGTGCCCTTGGCCTCTAGAGTCTGACCGCTCAATCTGCTGAAAGCAAATGCGATCAGAACTAACCAAAAACCCCGCCCCTTAAAAGGCGGGGTTTTTGGTATACTGTTTTATTGCTACAATAGGGCTATGCCGAATAAACAAAAGAAGAAGCGCAACAAACCATACCGTGGGGTTGATGCCGCAATTGACCGACCTGTCCTTACCCGAATCTCAGCCGTTAACCGCAACCCTGTTAGCCAATGGTGGTTCGACCACAAACGAATTGCTAAGCCGATCTTAATTGCTGCATTAGTTGTTGCCGTTATTGTTGTATTGATAGTGCAACTTATTAACATCTCTATAAACTAATTTTGTTACTTAGGAAGTGGAAGCCTAAACCCAAAGGAACTTCCTTTGCCTTCTTTTGATTCAAAAATAATCTGACCGTCGTGGTCATCAATAACTTTTTTAGCTAAGAATAGCCCAACCCCAGTACCGTCTGGGCGCGCCCGACGGGCGTTGGTTGCCCGGAAGAACTTGTTAAACAAGTGTACTTGCTCGGCTTCTGGTACGCCAATACCGTTGTCTTTTACGACAAACTCGACTGACTTACCGACTTTCTTCAAAGTAATAGTAATCTTGCCATTATCTTTTGAGTAATACAGTGCGTTATCCGCAAAGTTCATAACGACCTGCTCAATTTTATTCTCATCAAGCTCAAACATAGGAATGTCTTTTGGTTTTTTATATTCAAACTTCAGCCCCCGCGCCATAGCGTTAGGTGTTAGACTATCAATTTCCCGCTGCACCAATAGTGCCAAATCGACTGAGTGTTTTTCAATAATAAACTTGCCGGTTTGTAGGCGCGACACATTCAAAAAATCACTAATCAAACGAACCATGCGTTCGCTACTCATAAAGGCTTCATTCAATACTTTCGATTGTTCAGGACTCACCTTCCCAATATCACCTTCCAACATCATGCTTAAGTAACCTTTAATACTGGTAAGCGGTGTACGCAATTGGTGGCTGGCCATACTAATAAAATCATCCTTTGCTTCATCGAGCTTTTGAAGCTGGGCATTAGAACGCCGTAGTTCTTTTGTCGCGGCATCAACACGCTGTTCGAGGTGGGCGTTGAGCTCTTTAATCTGCTCAACGGTTAACGCATTCTGTACAGCAATCATTAACTCGTCAACAATAGTTGTTAGTGTTTTTGTGTCACGGTTTGTATAACGGGAGCCAAGGGACTCACCTAAATATAAGTAACCCATTACAACTTTGCCTTGAACGATTGGCAAAATGACTTCTATTTTGTGGCTGGTAAGCAGACGGCGAATATGTTCCTTGCCTACTTCAGTCAGATTTTCTGTAATAATAACAGTGTTACCGTAGGTTTGAACATATTCATCTAGGGCATCACGGTCACTGACCGGTAACGCTTTTTGTTTATTGCTCGTACTCACAAAGGCCACCCGGTCTTCGGGACGGTATACCAAAAAAGCACCATAACTTGCGTTTAGGGTTTTGCTAATTTCGGTTGAAGTATAATCAAGAAGCGTTCGCAAGTCTGTAATAGTACTTAATTTACGACTGAAACGAGCAAAAAATTCTTCTTTATTATAAACTTTTCTATAAAAAATAAAGTTAGTAATCTTATCAAAGAAGTGTTTGACTGGCTGAAATATGAACGCCAAAACCAAAGCTAAAATTATATTTACCGGGCTTATATTAACAAACGAATTACCCTCTATCCTAAATAGAATAACTGACACAAGATACGCCAAAAGGTAATACACCACCGATAAAGTTAGTAAGGATAGTATGTAGGCGCTGGTACGTACAGCCGCTTGTTTAATATCAAATAGCTGATAACGGACAACTCCATAATAAATACTTGCTACCAATACAATTACAGGCGTAATACCAAATTCGGTGACTGAAAAACTGCCCGTGACTGACGGAATGATAAATGACAACAAGAGGACCATTGGTAGTGAAATAGCCAAACCTAATGTTATCGTTTTTATTTGACGTTTGCGTGAACCTTTATTATGGTTTAATCCGTGCACCAGGCCATAAATAGTTGCTCCTATCATAAGAAAAAGGGTCAAACCATACAGTCCAATACCGGGCCCAAACGCAACCGCGTAAACATCACCTTGCTCAGCAATACCTGCTACTACTAACGGTGTCGCCGACAATGCACATACAACCCAGAAAAATGGCAACAGCTTATTAATAACTACCTCAAGCTTATGGGCGTTGGCAAGCTTAATAACGAACTGCATCAGCAAGATGACAACTGCAAAGCTAGAAGAAAAGACTGCATAATTAGCATAAAGCGCTATATCGGTTGGTGCAGCGGTATTATTACCTATATAGTTCGCAATAATCCAAATTGCCACAAAGAAACTAAATGCCGTGAACAAGCGGTTAACTGCATATTTATACCCGCCTTTACTCAAGCTTACGACAGCCAAAAGAAGAAGACTGAATGCAATCACTATGTCTACGAGTAAATACAAGTTCACCATACATAAGCATTATACAGTACAGACAGCTTGGCTTAGGGATAGAATTTAGAGTTCTTTAGCAAGGTCGTCGGTGCGACGTTGGCGTTCTTCATCCCGGTAACTAGCTTTTGGATTGATGCCTATCAATGACCGTGCGATCAACGTCGTTAGACCTAACTTGTGTGATAAACGGGCATTACGCTTGATGCCGCTCTCACCATTATATGCGTCCATGTAACGAAACTTTGGCGCCCACGTTGGCTGGCGTCGTTTATTGCCTGCTTTATCAACAAGATGCAAGAATGCTTCAGACGAACCAATTGCAGAAGCAATGTCTACGCCTTGGCTAATTGAAGGTAGCGAAGCACCTTCTTGGACTGCGATAAGCGTACTAATATCTCCATAATTTGGGATATAAGGTAATACTCGGCTAAAATCTACTTCCATTTGCGCAACTTCATCAAGCGGAGCATCTTTAGGAATACCCATAATATCTTCGAATGTTTTACCCCGTGTTGGGTGGAATGAAGTAGCTTGACCACTAAACCCAATATTCATGACAAACAAATCAGGTGTCATATTTTTACGAGCAGTTCGGGCAAGCATCGTACCAATGTGCAAATAACGAAGTTCAGATTCGTCAATTAATAAATCGGCACCATGCATAAATTCCTCAACATTGTCGCTTGTTACACCATCATTATAGATATCAACTGTTGCATTCGGGCGAATGTCCATAACCATATCACGGAATACTTCAGCTTTATTACGTCCATCGTTCGATGAGGTCGCGCCAAATACCCGGTTTGAGTTCTCTACTTCAAACGCTTCAGGGTCAGCAATACTAAAGTTCAAAACACCATTCATGGCTAATTTGTAACCAAGCTGGAACCCATCACCGCCAACACCAGCAATCGCTACTTTGCTCGTTGAAAGGGCTTCTTGTTCAGCTTCATTCCAGAAACCATAATTTCGGTTATATTCCCGTTTGTTTATTTCTGACACTATGCAATCCTCAAGTCTTGGTCGTTCGTTTCTATAGTTCCCCAAAAACCGCCTATCGCACCTTTAGCAATTGCCAGCTGGTTTGTTGCTCGTTCACCAAGTGAGTCTTTCAGACTATATTTATCAATTTTAATACCATAGTTAGAAGTGTTATATTCTTCGATGTATTTTGGTGCACTTACCTTTTCAGTTGGAACACCAACAGAACGTAAATCTCGTTCAAACTCAGGTTCGATAGTTGCATATACAGGACCAAGGTCATTGCGGAGGGTGTGGGCAAGGCCGGTACGAATAAGGTTTAATTTGGCGTGGGCACGTTGACGGGCTTCGTCGTGGCGAACGATAAAGCGTGACACTTCAATACCGCCTTCTTTAACAGGTTCTTCAAAGCTTTCGGGAAAGAAAGTCTCAATTGGTAAACTATCATTATTGTCAGTACTTTTTTCGATAAGGCGCATACAGCCAAATACTGCAATTTTACCGACCATATTTTCAATAAGAACAAAGTGCGTTGAGCGCTCATCGTCTTTATCAATTTCGGTGCCATCTACACGGCGCTGCTCGTCTTCAAGGACACCAATTTGGTCAATATAAACATTTGCACGGAGCTGCAAATATGCCTGCACAAGTCGAGTCGGGGTATCAGATACGACATCTTTGCCATCAAAGACGGCAACGGCAAAACGAGATTCTTGATTGCTCGAAAATACATCCCCATTAATCTGGGGAACGGCCTCTTGATTGGTCTTTGGACTATTAGAAATCATTGTCATAACTTAAAACACTTTTTAACTGACACAATTGTATCACTTTTTTAGTAAAATGTCAATAGCTTGACTCCTCCAAGTCGTCTAGTCTTTTCCTCATTGTACTCCCTTATGCTATAATCCAATTCAAAGAGGTATACATGACTAAAATTGCCATCATCGAAGACGACCCAGTTATCAGCCAAATGTATCGAATGAAATTCGAGGCTGATGGCTTTGATGTGCAACTTGCTAACAACGGCGTACACGGCGTTGCTTTAGTTGAAGAATATATGCCTGACATTATCCTTATGGACCTTCAAATGCCAGAAATGACTGGCGACGAAGCGTTAACACTTATTCGAAAAAACGCCTGGGGTAAAGATATTCCGGTGATCATTTTGACTAACTTAGGCGAAGAAGAAGCACCGAAAACTATTCGCGGGCTTGGAATCGATAGCTACATCGTCAAAGCTGAGTTAACTCCTCGCCAAGTAGTACAACGAGTTAAAGACGCGCTCGAAAAGAAAAAGTAAAAACTTAGTTTCGTTCGACCGTAGCGTTGGCTGCTTGAATAACATTATCAAACAAGGCCGCAATCGTCAGCGGACCAACCCCACCGCGCACCGGTGTGATTGTTAGGTCGTTACGTTCACGAACATCTTCAGCAATATCACCAACGAGAACACCGTTTTCAGAAGCGGTACCGGCATCAACAACAACTTTACCGGGTGAAATCATTTGAGAGGTCACAAGTCCTGGAACGCCGGTCGCAGAAACAATAATATCTGCTTTGCGAAGTTCAGATTGCAAATCAACGGTTGTGTCGTCATAGGTAACAACATTTAAACCAGCTTTATTCCATAAATCTGCGAGTGGTGCACCAACTAAACGGCCTTGACCGACAATCGCAATAATGCGGTCTTTTAAGGTAACGTTGTATCCAGCTACCAACCAATCAATCGCAGTAGCGGTCGCTGATATGTATGTCCCGCTTGTGCCGAGTCCATCAACATCCTTTGCAGGGGCAATCAACCCAACAATTTCATCAGTTTCAGATGGGTCAGATAGTGGTAGTTGCACAATAATGCCGTGAATTGTTGGGTCATTATTAAGTTCTTCAAGCGTTTGGCGAATATCAGCCTGTTTAACCCGCTTCACATCCACCTCAATAGTGATATCATCGCCGTAGGCTTGCTTAAGGCGTACAAACGTATCAATAACAGTATCGTCGCTAGCAATCACAATTGCGAGCTTAGGAATAGTCTTCCAAGACTGGCGTAAATTACGCACTTGCTTTAGTTGACGCTCTTTTACGTAATCGGCTAACTCGCGTCCATCAAGAATTCTCATATACTCTTAGGGTAACAAATACAGAGCTGCAATAAAACCGTTAACAAAATAAAATACCGTTCGACTGAACGGTATTTTATTTATAGAGGGTCGTTGTCCTGAGGACTTGAACCCGTTCTATCTTGGAGGGTCGTTGTCCTGAGGACTTGAACCCGTTCTATTGGATACATTTCTTGGAGGGTCAGGTGGGACTTGAACCCACGACATTCTGCTTAAGAGGCAGACGCTCTAACCAGCTGAGCTACTGACCCATATTTACAATAATATGTAACTTGGTAGATTATACCCTTTTGACCACCGTTTGGCAAGGCGTATAATAGTTATATGAGTATAGTAAACAAGGATTTTATAGGCAAAGGCGGAGACAATTCTCGCCGTTTACCTCCAGGGCAAACCCAAGTAACAAGCTGGCCAGTACTTTCGTACGAGCCTACCCCGCATATCGATACCGAAAAATGGTCGTTAACTATTGATGGCGAAGTAAATTCACCGATCACTATCGATTGGGAAACTTTTAATAATTTATCTAAGACCCAACTTAAAACCGATATCCACTGTGTAACTCGCTGGAGTAAATTTGATATGCCCTGGGAAGGCGTTTCAATTGAAGACCTTATTAGTCTGGCCGGCGGCCTTAAACCTGATGCGAATTTCTTATTAGCTAAAAGCTTTGGCGGCTATACCACTAACTTACCTATTTGGGATGTTCTTGGCAGCCGCGCCATGGTTGCTACCCATGCCGACGGCGAACCACTTACCGATGAACATGGTGGGCCTGCCCGGTTATTCGTTCCCCACCTTTATTTTTGGAAAAGTGCGAAATGGATAAGCCAACTCACCTTTTCGAAAACCGACAAAAGTGGTTTCTGGGAAGTGAATGGCTACCACAACTACGGTGACCCTTGGAAAGAAGAACGCTACAGTGACGAGTATTAGTAACAACGACTGGCAAGCGGCCGTTGTTGAAAAGATTGTGGAAGAAACTCCAAACGTTAAAACATATTCTTTCATGTTGCCAGAACCAGCCCATCATGTAGCCGGCCAACACTACGAATTACAACTGACCGCCGGGAATGGCTACCAAGCAGCTCGCCCCTATTCAGCCTCATCAACAGCCGATGACATGCCGTTACTAAATTTAACCATTCAACATGTACCAGACGGCGAAGTGACGACTTACCTATCCGATAATTTAGAAGTTGGCGATTCGGTTGAAATCCGCGGGCCATTTGGCAAATTCTTTACCTGGACCGAAGCAAATACCCAACCAATTTTGTTAATTGCTGGTGGTTCAGGTGTTGTACCGATGCACTCAATATTAGCTTCCCACAAAACAGCTGGTGCTACATCAGAAATGCAGCTCATTTATAGCGCCCGAACCTTTAAAGATATTATATTTAAAGATGATTTTTTAAACTCACCTAATGTAACTATTACGCTCACCCAAGATGATTCGGGTGAATGGGCTGGTGCAAATGGCCGTGTAAATGCTGAGTTATTTGCTAAAACATTAGACAAGTTTTCACAACCACCCCTTTGTTATGTGTGTGGCATGAACGGGTTTGTCAGTGCCACCACTGACTTACTACAAGAACTCAATATACCGGTCGAAAATATTAAGACTGAACGGTTCGGATAAAGAAAAGCCCCACGAATCAACGCAGAGCTTTTCTTTTGCTCGATGCGAATTCGTGAGACTTAATTAATTACCGCCGACAAGTGTCTTTCGAATCGCCTTGAAGTTGCCTGACTCGACCTGCGCGATATCCCAATCATCGAGCGAAGGTCCGTAATCGTAGGTAATTCTTTCAACCACCATTTCCTTTGATGGCGCTTCGACAGAAACCTGGTCTCCAGACCATCCGCACATCCATCGCTGCTCCTTCTCGTAGAAAACAAAAGCGTTGAAATTACTTCCTCGATCTGTGCATCCCATACAAATTCTACTCTCTGCTCAGATGTTCATGAATAAAAAGGTAACATTTATACTATATTCTTTAGAATTCAGGTTGCAAGCAAAAACAAAATAGGCCCTCGCAGGGGCCTATTTTATTACTAAATTAATTAGCTTTCGATAACAGATTTTGTGCGGTCATCAGCAGTTGAAGTTAACAGTGCGTAACCGGCGACCATAATACCCACAACAAGGTGCGGAACCCATTGGCTTGGCTGGTCGCTATCCATGAAGTTAAATAGCCATGGTGATACTGCAAGGAACAGACCAGTTACAACATCGAGAATGATGTGAACACGCATAGGTACAAGCTTTAGTGGGCTGTAAGGGCTAGTGGTAATGAGTTCATTTAGAATAATGAAAATACCAACAACGATAGGTACGGTCATTGCAGCAGTATTGTCGTCAAATCCGAAAATCTTTGGAGCGAATAACAATACAACACCTACAATCAAACCGATAACGGTGTGAATTTTAGTTGAAATTGGTTTCATAGTAACCTCCTATGAATTAAATACTATTTCTACAAAGTAATTTAGTACTTTGGATTAGTATTTACTGTAAAATTTCTTACATTTTTTCAAATAATAGGGGTTACAATGTAATCAAGACAGCAAATCAGTATTTGAAATGCTACATTTACATTTAAAAGGAGCATTACTATGCAAGAAGACCCAATTAAAATTCAGAAGACCGAAACTACCGTTGAACCAGTTACTCGTGTTCAGCCAGTTGAAAAAGATAACCAAAATTATACAATTTCAAAAGTTGTTCAGGTTATTCAATACATCGCTGGGTTGTTAATTGCACTCTTAGCGATTCGCTTCGTACTTGCCCTACTGGGCGCGAACCTTGCCAACCAATTTGCAAACTTTATCTACACCGTCACCGACCCAATGGTTGCACCGTTCAGGGGATTACTGCAAGTCAGTCAATTCCAAGCTGGTGTTTCACGTTTTGAAATTGAAACACTCCTTACAATCGCAATTTACGCGTTGGTTACTTGGGGTATTACACGTTTGATTTTGCTGGCTCGAAAATAATAGTAAATGCACAACTCAAAAATAAGACCTCCAAAGAGGTCTTATTTTATAATGTTGGTACACCCGGACGGATTCGAACCGCCGACCCTCTGTTCCGAAGACAGATGCTCTAATCCGCTGAGCTACGGGTGCATATTCAGTACCAAGTACAGGGGTCATTGTAGCATAATATTCCCATTAAAGCTATAATTTATAGTAGTTATGGATATACACACGAACATTCCACTCAAAAACCTTACCACTATGCACCTAGGTGGCCCTACTCGATTTTTTGCTGAAATACACTCACCTGATGAACTTCGAGAGGTGTACCAGAACGCCCAAGCCAAGCAAATACCGGTATTTGTATTAGGTGGCGGTAGTAATGTTATTGCTCACGATGAAGGCTATCAAGGCTTAGTCTTACGAATTAAGATTCCCGGTTTCGACATTGTTAAAGATGACCTAAATTCAACTACTGTCAAAATTGGCGCCGGCGAAAATTGGGACTTGTCCGTTGCCCGTACCGTACAAATGAACCTGACTGGTATTGAAACAATGTCAGCTATCCCGGGTACGTGTGGCGCTGCACCAGTACAAAATATCGGTGCGTATGGCCAAGAAATCTCGGAAACGCTTGTTTCACTTGAAGCTTACGATACTTCAAATAATACCTTTGTTACACTTCAAAATAGCGACTGCGAGTTCAGCTATCGACATAGTATTTTCCGAGGAAGCGAACAAGGCCGTTACATTATTACCAGTATTACGCTTGAACTATCAAAAAACCAACCAATGGCGCCTTTCTATGATTCACTGCAGGCCTACATTGATGAACATGCTATTCAACTTATCACCCATCAGTCTGTTCGTGACGCCGTGATTGATATTCGTAAAGATAAGCTCCCCGACCCTGCCGTTAAACCTAGCGCTGGTTCATTCTTTAAAAATAGCCTTGTTGAGCAATGGCAGTTAACTGAAATTCAGAAAAACTTCCCCGATATTAAAGCCTACGACATGGGCAATGGAAAGTTCAAAGTCTCCACCGGTTGGTTAATCGAAAAATGTGGTTTTAAAGGCCAACTTCTTCATGGTATGCGCGTAAACGAGAAAAATTGTTTGGTACTTATTAACGAATCCGCTACAGGCTACAGCGACCTCGCCGCTGCTCGCGATGAAATTACCGACAAAGTGCGCGATACCTTTCAAATTCAAATCGAACAAGAACCACTGGAAATCCCAGTCGCCTAAAGCGCTTGCGAATTCAGCCCAAACCTCTTATGCTTAAGGCATGAAACAACATGGGTTTACTCTTGTAGAAATTCTTATTACTGTCGCAATTATGGTAATTTTATTAACTTTGACCGTGGCTAATATTAGCTCAACCCAAGTAAGTCAGCGTGATTCCGAACGAGCAGCCGAAGTGGGAACGATCGCTAACAATATGGAAACCTTTTATAAAACCGGGGTTAATACTTCCACGGTACTTAATCGCTATCCTTCAACTGCCCTACTTGCAAGCGGCAGTACTTCTATTAAAGCCTTCTTCCCTTATATTGACCTAGAAACCGTCACCGCCCCTGATGCCGTTAGCGTTGCCGCTTCATTTATACCGGCCACAAACGATATCGAAAGCATTGCTGGTGTCAGCCCACAACCGACCGTATCTCAATACGTTTATCAGCCAATCCAGAATAACGGTTCACTGTGTACAACCGAAGCACAAGAGTGTCGCAGGTTTGGTATTTTTTATCGCACAGAAGTTGATGGCACCGTCAAAAAAATCAGCAGCAAACACCAGTAATTTTGTACACAAAACGCTTGCGCTTAAATGATTGGCGTAGTAAAGTTATGTCAGAATAATTTGTATTTAATTAATTAGGGGGCAGCTCATCATGAGTCTCAAAAACATCAAATCTAACACACAAGACCAAAAAGGTTTCACTATCGTTGAACTTTTGATCGTTGTGGTAGTTATCGCCATCTTGGCAGCGATTACAATCGTTTCATACAACGGTATTACTAACCGTGCTAACGCATCAGCTTCAAAGTCAACTGCTGCTACGTGGCAGAAAAAAGTTGAGCTATACAACTCAGAACAAGGTAACTACCCTCGTACTGGTGCTCAAATGTCTGCTGATACAACTAAGACATTCTACATGGCTATAGGTACAGGAACTAGCGTTATTAATGCAGATCCAACAGCTGCTAACGGTAAAAGCAAAGTTCGCGTACAAGCTTGTTCTAGTACTGCAACAGCCCCTGTAGCTGACGCTGACGTAGTAGGAAACAAAATTTCTTACTGGGAATATGACAAATCCGGCGGTGCTGCCGTTACTACTATGAATGTCGGTGCCACAATGGGTACAGGATGTGTCGATTTAGGTACAACAGCTTCATAATCAATTTAGAGCTTAATAAAAGAACGGTAGACTTTCTACCGTTCTTTTATATATAAGATATACTGCTTGTGCTTTTTTGCCTTAAGTAATATATTGATAACAATCACTAAAACAGAACTGACCTAGGGGGCAAACTCATATGAGTTTCAATAACATCAGATCTAAACTCCAACCTCAAAATGGATTTACCATCGTCGAGCTACTTATTGTTGTAGTTGTAATTGCAATACTGGCAGCGATTACTATCGTTTCATACAACGGAATCACCGGCCGAGCTAATTCCAGCGCCGCAAAAGCTACGGCCGTATCCGTCCAAAAGAAAGCTGAACTTTATGCATCCGATGGACCTACGGGGCAATACCCAATGCTTTACACCAACTTAACTACTGCCGCTAGCAATACGCCATATTACCTTTCTGGCGTCAACTTCACTACGAACCCGGCTACGAATCCAACATCCGATAACGGCAAAACAACCGTTAAATTCGTAACTTGTGGAATCGGGTCTTCCACAACAGCACCTTCCACTATTTCAGCTATCGTAACCGCCACAGGTAACACTATTAGTTATTACAATTACCTCGTAGGCAATGGCGCTGTTGAAGTTATTAATGTTGGGCAAACAACCGGCCAATCAGGCAGTAATAATATTAACTGCCCTACTGTTTAATTACTGTTTCAAGGCTGCAATAATTTGCGCGGCAATTTCTACCATGTCACTCTCAACTAACCCTCGGGTTGTCACCGCCGGTGTACCTAAACGGATACCACTAGGCCTAAATGGAGGTAATGGATCATCAGGTGTCGAGTTAGCGTTTACAATAATACCGACTTTTTCAAGTCGTTCTTGCGCTTCTTTACCATTAATACCGAAACTTTCGTAAACGTTTGCAAGAATGAGATGGTTTTTTGTTCCACCGGTTACTAGCTGTAAGCCACCCTTCTTAAGCTCCTCAGCAAGAACTTGAGCATTTTTGAGTATCTGTTCAACATACGTCTTGAACTGTGGTTGCAGTGCCTCGTGAAAGGCGACAGCCTTAGCTGCGATGTTATTCATGTGCGGGCCACCTTGCATACCGGGGAAAACGGCTCGGTCGATAAGTGTTGGGATGTTTTCAATAGTCTTTTCAGGTGCTTGCAATGGGTTTCCAGCAATACCCTTAGAAAGGATTAAACCACCACGCGGGCCCCGGAGTGTCTTGTGGGTTGTAGTTGTCATAACGTGGAACCCATGGTCGAGCGGGTTTTCAGCCACGCCACCGGCAATTAAACCAGCCACATGGGCCATATCAGCCATAAGCAGTGCGCCCACTTCGTTTCCGATAGCGGCAAACTTATCATAATCAAGAATACCTGGGTAGGCGCTAAAGCCAGCAATAATAAGTTTTGGACGGTGCTCAAGGGCTAGTTGTCGCAAGTTTTCGTAATCAATCTCACCCGTTTCAACGTCTTTCATTTTATAACGAATAAAGTTGTACAGTTTTGCACTGCGCGTCACCGGTGCACCATGGGTCAAGTGTCCGCCATGGCTCAAGTCCATCGCAAGCACTGTATCGCCCGGTTCAAGCCAAGCACTATAGACAGCTTCGTTAGCTGGCGCCCCAGAATGGGGTTGCACATTGGCATGGTCAGCATGGAATAATTGCTTCGCCCTGTCAATCGCGAGCTGCTCTATCTTGTCGGTGAACTCTTGACCACCATAATAACGACGCCCAGGGTATCCCTCAGAGTACTTATTCGTGAACACACTTCCAAGTGCATTCAAAACATCATCGCTTACATAATTCTCACTCGGAATCAGCTCAATAACCTCTAGCTGATGAGCAATCTCACTCGCAACTAACTCAGCCACCGCATCATCATTCAAAATCTTTGGACGTATTACATCATCTGCCATATCAAGTACTCCTCTTTACCTTCTATTATACAGGTACAAAGGGAGGATTTCCTATGGGGTGTTTGGGAAAATAAAAGCGTAGTGCAACCCGTTACTTCTTGACCGTATATCACAAAAGGTATAAAATAAGCACTATGGAATCTAAAAACTACGCCGCAAAAATAGGTACATTAATCCAAGAAACCCGCCAAAACAAAGGCATGACTCAGAGTGACTTAGCCAAAGCACTCAAGACAAGCCAGAGTGCAATTAACCGAATAGAAAAAGGTGGTCAAAATATCAGCCTTGATATGTTAGCTCGTATCAGCGATGTTTTGTCAAGCCCAATTGTCACCGTTAACCAAAGCGGCACTATCAACTTTAGAGTTGAAGGTGGTCAAAAACTTTCTGGACATATTGTCACTAAAACAAGCAAAAATGCGGCTGTAGCACTCCTTTGTGCATCATTATTGAACCGTGGGACTACCACGCTTCGCAAAGTCGCTCGTATTGAAGAGGTAAACCGAATCATCGAAGTACTCAACAGTGTTGGTGTAAAAACTCGTTGGTTTGGCGATAACGACCTTGAAATTACCCCGCCTACCAAGCTACGACTTGAAGATATGAACATCGAAGCTGCCAAGCGAACCCGCAGTATTATTATGTTCCTCGGCCCACTCCTTCACCGTTATAAAAATTTCAACCTGCCTTACGCTGGTGGTTGCAGCCTTGGTGAACGGACCGTCGAACCACACCTTAGTGGCCTAGAAGCGTTCGGCTTAAAGGTAAATACTGTTACTGGTAAATATGAAGCGACTGTTACTGCTGTTAAACCTGAAAAAGCGATCGTTCTTTCAGAACGTGGTGACACTGTTACCGAAAACATTCTCATGGCAGCTGCAACTAACGATGGCGTCACTGTTATTCGTAATGCTAGTCCGAACTACATGGTGCAAGACCTTTGCCTATACCTTGAAAAGCTTGGCGTTAAAATTGAAGGTATTGGTTCAACTACCCTTACCGTTCATGGCCTCCGTGACATCAACAAAAATGTTGAATACGCCCCAGCTGAAGACCCTATCGAAGTAATGAGCTTTATCGCCGCTGCTATTGTGACCAAATCAGAAATCACCATTGAACGCGCCCCAATTGAATTCCTTGAAATTGAATTGAAATTCCTGGAAAACATGGGCTTCCAATACGAACTATCCGATGAGTACACCGCCTTAAACGGCTACACTCGCCTTGTCGATATCACTACCAAAGAAAGTAAGCTCGTTGCTTCAATCGACAAAATTCACCCAATGCCTTTCCCTGGCTTAAATATCGATAACCTCCCCTTCTTTGCACTCATTGCGGCTACCGCAAAAGGTCGGACACTCATTCACGACTGGGTATACGAAAACCGAGCTATCTATCTAACCGAACTTACAAAGCTTAATGCCAATGTACAGTTAGTCGACCCGCACCGTATCTACGTTGAAGGCCCGACAAAATGGAAACCAGCTGAAATTATTACTCCGCCAGCCCTCCGCCCGGCAGTAGTTATTTTGCTTGGTATGCTCGCCGCGCCTGGGGTATCTACCCTGCGTAACATTTATTCTATTAATCGTGGCTACGAAGATTTAGCTGAACGGCTTAATACACTTGGTGCAAAAATTAGCATCATTCGCGATATCGCAGAATAGTTTTTAGTAGCCGACGAAGTAATCGGTTTCAATACGCTTGGCTTTGAGTGCTTTCAAAGCATGCTTGGCAGTTCCAACAAAAGGCGTCGGGCCTGAAACATAGGCATGGCGCTTGGCAACATCAATTACTGATTTCGCAATTACTTCTTTAGTAATACGTGATGTTTTTACTTGCTTCCAGTTATACGGGAGGTCTTTAATTTTTTCTCGTGTTACGATGACGACTTTAATACCCGCCCGAATCAGGATATCTTTATAGGCAATTTCATCCGGGTTGTTAACGGCGTATATAAGCACAGTATTACGAACATTGTCTAGGCTACGTGTTGCTTGTAAGTGACTAATAAAAGGTGTGATACCGATACCACCGGCAATATACAGAATAGGCGTTGAAGGATTTTTTGGTAAAACAAAGTCTCCCCAATATCCAGTTCCAGAGATAGTCGCACCAATCGGTAATGCCTTTAAGGCAGTTTTAAATGTACTCGACGGTTGGTAAAACTTTATGCCAAACGAAACTTCTTTCGCACCTGGGGCTGATGTCATGCTGAACGAACGTCGAATACCACGGAAATCAGCTTTCTTATGTGGTAATTGAATTTCTATGTATTGCCCAGCCGTAAAGTGAATAGGCTTATTGGGCGTAAACACATACTCATACGTTGTGGGTGTTAACGGAATACGCTTTTTAAATACTAAACTTATCCGTTCACGCGCGAGGAATATAGTTGCGACAACGTTACCAACTAAGATAGCCAAAGCCGGGGTCATTTCGACAATAACAAGGTCGAGGGGAATGGCAAATAAAATACCAACAACTGCGGCAACGACATACATTTGCCATTTTCTTGGTGGTAAGGTTAACGGCTCTGTCAGCATTACGCCGGCTACGAATAGTAATGGCCATGACAATAGCAGGTACGCGCTTTCTAAGAAGTTTGTTCCATAGGTTGCAAAGACAACTAGTAACAATGGCACAGCGACAGCCAAGAAAACACCAGCTACTAACATGCGGTGTGATTTATACAGTGATATAAGTGCAACAATTAGTACAATTGGCGTTAATACTGGCGTTGCCACCCACCAGCTTGCGCCACCCAGGCCCGCTACACCAATAATAAAAGCTGCCAAGGCTGCCGGGTTAAAGATGTGCCGGCCATTATGGACGACAATGAACTTTGATACACCGGCAATAATACCGGCAAACAATAATACTACTAACCCACCTACGTCGAGTGTTGGCGTAATAATGAGCGTTAAAATTAAACCGGTAATTATCGATGACTCGGGGTGTATATGCACGCCGAATATTCTGCTACAGGCATAGCTCGCTCCGTAGACGCTTAAGACCGCAATGAGCAGGCTAGCGACAATTGCCAGCGGCGAGAAAGCAAGTTGCCCAAAGAAGGCTAATGTCAGGGCAGCTGACCAAATACCTAATAAACCAAAGGTAATTCCTTTATACATCGTAAAGACGTTGGCAGCTTTATTTACTAGTTCACCGATATTCATTCTCATAATTATAACAACTTAAAATAACTTTCCTTTAAAATACGGCGAATACTCCACCGAGCCATTCGCAAACATACGAACGTATTCGAAATCGTACACCTCGTTTAGTTGCGTTACATCGACGAAAAATAAAGCCGTCGCCAACCCATCAGCTACCATAGCTTCATAGGCAATAACCCAAGTCGCAACAATATCGTTGGTTGGCGCCATCTTATCCGGGTCAAATATATGGTGCATTCCCTCACCCCAAGCGCGACGGTTACTGGCCGATGCACACAGGCTTCGATTTACCACTTCGACGGCACCGATTACTTTTCCTGGTTCAAACGGATGTTCGAGCCCGACCATGTTTTCGCTGTTACCCTTGTGTCGTAAGTCACCGCTGGCATCAATAACGTAATTAGCAATGGAATGTTCATCAAGGATTGTGGCAAGGATATCGACCATATACCCCTTCCCTACTGCGCCAACATCTAACAAAACCGGTTGTGAAGCTGTCAACGTTAAACCGTCCCAGCTTATAGCGTCGTCCCAAGTTGGCAATGGTTTTTGTGGTTGCGCTTTCAATGAATAGTGCGCATCATAGCCTGCCCGTGACACCATTTCACCAATTAACGGTGTTACTTTTCCCTTTGTTATATCGTAAAGGCTTTTATAGAAGTTAAATAATTTAGTTGCGCTAGGAGGGAACGTATATGTACCAGCTTTTTGAGCAATAGCACTCACCAACGAATCACTGCGAAACCTTGAATAGACAGTATCAAAAGCCTCAATCTGGTTTCGTATGGTAATTATTAACGATGGTTCAATTTCATTATCCGTTTCAATAACCCATTGAGTACCGAAGGCTTCGAACCGATAACTATGCTTTAGCATCAGCCTTAATAAGGTCTAGGGCAGTGTTGAAACCGTTTGATGTCAGTGACGACCCAGCAACACGTGATAACGACACGGCGTCAATATCTTTGCCGACAACTAATTTTTTGTAGCCAGAAATAAAATCTGCTTGATGTTCAGCTGATTCACCACGAGTAGCGTTTGCTTTAACTTCAGCAGACGTAATAATATCGTTTGCAATCGTTACTGTCACATCAACCGATTCCGCGCCACCTGGGCTAACATAGCGGCCTTTTTCGGTGTACGTGCCATCTTTATAATTAATAGCAGCGTCAACATCGACAGCCGGAGATTCAGTAGATGTTGTATCATTTTGAGAAGTTTCAGACACTGCCGAGTCTTTTGGCTTCTGGGCAATAACCACTGCCGTAACAGCGACGCCTACTAAGACAATCACAATAAGTGCAACAATAACTGGGCTAAGTTTTTTGGGTGATTCCATGAGGTTCCTTTTTGATTACTATAATAAATATAGCTGAAATTTGACTTAATTAATACCTAACACAGTACCAACCCGGTGCGAAATTGCCTCGGAGGGGTCTATTACTTCAGCGCGGCCATTGGCTATTTTAATAATTTCTTCTTTAATCCAATGGTAATGGGTGCAGGCTAGTACAATAACATCCGCCCCGGCCTCGCACACGTCATTAATTATAGTAGCGATAGCTTGGGTATCGGTTTGGTCAGATTCAATCATGCTTGCCCACTTACTACAGTCCGGTTCCAACACGGTAACATCATTAGCATAGTTTTCCTTTAAACTCGCGTACCTACCACTACTTAAAGTAAACGGCGTAGCACAAATTGCAATAACACCGGACTGGGTTAATAATGCAGCTGGTTTCACCATCGGCTCTAAACCAACAAATGGCGTTTCAGGGTAACGATCCTTTAAAATTTCGATCGCAGCCGCAGTGGCAGTATTACAAGCGAGTACAATTACATCACAATTCTGGGCAAGTAGCGGTTGGATTGCCGTGTCAGTTAAACGTACAATCTCATCTTGTGAACGGCTACCATAGGGAACATTTTTACGGTCATCGACATATAGCACTTCACTATTTGGATAGTCAGCTTGCAGCTTATCAGCGATAGCCTTACCACCAATGCCCGAATCAAATACACCAATTTTCATATAACTCTATAATAACATTTAGTTATTGGTGAACGTTTTGCCATCTGGGGTTGAACAAGTTTCGGGGAAGGTTTGAGAAATTGGATACCCCGCATCAGCACACTCTGTAAATGATTTTGTTTGTTCATCATTTCTTAAAGCAACTGCTGCAATCGCCACCGCAATTGCTACAAGAACGACGGCAACTACTAAAATAATAATTGCTAGTTTAGAATTAACGACGTTTTTCTTCATGTACAAATAGTACCATACTAAGGCTTAAAGGAATCTTTCAATGTAATGAAGTCTTGCTTCAAGGTTACCGTGTCATTGCTCAGGGCGGCAATGTACCCTTTTTCACTCGGTGACACGACGTCTTTTATAACATGGAATAGAATAATAAACTTTGGTGTACCTGTTACTTCGGCAACCCTTACTAGTTTATCGACTAAGCCTTTTGTTTGTAGTTTTTGCGGTTTTGATTGTGCTGGGGCGACGCGCTTAATAATGACATACCCTACAATTAACAACGATGTTACAACAAAAATTGCTACGAACAGCAATACTAAAAGAATTGTCCACCATGGGCTAATTGTTATTAACCAAATAGTTAATGCCAGTAATACAACGGCGATAACTGAGAAAATAATCACCACCGGAAAATACAAACGCCTTGCAAACTCGGCGGCAATTGAACGAATAGCTAAGAGTGCTGGTTTTAAGTTCATAGTTATATTTTACGCTACAAGGTTAACGCTAGCTAAATATTCTTCGAATTCTTTTGGTTTAAACGATTCTTCCGGGTTGGTTGCAATTCGCTTATAAAGAATAGCTCCCGCTTGGTCAACCACGACAGTTCCGCTTTGTTGAATAATACCCATAAGCTTTTTATCAAGCCCAGCAAGCGCATGTGCGTTTCCATTACCCCACATCACAGGAATCGTTAAATCATTGCGGGTTCGAACTTTAGCAACCGCTGCGTCGTCTTCTGGAACGACAATAATAACGCCCATGTTACGCTTTTCCAATTCAGGCAATAACTTTTCGAGGTCACGCGTATGGCGGTTACACTGGGCACAATTAGCCGCGCGCATAAAGTATACGACGGTACTTCGCTTCAACGAGTTAGGAATATTAAAATCATCAGCGCCGTCTTTAAGTGTGAGTAGTAGTGTATCCGCGTCCATAGTAGCCCCCGTAGGTTGTAAGTTATGTGTTCGTTAATCGAAACTGTTCTGTCATAAGTATAACAGGTTGGCCGTCGTTAGCTTTTACCAATCAAGCCACACCCAACACTCAGTCGCACCACCATACGTTACTGAATAAGGGAATCCAGATGTAAAATTAGCCTGAGTAGCTGTTTGACTTGTCTGGCGCACTACTGGAAGCTGGCAGTTCTGGTCTAGCCCTTCAAGCCGATACGACATCAAAATATAATAATCTCTTAACGGACCGCCATCTAATGTGTAGCGTTTACCTGTATCGCTAAATTTATTAGGAGTAATAAAGGGAGCTGACGATGTAATGCTGGTTGCTCCTAGAAAATTCCTTTGTACTACCGGTGCATAGTTCATGCGGTATTGCGCTTGTGTCCGCAAAGCATCATAGAGAGGTTGGTTTATTGGTGTTGTATCGGTTGTTCCATTGTCGTATACCGCGTATCGACAACTGTGGGTAGCCGACGGGTCGACATCGTCATAATCCCTACCTATACACTGGGCATTGCTATTTATTGTCATTAATATGGGATATAGCGAACCTTTGCCATTGTCGGCTTCATATAAAAGCATACTTTTTTGAATAGCACTCACCGTTTGGACCCTGGCAGTATTGCGGGCTTTTTGCTGTATACCGTTATACGCCACAATCACAATTGAAGCGAGAATAGCGATTACAACGACGACAATAAGCAATTCGACGATAGTAAAGCCACGAGTACGAGATTTTATGAAATACATTACTTCTATTTTAGCATGAGCACTTTGGTCCAATGGGATAAGTTGCTATAGTGAGCGTATGTTAACTACCTTCTCTCCCCTTCAACCAAAAATAGTTCTCGGCATCGCCGCTCACCCTGACGACCTGGATGTTGGTGCTGGTGGTACACTCGCCCGCTTTGCCTTGGATGGCGCAGAAATACATTACCTTATTTTGACCGATGGCGGCAAAGGTTCCGACGACCCAGCTATAACCTCAACGCAGTTAACCGACATACGCCACGCTGAGCAACGAACAGCACTTCAAACTGTCGGTGGTAAAACAATTACGTTCCTCGACTACCCTGATGGTGAACTGGAAGTGACAATGGAACTTAAGAAACAAATTGTAAAAACTATCCGCGGCATTAAACCAGATGTCGTTATTACCATGGACCCAACAGTTGTGTATTCGGCAGCCAACGGCATTATCAACCATCCAGACCACCGCGCAGCTGGCCAAGCAACCCTTGATGCTGTATTTCCACTCGCCCGTGACCGTCTAACTTTTCCAGAACTAGCAGCAGAGGGTTTTAAACCTCACAAAACCGCAACGGTTCTATTAGTTAACTTTAACGAAAGCAATTTTTCCGTTGATATTACCGATACATTTGAAACGAAAGTAAACGCGCTCAAAGCACACGTAAGTCAGTTTAGTGATTTAGAAAATGCCACCTGGATACACCACATGGCAAAAGAACAAGGGCAACAAGCTGGCTATGAATTAGCCGAGAGTTTTGTGCGAATCGATATTAATTAACTATTAGAAGATTTCCAGAGTTTCTGTAACCTTCGTAACGCCATGCTACTATTCTCTGTTACTGGGTTGCGGCTTGGTGCGACTGTAATATTATCCCATACGAAATCGATGTGTTCATTGCTCATTTGGAATTTTCCATTTACCACTCGCGAAACAATGAAGTGACTAATGTGTTGCAAGCCAGTGTATATTCCCCGTTCAATTTTACGCTCATCGACATATATCTCCGACTGCTTCATCGAGCCAGCTAACGGTTCAATAAATAAGCCTGTTTCTTCTTGAATCTCACGACGTAGCGCAGTAAGACCGTCTTCTCCAGGGTCGACTTTACCACCCGGGAATTCATAATAGCCAGGTTTATAGGCATCACGTCGCGAGCGCTGCATGAGTAACACCCGATTACTCGGCTCGTCATAAATAATTCCTCTGTATACTTCTATGACTGAAGGCATAGACGAGTCTGTTCCGATTTCATTTGGGTTTGACATATGAGAACTATATTCTAAAAATAGTAATTATGCAATGTTACTGAAAAAATACTAATTGATAAGTCGCTCGATTATTGAAGATACGATATCTATCGACAACCCTAAAACAACAATAACGGCGACAATTATATTGATTCGATTCGGCAACCGGTTAAATTGTTTGTCGAGCCATGGATGAATAAAATGTACCAGCAAAACCGAAGCTATGCCAAACCCGATAGAACTAATTAGGCTAACCCTTCCATCAATATTAAAAGGAGTGCTACTGTAATCCCAGATTTTCTCATTAAACACAATTTCAATCAGCCAATGGGCAATAAATTCTAAACCTGTCGCTACTAATGCACCGATAAAAAATAGCGGTACAATATGGCGCACTCTGTCCTTCAGCAAAACAATAATGAGAAGCGCGCCAATACCGTAAATTGGGAATATTGGTAAATGCAGGAACCCGTGAATTCCATAAAGATGATGTTCCGTGACTAATCTAAAAAGTGTCTCGACCGCCGCCCCTAAAAGGCTATAAATAAGGAAAAACCATATATATCTTCCGAAACGTGAGGCGGTGTGCATTACATTAGTCTACACTAACTTGATATATCGCCTAATACTATATATCGTTGTGAATATTCATAAACGACTCACGAGTGGTATGTAGCTTATTAATTTGTCCAGCTATACCAGCTATTTGTTGCCATGTAGTAACCGTATGAATACCCTGCAGTGGTACCATCGAAGCCATTCATGCACCCACTGTATATATTTCCCGTTGAGGTCTTGCTCAACCCGCCATTCGACTTATATAAGTAAAAAGCTCCTGATTTACTACGAAGACTTATATTAAATGTATCTGCTCCTGATACCGTACCTTTACAATAAAATAAATTATCTGTTGATGTATTATATGAACTTTTCGAGGGTTTAAAGTTTATACCAGTAAACAAGGTAGAATTTGGTTGCGCCAACTTTGAACCCGCAGTGGGAAATTGGCCATTATCTACTTCATAGATATGAATGATTTTCACTAAATTAGCTATATCTGATTCGACAGCAGTATCATGAGCGCGGTTTTGGATGCCAGTGTACGAAACAATAGTAATAGCTCCCAATATACCAATAACGACGACCACTATTAATAGTTCTACGATTGTAAATCCACGATTATTAATAAAGGAGTGTTTCATGTAACCTAACTTTAACACAAGCGCTATGGGTGTGCGCTTTTGCTAGGCATGAAGTTGTTACCTTCTGTTCACTGAGATGATATATGAAGTTGGAACCAATGTTGGTATTATCAAAATATGAAAACAACATACGAAACAGTTGTCATAGGCTCAGGAAATCATGCTTCTATTGAAATCCCTACCAAGAACCTAGAAGAAATCAGCGGGAACAAACGAGCACCCCTCAAAATTACCATCAATGGTTACACCTATCAAAGCACCGCAACAGGAGTGGACGGTAAATGCATGGTAGTATTTCCAATGCGCGACCGTGAAGCAGCCGGTGCAGCTGCTGGCGATACAGTACGAGTGACCCTTGAGTTAGATAGTGGCTATCGTGAAGTTATTGTTCCTATAGAACTTACTAATTCATTAAATAAACACAATTTACTTGAAAAATTTTCTGTCCTTAATTATTCAACCCGCAAAGAATTTGCAAGGTCTGTAAATGATGCTAAATCTGACGATACCCGCCAAAGACGGATTGATAAGATAGTTAGCTCGCTGCAATAATATAGTGCAGTGCTTTGGTTAACATTAGAACTCGAGCGATATAATAATATGAATTTTATTTCTAATTATTTAACTTGAGTAAGTAATATTCGCCTGTCCTTAGTTCGCAAATCCGCGCCAGCAGAATGGTCACTAAACTCCCAGTAAGGAATTGGAATGATCGTTTTCTTATTCGGTTTATCAGGCGAGGATACAACCATATCCATTCCGTAACCCGCCGCACTTAATAATTTTCCATAGTCTTTCAATGTACGGTTATAAATAGTAATCGGGTCTTCGTAAACATCTTCGCCATGAATAGAGACTGATAAGTCGACTGATTCTTGCGCAATTAAAGCCCTTCCCCATTTATTTGTTTCTTCCCATGGCATACCTGCGGCATGGGCTTTTTCAACCAGCTTCTGAATAATCCACATTTCATCTGGTACAACAATCGAGAGAGAACCATGTGGCAAAAGCACCTGTTTCAGGCTTTTTAATATATTCGTTACTTCGGTATCATTGACCGAATGAAGTACCATGTTAAGTACTGCCCTATTGAAGAGTGGCTCCTTATTTTCTAAAATACTAGCTGCAAATTCTTGAGCTGAGTATGCGTAAAAAGATAAGTTACTCACACCGTCGTGCTCTCTCTTGGCGATTTCAATGGCTTTTTTAGACGGGTCAATTCCCACAACTTCAGCATCGGGCCACCGAGCCATTTTTAAAGCTACAAAACCTAACCCACACCCAACATCGAGAATGCGTACTTTGTCCGTTTCAACGCTATCGGCTGCTTCATACGGCAACGTTTCCATAATAGCGTCACCGTTAAGTTCGTACGCACGGTCACCCTGCTTTATTTCAGCTAAGCGTTTTTCAAGATTTTTTTCGTAGGTATCGAAACTCGTCATGTATGAATAGTACGTTACCTATGTAGTAAACAGAAGCTTGAGCGAAATATTTTGGTTATTATTTTTTGCGAGAATTCTTTTTGTTCAACAGAACAATAATTGTGGCAATAAGCGCCACGACCGCGATAATGAGGGGTAGACCGATAAGTATATAAAATGAAGTCTGCATTGCGATTAGTTTAGTGCCTTATAAACAGGAATATTCATGTCTTCATCATAACAATAAGTAGACTTATTGATGAAGTCTATTTTAAGCATAATCAATTTGGTACAGCACTTTGGCCGAAGTTAGAACTTTATTAACTTACTGATACGTCTAGTTTTACGATTTCTTTTCGTAACCAAAGCTTTCCGGCTCTTGCTAGCCCTTCATTAAACCTTACTCCCAAAATGTGTTCGGCCCAAGCAATCACTTTGTCATTAGAAGCCAAAAAGAAGCTTTGTCCTTCATTAATATCGACCGCATTTACAAACCAGTCCTGGGATTTCGTAGCCATCGTTTCTTCGATAGTGTTTCTGTATTCATTAATTGCACGATTAGCATCCCAAATGACTAACTGCCCAAAAACAACAGTATCGGAATTAAGGTTCTGGATTTTCATAGTTTTAGTGTCATTAATAAGTGCATCGGCAATATCTGCAAATATAGACTCTTCGCATTCTTGAAAATACTGTGCAGTCCAATCGGTGGGTAGATTGGCGACAGAAAGTAGCGCATCATACGCCTGATGATCTCGTTTGGTTGTCACTCCAGCTTTGAAGTTAAGAGTATTATCAAGAATCCCAGAGACAAGTAGCCTTGCGCTTGTTTCACTCATCTTATTGAATAGCTCAGCCTTTACCCAGCATTCGTAAACCTGAGTACAGGCAGCTCCGATAAATTCGATGTTGGATTTTGATCCTAATTTTTCTGCCCAAAACTTCTCGAAGCCCACATGATGATCAATCACTTCCACTACCCGATTAATATCAACGTTCTTTTCTAGGAATTCAGGTTCTGACACATCTATTAAGACAAAGGAGTCTTCAGGTCGGACGACATAGTCAGTTGAAAGAGGCGCATTCCAGGATTTAATTGTTTGCGACACACTCTCGTTAATGTTCGCCGAGCTATATGCAACAGCCTCTACACCTTGAAGATTTAACAACTCAGCATATGCAACACAGCCCGCATAGGCATCAATATCAAGAAAACTTAATCCAGAGGTAATTACTTTCATTCTCTATATCATAGCAAACTCAAGTTCTAACCTTCCAACATGCTACATAAAATTAGAACCGTATTAACAGTTCTATTTTGAATTATCTCGTTTTGGTACCCCGGACAGGATTTGAACCTGTGACCTTAGGCTTAGAAGTCCTCTGCTCTATCCAACTGAGCTACCGGGGCGTATCTGTTATTATACCAGTCATTTACGTTATAATAGATAATGAAATAAGGAGGATATATATGCAAGATAATGGACCAAACCCCTACGTTGTAAACATCGAGGAGCTGACACTTGAAAATAACAACTTCCGCACCGCTGCCTGGACAGGCGGCAACTTACAAATGACCCTCATGTCTATCGAACCGGGTGACGATATTGGCTTGGAAGTTCACGCTGACCACGATCAGTTCCTACGAATTGAACAAGGCCTGGCAACTGTTCAAATGGGGCCGACTGAGCTTGACCTCGAAACCTGGGATGCTGAGGATGACTTTGCTATCTTTGTCCCAGCTGGTATTTGGCACAACGTTACGAACACCGGCACTGAACCATTAAAGCTTTACTCAATTTACTCACCACCAGAACACGAGCACGGCACCATTCACGAAACCAAAGAAGATGCTGACGCTGCTGAAGAAGCAGAACACGAAAATTCTTAATTTAAAAAGCTCCGAGTAATATCGGAGCTTTTTAAATTAGACTTATATATGCGCTATTGCCACACCCGTGTCTTATTCTTTTCTTCCTTCACACGGAAGGCTTTTTCTAAATCAATATCTAACCGGTTACATAAATCGATTACCAACCAGAAAACATCTGCCGCTTCTTCCTCGACTTCGTGTTGCTTGCGTGACATGTCAATTTTTTGACCATTCGTTTTGCGAATGGCTTTCGCCAACTCTCCTACTTCTTCAACTAATAAGAGGAAGACCTCAGATACAGTCTCTTTATCGAAGCCGCGTTCAAGCACCATGGCTTGCATATAAGTTTGATAGTCTTTGAGGGTTGGGTTTTCTGGAAGGTCGTGGCTATTCATCTTCCTATAATAACAAAGAGGCTCCATTTCTGGAGTCTCTTATAATTTCTTGGTGCGGGCGGAGAGAATCGAACTCTCATCGTTTGCTTGGAAGGCAGACATATTAGCCATTATACGACGCCCGCATAAGTAGGTATTGTAGCATATTTCCATCCAGGGCTCAATCTGTTACAATAGCTACTGTTCGGTTTATGCTGAGCATTTACAATTTGGCGAATGTAGCTCAATTGGTTAGAGCGCCGGTTTGTGGTACCGGAGGTAGAGGGTTCAATCCCCTTCATTCGCCCCAAGATTATTAAATAACTCCCATTCCGGGAGTTATTTTTATTGGTTACAGCGGCGTGTTATTGGCGATACTATCAGCCTGGGCTTTTCTATCAAGGATAGAACTGACCTGGTCAAGTGTAATTTCAATTGAGCCACCGGCAGATACTTCATTAGAAAGCAACAGTTTAGCCACCGTGTTTTCGACGGCACGTTGCACCACCCGGCGCATTGGGCGGGCGCCAAGCCGAGGGTCGTAGCCGGCATCAACCAAATACTCTTTAGCGTCTTGCGCAACCGAAACGGTAATTTTTTGTTGGGAAAGGTTTTTATTTACCGATACTAGAATCAAATCAACAACCCTTAGCAGCTCGGATTTGGTTAACGAACCGAAGACTACTAATTCATCAAAACGGTTTAAGAATTCAGGGTGGAATAAGTGGCTACTAATAAGCTCGTCGATAAACGTTTCTTCAAACTGCGCCAATGAGTATCCCCTGCCTAGGTATTCTTGAATGCGGTCAGACCCGGCGTTACTCGTAGCAATGACGACCGTGTCACGGAAACTCACTTCACGGTTACGGATATCTCGTAGAATTCCTTCGTCAAGCAATTGCAACAGTGTCGATAATACACTCGGGTGAGCTTTTTCAATCTCATCTAGTAGCACCACACTAAACGGTTGCTTCATTACTTGGGCTGTTAAGCTTCCAGCATCTTCAGAACCATCGGCAATTAAACGGGCTACATCGTTACTCGATACAAATTCGTTCATATCCAGGCGAATAATGTTGTGTTCACCACCAAAATATACAGCCGCGAGTGACTTCGCTAGCTCTGTTTTCCCGACACCGGTTGGGCCTAAGAATAAGAAGGTACCAACGGGCCTGTTTTGGTTACGCACACCAGAGCGAGCTCGACGTAAGGCGTCAGACACTACGCTAACCGCCCGTTCTTGGCCAATCATACGTTCGTGAATAAGTGATTCGAGGTTTAATAATTTCGTCCGCTCGTCTTCGTTACTCGCGCTACTCGTTTTGACGCCGGTTGTCTGTTCGATAGCCGAAGCCACCGACACCGAAGTTACCAACCCGTTCTCGGCGTAATCAGCTGCTGATTCTAACAAGCTAATTGCTTGGCCTGGCATTGAAATATCGTACACGTAACGTTGGCTTAAACGGTAGGCATCTTTCAATGCTTGGTACATATAGGTGACTTTGCGTCGGTACTCCAAAGCCGGCAGGTGGTCTTCAAGTACTTTTAAAGTACCTAGTTCATCAGTCGGTTGAATAGTGATACGGTTAACCGCTGAAGCAATTGCCGGCGTACGCTTTGATATTTGTAAGAACTTTTGTTCGTCCATTGTTAAAATAATTCTTAAACGGCCAGCTTCCATAATTGGCAAAAGCAGGTGCGTCAGGTCAACCGAACCGACACCATCTTCAAAGAAAAGTTCGGCGTTGTCTAAACAAACAATAATATTCTTAGCAGCATAGGCCTCACCAAGTAACGCACTGACCAGTTGCTCTACACCACCACGCTCACCAGCTGATGATACAAGCCGAGAAGCATCGAGCATAAAAATTTGTTGATAATGAAGTTGGGCTGGGATTTCTTTTGTAGGGTTAATGAGTTTTTCGGCAAGTTCATATACAAGCTCTGTCTTACCAACACCGTCTTTACCGACTAAGGCAATAACACCAGAGCTATTGGCAAGTGAATTGATAAGTTGGCTTAATACGTCAGTACGGATTTCACCGCGAGCTAGCGACCCTGCCTGCGAAATGTTTGCACCAAAACGAGATAAGGTTGGGATCCAACCGAATGACCAGTCACGGCCAATACCACCTGGTTGTTTAGGTCGGTTTTGAGACAGATGAATTAAGTCACTTAAGTGGTGATACCATTGAATACCGCGCAGTAAATCATCTTCAGATAACTGAAGGTGTCCAAGGAGTGTTTCACGGGCAGACAATTGGCGAATCATAGCAAGAATAATCACACCAGGGCTCAGCCGACCACCAACTTGTTGGGCAATCGCTAAAGCCTCTTCGAAAATGGCTGCTGTGTCTGCCCTATTTTCAGATGAGACTTCTTTTAAGAATCCGCCGCCAACGCCAAAACGAACTTGGAAAAACAAGCCGCCATTAGCCTGTAGTAAGGCGAAGGCAACATCTTTTGGTGAAGGTTGGTCAGGCAAGGCTGCCAACAAATCACTATCGAGCAAAGCATCGACCGTTTTACGAGACGCATCAATTGGCACCGCTTTTAATTCGTACTTATACCACTGAACAATCATCAACGGAATGACCGCTAGGCCAATCAAAGCCCATCCCAGCGCCATACCGATAGCAAGTGCCATCACACCGAGAACTATTAAAATTACAATAAGTAGCTTAAAGAGTACTATCCAAGGGCCTAAAGCCTTACCTAGGCGAGCGTACTGGGCTCGACGGCTATGATAATTAAATAGTTTTACCTCCATGTTGGTACCCATCCTAGTGCAAGCAAAATAAAACCAACGACTGGCAGCAATGGTAATAACCACCACAGAACTAGCACTAGTGACTCATATATCACTTGTAACGTAATAACTATCATGCCAGCGAAAATAGTAAACATGCGCACAAATGCGCCGACTACGCGTGAAATTAGTTGGTCAAACACCGCTCGTAAGGCCACGATTGGGTTCGAGTCACTTGTGTTACTCGCTGAAATTTGGCGAAACGGTGAGAAAAGAGTTGCAAACAATTGGCCAATAGAAAAGAACTGAACGGTTGTCCGCCATCGGTTCGTTACACGATGCCACTGGCCTACCCAGCCACGTCCGTACCACCAAGAAAGAATTCCCACCAAGAACATACAGTTATTATAGCAGGCAGATGCGCCGATGTACGACTTTCCTAGTGGTATAATAGAACTTATGCCACAACCCTTTGTAATTATTTTGGGCAAAGCCGTCCGATACGCTGCGCGTTTGCGCGGTGGTGGCTCTGCCCTCCCTGGCTTGTTTGTCGAAAAGATAAGCCCAGACTTCATACCTAGCATCCTCAACCAACTCCCAAAAGGTGTTGTCGTTATTAGCGGCACCAATGGTAAAACAACTACTACAAAAATGGTTGTTGCCTTGCTAGAAAGCCAGGGTTTAAAGGTCTTTACTAACCGCACTGGCAGCAATTTTGTCCGTGGCGTTGCAGCGGCATTATTAGGCGACATCGATATAAAGGGTAAATTAGATGCTGATATTGCCGTTCTCGAACTCGATGAAGCGCACGCGGTTAAGTTTGTCGAAATTGTCCCGCCTCGCTATAGCCTCTTGCTTAACGTCATGCGCGACCAACTTGACCGTTTTGGTGAAATTGACGCGACTGCTCGCATGCTTGAAAAAATTGCCCTTGCTACAACTGACACCGTGGTTATAAACCGCGAAGATTCGCGCGTCCTTAAAATTGCCGACAAGCTTTCTATTGATGTTCGTTACTTCGGCTTGAACGATTCATTACTGTCACACTTCCCGAGTGATGATGATATGCACAATAAAACTAAGTCAAAAAAAGTCGTGGCTCGCCCCGATGCCTACGTCACATTAAAGGACTTCAATGACAAAGGGGCTGCATTCTCAATTGCTGGCAAAGATTTCGTCACCCCACTCCGATTGAAGGGTGTATACAACATTTTCAACAGCGCTGCTGCTCTGGCATTAACACGAGCTATTGAACCAGAAGCATCGATTAATAGCCTCCTTGGTTCACTCTCGACCGTTACTCCTGCCTTCGGCCGTGGCGAAGTACTCACAGTTGGTGGGCAACCGCTTGAACTAGTACTTGTTAAAAACCCGTCAGGCTTTCGTCTTGGGTTACAATCGTACGAGTCTAAAGGATACGCAACGATGATTGCTATTAACGACAACTACGCCGATGGCCGCGACATGTCTTGGCTATGGGACGTTGATTTTACGAGCCTGGAGAAAGAACCAGTTTACATTAGTGGTGTACGCGCCTACGACATGGCGCTGCGTATGCAATACGACGACGTGCCAGTCGAAAAGGTTGAAACCGAGTTAGCGGTAGCATTAGCGGATTTCATATCGATGCACCCTGACACACCTAAAAGAATTTACTGTACCTATACCGCCATGCTCACCCTTCGAAAAGAACTTTCTAAAATTACACGCGTGGAGGTAGTTGCCTAATGGAAAAGCAAGCAATCACAATTTTACAATTATATCCAAAAGATATGAATATTTACGGCGACAATGGTAACCTGCTCGTTATTACTAAACGCCTCGAGTGGTATGGTTATACCCCTATTGTCATTGAATACAACGTCGGTGACACTCTCCCTAAAAAAGTAGACCTTGTAATTGGTGGCGGTGGCCAAGATAGTGGCCAAGAAATTATCCACGCTGACCTTTTGAAAATCGGGCCGCAACTACAACAGTGGGCAAATGCCGGTGTGCCAATGTTGATGGTGTGTGGACTATACCAACTATTTGGTCACTTCTTCAAGACTCTCGCTGGCACTCAACTCGATGGTATCGGTATTCTCGATATTGAAACTTATGGAACCCAAGAGCGCCTTATCGGAAACATCATCACCCACTCTGATGAGTTTGGCGATATTATTGGTTACGAAAACCATAGTGGGCAGACCCACTTAGGCTCGAAAGTCACACCGCTTGCTATCGTTATCAAAGGGGCTGGAAACAATGCTTCGGATGGCAACGAAGGCGCCCGTTATAAAAACGTTATTGGTACCTATTTACATGGTTCTATTCTTCCTAAAAACCCAGCTTTGGCAGATTTCTTAATCCGCACTGCTGTCCAAAGGAAGCATGGCGAGTTTAGCGCTGACCTTGTCGATGACCTGTTTGCCGATATGGCGCGTGAAATTGCCCGCAATCGTCCACGATAACTAAATTACTGAATTAGCATTCCGTAAATCATACTTCGTTGCGCGGTTCATCCAAGCACAAGCTAAAGCTACCACCAATACATATATTCCCCACGCCCATAATTCTAACGTTAGTTCACTCTGTGCCCACGACAACTCAGACACGAAGGTCGCTACACTCGTCATATACGTTAGCAGCCAGCTTGTAGGTGTTGCAATCAGCCAAACGAATGGTAATCCGACAATTGTCCATATGCCACAAATGAATGTTAGCAACATAGCTAATGGGACGAGTGGCACTACGAGTACATTTGCAATAACGGCGACGTTCGAAATTACTCCAAACCCCATAGCGATAATTGGTACAGTTACTACATGGGCGGCGATAGTTTCGCCTAAAATCTGCCTTAATACACCTGGTTCTTTTTCGCCATAAAAGTATCGTTGTAGCAAAGGTGCCACCACCATTACGCCCGCAAAGGCTGCAAAACTCAACTGCCACCCCAAATCACCCCAAACGTAACTTGGTTGAATAGCGACCGTAATAGCCGCAGCAAACGGCAATAATATAAGTGGATGAAACCGATAGCCATAATACCAAGCGAGTAAACTTAAGCCCGACACTAACCCGGCCCGTGTCATACTGGGGCTTAAACCGGTTACGGCCATAAACATCGTAATCATTACGCCAGATGATACAGCCGATAGGTATTTTGAAAACTTAATAAACAACCGTCTGGCCATTCGGACTAATATTGTTAAGTTATACCCACTAGCTACAACAATATGGGTTAAGCCAGCAATCTTTAACGCATCAGACAAATCATCTGGTAATGCGCTCTTTTGACCTGTTAAGAAGCCAATTCCCAAACTTGCCTGTGGTTCGGCAACGTTAACCCGAATTTTGTCCGCAAACCAATCGCGTACTACCCTACCTACATCACCAGGAACTGGACGAACAATTGACACTATCGTCGCTCGGCTCATGCTCGCTGGAAAACTACCGAACCCCGGTTTTAATAAACTTCGAACCGTAACAATATCGCCGCGCTTTATATCTTTACCCGTAAGGCTTACCAGTACACTGCCTGGCAAACGAGCGCTATCAATTACTACCGAGTCTAATTGTAATGATAAGCCTGAGCTGTTCTTGCTCGGATCCTCCTTCACCTTGCCCGAAAGTTCCACAACCTGTCCGAGATACAGATTATAAGCGTCACGCTCACCCAACGCTGCTGAACCATACCCTAATCCGACACATAACCCAACACTAGCAATTATAGGTAAGGTATACACCCGTAAGTGCCAAAAACAGAAAATTAACAATGGGAGTACTGCCACGCCAATCCAGGCTGGCACTCGCAACAAAAGGGCCAACCATACACCAACTACGAACGCAGCACATAGTACGGCAATGCCCCAGGACGAATGTACATATTGCCGAAACCACCAACCCACCTACTTATAATAGCGATGGAAAATGAGATAGTTATGTATTAATCGCGCCCGCTTCAACTAACGAGTGATAATTGAACATCCCTAAGCCTTCGGTTTTATAATTCCAGTAAAATCGCCCAATTGCACGCCGGTACATATAGCGTTGTCGTTCAATAGTAGCAGCTAGCATAGCGTACTCTTCATCATTCGGTGCACGACTAATCATTTTGCGAGACAACACCGAACTCCACTCGCCCACCATAACCGGCTGACGCCAAGTAGTAAGTAATAATACGCCTTCGTACAGCACCCTTCGAAAGCGGTCATAGGCTTTAGGCGACCAGGCTGATAGTTGTTCCTGGAAAGCTCCATAAAAATGGGTGTCCATAATAATCGGATGGTTCTTGTGTGCCCATAGTGCACCAGAAAATAACAGTGGAAAGAAACCATCCTGAAACACTGTATACGTTCCAGGTTTAAGTACACCCCTCAGCATTTTGTAGGCATCGCGATAATAGCGAAGCAGCGCAATATAATTACCAATAACTTTCGGTTCATTAATAATTTCAAGTCCCCAGAGAGCAGGTGAATCACGATATCGCAAAGCCAACTCTTTAACGACTTCAAGGGAATCTTGTTCGTACTGTCGCCATTTTACCGACCCAAGTTTGCCACTATGCGCTTCTCCATTTTGAGAGCCTTTTAAAGCATGCAAATCAAGCAGAATGTGTACGTTATATTTTTCCGCCATCGCAAATGCCCAGTCTAAATGCTTTGCTGTATTTTTATACGGCGCGTCATCATGTAGTGCCCAGTAACCAACCGGTAAGCGGACATGTGTTACATTGTGTTCAGCCAGCCACTTCCAATCATCTTCGGTTATGAATGTATTTCGGTGTTCCTCTATTCGCTTAGCACCGACGTCCGTTTTCATAAACGAATACTCATCTTCAGCATCCGTACCTTCAAATAGGGCTGGTGTCATCCAGCGTTCCAGCACCAGCCAAGCGCCTAAGTTAACGCCTTCAAAACTTTTATTTTTTGCCATCAAGCTTCAGAGTACTCGACTCATCCATATGCACCCCAGCGCTTCCAACATGTTTGTCAGATATCACTGCGCCATGTTTAATAACATGCACAATAGCCATAGCGTGGCCACGGCCTAGTTGGTAATCAGCACTCAACCAGTCAACAATCTCGCTCGCCTTCACATCAGTTCGGTCGAGCCCTTTTTCTTTTGCAAGGGCAATAAAATCGTTTGGGGTTTTACCGGTTTTTTCTTGTATATTATCAAGATACGCTTGAAATGACATATATCCTCTTTTCTATACCTATAGTATAAAAGTTCTCCAAATAAAAAACACCCCCCGGTAGCGAAAATGGGATGTTCTTTATTTGAGGACCAAGCTTATGTGGACTTGGACCCCGTGTGTCGTATGAATTCTTGGAGGGCCAGATGGGACTTGAACCCATGACACCCTGCTTAAAAGGCAGGTGCTCTAACCAGCTGAGCTACTGGCCCGCGACCTTATGCACTATACAACAACAGAGGTGCTCTTGTCAATGTCACTATTTCTTCTTACTGTCCTTTTCTGATTTAGGGGCAGGCTTTGTAAAAAATAAATCAACAACCGCTAAAATAACACCGGCGCTAATAACAAGATCTTTATAACTTACTGCCTGGTTATATAGGTATGCGGATGTCCCCTCAAGTGGTAATGCGAAGGCAATTGGCTCTAATAAGAACGCGACGGCAAGAATAGTAAACAATAGCGAGCCGATAATCCGCGAAAAGACTGATTTATATTTGTAGCCATGAAACAGCAATACAATCGCTGGTAACAATACTACAATCGATAACGCGAGGGCGTTTGTCAGTGGCCCTACTGGTACAAGGCCAGTCATAGAGATAATAAGCCCAGCACTATCACTCCAGATTGTGCTGACGGTTGCACCAGCAGTTAAAGCGAGGCCTAGCAGTCCGAAGCGACGTTTCGATAAGAATGCGCCAATAAATAGAACGAGCGCGAGTCCAATAAATACAACCGGTACTATCATGGTTTTATTATACCTTTATATTAAAAGTTGCTGTATCACCAGTTTTTATACCGGCTTTTTGAACACTACCAGCTGGTAACTCTAAAACATACCGGGCTGGATTCTTGGGGCTATACACTGTCCGGGCCGGGTTTTCAGGTGGAGCGTTTTTTACAATGTATACTACATCCTTTTTATTATCCAGCCATACAAGGTCAAGCGGGAAATTCATATCTTTCATCCAGATGCCATGCGTATCGTTAACATCATAGGCCATCAGTAGACCACCGTTTAAATGAAGCTTTTCAACCCCTGATAAACCTTGGATACGACTCGCATCAGTATCGGCCAACCACAAAGAATACACACCACTTCCTAGCCGCACCTGAGTGGTAGGCTTAAAGGTAGTGAGGGTGAATGCAACCACTAGCCCAACGAGAATTAAAACCAGCCCAACTATCAAAATAATTGTCGTAGAAGGCCGCCATACAAATAAGCGCAGTTTGTCCATGTGGACTAGTATAACAGAAGCGGGTTACGCGCCGACGCGGTCTTTTCGGTTTGAACGTTTTGCGTTTTGCTCAATGTATTCAATAATCTTCAATGCGACGTTTCGTCCAGTTACCGCTTCGATACCTTCAAGGCCAGGTGAAGAGTTCACTTCAAGTACCAATGGGCCGCGGCTTGAGCGCATTAGGTCAACACCACAAATAGCAAGACCCATAGATTTTGCAGCCTTAAGGGCAACTTTTTTCTCTTCATCGGTTAGCTTGATTGAAGTACCTGTACCACCTTGGTGAATATTAGAACGGAAGTCGTCATCAAGGCTTTGACGCTGCATACTCGCAACAACTTGGTTACCCACTACAAAGGCACGAATATCAGTACCAGCCGATTCTTCAATGAATTCTTGGATAAGGAAAGCTGTGTCATTAACGTAAAAGGCTTGAATAACCGAACGTGCAACTTTGCGAGTTTCAGCCAGTACAACACCATTACCCTGCATACTCGATGCAAGTTTAATAATTACCGGCGTACCAACATGGTTCACTAAGTCGTCAACATCACTGGTTTCACGAGAGAAAACAGTTTTAGGGATACCAACTCCTGCTTTGCTCAGTAGTTGAATAGATCGCAACTTATCACGTGAACGACTAATGGCAATTGATTTAGCTGGGGTATACACACCCATCATTTCAAATTGACGAATAATAGCCGTTCCGTATGTCGTCATACCTGGAAGAATACGGGGAATAATAGCGTCAAAATCGCTAAGGTCTTCACCGCGGTAATATACCTTTGGATTGTCTTGTTGAATTCCAACATAACATTCAGGATATTTAATTGTTTTAACAGTGTGTCCGCGCTTTTTCGCTTCTTCGCGTAAACGCTTTACGGTGTATCCAGGGGTGCGGGTAAGAATACCAATCTTCATTAGAAATCTCCTTGTAGGTCGCGTACTGCTTCACCAAACGCTGTTAATTTTTTATCGCTATCAGTTCCAGAGGTCAATTGCGGAACGGCATTCACTTCAAGGCAGCTATAGCCGACACTAGAAGTATTGTCTGGAATAAGATCAATGCCCGCCATTTCTCTACCCATTATTGTACACACTTTTTGCGATAATGTCAATAGCTCAGGCGCAATATCAGCCAGCTCTAACCATTCGGCTGTACCACCCTGAGAAGTGTTATTCATGTGTGTATCGGCATCCGAGCGACGTGAACGGCGCAATACCAACGAGGGTTTACCGCCAAAACAAATAACCCGTAAATCGTGGTCATTAGGGAGGAAAGGCTGTACCAAAAAATAGCCTTCAGAAATGTCTGTAGCCAATAACTGTGCTTCATCTTCGATAAGATAGTTAGACGCGCCGCGACTAGCAGCAATTGCCTTTACGACAAACGGATATTCAGGCTTACTTGCTAGGATATTGTTTATATCCAAGCTGAACGAAGTATCAGGAACAGGCACCCCTTCGAGCGCTAGTTGCACCATGGCAGAAAGTTTCGTTGTCGAACGTTGGTGGGCCATTTCACTATTCCAAAATGTAATAGCGTGGTGTTTTAATGCCAAAGCCAATGAAAACGCGACGTCTCGGTAAATAGATTTCTTACCATTTTTATACCAGCCAACTGCAATCACTAAATCGGTACTTGGCGAAAGAAGGTCGGTGTCTCCTGCATTAATGCGAACAACACCGGCTTGAACTGAAAAAATTATATCTTCCCAATAGACTCGGGTTACTTGAGCGTCGTTTAAGGCGATAAAGCGAGCGATTTCATCTGGATTGTTTTTTGAACCACTACTGCGTGATCCAACAATAATTACTTGTTTCATGACAAGATTGTCCGCCTTCCTTCAATAATATCTACAAACTCATTATAGCTGAGTTCTTGTTGCGTAAGCACTTTCCACATATGAATATTTGCAGAGAAGTAGACGGCGTCTTTCAAAAATACTGCACCAGCAACATCGGAACGTCCACCGCGAAATGCTCGATAACACTCGTCAAAGGCATGCTCTTTAGCATCGACTACCGAATATTTTGTATGGATTTTCATAAGCCGCCAAATTATTTCATACACTTGGCTGAAGGTCATTGGATGACCGAACACTCCCCAACCTAAAGCAACGGCTAAGTACCGATACGAACGACGGTAAGAAAACCGTTCTTTCGTAAGTTGCTCAAGGACAATCGCGAAGCCTTCGCTTTCTTCAGTAGTTAATTGCTGGCCACGAACGGCATGCCCTAATACTTCGTGAATAACAATACGCTTTACAGCCGACGGGAGTCGTGGTGAGTATTCTTCACCAATCGAAATGGTCTTTGCACCGTGATAGGTATGAGCATGTTCAGCCCCTTTAAGTAAACGAACACGCCAACCATCCGAGGACAACCCAGTGATATCGAGTTGCTGCTGCAAAGCACTTTGGATACTATCCCCTGTTTTAGGTAATGTCGTGTAACGTTCGAGATAGTTTCGATATGTCGTGAATAATGAAGGGTTAGGGCCTTTGGGTGCATCCTCAAAGGACGAAACGCCGACTCGTTCAAGGATTTCATTCCACAAGATCGTATCTTCTTCAGAGACATTGTGCGATATGTGCGACAAAATTACCGAAGCCAACTCTTTAGTTGGTGCTGGGTAGACACTTTCATTTGCAGATCGAAAATCATCAAGTGTACTTACATCTTTTTGTAATCGGCATGAAGCATGGACTAACAAGAGGCTTTTTTCAGCTAAAGAATTTTTATCGACACTTTGTAGACGCTCCTCTAAAATTCCATCTCCCAATTTCCATTTGTAGCGAAAATTTGGTTCGACAATAGCACCCGCTAAGAACTGCCGTTTTTGCGACTGTTTGTTAATTGATGAAAAGTAGCTATAGGCTGCGATAGGAAAAGGATATCTAGTATTCATATTAATTCTTTGTCAACATGACTGTTATCTTGCTCTAGAAGCAGCAATCCGTCACGTTCGTATGTCATAGTTATATTATACCTTAAATTAGCTAAAAAGTCAATCTACAGCTCGTCCATTTGCGAGTTCGACTAGGTAGTCGGTGTATGCTTTTAGCTTGAGGTCAGTCACGGCACCCGTAGCTAGTTGGGGCGATGAATTCACTTCTAGAATGTAATGTTGACCGGTTTCACTATCGAACATTAAATCAACGCCAGCAATTTGCAGGTTTTCAAGCTTCGCAGCTAGTACTACATCTGCCATGGCAGCTTCAGGGATAGAATCAAGTGGCTTCACTTCAGATGTAGCGCCTTGAGAAGTGTTATTTAAGTGCGATTCACCAGAAGCTTGTCGGTAGATTGCTAGTTTAGGCTCGCCACCAATAACTAACACACGGTAGTCGCCTACGTTTGGTACGAAAGCTTGAATAATGAAATCAACATCGGTATTTTCATCAATGATCTTAAGTGCTGCCTCTTGGCTATAAGCGATGAAATTTAAACGCCCCTTGCGGCCGTTGTTATCCTTAATAATGATTGGATAGTCGAAAGGTAATTTGCCTTGTTCGATTGTACGACGGATAATTGGCGGTTTGCCATAAAAAGAAGGAATTCCTGTCATGCCGGCATTCTGGCGAATTGCTTGGGCAATAAATTTCGAATATGGCAGGGCTTTAATTTGCGTATCGATGTACGGAATATTGTGTCGTTGCAAAAACAGCGCACAGGCACCAGCCACCGCGTGTTCACGACGGATAAACCGGAAGACAACCAGGTCAAAGTCATCAAGTGACCAGCCAGCTTCTTGGTCATAGACTTTACTATCATTTGCCGTTAGCTCGAGTGACAACTGCGACATGTCACCCATAGTTACTTCGACGTTGCTATCTGGACCAATCGATTCGGTAACTTTATCGTGGAAGAAATACCAGTTTCGGTCAGCTTCACTAGTTCGTTGATTTATAAGAATGAGTATTCGTTTTTTAGATTCCATATGGGCTTAGTGTATCATAAGAGTATGAAACTTATTATCCACCACCCCTCTGTTAAAGACGGTCAAATTGTTGCTTCGTACCAAGCAGACGGTATCGACTATGCACATACTTTTTCTTTTTCCGAACCCGTACTTGCCTTTGACGAAGTTAGTGAACGGCTCATTCGCTGGTTAGCTATCGCCCACGCGCCGTACTTATTTTCAATTGAATACTTTACGGAAATTGAAACCGACTTTTCGCTTTCACCTGAAGAGCTACATTTTTTTGAAAAGCTGGTATATAACGGCATGGCTGAATTCCGTTTCGTTAACAACATCCCTATTGCGACTAAAACTTTATTTAGCTCCCAAGAGCCATCACCTCTTGTTGCACTCAATGTTGAACGCCAATTGAGCGGCCGGCTACTTTTAAATGGCGGTGGAAAAGATGGTCTTACGAGTGGGTTACTTCTAAAAGCATCGAACCTTGATTTCAACTTGTTTCAAATTGGCTCTGGTGTAGCCCAAACTAAAGCTGCAAACGTATTACAAGTCCCAATGATTCTATTTAAACGTGAGATGGAAGAGCGCCGATTAACTGGTAAATACCAAGGCCACCGGCCAACCAGCGCAGCAATTGCCATCTCGGCATTGCTCACGGCCTACATGACCGGAAAACGTGATGTTATCGCCTCAAATGAAAACTCAGCTAATGAGCCTAATTTAGAAGTTGACGGCGTTGAGATCAACCACCAATATTCAAAATCATTTGAATTTGAAAAAGATCTAGGTGAATTACTCAATCTATACGGGCTACCATTACGATATTTCAGCTTGCTTCGTCCGTTCCACGAGTTGCAAATTGTAAAACTATTTACCCATCAACCAATTGACGCTACTGGCTCGTTCATTAGCTGTAACCGCGGTTTTCGAAAAGGATTCTGGTGTAAAACCTGTGCTAAGTGTGCCTTTATTAGCCTCGCGTTTTCAGCAGTTGCCCCAGAAACAACTGAGAATATTTTTGAGGTTGAAAATAGTATTTCTATTCCCGAGCTCGAGAAACACATTATTGAACTCGTTTCGCCTGAACTACAAAAACCACTTGAATGCGTAGGTACTTTGTACGAATGCCAACTTGCAGCCAAGGTAATCCTTGAACGCTCCCCTGACCTTTTGTCGGACACACTCCGCGAAGTGTTTACAGAAAAAACACGACTTATTGAAGGCGATTATCTCAATTCTTTCATGGGTACTTTCAATGATTTACACAATATACCGAGCGAAGAGTATGCCCCAGTATTTGAATTAACGAGAGATATTCTTAACACCCGCCAAGCTGCATAACCTACCAGTTAAAGCTGGGCAAGAATTTCTTTTTGCTTCTTTGACAACTTCGTTGGCGTATCAACAATAATACTAACAATATGCGGGCCGCGTTTGTCGCTATTCATGTGCGGTACGCCATGACCAGACAACTTAAAATCAGTGCCAGATTGTGTTCCGGCAGGAACTTTCATACGAACAGTACCGTCAACGGTTGGAACTTCAATTTCAGTACCGAGGGCGGCGTCAACCATACCAACGTGTTCTTCAGAAAGGACAATATCGCCTTCACGGGTAAACTTTTTGTCAGCTTTCACACGGATGTGTACATAAAGGTCACCTTTTTCGCCATCTGTAATAGCTTCACCGCGTCCACTCAGGCGCATAGTTGCACCATCATCAATGCCGGCAGGGATTTTGACCTTAATGGTTTGCTTACGGCGCTGTGTACCAGTACCGTGACAAACGGTACATTCTTTTTCAGGAATTTTACCGCGACCGTGACAAGTATCACAGACAACATTTTGCTGAATAGGACCGAATGGCGTGTTCATGACACGCGTTAGCTGGCCGGAACCTTGGCAGGTCGGACAGGTTTTCAATTCGTAGCTAGGTTCAACGGTCGTACCCTTACAGTGCTCACAGGTATCGTCGAGGTCTAGAGTCATGTCGTGTTCGATACCAAAAATAGCTTCTTCAAAAGTTAATTGCAGTTGCACTTCGACGTCCCGGCCTCGTTGTGGGCCGCGTTGACGCTGGCCACCGCCACCAAAGAATTGGCTGAAAATATCACCCAGGTCGTCGCCAAAGCCACCACCGAAACCGCCACCAAAGCCTTCAAACGGGTTACCGCCAGCAGAACCGCCGCCGCCACTTGCACCACCAACACCAGCGTGCCCGAACTGGTCGTAGCGTTGGCGTTTTTGAGCATCTTTTAATACGTCGTAAGCTTCATTCAGCTCTTTAAATTTCTCTTCATTACCACCTTCTTTATCAGGGTGATGTTGAACAGCCTCTCGTCGAAAGGCTTTTTTAATTTCATCGGCAGAGGCGCTTTTAGACACCCCTAATACTTCGTAATAATCTCTTTTGCTCATATCTACTACCAGTATAAAACAACTAGCACTCATATGTCTAGAGTGCTAGTTGTGGGTTTTAGTTAAGTTGTGAAACTAAGCGGCTTTGCGGCCAGTGATAGCTTTCCAGATAAACAAGAAAACAACTGCACCAACCAAGGCAACCAAGAAGCTACCGAAGTTAAAGCCAGTTACACCATTTCCACCGAAGAGTCCGAAAATGAATCCACCGAGAAATGCACCGACAATACCAACTACGATATTACCGAGTAACCCTTGACCCTTGTTTGTACCTGCAATCATTGAGGCAACCCAGCCTGCAAGACCTCCAAGAACAATCCAGCCTATAATTCCTAATCCATCATCCATATGCTCTCCTCCTTGGTTATATATGTACTCCTATTATACTCCAAATTAACAGTTATGCTATTTCGTTTGCTGAATTTTAGCGGTATACTGGCCTATAATGAAACCTCTTATTAGAGCTATTGGCGCCATCGGTGGCCTTATCCACGCCGAATATCGACAGTTATACAACCGTTACTTTGGTAAAATTGAACACTTTCCTGGTAACGCTCGCGAAATTTGTCAGCAAATCATCGACCGCCTCTGGTATGGTGATTTTTACCGCACCAGCCTGGGCCACTATAACTTCTTTTGGATGCGGGATTTCGGGACCGTTGCCGAGTCATTAGTTAACTTGAACCAAACCACCCATGTGCACCACACCCTACGGTGGGCATTACGACACTATATGCGTGCCGGTGTCGTTAAACTCTGTATCGATAAAGCAGGTAACGTCTTTAACGCACCAGGCCTTGCTAGCATTGATGCCCTGCCGTGGCTTCTCCACTCTTTAGTTGTGAGTGACTATCGATTAAATGAACAGGAAACCGCCTTCTTAAATAAAGAACTTCGAAACTATTCTTCTACCTTCTTAGATGAAAGTGGTGATATTTTACCCGGTATCGTTTTTGCTGAAATGCGCGACGCTGTCTATTACCACCGCAGTGCCTATGCAATTGCGTTAGTAGGCCGGCTTGCACAATGCGTTGAAAAGTTAAACCTAGTTGATTTCCACCACCTACCCGACCGATACAGCGATATATTAATTCATAATTATTGGACCGGCGAATATTTCCGCGCCGACCGAACAAGCCAAACCTTTAGCTCGGATAGTGCGCTTATTCCCTTTTTCTTGGGAATTGTTACCGACCCAATCATGGTTGGAAAAACAATGGATTACATTAATAAAAAAGAGCTTAATAAACCATACCCGCTCCGTTACGGCGAAGTGCCTGAAAAACCCCTCCGATACCGGTTTGGCATGGGGCCATTTTCAATGCCAAATTATACCGAAACCAGTATTTGGACATGGCATGCTACCTATTATTTACACCTATTGAAACGTTATAAACGCAGCGAATACGTTGAGCAGTATAAAAAGTTCAGCGAGCTTATTGAACTTCATGGAAGTTACCCTGAATTACTTGCACCGGATGGCTCATGGTACTATGCAAAATTTTATCGTGGCGACCCGGGGATGATTTGGGCAGCATTGTTCCTAGAACTACCTCAACAGTAAAAGTTGAAGCCCCCTCTACTAAAAATAGAGGGGGCCTTTAGTTAGGACAGTTCAACGTTCTTTCCGGCCCAGTCGAGCATTTCGCGTGTGACTTTCCTTGCAGCCAAGTTCGCCTTTGATGGTCGATCGCCGTGCCACCACTGTGTCCAAAATGGTTCGTTAGGGTTCAAACATTCCAGACAATCCAGGTGACGCATTTGTCCATCAATGAATTTTTCATTGCGCTCAGTGTAAACTTTCGTATAACCCGAGCGAGACAAGGCTTTCAAACTACCACCATTTCCTTGGATAACTGCCGACATGATTCGGTGAAGGCCCATGTGCTGGAATGCATACCACGTGCGCGCTTTGTGAGCAGCACTCGCGATACCCTTTCCCCAGTATTCCTTAATGAAGATAATTGAACCGCTGGTTGCCTGGTGGATGTGACCGATTTTTATATCATCGAGTGACGATATACCAATCAAAGTGCGCTTGTCACCGTCTACAACCCAGATACCCCATACGAGTACACTTTTATTCGTCCGTAGTTTTTCGTAGTACGACTCTTCATCCTCTAATACTGGTGCGTTATGGCTGCTAGTGTACTTTCGTACCTCAAACTGCTGCATACCCGGGCTTACAAACTCAGCCATTACCTCTTTGTTCAGAGGCGCGAGTTCGATAAATAGCTCGGCTACCTTGAACCGCATAATAGAACCGAATGACATAGTTCTGTCCTTTCTTTTATTAGTCTCGTATTTCGAGACCAGATGAGCCTCCAAGTTGGTAAGAAAAAAGTCTCCGGTTACCTTGGAGACTTATCTTGAATCATAATGTGTAAATTAATTAAGAGTTGAGATAAGTCATATCACTAATAGTGCCGCCGAGCATTGATTTGCCGTGGACATTATTTTTTGGTGAGTGATATGAATTAAAAGTGTTCATAAAAGTAGCATAAACTATTATTTTAGCTTTTGCAAATAAATAAAGCACCCTTATACAGAGTGCTTTATTTTACTGCCTAAACCACTAGACTCTTGGCTGTGAAAAACGAGCCAGGTATACAAGCGAGCGGCCGTATTTTTCTATAGTTAAAATGCGCTTTTTCGAAGGGTTATCGAGCCCCGTAAGGTCAAGATTATCAAACAAATCCGCTTTCTTGACGGCTCGCGAACACGCATTTACAGATAGGCGCTGAACATACATGTCGTAGTCATCTCCCGGTTGCTTTGTAAGTAGTTCTAAAGGATAAAGAATATCATCCTTATAGCCTTCATTTGCAAGGTAGTCCAATGTTACGTATGTGTCCTCTACTGTATCGTGCAAGACTCCTACTGTCTGAGCACGCTCTGAATGACCCTGGTTTGCGAGTGTACGCATTACTCGAAGTGGATGGTTTATATAGTCACTTCCGTCAAAACGAAATTGTCCGGCATGTGCATCCGTCGCGATTTGGATTGCTCGTTCTAGGTTTGCTGTCATAGTTGCTCCTACTCTGCTGTTTGGAGGGAACAAAAAAAGCGGCTCCTCACCAAACAACATTAAAATTGTTTAGTGAAATAACCGCATTAGACGAATCCGAGGATTCCGCTGACCTACTTCTATCTATAGTATGCACATATTTTAAGTTTTTTGCAAACAAATAAAATAGCCGACATTTCTGCCGGCCATTTTATTATTGAGAAATTTACTTCTCGTCTTTTTTGTCGTCTACGACTTCGCCTTCTACAGCTTCGTCAGACTTTGCTTCTTCACCGTCTTCAGACGCAGGTGCTTCGTCTTTAGCGGCTTGTTCGTACATCTTCGCACCAATTGGCATGATAGCGTCATTGAGGGCTTTAGTAGCAGCTTCTAGCTCTTCCTTGTCGGTTGAGTCTTTGTGCTTCTTAGCTTCCTCTACGGCATCTGCAATTGCCTTTTTGTCGTCATCAGAGATTTTATCTTTGAATTCGTCAGGCATTTTTTCAGCTTGGTAGATGGTATTTTCAAGGCTGTTACGTGCATCGACTGATTCACGCTTTTTCTTGTCTTCTTCAGCGTGCGCTTCAGCATCTTTTTGTGCCTTTTCAATGTCGTCTTTGCTAAGGTTACCACTATCTTGGATGGTAATAGATTGCTCTTTACCAGTTCCCTTATCTTTAGCAGTCACGTTCAAGATACCGTTAGCGTCGAGGTTAAAAGTAACTTCGATTTGTGGCACACCGCGAGGCGCTGGGGCAATACCATCAAGTACGAAACGTCCAAGTGACTTGTTGTCGCTGGCCATTTCACGTTCACCTTGAAGAACGTGGATTTCTACTTGGTTTTGGTTGTCTGCAGCAGTTGAGAATGTTTCACTCTTACTTGTAGGAATAGTGGTGTTTCGCTCGATAAGCTTTGTTGAAACACTACCCATTGTTTCGATACCAAGGCTCAGTGGAGTAACGTCAAGAAGGAGGACGTCTTTTACGTCACCAGCAAGTACACCACCTTGAATTGCAGCACCAATAGCCACAACTTCGTCAGGGTTTACACCCTTAAGTGGTTCTTTACCGAAGATTGATTTAACCTTTTCAACGACAGCTGGCATACGAGTCATACCACCAACAAGAACAATCTCGTTAATGTCACTTGCCTTTAGACCAGCATCTTTGAGGGCTTTTTCAACAGGTTCAGCAAGGCGGTCAATGAGGTCTTTTACGAGCTCTTCAAGCGCAGCACGAGTAAGTTTGTACTCAAAGTGCTTTGGACCGTCAGCATCAGCAGTAATAAATGGAAGGTTTACATCGTACTCAGTGGTAGATGAAAGTTCTTTCTTAGCTTTTTCAGCTTCATCCTTTAGGCGTTGCATTGCAGCGTTGTCGCCCTTAAGGTCAATTCCAGATTCTTTCTTAAATGCATCAAGGAAGTGGTTGACGATACGGTTGTCAAAGTCTTCACCACCTAGGTGAGTGTCACCATTAGTGCTTTTTACTTCAAAGACACCGTCACCAAGTTCAAGGACTGATACGTCGAAGGTACCACCACCAAGGTCGAATACAGCAATCTTTTCTTCTTTTTTACTTTCAAGTCCGTATGCTAACGCAGCCGCAGTTGGCTCGTTAATAATACGCTTTACTTCGAGGCCGGCAATCTTACCAGCATCTTTTGTAGCTTGCCTTTGCGAGTCATCGAAGTACGCAGGAACTGTAATAACAGCTTCGGTGACTTTTTCGCCTAAGAACGCTTCAGCGTCTGCTTTTAGCTTTGAAAGAATCATTGCTGATACCTCTTCAGGTGAGTAGTCTTTGTCGCCTAAACGAACAGTAACACCATCACCTTTTTTACCAATTTCGTATGGCATAATGTCGAGGTCTTTTTGGACTTCCTTGTCACCAAACTTACGACCGATAAGACGTTTTACACCATAGATAGTGTTTTTAGCATTAGTAACGCGTTGACGTTGTGCAACTTGCCCAACCAGGCGTTCACCTGATTTGTTGATAGCCACAACACTTGGTGTTGTACGGTTACCTTCGGCGTTTGCAATAACTTCAGGTTTACCGGCAACCATATACGCCACGGCGCTGTTGGTTGTACCAAGGTCAATTCCAATGATTTTACCCATATTATATTCTCCTATTTATCAGTAATTCTTTATATCTATTATACATATATTCTAGCAGTCTCGCTTGGAGATTGCCAAGTATTTCTATTATAAATAAGTTAGCACTCTCATGTCAAGAGTGCTAACTAACAATTTTTAATGATAAACTCAAGATGATATACTAGTGCTACTACATAAGGAAATATATATGCAACCATCAAACGACCCATCAACTACACCAACTCCAACACCTGTTGAGCCTCAGACACCGGTCACTCAACCTACTAATGTACCCCAGCCAGCTCAATCTACAGAAGTAATGAACGGCATGAGCGCCCCAACAAAAGAAAACCTTAAATCAAAAAAGATGCTTGGCTATATTTTTACAATCGCTAGTATTGTACTTTTCGTCGTAGCCTTCTCGTTTGGCTATGTGTTTGGTGCACTTGCCTTATTAGCAGCGATCGGTTTGCTAAACGGTATTAAGACAAAAACTACAACAATTATCGTACTGGGTAGTCTTGGAGTACTCTTGAACCTTGGTTTCTACCTTGTGTCCGTTTTTAGTAACCTTTAAGTTACTTGACGATAGCTAAAGCTAAAATAATTGCACCAACAAGAATAACAGCGCTCGCAATCAGTCCCCATTTAATTGCCCATGACCATCCCATCACTGTAGTGTTAACAGCATTTTGTTTGAGCTTGTCTGTCCAGACTGTAATACCGGAATTTTTAGTCTCTTGGTAAGCGAAAGCGAGACCAATCCCACCAAAGCCCATCTTTCCTGCAGCTGTTTGTGAGAATTGAGTATTATACTTTTTATCACCAATATGGAAGGTTAACATTACCATTGAACCAGTTACTTTCGTAATGCCACTAATAGGTGTATCGAATATGACGCTGGTTGCTTGTTTTGTATCAAAATCCATTTCAAATAATCGAATATGGTCATCGAGGCTCCACTCAAGAAGAGCTGGTTTTGCCCCTACTATAGTTATACCTGGAAGGTAATCTACAATCGCCTGCAAAGGTGCAGCTGAGGTAGTATTTGATGTCTGTGTTTCTTGGGTTGAGGGGGTTTGTTCCATACCTCTATCATACCAGAAAAAATGATATTGATTTTTACTCAAAACAGGACTATTATTTTAAAGTCTTACTGAAACTTATTCCAAACAAATACAGCCAGCAAGAAGTGAATCCGCTTGAGAGAAATCTCGTGGCGGCTTTTTTATTTTCAGGGAAGGAACCCATGTCACCCGCACAAACCACCCCTCTGGTCCTTTCGGCAGAGGGGTCAGAATCTACGCCCGACGAAACTCCAGAGAAATCTCAGGAGGTCAAAGATGTCGAACGTGACTTCGCTATCGCACGGTCACACCAGAGGAATGGCATATACGAACTCGTCGTTACACCGGAATCGCGCGTAATACGCAGAGCCGATAAAGCAACGGCTCGTGCAGACATCGACGGATTTAGCTGTGCTGCCGCAAGGGCGCTCACGCGTCTTTATGAACAGCACTGCCCTGCCGATGCCGAGGTTAAGACCATTGTCGAAAAACCTCTGCCATCTCCGCTAGACGAAAAGCAAGAAGATACTTACCTACTCCGCGTACGTTTCACGTTCACGCAGGGTACGAAAAAAGCTCGCCGTTTCTTTAATTTTTAGAAACGCTAGCCTAGGGGGTATTTCGCGGTCAGACAAGGAGCCTTCCCTGTCTGATCCAAAGGTCATTTATATAAGTGGCTTTTGGATCAGAAAATAAAAAACCACCTATATATTGAGGTGGTTTTTTATATAGGACCTATAACTTATTGCCGAGTAACTTTAACCATTGCGTGCCGAATAACGCGGCCATTAAGCGTATATCCAGCTTGTAATTCGTTAGCAACAACTTCTTTGTCACCTTCGGCGGTTTCATCAAATTGAACCGCTTCATGGAAGTCAGGGTTAAATTCAGTACCAGGTTTTGCATCAATACGTGCCACGTTTAAACCTTCAAGAGATTTTTCCAGGTGCTTTACGAGACCAGAAACACCTTGTACCCAAGAATTCTCTTTCAATTCCTCAGGAGTGTATACAATTGCCCGTTCGATATTATCAATAACCGGAAGGAGTTTTAATACAGCAGAAGAAGAGCCAGCGTCACGGGCAGCTTGCTTTTCAGTATCGACACGCTTGCGGTAGTTTTCAAAATCAGCCCGCGTACGTTGCAGGTCTAAGGTAAGGTCGATAATTTCTTCGTCACGGTCGTCGGTCGTTAGTTCGTCAGCAGGTTGTGACTTTGGGTCTTCTTTAGGGTTAGGGGTTGGGGTTGATTTCGGCATAGTATTATCCTTTCTTAATTTTATAATGTTTCTTCAAGCATCGCACCGGTGTGTCGCACTAAACGCATAACTTTATCGTAACTTTGGCGCGTTGGGCCAAGCACTCCAATATAACTATTATCGCTATATGGTGAACGGAAGCGGCTAATAATAAGTGTTGCACCACTTGCCTTGCCTATTGGGTTCTCAGAGCCGATATAAACGTTCAAGGGCTCATTCGGTGCTGCTTCACGCAACCATGGCTCTAAATTATCAAGTAGACGTGCAACGGCCTGTGCGTGGTTACCGTGCATGAATTCTGGTTGAGAGAACAAATTACCAATGCCGCTTAGGTACAGTTCGTCACCAATTGTCGCCAACCCTAGGTTTTGCGTTAGGTCGACCAGGCTATCAACAGCACTACGGATCGCTCGGTCAGCTCGGTCGCCATGGGTGTTTACCCTGGCACTAATCGCTCTCGCACTGCGATCAGGAAGCTGCGGTTGTTCAGCGTGGGCTTCATTTAAGCTGTTGACGTAAAAGCGGTAACCCGTATCAGTTGGAATACGGCCGGCACTAGTGTGGGGCTGAACGATAAAGCCCATTTCTTCGAGCTTCGCCATCTCGCTACGAATTGTCGCGCTTGATACACCAAATAATTTGGCGAGCATCACACTACCAACAGGAGCAGCAATTTCAGCATGTTGCTCGATGATAGCGGCGAGGATAAGTCGTTGGCGTTCGGTCATGTAGTTATTGTAGCGAATATTAGCACTCGCTGTCAATGAGTGCCAATACTATTTGTGGTTATTTAGAAATGCTTCAGTTGCATCGTGAAGTTCGACAGCTAAGGCGAGGGCTTTTTGTCGGTAGGCTTCTTCGCGGTATTCACCAGAAATAATAATTTCAGCAGTATCAAGTACTTCAGTATTTATTACAGGAAAGAAGTTCTTATTTTCGATAGGTTTTTGGTATTCAACAAGCGCTGTTTTAAAACGGCGAACTTTCTGCTCAAGGTCCATGTCGCCGCGGCCATCAATGCGTTGTTCCCAAATTTCAAAGCTTGGTGGCAAAAGAAGAATCGCTTCGAAGTCAGGCGCTGCTGCCATTAAATCTTCCATACCCTGAATATCAATTTCAAGGATAGGTGTCCGACCACTATCAACTACCCTTTTATATGAAGTAATTGTTGTGCCATACAGGGTGTCACCGTGCACTAATTTAGCTTCAATATATTCACCATCGCTCAATTTTTTAAGGCCAGTTTCATCATCAATAAACCAGTAATGTACGCCGTTTACTTCGAAACCATTCCCGGTCGCGCGTTTTGCCCGAGTTGTATCTGATACTACTGGTACATAATTACCGGTCTGGGTAAGATGTTGGGCCATAGTCCCCTTGCCCGCGCCAGTTGGGCCAGCAATATTTAATGATGGATGCTCGTGCAAAAGGTTACGAGCCGCTTCGGGCATTTGATAATCGTTAATAGCTTGTTCGAGTAAATTCATATCTAAGCATTGTAACAGAACTTAGTCCCGCTTCAACATCACCATAAATGCTTCTGACGGAATATCTACCTTACCAAAGCGTTTCATACGTTTCTTACCCTTAGCTTGTTTCGCTAGTACTTTTTTCTTACGAGAAACATCACCACCATACAGGCCAGTTGTGACATCTTTTCGATAGGCGCTTAAATCTTCTCGGGCAATAAACTTACCACCAATACCAGCTTGCAAAGCAACTTGGAAGTTTTGACGTGGAATTACATCTTTTAACTTTTTCGTAATTTCGCGGCCGAGGCTTTGCGCTTCCGTACGGTGGGCCATAATACTCAACGCATCAACCATGCTACCGGCAACGTAAAAATCAATCCGTACTAAATCATCCTGACGGTATTCATCAAGTTCGTAATTGAATGAGCCATAGCCGCTGGTGACCGATTTTAGCTGGTCGTAAAAGTCTGTAAGTAAGTTTGCCAACGGTGCTTCGAAACTAATAAGGGCCCGTTCATCAATATAGCTAAGGTTTGATTGCAAGCCACGCTTCGAAATAATAAGCTGCAATACCGAGCCGATGTAGCGTTGAGGGACAATAATTTCACCCTTAATCCACGGTTCGCTGATACTTTTAATGCGGCTAACGTCAGGTAAGTTACTAGCGCTCTTAATATCAAGCTCTTCACCATTACTCAGTACAATTTGGTAATCGGTTGATGGGTTGGTAATAACCAAATCAAGGTTGTATTCGCGCTCAAGGCGTTCGCGGATAATATCCAGGTGAAGCAAACCAAGGAAGCCAATGCGCACACCAAAGCCAAGCACTGGTGAATTTTCTGGTTCGAATTGAAGGGCTGAGTCGCTCAGGCTTAAACGCTCAACGGCATCTTTCAGGTCTTGGTAATCATCATTACTCACAGGGAAGAAACCAGCGTAGACAAATGGTTTAACCAATTTGTAACCAGGGAGCATTTCAGTAGCCGGGTTACGGCTAACAGTGACCGTATCACCGACACGGGCATCACGGGTTGTTCGTAAGTTTGTAACAATATAGCCAATTTCGCCGGTAGCGAGTTCAGCTTTAGCACTCATGGCTGGGTTTAACGAACCAACTTCTAAGGCAATACCAGTTGCACCAGTTGCAAGCATATCAATCGAATCGGACTTTTTAATGTTTCCATCAATCACCCGAACATACAAAATTACGCCGCGGTATTCGTCGTAGTAGCTATCGAAAATAAGGGCACGGGTTGGGTTTTCCGCAATACCAGTTGGCGCATCAATTCGTTCAACCACAGCGTCAAGTACATCGCTGACGCCCTCGCCTGTTTTGGCGCTAATTAAAATAATGTCTTCAAGCTTACAGCCAAGTAAGTTCATCACCTCCGCACTTACCCGTGGCACATCGGCCGCCGGAAGGTCAATTTTATTAAGCACTGGAATAATCGTCAGGTCAGACGCCATGGCTAAGTAAACATTCGCGAGTGTCTGGGCCTGAATACCTTGTGAAGCATCAACAATCAAAACCGCACCTTCACAAGCTTGCAGGCTCCGAGAAACTTCATAGCTAAAGTCGACATGCCCGGGTGTATCGATTAAGTTCAGTTCGTACTGTTTGTAATTCATTCGAACTGGTGCAAGCTTAATAGTAATTCCCTTTTCGCGTTCCAAGTCCATGCTATCAAGCAGCTGCGATTTCATATCGCGCTTCAAGACAGTGCCGGTAACTTCAAGCATACGGTCGGCCAGCGTCGACTTCCCATGGTCGATGTGGGCAATGATACAGAAATTACGAATGTTTGATTGATTCATCTTCTACTTTCGGTGGTTTATAAAAAAATTTAACTATGCGATTAATAACAGGTGTTGCTTCAGGCAGTTTGAAAAGCCAACAGAGTAGTAAGTATGACAGACCAGACACGGCTGTGACAAGGGCAAACTTAGGGAAGGTCGCCCAGAAGCTCTCATCATTGGCACCAAGTGGGAATATATTTACAGTAATATACGTAATAATTGCCATAAAGCCAGCCGCACTCGCCATACGGGCGATGGCATTTATAAACGACTTATTAAATAACCCTTCAATGCGACGTGACATAACAAAGAACAGAATAGATACTTCAACCGCCGAAACAATTACCGCTGCCCAAGCCAGCCCGTAAACGCCCATACCCAGACCTAATGTAAACCATACGGCCAAGGTAATATTCAACCCAATTGTAAATAATGAAATGTACAATGGGGTCTTTGTATCCTGGTGGGCATAAAAACTTCGTGCTGAAATAAAGTATACCGATCGGAACAAAATTGATATGGCCAAAATTGAGAAGATGCTCGCCATATACGGGTCACCACCGTTGACGATAAAGTTAACAATATACCCACGAGCCAATACGGCTACGACCGTTACAGGTAAGGCTAGCCAAATAATCACCCGCAAAACGGTTTGCAGTTCGCTTCTAAATAAATCTGGCCGACCTTCAGCAAGGCGCTCGGTCATCTTAGGGAAAGCGGCGGTACTAATAGTTACCCCAATTAAGTTAATTGGCATATAAGCCAAGGTTGAAGCTTGTTGGTAGGCGTTAACACTACCGGCGATCATTCGCGACGCTAAGTTAGTTTCAACAATACTATTCACATAATCAATACCTTGGTCGAGTGAACGCGGTGGCAGTAAACGCAGTACTTGGCGGAAACCCCTATTCTTCCAATAAATTTTAAAGCGATAATCGTAACCCATACCGTACAAACCAAGGGCGCTAATAATAAGCTGCATAATTGCACCCAGTACGACACCTAACGCCACACCCATAATCCCACCTTCGAAGGCTTGCCAACCGAAAATATTAATTCCGTTGGTGAAGAAAAGAAGCCCGATAATAATACCGATGTTGTACACCACCGGTGCCATGGCAAAGAAGGCAAACCGTCCCACTGCTTGTTGCATACTGGTAATAACCGTTGCGACTGCAAATAAGAATGGGCTGACGGCAATTACGCGCATCATACTAACAGCAAGTGATTGGCTTGATTCAGTTAACCCTGGGCCAACCACGTATTGCACCAGCGGTTGAGCGAAAATGATAATCAAAATACTCGCAACCAATGTAGCAATCGCCATTAGGTTCATAACACTGGTTGAAAGTTCCCATGCAGATTTTTTGTTACCCTTACTTAACCGTTGGTTAAATACTGGAATAAAACTCACACTCAAAGCACCAGAGACTAAAATGATAAACATAAAGTCTGGTACCGAGAAGGCTACCCTGTAAGCATCGGCCCCGGGCGCATAGGTTAAGTAATAGGTACTGTTGAAAATACGGTCACGGAATAGCCCAAGTAAGCTGGCAACTAACGATGAAGCTGCAAGCAAAGATGCCGCTAATTTTAGCGGCAACTTTCTGTTAGCTTTTGATATCGTACTGCGAAAGTTAATCATTCAACCTGCGATTGCCACACCTTAGTACTGTGAGGCCTCCTTAGGGAGTTTTGCGTCTTTTAGAATTTCGTTTACACGAACTTCTTCGATTGTCTCTTCTTCAAGCAATGCTTCGGCAAGTGCATCAAGGCTCTTGCGGTTGGCATTGATAACAACTTCAGCACGGTGCGCAGCTTCTTTAATTAGCTCAGCGACTTCAGCGTCAATTTCACGAGCAGTGTCATCACTGTATGGGCGTTCGTGGGTCATTTTATCGAATACCATTCCACCGTTGTCTTCGTGGAATACTTGGTCGCGAAGCTTTGTACCCATACCTTGTTCGATAATCATATCGCGGGCAATTTCAGTTGCCTTACGAAGGTCAGAACCAGCACCAGTTGTAACCCGGTTTTCACCGTAAATTACTTTTTCGGCAATACGGCCACCAAGTGCACGAGCCAAAATGTCTTTGAACTCAATGATACTTGTGTAGCTACGGTCTTCAGGTGGCAAGAACCATGTAACACCACCAGTACCGCCACGAGGGATAATAGTCACCTTGTGAACCGGGTCGCTATCAGGAAGGATGTGGCCAACGATGGCGTGACCAGCTTCGTGGTACGCAGTCATGCGCTTTTCTTCTTCGTTCATAACCTTAGTTTTTCGTTCTGGACCGATAGCAACTTTTTCAAATGCCTCAGTAAGGTCAGCGTTTGAAATTTTCTTGGCGTTGCGGCGAGCAGCAATAATTGCCGCTTCGTTCGCAATGTTCGCAAGGTCAGCACCAGATGAACCAGCAGTTTTCGCAGCCAGTGAATCAATCTTTACAGTTTCATCGACTGGTTTAGTTTTAAAGTGTACCTTCAAAATTGCTTCACGGTCGCGACGTTCTGGAAGCATGATGTTCGTACGGCGGTCAAAACGGCCTGGACGAAGCAAAGCTGGGTCAAGCACATCTTGGCGGTTTGTTGCCGCTAGGACGATAACGTTTGTTCCGGTTTCAAAACCGTCCATCTCAACAAGAATCTGGTTAAGGGTCTGTTCACGTTCGTCGTGTCCACCACCCATACCGCTACCGCGGCGACGGCCAACGGCATCAATTTCATCAATGAAGATGATAGCTGGAGAGTTCTTCTTTGCCTTTGCAAACAAGTCACGAACACGTGAGGCACCAACACCAACAAACATTTCGACAAATTCTGAACCAGAAATACTAAAGAATGGAACGTTTGCTTCACCAGCAACAGCACGGGCCAACATAGTTTTACCAGTACCTGGGCTACCAACAAGCAGCACACCCTTAGGGATTTTCGCACCAAGTGCTTCGTACTTTTTCGGGTGCTTTAGGAAGTCAACGACTTCTTCAAGGTCTTGCTTAGCAGAATCGTTACCAGCAATATCGTCAAAGACAACTTTCTTTTTATCATCACCGTAAAGGATAGCTTTAGATTTACCAAAACCAAGCGCTTGGTTATTTTGGCCTTGCGCTTGACGCATCATAAATAGGAAGAAGGCTGCAATAAGAAGCACTGGGATAATGATAATCGCCAAGTTCCACAGCACATCACCAGTTGAAGATGGTGTTTTAGGGTCGATGACTACTGGAGCATCGTCCTTAAGACCTTGTTGTTGCAAAGTACCTGAAGCGTCTTTTGTAGCTTTTTCAGTTGCTTTGTCACTATTTTTTGGAGTAACAGTTAAGTTATTGCCTTCAAGTTCGATTTTAGTAATCTCACCAGCATTAGCACGCTTAATAACATCAGAAAGAGCTACCTCTTTCAAGTTTTCGTGATTACTAGTGAGCCCATAAATGAGGACTGCTCCGAAAACAATTACCATCCAAAAGAGGGTCAGTCGGAGGATTGTTGTTGGTTTTTTCTTTGGTGATTGGGGCTTTACTGCCATAGCGAATTATTTTTCCTTTCGGCATTCTAAGAAACGTAGGTATATCTATATAATTCTATCAGTTACAGGCTGAAATGGCGAGTACCGAAACGAACTTTTACCCCGGCACCTGCTTCGTAGACACTGCCAGCAGCGGCAGTTTTAATAGCTAATAGGCAACGTGATAACTGAGGTCGAGTCAACGTACCCTTGGTAATAAACCGTAAACACTCTAACGCAGCCGACTGTGGAATATGCGTTAATAGGTAACGACTATAGTCGGGGCCATCACCAATTAGTTCAACTGTTTCTTTTTCAATTGCTTGTTTCAAGTGTTTTTGGTGGCTATGGAGTGCCCGTAATTGTCGTTTTGCATCATGCGGAATATCCGCAGCCTTACGCCGAACTCGGTTTCGTAAGTAGGCGTCGCTAGCATTGGTACTGTCTTCGTGCCATACCAAATCATTCGCCTGGGCATAGTTAATGAGTTGCTGCTTAGGCGTATCGATGAGTGGCCGGAGTATATCGGAATCCATTGCGGCTAACCCGCGCCAGCCGGTGCCACGCTGTAAATTAATAGCAACCGTTTCCACTAAATCATCGAGGTGGTGGGCAGTCACGATTTTTGCATTGTATTCATCGGCCAATTCACGCAAAAAAGCGTAGCGGTGCTCGCGAGCCAAGGCTTCACTTGCCGACTTACCCAATTCTTCCCTTTTACCGGCGTATAATAACCCGTTTTCAGCAGCCAGGGCAGCGACAAAGGTAGCGTCTTCAGCTGAATCGTCGCGAATGCCATGGTCAAAATGCGCCACCACCAATTCGTGCCTCATCGTTTTTACCATCATATCCAGTAAGACAACTGAATCGACTCCCCCACTCACTGCAACGATATATTTCATAATCATTAGTATAGTTCATTTAGAAAATTGTTATAATAGGTAACGATGCCCGCACAATCTCAGCCACCAGTAAAAAATAAAACTTCTCGAATTATGGCCCTTGACCTGCTTCGTGGCTATTTCATGGTTTCTATTATTCTTAACCACCTGCAATGGTACCCAAGCGGCTTCGATTTGGTAGCCATGCGTGGTTCGTTGTTTGTGTCTGCGGCCGAGGGTTTCTTTATTTTGTCTGGAATTATTCTTGGTATAGTTCGCGGCAGAAAGCTCGCAGCCCTTCCGTTTCGTATTTCCACGCTCGCAGTCTTAAGCCGCGGGGCAAAACTTTATATTGTTAGTGTCATCCTGATGCTATCGTTTACATTCATTGGTTGGCTTTTTATCGGCAACCCCGGCCTAAAGCCTGGCATTCGGCCAATGGATGCACCAATTATAGACCTGATTATTGGTGCACTCAGCTTTAACTACTTGTACGGATGGGCTGATTTCTTACGACTGTATGCAATATTCCTGATTATGAGCCCGCTCGCCCTTTGGCTCCTCCGGCAGGGGAAATGGTACATTGTTATGGCCGGAAGTATTGCACTATGGGCGCTGTACCCGTGGGCACTGCTTCACACTGAATACACAGCAGAAGTCCTTATGGTGCTTTCATGGCAATTGATTTTCTTCGGCGGGCTAACTATTGGCTTCCATTGGATTGATATGAAAGCATGGTGGGAGAAGCGCACCCAAAAGGCAAAACAATATATTCTTATTCCTATTTTGTCACTCGCCAGTATTACCCTATTAGCAAACATCCTCTTTACGATACTCACTTCATTAGGGGTTGGCCCGGAATCAGCTTCAACTTTATATAATTCCCTGCAAACAACCGTCTTCAACAAAGAAGCTTTAACACTACCACGTGTAATCCTTTTTGCACTTTGGTTTACCTTAGGGCTATTTATATTTACCCGTTTTGAGCCGTGGATAAAAAAATGGTTTGGATGGATCCTTATTCCTTTTGGAACGAACTCACTTTACGTGTACATTTTGCATGCTATCGTTCTGTTCTTCGCCCACCTACTATTGACGCCGGTGGTCAGCACGAATGTCTTTATAAACTTTGCCGGGACCGTCATTGTGCTGGGCCTCATTCTTCTTGCAGTCAGAAAAAGGTTCTTGTTTAAAATTATTCCGAGATAAGTTGATATTCTTCAAGGAGTTGTTTGTCGTGCTGCTCAGAATGTATTAGTTCATAGCGGTTATCAACGACAAAGCTTGGCTTTTGGCCAACCCAGCCAAGTCGATACACCGTTTGTGAATCAACGTTCAGTGAATCACTTATGCGCAATGGGCTATCGTGCAGTTTTGCGTAGCCACCCTTATATTCAATTGGGTTTTCACTAAAGAAGCGTAGGTCACAGCCGTCAAAATAGAAGGCTGAATCGATATAGGTATAAGGGTCATCGGCAACAATTGTAGTTGTATTGTTACAGGTAACAGCCTGGCGGATTTGGCTGGTTTGCGGATGCTGCATGCGTTCGAATACAAAGTTACCAGTGGCATACAGTTGCATCATACCAATACCAACAATAAGCAACGTCACCGCATAGGCAACTGGTGCTAGCCGGCTTGCCTGCTTCTTCCACTTACTTCGATACGAAACACCCAGGGCGAGGGTGACACCAACCAGCATATATATAAAGATAGCAACATGAGCCAAGTAGCGGTTGATATATATTGGCGTGCGTGGCGGAAGTGATGTCAGTATATAAAAGGCAATCGGCACCAGCGTGAGGGCTACTAGCAGCAAATAATATTTCTTTTGTGGTTGCGGTATATGTTGGTACACCTTCACACCAACCACTGATACTAAAATAATACCAGCCAGAATAAGCAACGCTAACCATCCGCCCACACTCCATTCAGGTGTGTAGGCAAACAACACTGAAACCATATCAGCAAGTTTAGCGAGTGTGATTGAACTACCGACCCCAGGCAGCGCCGAATAAAGCGTTTGGTGAATGAACGTCGCAATATATGGCAAGAATAACACCACCGCAAAGGCATATGCATACAGCCACTTCCAAGTTTTTACGGGTTGGCGTTTTTTCTCTTTCATAGAAAGAACAGACAGCCATACAACATGCGCCAGCCAGATAACCAGCGTCATGTACAAGGTGTACATGCCTAAGGCAACTAGTGCAGCATATACCGCCCAGCGCCACCAATCCTTTTTCTCATAAGCTGAAACTAACACGTACGTTGCCGCCACACCAATCAGCATTGCCATTGAATACATCCGAACCTCGTACCCGTAGCGGATTAAGAACGGTGCAAAAACAATAAAAGGTAATGCCAATAAGGCTACCTTTGCAGAAAAGCAACGCCGGAGCATCGCCAGCCCGGTCATTACCGCACCCGAAAGCAGCACCGCGCTTAAACTCCGGAGTGCAAAATCACTAAACCCAAATACCGTGCCCCAGATTTTTAATACCGCATAGTACAGTGGCGGATGAGCATCCACTGCGGTTAACGAAAACAAGTCGCCCCAATTACTCTTCGCCAGTAAAATTGAATACCCCTCATCGAACCAAATAGATTGGTGAGATGCAAAAATAATTGCAATGAAATAAACAGCGGCTCCCGCCAGCGCCACCACCGGCCACCATATTTTTTCTAAGCTAAAGTGTTTTGTCATATATCTCCCTTAGTTATACAGGATTTTCCCTACATCTACCACTGGAAATATTCTGCACGGTGTTGTATACTACCCTAGTCGAACAACACACATCGGGGTGTGGCGCAGTTGATAGCGCGCTCGGTTTGGGACCGAGAGGTCGAAGGTTTGAGTCCTTTCACCCCGACCAAATAAAA